>Ga0308411_10003386_pt1 | contig 10631 bp, 10 predicted proteins | sample HotsprottomLayer_2_FD_203530 | JGI IMG/M metagenome (GOLD analysis project Ga0308411, IMG submission 203530) | Hot spring phototrophic mat microbial communities from Octopus Spring, Yellowstone National Park, Wyoming, United States -... | ecosystem: Environmental > Aquatic > Thermal springs >... | reverse complement strand
GCGCGGCTCGCGGCGATCGAAGACCAGCTGATCGCCTCCGGCATCGGCCAGTACCTGGTCCGCCACGAGGCGCCGCGGGCGACGATGGCGCAGCTCACCCGCGTGCATCCGCCCGATTACGTCGCCGGGCTCGAGGCGGCGGCACCGCAGCGGGGCATCGTGCACCTCGATCCGGACACCGCGATGAGCCCGGGCACCTGGGAGGCGGCCCTGCGCGCAGCAGGCGCGGCGGTCCTCGCCACCGACTTGGTGGCGAGCGGCGAGGTCGAGAGCGCGTTCTGCAGCGTGCGGCCCCCCGGCCACCACGCGACGCGCAACCGGGCGATGGGCTTCTGCCTGTTCAACAACGTGGCGATCGCGGCCAGCCACGCGCTCGACGCGCACCGGCTCGAGCGCGTGGCGGTGATCGACTTCGATGTCCACCACGGCAACGGCACCGAAGAGATCTTCGCCGGCGACGCGCGGGTGCTGATGGCGAGCACCTTCCAGCACCCGTTCTACCCCTACAGCGGGACCGAGAACCCCGCGCCGAACATGGTGAACGTCCCGCTGCCGGCTGGAACCGGCAGCGCGGGCTTCCGCGCCGCGGTCGGCGAGCGCTGGCTGCCCGCGCTCGAGGCGTTCCGGCCGCAGATGATCTTCTTCTCGGCCGGGTTCGACGCCCACGTGGAGGACGACATGGCGATGCTGCGGCTGGTGGACGGCGACTACGCCTGGGTGACCGAACAGGTCAAGCGGGTCGCCGACCGCCACGCGGGCGGCCGCATCGTCTCGGTGCTGGAGGGCGGCTACGCCCTTTCTGCGCTCGGTCGCAGCGTGGTGCAGCACCTGCGCGCTCTCGGCGGCCTCTGAGCGCTCGGGCCGCGGCTCAGGCGAGCGCCGGGGCCGCGCGCGCGATCTCGCGCAATGCCTCCGCGGCGCGCTCGATCGACGCCGGCCCGAGATCGCGCGCCGCGACGACGCGTGCCCGCGCGAGCCCCGGATAGTTGCGCGCGGTCGAGCGGCGATAAGTCGGATCGTAGTGGTCGGCCAGCAGCTCGCCGACCAGCGTCGCCCACTCTGCGCGGTCGGCGAGCGCCTTCCACGCCGCGACTTTCGCCTTGCCGTGCAGACCGGCGAGGCAGTCGAGCTGCACCTTGAGCGCAGCCGGGTCGGCGAGGAAATGCCGGTATTCCTCGATCAGGAACGCCACGCGCGCGCCGACCGGCGCAGCGATCCGGATGCACTCGGCGCTGCGGATCGTCTCGATCAGCGCGTCGGGCACCTGCAGGCGCCCGACCTTCTTGCTCTCGGCCTCGACGAACACCGGCGCGGTCGGATCGAGCCTGCGCAACCGGTCCCAGACGAGCGTCTCGAAGCGTTTCTGCGTCGGTTGCGCGGTGTGCGGCAGCGCGCCGAGCACCGATCCGCGATGCTGCGCGAGTGCCTCGAGGTCGAGCACCTGCTCGCCGCGCGCGGCCAGCGCCGCGAGCAGGCGGCTCTTGGCGCTGCCGGTCTCCCCGCACAAGACGAGGAAGCGCAAGCGACGAGGCAGCCGGGCGAGGTCGGCGACCACCGCGCGCCGGAACGCCTTGTATCCGCCCTCGAGTTGCGCCGCCTGCCAGCCGACCTCGCGCAGCACCTGGGTCATCGCGCCCGACCGCTTGCCGCCGCGCCAGCAGTACACGAGCGGGCGCCATTCGCGCCGTCGGCCGGCGAACGCGCTCTCGAGATGGCGCGCGATGTTGCGCGCCACCAGCGCCGCGCCGCGCCGCCGCGCCTCGAACGGCGAGACCTGCTTGTAGAGGGTGCCGATCTCGGCGCGCTCGGCGTCGTCGAGCACCGGGCAGTTCGCCGCGCCCGGGACGTGGTCCGCGGCGTATTCGGCCGGCGAGCGCACGTCGATCACCTCGTCGAAGAGGTCGATCTCGGCGGGGCTGGCGAGGTCGGGCAGGCGCATGAGCGGTGCGCTCGGGCGATTTTACAGCGCGCCCTCGCGGACCCCGGGCGTTACTTGCCCAGCAGCGGCCGCAGCGCCTTCCACACGGTGTCGAGGATGATCGGCTGCGCCTGCGCCGACGGGTGGATCTGGTCGGCGAGGAACATCTCGCGCCGGTCGGCGATGCCCTCGAGCAGGAACGGCAGGTAGCCGGTCTTCAGCTCGCGGGCGACCTCGGCGAACGCCTGCTCGAAGGCCTGCGTGTACTTCGTGCCGTAGTTCGGCGGCATCCGCATGCCGACGATCAGCACACGGGCGCCGCGCGCCTGCGCCGCGCGCACGATGCGCGCGAGATTGGCCTTCATCTCGGCGATCGGCAATCCACGCAAGCCGTCGTTCGCCCCGAGCGCGACCACCACCACCGCCGGCTGGAAGCGCTCGAGCGTCGCCTCGATCCGCGCCGCGCCGCCACTGGTGGTCTCGCCGGAGATGCTCGCGTTGGCGACGCTATAATCGAGCCTCTGCTGTTTCAGCCGCTCCTCGAGCAGGCTCACCCAGCCCTCCTTCTGGCCGATCCCGTATGCCGCCGAAAGGCTGTCGCCGTAGATGAGAATCGTCGCAGCTGCCGCGGTCGCGCTCCAGGCGGCGAGCGCGGCGAACACGGCGAACGCAGACAAGCGAACGAGCGACCTGCACATGTCAGTCCCGAACGTCGAGCGAGTGGCTAGACCGATCGTCAAAGCGACCGGGCTGGCGAAGCGGGTGCCGAACGGCGCCTCGCAGCTCGCGATTCTCCAGGATATCGACCTCGCGGTCATGCCGGGCGAGGCGGTGGCGATCGTCGGCGCCTCGGGGTCGGGCAAGTCCACGCTGCTCGGGCTGCTCGCCGGCCTGGACACGCCGAGCGAGGGATCGGTTGAGCTCGACGGCGTCGATCTGTTCGCCCTCGACGAGGACGGCCGGGCGCGGCTGCGCAAGTCGCTCGTCGGCTTCGTGTTCCAGTCGTTCCAGCTGCTCGCGCCGCTGAACGCGCTGGAGAACGTGATGCTGCCGCTCGAGCTCGGCGAGGATCCCGAGGCCGAGCGCAAGGCGCGCGAGATGCTCGAGCGGGTGGGGCTCGGCGAGCGCCTCAAGCACTACCCGCGAACGCTTTCCGGCGGCGAGCAGCAGCGCGTCGCGCTCGCGCGCGCCTTCGTCATGCGGCCGAAGCTGCTGCTCGCCGACGAGCCGACCGGCAACCTCGACGCGGCCACCGGCGCGGGCATCATCGACCTCGTGTTCGAGCTGAACGCGGAGCAGGGCACCACGCTCGTGCTGGTCACCCACGACGACGCGCTCGCCGCGCGCTGCGCGCGCCAGATCCGCCTGGCGGGCGGGCGGATCCAGTAGGGGCCGCATGAGCGATCTGGCCGATCCGCGCGTGTTGTTCGCCGCCGAGCGGACACTGCTCGCCTGGGTGCGCACCTCGGTGACGATGATGGGGCTGGGGTTCGTCGTCGAGCGGTTCGGCCTGTTTCTCGCGCTGCTCGGAACGACACCGAGCGGTGCTGGCCGCAGCGCGTCGGCCTGGATCGGCACCGCGCTGGTGATCGCCGCGGTGGCCGTGCTGGCAGCAGCGGTCCTCCAGCACCGCACGTTCCTGAGCACCCTCGGCCCGGGCGAGATCCCGCCCGGATATCGCGCGTGGCTCGCCACTGCGGTCGCGACCGGGCTCGCAGTCGCCGGCGCTGCGCTCGCTGCCTACCTGCTCCTGCATCCGGAGGTCTGATGCTCAAACTCGCATGGCGGATGCTCGGGCGCGACTGGCGCGCGGGCGAGCTGCGCATCCTCGCGGCTGCGCTCGTGGTCGCGGTGGCGAGCGTCACCAGCGTCGCGTTCTTCGCCGACCGCGTGCGCCAGGCGCTCGTCCAGGAAGCGCACCAGCTGCTCGGCGGCGACGTGGTGCTGGTGGCCGACCATCCCTGGGCGGGCGAGATCCGCGACGAGATCGCGCGCCGCGGCCTGCGGCTCGCCGAGAGCACCACCTTCGTCAGCATGGCGCGCGCCGGCGGCGGGGCGCAGCTCGTCGGCATCAAGGCGGTGAGCGACGGCTATCCGCTGCGCGGGGCGCTGCGCACCGCCGCCGCGCTGAACGTGCCCGACCAGCCGGCCGAGCGGGGTCCCGCGCGCGGGGCGATCTGGCCCGACGAGCGGCTCGCGCTCGCGCTCGGGCTCACGGTCGGCGACCGGGTGGAGCTCGGCGACGCCTCGTTCACCGTCGAGTCGATCCTCACGCTGGAACCCGATCGGAGCACCACCTTCTTCAACATCGCCCCGCGGCTGCTGATGCACCTCGACGACCTGCCCGCCACCGGGCTGATCCAGCCCGGCAGCCGGGTCTGGTATTACCTGCTCGCGGCCGGGGAGCGGCCCGCCGCACGCGCCTTCGAGGCGTGGGTGAAGCCGCGGCTCGGGCGCGGCCAGTCGCTGCAGAGCCTGGAGAACGCGCGGCCGGAGATCCGGGCGGGGCTCGAGCGGGCGCAGAAGTTCATCGGCATCACCGCGCTGCTCGCGGTGATGCTCGCCGCGGTTGCGGTCTCGCTCGCGACCCGGCGCTACACGCGCCGCCATCTCGACGGCTATGCGGTCATGCGTTGCCTCGGAGCGACGCAGCGGCAGCTCACCCGCCTGTTCGCCTGGGAGTTCGTCGCCCTCGGCGTGGCGGCATCGGCGGTCGGCTGCGCGGTCGGCTACGCCGCGCAGTTCGTGATCGCGGCCTTCGTGTCGGACCTGATGCTGGTGGCGCTGCCGCAGCCGACGCCGCTGCCCGCGGTCCAGGGATTCCTCACCGGGCTCGCGCTGCTACTCGGGTTCGCGCTGCCGCCGCTGCTCCAGCTCAAGAACGTCCCGGCGTTGCGCGTGATCCGGCGCGACGTCGGCGCGCCGAAGCAGAGCGCGCTCCTCGCCTACGGGTTGGGCGCTGCGACCGTGGGCGCGCTGCTCGTCTGGCAGGCGGGCGACGCGAAGCTCGGGTTGGTCATCCTCGGGGGGTTCGCGGCCGCGCTCGCGGTGTTCGGCGCGGTCGCGTTCGGCGCGCTGCACGCGGCCGCGCGGCTCGCTGGGCTCGCCAGCCTGAGCTGGCGTTACGGGCTCGCCTCGCTGCGCCGGCGGGCGCGATCGAACACCGTCCAGATCGTCGCGCTCGGCCTCGGCCTGACCGCGATCCTGCTGCTCACCTTCACCCGCGGCGACCTGCTCGACACCTGGCGCGCGAAGACGCCGCCGGACGCGCCCAACCGCTTCATCGTCAACATCCAGCCCGAACAGCGCGAGGCGCTCGCCGCTTTTTTCCGCGACCAGGGCATCGCGGCGCCGGAGACCTGGCCGATGGTGCGGGGCCGGTACGTCGCGCTGAACGGCGCGGCGGTGGACGCCGAGGCTTTCCAGGAGCGCGAGCGCAGGTTGGTCGAGCGCGAGTTCAACCTGTCGTTCAGCCTCGTTCCGCCGGCGCACAACGAAGTGGTCGCCGGGCGCTGGTTCGGCCCGGCCGAGCTCGAATCCGGCGCGCTCTCGGTCGAGGCGGGGCTCGCCGGCCGGCTCGGCTGGCGCATCGGCGACCGGCTCGCGTTCGAGGTCGCCGGCCAGCGCTTCGAGGCGCCGATCACCAACGTGCGCCGGCTCGACTGGGATTCGATGAAGGTCAACTTCTTCGTGATCGCCACGCCGCGCCTGCTCGACGGATTCCCGGCGAGCTACGTGACGAGCTTCCACCTGCCCGAGGCGCAGGCGGGCCTGGTGAACCGCCTCGCCCAGCGCTTCCCCAACATGACCGTGATCGACACCAGTCAGATCCTGCGCCAGGTGCAGGCGATGGCCGACAAGGTGATCGGTGCGGTGCAATTCGTGTTCCTGTTCGCGCTCGGCGCAGGCGTGCTGGTGCTCTACGCGGCGCTGCTCGCGACGCAGGACGAGCGGGTGCACGAGGCGGCGGTGATGCGCGCGCTCGGAGCGAGCCGCAGCCAGGTGCTCGCCGCGCAGCGCGCCGAGTTCGTCGCGCTCGGGCTGCTCGCCGGGGCGCTCGCCGCGGTCGGCGCGACCGCGATCGGGTTCGTGATCGCCACGCGGGTGCTCGAGTTCGACTACCAGGTGAACCACTGGGTGTGGGTCGCCGGGCCGCTCGCCGGGCTCGCGTGCGTCGCCCTGAACGCGTGGGCCGGCGCGCGCGCGGCGCTCAGCCGGCCGCCGATCCTCGCGCTGCGCGAGGCATGACCGAGGGCGGCGGCGCAACGCCCTACGAGCGGCTCGGCGGCGAGGTGCGCGTGCGCGCGCTCGTCGATCGGTTCTACGACTTGATGGACCTCGAGCCGGAGTTCGCGGGCATCCGGCGCCTGCATCCAACCACTCTCGATAGTTCGCGCGAGAAGCTGTTCATGTTCCTGTCGGGCTGGCTGGGCGGACCGCCGCTGTACGTCGCGCGTCACGGCCACCCGATGCTGCGGGCGCGGCACTTGCCGTTCCCGATCGGCACCGCGGAGCGCGACCAGTGGATGCAGTGCATGATTCGCGCCATGGAGGAGACCGGCGTGGAGGCCGGGCTGCGCGCGGCGCTCGCCGCGGCCTTCGCCGGCACCGCGGACTGGATGCGCAACCGACCGGGATGACCAAGCCGCTGCGCTACCGGCTGCGCCTGCGCGACCTGAACCTGCGCGACTTCCTGAGCGTCGTGGTGCCGGCGCTCGCCCTGATCGCCGGCGCGTTCTGGCTCGCCGCGCAGTTCATCCGCCCGGCGCCGCCCGGCCATCTCGTCATGGGCACCGGCGCGCCCGGCGGCGCCTACGAGGCGTTCGCGGCGCGCTACAAGCCGCTGCTCGCCGCGCACGGCATCGAGCTGCGCGAACTGCCCTCGGCCGGGGCGGTCGAGAACCTGGCGCGGCTGATGGACCCGGCGCAGGAGATCGACGTCGCGTGGGTGCAAGGCGGACTCGGCGCCGAGGTCGAGGCGCCGGGACTGCGCTCGCTCGGCAGCTTCTACCACGAGCCGGTCTGGGTCTTCTACCGCGGCCGCGAAGTGGTGGACCAGCTCGTCCAGCTGCGCGGCAAGCGGATCGCGATCGGCGCCGAGGGCAGCGGGACGCGGCGGCTCGCCGAGCAGCTGTTCGAGGCGAACGGGGTGCGGCTCGACGATGCGCGGACCAGGTTCCTGCCGCTCGGCGGGCTCGCGGCCGTCAAGGCACTCGCGAACGGCGAGGTCGACGCCGTCTTCACCGTCGGTCCGGCCCAGTCCGGGGCGGTGTGGACCGCGCTCTACACGCCGGGCGTGCGGCTCATGAGCTGGGTGCACGCCGATGCCTACGTGCGGCGGTTCCCATTCCTCGCGCGGCTGGTGCTGCCGCGCGGCGGGATCGACCTGCAGCGCGACATCCCCGCCGCCGACGTGGACCTGGTCGCGCCGATGGCGACGATCGTCGCCCGGGAGGACACCCATCCGGCCCTGATCGACCTGCTGCTCGGTGCGGCGGTCGAGGTGCACCGCCAGGCGGGGCTGTTCCAGCGACCCGGGGAGTTCCCCAACTCGCGCCAGGTCGACTTCCCGCTGTCGCCCGAGGCCGACCGGTTCTACAAGTCGGGCACCCGCTTCCTGCAGCGCTACCTGCCGTTCTGGCTCGCGACCCTGATCGAGCGGACGCTGGTGCTGCTGGTGCCGCTGGTGGCGATCGTGCTGCCGGTGATGCGCTTCGCCCCGGCGCTCTACGCCTGGCGCGTGCGCTCGCGCATCTACCGCTGGTACGGGCAGTTGAGCTTCCTCGAGCGCGAGCTCGACGACGATCCGGACGCACGCACCCGCGCCGACTGGCTGGCCGAGCTCGAGCGCATCGAGGACCGGGTGCACCGCATCCCGACCCCGCTCGCCTTCGCCAACCTGCTCTACATGTTGCGCGAGCACATCGCGCTGGTGGAGGCGAAGGTCCTCAAGAAGACCGCCGGACCGGCCGCGCCGGCGGCAGACCGCGACCCGGCGGCCGACGCGCGCGCGCGGTGACCGGCGGCGGCCGGGGGGGCAGGGCGTCGCGCTCAGCCGAGCCCGCCGGAGACGGCGATCACCTGCCCGGTGATGTAGCCGGCGCGCTCGGAGGCGAGGAAGCCCACCAGCGCCGCCACCTCCTCCGGCGTGCCGGGGCGCTGCATCGGCACCAGCGACTTGATCCGCTCCGGCGGGAAGGCGCCGCCGAGGATCGGCGTGTCGATCACGCCCGGCGCGACGACGTTGGCGGTGACCCCGCGCGTGGCGAGCTCGAGCGCGAGCGACTTGATCGCGCCGTGCAACCCCGCCTTCGCCGCCGCGTAGTTCGCCTGGCCGCGGTTGCCGATCAGCGCGGCGACCGACGACACCGCGACGACCCGGCCCCAGCGCGTCGCGATCATCGGCAGCAGCAGCGGCTGGGTGACGTTGAAGAAGCCGTTGAGGTTGACCTCAACCACCTCGCGCCATTGGGCGGGGCTCATGCCGGGCAGCGGCGCGTCGCGATACAACCCGGCGTTGCTCACCACGATCTGGATCGGCGCGTGCTCCGCGAGGCGCGCGAGGCACGCGCGGGCGCGGTCGGCGTCGGTCACGTCGAAGGCGATCGCCTCGGCCGAGTGGCCGGCCGCGCGCAGCTCTTCGGCGAGGCGTTCGACCGCCTCGCCACGCGCGCCGGCGTGGGCGATCACGTGCCGCCCCTGCGCGGCGAGCTCGCGGCAAATGGCCGCGCCGATCGCGCCGCTCGCGCCGGTGACGAGCGCCCGCTTCATCACGCTGCCGGCGCAGCCCGCCTCACCGGGCGCGGCGCGCCTGGACGTACGCGTTGAGGCTGCGCAAGGAGCGGAAGATGCGCTCGTTCTCCGGGTCGTCGGAGCGCAGCTCGACGCCGTAGGTCTTGGAGATCGCGAGCGACATCTCGAGGATGTCGATCGAGTCGAGGCCGAGCCCCTCGCCGTAGAGCGGCTCCTCCGGCGCGATCGCCTCCGGGGCGGTCTCGAGGTTGAGCGCCGAGACGATCAAGCGCGCGAGCTCGAGCTCGTCGCTCGACAAGTCGGCGGCGGGCGGCGCGTTCGCCTGCGTGGCGGAGTCCGGGGGCATCGGTCGGGTCGGCGATCTCGGCGGCGGGCCGATGCTACACGGACTCGACGCACCGGGCCAGCGACTCGGGCGTGCGACACTTGGTGAAATGCCGATTACCTCCGCACGCAGCGGGGCCGACGAGCGCGCGGCGCTCCTTCCGGCCGATCTGCTGTCGCTGTTCGACGACGCGTTCGTGCGCTCGTGCGATCTGATCGAGGCGTACGTCGCGCAGCTCGCGTTCGGCGTGGTGCGCCGCACCGGGCTCGACCGGGCCTGCGCCGGCGGCGCGAGCGTGGAGGAGGCGCTCGCGCGCGCCGGGCTCGCGCCCGGCGTCGCGCGAGTGCCCACTGGCTGGCTGCTCGAGACGATGGTCGCGCAGGGCTGGGCCACCCGAACCGAGCGTCCGGGCGCGGCGCCGCGGTACGAGATCGCTGCGGCGGGGGCGGTGCCCGACGCCGAGGCCGTAGCGCGCTCGCAGGCCGAGCACGATCGGCGCTGCCTGCCCGCGTACCGCCTCGCGGCCGCGGCCGCCGCGTGCTATCCGGCGGTGCTGCGCGGCGAGACGACCGGGGAGGCGGCGCTCTTCAACGCCGATACGATCGGCCTGTGGGGCGACTATTTCTCCAACGCGAACCCGCTCTACGCGGTGGCGAACGAGCTCGGCGCGCGCGCCGCCTGCCGGGCGCTCGCGCTGCGCCCGGGGGCGGTGCTCGAGGTCGGCGGCGGGCTCGGGAGCGCCGCGGAGGCGCTGCTCGCGCGCGGGCTCGCCGCGCGGTATCGCTTCACCGAGCTCTCGCCGCTCTTCCTGCGCCGGGCGAAACGCCTGCTCGCCGCCCGCTTTCCCGGGCGCGACATCAGCTTCGCGCCGCTCGACATCGACGCGCCGTTCGCGGCGGCGGGCGCGGCCGCGGGCGACTACGCGCTGGTGTACGGTGTGAACGTGCTGCACGTCGCGCGCGACCTGCGGCGCACGCTGCGCGAGATGCGCGAGGCGCTCGCACCCGGTGGGGCGGTGGTGATCGCCGAGTGCGTGCGCCCGTGGCCCGGGCGGCCGGTTTACGTGGAGTTCGTCTTCAACCTGCTGCGCGCCTTCCGCGCGCCGGTGCTCGACCCGGATTGGCGCCCCGGCGGCGGATTCCTCACTCCCGAGCAGTGGGAAGCGGCGTTCCGCGCGAACGGCTTCGAGGCGGTGCGCGTCGAGCCCGACATCGCGCGGCTGCGCGAGGCCTATCCGTCGTTCGTCGCGGCCGCGATCACCGCCCGGCGCGCGTGAGCGCGCTCAGCGGGAGGGCCACAGCTCGCGGAACACGAACCACTGGTGCGGCGCGCGGCGCACCGCAGTCTCGATCTCGCGCGCGATCGCGCCGGCGGCCCGGGCGAGGTCGCCCGCGCGGTCGCGGGTGCGCGGCGCCTCGACGGGCGGCCGGAAGACGAGCCGGAAGCGGCGCCGGCCGGTGCGGATCGCGAACACCGGCAGCAGCGGCACGCCCGCGGTGCGCGCGAGCGCCGCCGGCCCGGCGGGCAGCGGGAACGGCCGGCCGAACAGCGCCGCCGTCACCGTGCGGCTGCCGGTGCGCGGCCGGTCGCCCTGGACCGCGACCACCTCGCCGCGCGCGAGCGCCTCGGCCTGGC
>Ga0308411_10003385_pt1 | contig 10633 bp, 10 predicted proteins | sample HotsprottomLayer_2_FD_203530 | JGI IMG/M metagenome (GOLD analysis project Ga0308411, IMG submission 203530) | Hot spring phototrophic mat microbial communities from Octopus Spring, Yellowstone National Park, Wyoming, United States -... | ecosystem: Environmental > Aquatic > Thermal springs >... | reverse complement strand
AATCGCAACCCCGATGAGAATTACTTGCGTGAGATCGAGTGCCGCAGTTGCCACCATCGTAATGAAAAAACCAATCAGAGCGTGGCGAAGACGGGCATTCACGAAAAAGTGAATCGTCTCCCATTCATTCATCCGCCAGGCTGTGACCAGTAATACCCCACCAAGCGCAGCCAGAGGTACGTAGCGAATGATCGGCCCCAATACCAGTGCACTGAGGAGCAGTAACAATGCATGGACAATACTGGTGAGACGTGTAACCGCCCCACTCTTGATTGCAACACTGGTCCGAGCAATGGCAGCAGTCGCTGGCACTCCACCGAAAAACGGGATCAGCAGATTACCAATACCCTGGGCCACCAGCTCTTGGTTGCTATCGAACGGCTTCCCACTCATCGTCGAGCCAACTGCACCACACAGGAAACTTTCGATCGCACCGAGGGCGGCAATTGAAACAGCCGGCGCAAGGAGGTCGTTCAAATGATCCCAAGGGATTTTATCCCACGTTAGCCGATTCTCTAGCAGGATGGTACGCGGAATATCGCCAATAATGGGAACATTCCATCCCAATACAACACTTACAATCGTTGCCACAATGATTCCAATCAGTGAAGCTGGTACCGCCTTACTCACCCGTGGCAACAGAATCATCACTACAATCACGATTCCGGCAATCACCAGTGTCCGCCAATCGGGCATAAGCGGATGGGTGAAATAGTGGAGGAGTTTTTCCAGCGCATTCTCGGCTGCTGGGGTTCTGATCCCCAACACATTATCAAGTTGACCAATCGCGATAATCAGCGCAATCCCACTGGTAAAACCGGCAATGACTGGTGAGGGAATGAAAGAGATATACCGGCCAAGCCGAAAGATACCGAGCAAGGTCAGCATGAGACCGGCAAGGAGCGTAGCCACTCACACTGCCTCCAGACCATAGCGTGCGGAAATGGCAATCAAGATAGCCGACATCGCACCGGTGGGGCCACTGATCTGATAGGCCGCACCACCGAGTCCGCCAATAATAAGACCCGCAATAATTGCAGTCACCAAACCCGCAGGGGCATCAGCCCCTGAAGCAACACCGAATGCTAAAGCCAGCGGTAAGGCCACGGCAACGGTGGTTAAGCCGGCCAATACGTCAGAGCGGAAATGATTGACCGAGTAACCGGCAAATTCACGCTCTAGCAGGGAAATGAGAGGAAAACGGCGAGAAGCGAGTTTCATGTTTGCCCCTTTGATGGATATATGATAATATTCTAATATTATCGAAATTCTATCACGCTCACTATTCTCTGTCAAGGTACTGGGTAGCGATGGTTGTTCAACAGTTCACCCGACCTGGGAGAGATGTGTTGAGGGAGAAGGGCGAGAAGGGCGAGAAAAGCGAAACATGCCCAGAAGCCAGCGCCGGGGGACACCCCTGCCGACCGACCGTTTACCACTACTCTACGCAAACTTCAAGGAGATGGTGCGATGAAGGAGGCTACAGCAGCCCCCCCTCACCTTTCCCCAAGCCCCTGCCGCTCCCACCAGCGGAGCGGCAGGGGAGTGTGAAGCACCTGCGCCGGGGGATACCCTCACTGGCCGCTCACCACTGCTCTACACGAACCCCAAGGAGATGGTGCGATGAAGGAGGCTATCCCCCGCTCCCAATCCGCTTTCCTCTTTTCTCGCTTCTCGCGTCAATGCACGGCAGGAGCGGCAAGGAAAACACCTTCTTCACAAGCAGGAAGATGGCTTGCTTCTGAGGCAGGCTCATCCGCCACGGCTGCTCCCACAGGGGCAGGCCAACGGCCCGAATCGCCGGTGCAAACGCTCGGATCGGGAGCATTATGCGAGGGTAAACAACGTTGACCGGAAAACCTAACCAAAACCTGAAAACCCCTTGTCGCGCTTAAAGGGTTATTGCTGTTTATCATACATTGTTGTATAATCTATACGAATATTAGAATATTAAAAGATACTTTTATGCCACTTCATCGCTTTAAAGCCGAATTCTTCAAAGCCCTCGCTCATCCTACCCGCCTGGCCATTCTCGATCAATTGCGGGCGGGTGAACGCAGTGTGCAAGATTTACAACAGGCACTCGCCATCGAACAGTCTAACGTGTCACAACAACTGGCTGTTCTGCGCAACAAAAACATCGTCGATTCGCGTAAAGAAGGCACAACCGTATACTACCGGGTTCGCGACCCGATGATCTTTCAGTTGCTCGATGTGGCACGTATTATCTTCAACAATCATCTTATCGACACACAAGAGATGCTGGCAACGTTGAATGAAGAGCAGTAGGGCTTTCAACATGTTTTCACCCGCCCCAGTAGAGAGATAAAGCGACTCCTCAGCTATCCGCATTGCGTGTAGAGATACCCAACCTTCCATACCAGCAGTGGCCGAAGCACAAAACTGCCGTTTCCTCGCCGATGATGCAATCTGAGAGGGGCAGGTTCCCAAGCTGCCCGCTGTAATGCCGCATCCCTAATAACGTTCTGTCACCATACAGGAGGGGCAGGTTCCACGCCCCTACCCCCCACCTATGAAGGTCATAGTGTGCTCATGCACTACACGCCGATTTTCGGCTATTGACCACCCGACGCGGACCGATGACCCGCGATCTCAGGACAACTGTATGATTCAGAGGCATCCTGAAGCGTTGGATGACGCTCATTATTCACGTGCCCTGATACGGGCCAGGTAGTATGCAGGCAAATGTGAGAACCTTCAGCACGCTATGACAGCGACGCTAGCATTCACTATACCCGCAGGCATGACACTTCCGACATCCTTCCTCGTTGAACATCGCCGCATTCTGACATTCGGGGCAGATCTCAGCAGCCTCTGACGAAGCGTGATGGAGGTCAGCGTGCAGAGAGTTGACCGCCTGCGATGGCGTCGGTTCGCTTACCCTCACCGTATCGTCTGGTGTCGTTTCACCGTTACCGGTATTATCGTCGTAGCCATGACCATTGCCATTCCCGTTGCCATTCTTCACATAGTGATCGAGCAAGACCTTCCCGATAGCATCGGGAACGGAACGGACCCGATCAGGACCGAACCCTGCCGAACGTGAACCACCGATACCGCGAAGCTGCTCGGCGATGAGCTTCACCGGTACACCACAGCGTAACGCCAGCGAAATCAACCGTCCAATAGCCTCGGTAAACGCAGTGACATCACTACCGGCGCGCCCGATAATTGCAAACACTTCAAATGGCTTCCCATCTAACTCGGTGACAAACAGACGGAGCTTGCCAAGCGGAGTAACGACCGGGTATGAGTGACTGGGAAGACCCTCTGCCGGTACCGGTCGCGGTGTAATCTCTGCCGGTAGTGGAGCAGGCGCCTGCACTGTACTGGTGCTCTTTGCGGTCGAACCGGTCGACAGAACCTGATTTGCACGTGATCCATCGCGATAGACGGTAATCCCTTTACATCCAAGCCGAAACGCCAATTCGTAGGCTTCGCGCACCTGATCGGGGGTCGCTTCGTGGGGGAAGTTGATCGTCTTCGAGATCGCACTATCGGTATACTCCTGGAAGGCAGCCTGCATCCGCACATGCCATTCCGGTGCAATATCGTGGGCAGTGACCCACACCCGCTGCACATGGGCCGGGACTTCAGGGTGATGAATGTGGCCGGTATCGGCAATCCGCTCCATCAGTTCCGGGCTGTACCAGCCCTCACGTTTCGCCTGAGCGACAAAATCTTGATTGATATCGAGCATCCGGGTATCGGCCTGATACCGCCAAAAGGCGATGGCAAAGAGTGGCTCGATCCCAGACGAGCACCCTGCAATGATACTGATCGTCCCGGTCGGGGCAACGGTGGTCACATTACAATTCCGCAGCAGTCGTTGCGGACGAATCCGCGACCCATCAGGACGGCGGGCACAGGTCGCATCAGGACCCCAGATGCTATACTCCCATTCCGGGAACGGGCCACGCTCACGGGCCAACTGCTCGGAAGCGACCTTGCTCTCTTCGTCGATGAAGTGCATCACCTTCCGCGCCAGATCGATTGCTTCGTGCGAATTGTACGGAATCTCCAACCGCACTAGCATATCGGCCCATCCCATCACCCCGAGCCCGATGCGCCGGATGCGCTGGCTCAGTTGGGTGATCTGTTCGAGCGGATAGTGGTTGGCATCGATCACATTATCGAGAAAGCGCGTGCTTTCGTGAACTACCTCACGCAGATGATTCCAATCAATCGTTCGTTCTGGAGTGACAAATTTGCCCAGATTGATCGAGCCAAGATTACAGACATCATACGCCAGGAGTGGCTGTTCCCCACAAGGATTGGTGGCCTCGTACTCGCCGAGGTGCGGAACCGGGTTGTACTCGTTGGCCCGGTCGATGAAGAACAGACCGGGTTCGCCGGTAGCATGGGCACACTGAACGATGAGATCGAAGACCATCCGGGCACGCAGGCGTGTTGGCTGACCGGGCGGAACCAGCACCTCACCGGTCAGGGGATGTTTCAGGCCATCGCGTGACGCAATATGCACCGTACCGGTGCGAGGATTGATGAGATCATACGTTTCATCGCGCTCAACAGCGCGCATAAACGCATCGGTAACGGCAACAGAAATGTTGAAATTCGTGATTTTTGTGGTATCGAGTTTGCAGGTAATGAACTCAAGAATATCGGGATGATCGCAGCGCAAGATCCCCATATTCGCGCCACGGCGGGTTCCACCTTGTTTGATGGCCTCGGTCGAGTGGTTGTAGACATCCATAAAACTGACCGGACCACTGGCAACACCCATTGTACTGCGCACCACATCATTGCGCGGACGCAGGCGCGAGAAGCTAAAGCCCGTGCCACCGCCGCTCTGATGGATCAGAGCCTGATGCTTCAGAGTCTCGTAAATGCTGGTCAGATTGTCGTCAATTGGCAACACGAAGCATGCACTGAGCTGACCCAGTGGCCGCCCGGCATTCATCAGAGTTGGGCTGTTGGGTTCAAAATAGCCCTGGGTCATCAGATGGTAAAATCGCTCGGCTCGCTCTTCAACCTGTTCTGATGATGCACCGTAGCGAGCATCAACGGCAGCGATCGTCTCGGCTACCCGCCAGAACATCGCTTCGGGCGTTTCAATGACGTCGCCATGCTCGTTCTTGAGTAGATAGCGCTTCTGAAGGACGGTTCGGGCAATGTCGGTCAGATTGGCAGGGGCAAGCTCGTGTTTCATCATGGATTGAAAGCTCCTCATGCTACATGGACGGTTGATGCGCTAAGAGTGTTGTAAATAATTTTTAACCGACAAGGTTCACGACGACAAGGCGCAGGAAAGAAAAACTACTATATTTAGTGCCTACGATGATTGATAGAGCGCATATTTTGAACTCCCTCGCGCTCGACTAGTGTAGCACAGTAACTGACATCGTGTCAAGTGGAAGAAAAATGGTTTACAATAACAAAACCACCAAGCCGCGATATGTCCGTTGTAGGTGGTACGTCGGTGCGTCATGCCATGCGTTCGACGCGATACAGGTAAGACGCCCGCCTTCCCAAACGCATTCAACACGAGTCGGTGCTCACCGCAATCATGGTTTATGCTCTAAGTCACAATTTGATCAAAGCCATCACGTTTTGCTATGATGTGTTGGCTGGTCAAACTGTGATATGCGCACCGAACAAAGGATGTTATGGAAACCACACAACTCTCATTTCTGAAACGACTCCTCGCTACCCCCGGCCCATCGGGCGATGAAGACCGGGCTGCACGAGTCTGGCGCAGTGAAGCACGAACATTTGCCGATCAGGTGTACAGTGATGTACTGGGAAACAGCTTTGCCGTGCTGGAAGGTAGTGGCCCACGGATTCTGCTGGCAGGTCATATCGATGAGATCGGGATCATGATCAGTCACATCGACGATCAGGGCTTTCTCTTCTTCAGCCCGATTGGCGGATGGGACCCCCAGGTACTGGTTGGTCAACGAGTGCGCTTATTGGGTCGGCACGGCGAAGTTATTGGGGTCATTGGCAAGAAGCCAATCCATCTGTTACAAGCCGATGAACGTCAGCAGGCTACAAAGATTGAACAGATGTGGATCGATATCGGTGTATCGAGCAAGAGTGAAGCGAGTGAATTGGTACAGGTTGGCGACGTAGGGGTCATCGATGCTCCGGTGTATGAGTTGCCGGGCGGTCGGATTGTGAGTCGCTCGATAGATAACCGGATCGGTGCCTTTACAGTGCTTGAGGCTCTGCGCTCGTTAAGCCAAAACCGGCCCAACGCCTGCATAGCCGCTGTTGCCACAACCCAGGAAGAGATTACCTTTGGCGGCGCTACCACCGCAGCCTTCAGCTTCGATCCCCAAGTAGCGATTGTGGTTGATGTAACCTTCGCAACGGATCATCCGAATGCCGATCAACGACAGTGGAATACCGTAAAACTGGGTGGCGGCCCGGTGTTATCGCGCGGTTCGGCAAACAGCGGTCGGGTATTTCGCCGTCTGGTCGATCTGGCTGAACGTGAATCGATCCCGTACAGTGTGCAGATTTCACCACGCCATACCGGTACTGATGCCGATGCTATTCATCATGTGCGTAGTGGGATTGCAAGTGCGGTGATCTCCATTCCAAACCGCTATATGCACTCACCCAACGAGATGATCGCTCTCAGCGATGTTGAACACGCCATTCGCCTGATTACAGCTTTTGCACATTCAGTATCCAGCGTGAACGAATTTATTCCATCCGATGAATAAAAATTATAACGCACATCTTTATTTGCCTATCACCCTGTGGTACAATACGGGCTGCCGCGCCACCGTTGTCGCGGACGGCCAATGGGGGCCGTTTTTTACTCATTGTTGAGGAGAAGAATGTCATGGTCATGACAGATGTAGAACGATCTGCTGCTGCACCTTTTGAGAGCGCCGATTTGTTGAGCATCGTGCAACAGCACTTTGATCAGGCGGCTGATCTGCTTGATCTTCCGGCAAGTCTGCGTGGTATCCTACGCATTCCACAACGTGAGCTGACGGTAAACTTTCCGGTGAAGCGTGACGACGGACGCATTGAAGTCTTTCAGGGCTTTCGTGTTCAGCACAATCTGGCTCGCGGTCCAACGAAGGGTGGTATTCGCTACCATCCGTCAGTTACCCTCGATGAAACCCGTGCCCTTGCTATGCTGATGACCTGGAAGTGTGCGTTAGCCGGCTTGCCTTACGGCGGCGCGAAGGGGGCAGTTATCGTTGACCCCAAACAGCTTTCGCCAGGCGAAATTGAGCGCCTGACCCGCCGTTTTGCAACTGAGATCAGTGTCGTTATCGGCCCCGAACGCGATATTCCTGCCCCTGACGTGGGAACCAATCCGCAGGTGATGGCCTGGATTATGGATACCATTTCGATGCATCAGGGCCATACCGTTCCGGCGGTTGTCACCGGCAAGCCAATCAATATCGGCGGGTCTGAAGGTCGACGCGAAGCTACCGGTCGAGGGTTGACATATGTGTTGACGGCGGCAGCCCATCATCTGGGGCTGAATATTTCGGATATGCGGCTGGCAATTCAGGGTTGTGGCAATGTTGGCTCGACCGTTGCCCGCGAAGCAGTAGCGTTGGGGATGAAGGTTGTAGCCCTGAGTGACAGTCGCGGCGGAGTCTACAATCCTCACGGCCTTGATGTTGAAGCAGTGTTGGCGCATAAAGCGTACACGGGGAGTGTTGTTGGCGCCGTGAACGCCGATACCCTGACCAACGAAGAATTGCTGGAAGTGGAATGCGAGGTCCTGGTTCCGGCAGCGTTGAGTGGGGTTATTACTGCTCATAATGCCTGGCGAATCAAGGCACATATCATCGCTGAAGCTGCGAATGGGCCTACAACCAGGGCTGCCGATGCGATTCTGTATGATCGCGGGTGCGTCGTGATCCCAGATATTCTCGCCAATGCCGGTGGAGTCACGGTCAGCTATTTTGAGTGGGTGCAGGGTCTACAAGAATTCTTTTGGAGCGAACGTGAAGTGAACGCGCAATTGCGTCGGGTTATGACAAATGCGTTGCAACAGGTTCTGCGCGTATCGGCTGAACGCCAGGTCGATCTACGCACGGCATCGTATATGCTGGCGGTGCAGCGGGTTGCCGATGCTGTAACGACGCGCGGTATTTATCCGTAAAGTGATGAGCTATGGACGATCTTGATACGATAATAAACGATCTCGTTCCCCACCGCACAAATAGCCGACGTTTCTTGTCAGGTTTGTTGCTAGGACTGGCCGGCGGTGCTGGTGCTGCTGCGCTCCTCCTCCCCCGCAGTGGTCCGGAGTTGCGGAGGTTGCTACGTGAGCGGGGAATGGTGCTCCGTGGTCTCATTCGGCAGGTACTGACCGGTGAGCATCATCTGTAGCCAGTTTCGATCTTGCTGATGTTCGGTCGTGTTTGATTCCGCCGGTGAATACCGTGCGCACGTTCACTGCGATCTGTAGCCTGCGCTGCTTGCCTGCAAGCGCAGGCCATCGACTCGCTTTCGGTGAGTAGTCGATGACCGCTAGCGCACGCCGTGGCGGAAGACGCCCGTTACCTTTCCCGCAGCTCTCTTTTTTGCCCACAGGAAGCGGAAAACGACGGTTAAAACAGTAGTGTGAATCTCTGCCTCTCCGACGTATCCCTATTTCCTCCCTGGCTGATGGATGGGAAACGTTGCTGACTTCATGCTCGTTGGGCAAGCGATGAGTTTTTGCAAAAATCCAACATTCTATCAACGTTCCGTAATCATCTGTGAGTGGTATACTGTGCACAGAATAGAGTTTCATTCTTGCATACAAGGAGGCGTCTATGCCATTCTTCTTCGATCCAACCTACTTGCTGTTTGCGGTGCCGGCGATGCTTTTCGCCCTCTGGGCCCAATTTCAGGTTCAGTCAGCATTTAATAAATGGTCACAGGTCGCCAACATGCGGCGGCTGAACGGGTTCGATGTTGCCCGAGTGCTGATGCGCAACGAGGGCCTTGATCACGTTGGCGTAGAGACCATTCCCGGCATGTTAACCGACCACTACGATCCTGCGAGCAAGGTGATCCGGCTTTCGGAAGGGTCGTTACAGCCTTCAGTCGCCGCGATGGCTATTGTTGCGCACGAGCTTGGTCACGCCGCACAAGACAAAGAGGGCTACGCATGGCTGCGCGTGCGTTCGGGTATCGTTGGTTTTGCCAACATCGGTTCGCAACTCGGTACCTGGCTCTTCTTCATTGGGATGCTGCTAGGCGCAGCTGGTGGCCGTGGTTTCGGCTTTCAACTGGCAGTGGTCGGTGTGATACTATTTAGCGCGGCAGTTGCCTTTACCCTGGTCACGCTGCCAGTTGAGTTTAACGCCAGTGCCCGTGCACGCGAGATGCTGCAACGAGCCGGTCTTGTGACGGTGCAAGAGGCTGAAGGTGTTAATGCGGTGCTTAATGCCGCAGCGTTGACGTATGTAGCCGCAGCAGCGCAGGCGATTGCGCAATTGCTCTACTTTGTGACCATTTTGATGCGACGGAGGGATTAATTCCATGACCGAAGAAGAGTTGCGGCGAAAGTTGGTCCACGGCTTGCTCAGCCTGGTGCTCAGCCTGGCAGCAGCCTGGCTGGCGACATACCTGACGAACAAGCTTCTTGGTGAGCCACCGAAGTCAGAGTCGCAAACCGTGTAATTCTACGACGGTGCACGGTGGAGTATCTGGCAGATGCACCGGCAACGGAACACATGTCTCCTTGCCGGTTTCCTTCGTTTTTAATAACCTGAAAAGGTGTTCCACCGCTGACGTTCGGTGCGCATATTTCTTCTGAAACATGCTCTCTACAACGTAGAGGACGGCTGATAGACCTCACTTCTTGTCAATTTCCTTTCCGCCTATGATGGGGGAAGGATACGCAGCATATCTCAGGCTTATTCAGGATGGTGCTATGAACACATCTTCGATCATCATTGGCATTGCCGGTGGCAGCGCCAGTGGCAAGACGAGTGTTGCCCAAGCGATCTTGCAGCGGGTCGGCGCTGACCGTATTGCCCATATCGACCACGACCGCTACTACAAGGACCTGAGCCATTTACCGCTCGAAGAACGGGCCAAATTTAACTTCGATCATCCCGACGCACTCGACAACGATTTGTTGGTCGCGCATCTCGATGCGCTCTGTGCCGGACAACCGGTTGATCTGCCAACCTACGACTATACAACCTATGTTCGCTTACCGCAGACCGAACGGCTCGAACCGCGACCGGTTATTCTAGTAGAAGGGATTTTGATCTTCTATGAGCCGGTATTGCGACGACGCATGCAGATTAAGTTGTTTGTTGACACCGATGCCGATCTGCGTTTTATCAGACGGCTGCGGCGCGACATTGCTGAACGTGGGCGTTCGGTTGATTCAGTGATCGAACAATATCTGAACACCGTGCGTCCAATGCACCTCGAATTCGTTGAACCGACAAAGCGATATGCCGATGTCATTTTCCCTGGGGGTGGACGTAATCCGATCGCAATTGATATGGTCGTTGCGCGGATTGAAGCAGCACTCCAGGCGATGGCTTGACGTGATACACAACTGAGAGCAAACTACTAGTAGAGAGGTAGTTGTGCTCAACATAGTACCTCACCTGCTGTTAGCCAGTACGGCAGGTTCGACGCCCGGCCAACGCTGAATTGAAAG
>Ga0308411_10003381_pt1 | contig 10640 bp, 8 predicted proteins | sample HotsprottomLayer_2_FD_203530 | JGI IMG/M metagenome (GOLD analysis project Ga0308411, IMG submission 203530) | Hot spring phototrophic mat microbial communities from Octopus Spring, Yellowstone National Park, Wyoming, United States -... | ecosystem: Environmental > Aquatic > Thermal springs >... | reverse complement strand
ATTGCCTCTCCGTAACGCCGGACAAGTTCCACGTCTGGCGCTACTGGTCGCTGCCCGTCAACCCGGAGTTTGGCCCTGGGACGTTCGACGCGACCCAGGCCGCCACCGTGCGCGAGAAGCTGACCGACGCCGTCCGGCTGCGCCTGCGCGCCGATGTCCCGATCGGCACATGCCTATCAGGCGGGTTGGATTCCTCGGCGATCGTCGTCCTGACCAGTCAGTTGCTCCAGCGTGACCACGGCATTCCTGCTCACTTGATCGGCAGCCAACAGAAGACGTTCACTGCGGCCTACGAAGACCCGGCTGCCGACGAGCGTCACTTTGCCGCGCAGGTCGTGCAGCGGACCAATGCCGCCTGGCATCTGACCTTCCCCTCGGCAGAGAAGCTCCAGGCCGAGCTGGAGACGTTCATCTGGCATCATGATGAGCCGCCGATCACCACGTCCATGTATGCCCAGTGGGACGTGATGCGCCTGGCGCATCAGCACGGGGTCAAGGTCTTGCTCGACGGCCAGGGTGCTGACGAGTTGCTCGCCGGCTATCTGCCCTTCGACATCTATCTGGCGCAGGCGCTCGTCGGCGGGCGATGGCGCACTTTCTGGTCGGAGGCCCAGGCCATCGCCCGCGTGGGCAGTCGCTCAACGGCGCAGGTGCTCGGCCGGCTGGCGGCGCGGCTGCTCCCTCAAGCCTGGCAGGCCCGGCTACAAAAGCGCCGTCCTGCGCGCATGCTCGGACTTGACCCGTCCGCAGTAGATGGCGCAATCGCCCGACACCAAGCCCACTTCGAGGCAGCGACGCAGCGCAACTTGCCGCGCCACCTGGCCCAACTGGCGACCTACAACCTGCCGCGCCTGTTGCGCGCCGAGGATCGCAACTCGATGGCCTTCTCGATCGAGGCGCGCACCCCCTTCCTCGACGTGCGGCTGGCCGAATACATCAGCCAGCTGCCGGCCAACGCGCGCATGCGCGCGGGATGGAGCAAATACGTCCTTCGCCGGGCGATGGAGGAGGTGTTGCCGGCTGAGATCGTGTGGCGACGCGACAAAAAAGGCTTCGTCACCCCGGAGGGACGCTGGCTGCGCCAGATGCGCCCGGTGCTCCAGGAACTACTTCACGATTCGCCCCGCTCGTCGCCGCGGTTGTGCTTGGGGGAACTTCAACGCGCGCTTGCGGATGAGCAAACCTTCCAAAATACAACCGCAGCAGCGACGCTCTGGCGCATCGTGGCAGCCGAGCTTTGGCTGCGAATGATCGAGCGCCATGAAGATATACCTGTACTTCAAGGTTGACCGCGGCTATTACGAATCCGCCCACGCGAGCTGGCGCAAGCACGGCGGGGATTTTGAGTTGCACCTGTTGCGCGCCCAGCACACCTTTTATAGCTGGGTGAAGGAATTTCGGCGGCTGGGGCACGAGGTGCAGGTTGACTTGCGCAGCGGCTTTCTGTTGCCGCAGCACCGGCGCGCTCACCTGCCGATGCCGCTTTCCTCTGCTTTGCGCGCGCTGCTGTGGGGCACGCGGCTGGACGTGTGGCTACTCCAAAAGAGCCTCATCAGGCGCATCATGGACTGGCAACCGGATGTCGCGTTCTTCCCCTTGGGCAGCGGTGTGTGGCGCTCGACGCTAGTGCAGCTGAAGCAAAAAGGCGTTAAGCTCGTTCAGTGGTGCGGGCTACCAGCCGGCACCATGCTCGAGCGCGATCGAATCAATTTGCCCTACTTCGATCTCGTCTTCCAGCCGGCCAACCTGGCCGATGGCCTGCGCGCTGCCGGCGCGATTGGCCGCATTGAGTACATCCCGATCGGCATTGACCCGGAGGTGCATCATCCTGTTCCGCTCACGGCAGAGGAACGACAGCACTATGGGGCCGACGTTTGCTTCATCGGCGGCTTGAGCGGGCGATTTCACGCTGCCAGGCGCGCGATGGTGGAATACGCCATCGAGAACGGGGTGAACATCAAAGTGTGGGGGGGATACCGCGAGCACTTCGTCGGCAGCCCGATCTTGCGCGTCTGGCAAGGGCAGATTTGGGGCGAGGAACAGGTCAAAGCGCTATGCGCGGCCAAGGTTGGGCTGAACTTCCATGTCGATCACCAGGCCGGCGAACTCAACCGCGGTCTGAACCTGCGCGCATTCGAGCTGGCCGCCTGCGGCGTCTTCCAGCTTTTGCAGCGCGTGCCCAGCGTGGGGGAATTCTTTGAAGAAGGCAAAGAGATCGTCTGCTTCGAGACAAAAGAAGAGATGCTGGACAAGATCCGCTACTACCTCGCCCACGAGAGTGAACGCCGGCGGATCGCCGACGCTGCCCGCCAGCGCGTGCTGCGCCAGCACACCTGGGCGCATCGCGTCGCCAGCATGATTCCTCATTTGGAGGCGCTATGCGCAAAGTAGGCCATCACCTTTCTGATGCAGAAATCGCTGCGCGCTACGAGGCCTTTCAAGGGACGCTGGCGATGCGTCCGTACTTTTATCCTGCCGTTGCCGACTTCGTCGGCGATGTAGGCAATCGGTCGGTGCTCGACGCCGGCTGCGGCCCTGGCCTGTTGCTCGCCGAGATACAGAAACGCAACCCAAATGCACATCTCTTTGGCCTGGAGATTGCTCAGGCAAACGTCGAAGCCACGCGCCGACTGCTCAACGGCAGAGGTGATATTCGCCAGGGCAGCGTGCTCGCGCCTTTGCCGTTCCCAGAAGAGCAAAAGTTTGACCTGATCCTACTTACCGAGGTGCTGGAACACTTAAAGTCGCCCATCCAGGCGTTGCAGAACATGATGTGCTGTCTCAAGCCTGCCGGCCAACTGGTGATTACCTCCCCGAATGCTGCGGCCTGGTTGCCATTCTCGCGCCTGGCCGAGCCGTTAGCCACGCGGATAAAACCGTTCCGCGGCTTTCTCCCCCATGAACACCCGCTGCGCACCGAGCAACCGATTGACACGCTGTTCTCGCGCAGAGAAGTGCTCGCCATGCTCAAGAGCGCAGGGCTAAAAGTCGTTGGCGAGGCGTGCCGCGAGGTCTTTCCATACTTGCTCGAGCTGTTCTACAAGTTTGCGCCTGGCATTGACCCGCTGCCGCGCTGGCAAGTTCTGGACCGGCTATGCACCAGGCTGCGCCTGTTCGACCTTGGCTATCGCGTCTTCCTGCGTTGCGCGCCATACTGACATGCGTGTGCTGATTGTGATGACCGCGCGCGAGGTAGGCGGCGCGGAGCTATACGTCGAACGCCTGACGTGCGCCTTGGCAGCGCAGTGTGACTTCACCATCGTCCTGCCCACCCACCCGCGCCTCGAGCCGCTGGCGCAGCGCCTCATGAGGCATGCACAAGTCCTCCGCCTCGCCATCGAGGATCAGCGCCGTCTTCCTGCTGTATTAAACACAGTGCGCGCCCTGACAAGGTGCGCCGACGTCGTCCACCTGAACTCCAACCATCCCGGCAGCCGGCTGGGGATCCTGTTCGGCTTCGCGCTGGCGCGCGCCGGCGCGCCCCTGGTGTGCGTCGAGCAAAGAGTCTCCCTCATGGACGACATCATCGTTCCCAGGGCGCTGCGCCCGTTCTTGCCTCGCCTATTTCGCTGGTCGCGCCGCGCCTCGGCGCGCGTGATCGCTGTCTCAAAGCAAAACGCCGAGCTACTGACCAGCTACTACGGGTTGCGCTCAGACAAGATCACCATTGTCCACAACGGAGTTGACCTGCCTGACTTTAAAGAATCGGACATCGCCCAGGCTCGAGCTGCGCTGCGGGCCGAGCTAGGCTTACCTGAGCAAGCGATCATCATCCTCACCCTGGCTCGCCTGGCTCCCAATAAGGGGCATCGCTACCTCATCGAGGCTGTGCCGGAGGTGCTGCGCACGCATCCGAATGTCCACTTCGTATTCGCAGGCGAACACGACCAAGCTGAGCCGGTGATCGCGCAGATCAGCGCGCTGGGGCTAGGATCCCACGTGCATCTGCTGGGCTTTCGCAGCGACACACAAGATTTGCTGGCCGGCAGTGATTTCTTCGCGCTACCCTCGCTGGCCGAGGGCTTTTCGCTGGCGCTGGTGGAGGCGCTGGCTGCTGGCCTGCTAACTGTAGCAACCGACGTGGGCGGGGCCGGCGAAGTCATTCGAGATGGCGAGGGCGGCCTTCTTGTGCCGCCGGCAGCCAGCGCGGCGCTGGCCGCAGCGCTCAACCACCTGCTCAGCCTCGACGAAGCTGAGATTCAACGCCAGCGCCAAGCGGCGCGTCAGGCGGCCCAGCCATTCTCTGCCCAAGCCATGGCCGAGAAGACGCTGCGTGTATATTCAGAAGTCGTTTGCCGCAGTAAACACACTTATGCCTGAGAGACTACGCTTCGCCATCGTTGGCTGCGGGCGCATCGCGCCGCGCCACGCGCAATCGCTCGCCGAGCTGTCAGACCGCGCCCGGCTCGTGGGGGTCGCAGACGTGATCGAGAGCCGCGCCCAGCGCCTGGCGCGCGACTACGGCGCCGAAGCGACGACAGACTACCGCCGGCTGCTTGAGCGCAAAGATATTGACGTGATCAACATCTGCACGCCCAGCGGCCTGCACGCGCGGATGGGCATCGAGGCAGCCCAAGCCGGCAAGCACGTCGTCGTCGAGAAGCCGATGGCCCTGACCACTCAGGATGCCGACGCGCTTATCTCGGCCTGTGCCCAGGCCAACGTCACACTCACCATCGTGCTACAGAATCGTTACAACCCACCGATGCGGGACCTGAAAGCGCTGGTGGAGAGTGGTGGCCTGGGTCGGCTCTTGCTGGGCAACGCTACAGTGCGCTGGTATCGCCCGCAAAGTTATTATGAGGATGGCTGGCACGGCACACGGGCGATGGACGGCGGCGCGCTGATGAATCAATCCATTCATCACATTGATGCCCTGCAATGGTTGATGGGCGATGTGGAAAGCGTATTCGCCTATGGCGCTACGCTCGCGCATCGCATGGAGTGCGAGGACATCGGCGTAGCCGTCTGGAAGTTCCATTCCGGCGCATTAGGCGTCATCGAGGGCTCCACTGTGACGTGGCCGGAAAACCTGGAAGGATCAGTGGCGATCTTCGGCGAGCACGGCTCGGTGAAGGTGGGCGGCACAGCGCTGAATCGCAAAATCTTTTGGAAGGTCAATGGAGAACTGGGTAACGAGAGGTATGTCCTCGACCAGGAAGCAGTGGACCCGCCATCCGTCTATGGCCAAAGCCACCGCGCAGTACTAGCCGATGTGATAGACGCAATCAAAAATGGGCGCGTAACAGCGACGAACGGCCACGAAGGGCGCAAATCGCTCGCCCTGGTGCTGGCCATGTATGCCTCTATGGAGAGCGGGCGCGAAGTGCGCCTGGCCGAGTTAGGGAGGGACAGCGGTGAGCACGTCGCCTGACCCTTCATCCTTGAGCCTCATTTACCCTGGAACAACGGTTGGGCCGGGGTCATCGGTCGGCCCATTCGTCGTGATCGGCGAGCCGGCGCGCGGACGAAGCGCAGGGGAGCGCCCAACGGTGGTTGGCGCGCGCGCAGTTATCCGTTCACATACCGTTATTTACGATGGCAATGCCATCGGCGACGACTTCCAGGCCGGCCACGGCGTGCTCGTCCGCGAGGATAACCAAATCGGCGACATGGTGAGCATCGGCAGCCACAGTGTCATCGAGCACCACGTGCAGATCGGCGACCGCGTGCGGATTCACTCGAATACGTTCATTCCCGAGCGCTCGGTCCTCGAGCCAGAGTGCTGGGTGGGCCCCTGCGTCACCGTCACTAACGCGCGCTACCCAAACGCGCCGAACACCAAGGATAAGCTCGAAGGGGTATACATCGAGCGTCAAGCCAGAATTGGCGCGGGCGCAGTACTGTTGCCAGGGGTGCGCATTGGCCGAAGCGCCCTGGTTGGCGCTGGCGCGGTTGTCACGCGCGACGTGCCGCCGCTTTCCATTGTGGTGGGTAATCCTGCCCATGTCGTCGGCAGCATTGATCAAATCCCAGATTACCAGGATTCTTCTCACAGATGAGCACGACCAGGCTCCCTCTAGTTGACTTGAAGGCGCAATACCTCGCGATCAAGGTCGAGATTGATGCGGCCATCCAGCGCATCCTGGAGAGCACAGCGTTCATCAATGGCCCAGACGTGAGCGCATTCGAGGCAGAGTTCGCCCAGTTTTGCGGGGTTAGCTATGCAATTGGGGTCGCTTCGGGAACGGCAGCGCTCCAGCTCGCGCTTACTGCTTTTGAGATTGGCCCAGGCGACGAAGTGATCACCGTGGCACACACCTTCTGTGCCACGGCAGAGGCCATCGTGCATGTGGGCGCACGCCCGGTCTTCGTGGACATTGACCCGCAGACTTACACCATAGATCCGGACGCTCTCCAAAAAGCAATTACGCCCAAGACCAGAGCCATCATTCCCGTGCACCTTTATGGCATGCCGGCGGACATGGACGCGATCAATGCCATTGCCCAGGCGCGCGGCCTGGTGGTCATCGAGGACGCCGCGCAGGCGCACGGCGCGCAGTACCGCGGGCGCATTGTTGGTAGCTTGGGGCATGCCGCGTGCTTTAGCTTCTACCCTGGCAAAAATCTGGGTGCGTATGGCGATGCCGGCGCAGTGACCACCAACGACCCTGAGATCGCCCAGCGGCTGTTTGCGCTGCGCGATCATGGCCGTATGCGCCAGGCTAACGGCAAAGCAGCCAAGTATGAGCACACGATCATTGGCTTCGGCGAGCGCCTGGATACGCTTCAAGCGGCCATTCTGCGGGTGAAGTTGCGCCACCTCCCCGAATGGACGACGCGCCGGCAGTACCTTGCGGGCATCTATCACCGACTCTTAGCAAACCTGCCGAGCATCGGACTGCCTCACGTCCCCGACGACCGAACATCGGTGTATCACCTTTTTGTAGTGCGCACCCCAAACCGAGATATCCTGCGATCCTCGCTGCTCGAGCAGGGCATCGAGACAGGCATTCACTACCCCATTCCCCTACACCTTCAGGGAGCTTTCAGTTACCTGGGGCACACAGCAGGCGACCTGCCTCATACTGAACGCGCGGCTGCCGAGGTTCTTTCCCTGCCGCTCTTCCCGGAGATGGGCGACGGGGATTGCAGCGCAGTGGCTCAGGCAATCGAAGCGTGTCTCGCTGGCAGGCAAGCCATCTGCGCAGCGTGACCGGCCTGCGCCGGAGTTGCCTTCGGAGCGCCGTTCATCCAACCTAGCTGCTTTCTTTGGCAGTCAGCACGGGGATTGTCAATAGGCGTTCTCGTGGCTGCCGGAGAGCGTCTGCCAGATCGTCGCCAGGATGATCTTGATGTCGAGCCACACCGACCAGTTTTCGATGTACCACAGGTCATATTTGGTGCGCTCCTCGATGGAGGTATCACCGCGCAGGCCGTTCACCTGGGCCCAGCCGGTCATGCCGGCCTTCTCGCGGTGGCGCTCCATATAGCGCGGGATGCGCTTGACGAACTCTTCTACATACATCGGCCGCTCCGGGCGCGGGCCGACCAGGCTCATGTCGCCCACAAGCACATTGATGAGCTGTGGCAACTCATCAATGTTCGTCCGCCGCAGGAACGCCCCCAGTCGCGTCTTGCGCGGGTCGCCGGGCCTGGTCCAGCCAGGCCCGCTCTGTTCGGCGTCGGTGCGCATCGTTCGGAACTTGATGACGTGGAAGCGCCTGCCGTCCAGGCCCATGCGCTCCTGCGAGTAGAGGGCCGGCCCGGGCGAATCCAGCTTGATCAGGATGGCGATCAGGAACATGAACGGCGACAGCAGCACCAGTCCAACCGCGCTGCCGATCAGGTCTATGGCGCGTTTCAGCGAGAGTTTCCAACCCCGCAGCGCCACATCGCGCAGGTTCAGCAACGGCAGGCCGCTTAGTTCGCCGATGGTCAACTGGCCGGCCATGATTTGGAACTGGTCCGGCAGCACCTTGATGCTGATTGTGCTGCGATCGCACCGAGAGATTACGTTGAGAAAGTCATCGCTGCTGGCGTTTGGCAGGGCGATGATGACCTCGTCCACGGCTTCGCGCGAGACAAGCCTGGAGAGTTCATCGAGGGAACCCAGCAAGCGCACCTCGTACCACGGGCGCTGACCGTCATACGGCACCAGGCCGACGATGTCGTAACCCAGGCGCGGATTTTGGGCAATGCGCTGCAGCACCGTGGCTGCCGGCTCGCCGGAGCCCACCACCACGACGCGCGTTCGTCCGATGCCTCGCATCTGCAGAGCGCGCTGGATGCGCGCCTGCAGGCTGCGTCCCGCCAGCACGGTCACAATGGTGAGCAGCCAGGCATAGATCACCATCACCCGCGGAAAGTCCACGGCAGTAGCATCGCCCCTGAAGGTAAGCGAGACTACTGCGATGCTGATCAAAGTGCCGACCGAAACGCCGGAGAAGATCGTGGTCAGATCGTCGGTGCTGTAGCGCGTGCGGCGACGGTGATACATCTTGCCGAAGAAGAAAGCGCCAACGATCGCGACGATCTGCACAGCAAGCAGGGGTAAAAATTGGGCGAAGCCCGGCACGCCGCGCGCCGGCTCCGGCAGGGGAATCAGCAACCGCAACCGATAGGCGATGAGAAAGCTGACGGCTATGCTGAGCACATCCACGGCCAGCAGAGAGAGCGTGATGATGGTCTGGTAATGTTGGCGAAGAAAGCCCGGCCGCGACTTAGCCTGAAAGATCGTGGTTGTGTGCATGCAACGAGCTATTACGCCAAGGCGCGCTCGGACGCTGCACCTGGCGCTGCGTCCGAGAGGTGTTTATTCTGCTATGGGGTGGTCAGGCCAACCCGCGCCGTTAATTATATGCGGCGCGGGTCAGGCGCAGGATGCGTTCGCCGACACGGGCAATCGTGCGTTCACGACGCCGTGAATGTACTCACCAGGCAAACGAGGCAAACCAGACCGGGCCGCTAGCAGGCAAGACTAGAACTCGCCGCCAAAGTCGCCCCCAAAGTCAAAACTACCGTCCATCCCGCCCTCATCACCGATGCCAGCCATGCCCTCTTGCCCGAAAGGCATTTCGCCCTGTTGCGACGGATCGCCGAAGCCACCCAGGCCCATCATGCCGGGGAAGCCCCAGCCGCCGACGCCCCAGAACAGCGACTGGGCCATCATGCTGAACATAAGCGCACTGGTGAAATCACCCATCATCATGCCGGCCGACGGTTCGGGCTGCATGCTGTAAGGCTCGTCCCGGCCAGGCGGCTGGTTTTGCCAGCCGGCGAATTGCGGATGCGTGAGTTCGTCAATGCGGCGGCGCGCCCGCTCCCACTCGGAAGAGGGGAAGACCGTCTCGATCAGGTCGCACATCTTAACCAGCCCGATCAGAGCCATCGTGCGCTCGTCGGGCTGAGCGCCGTTCAGCACCACGTCGCGCAGGCGGTTGCGCGCGCTGCGCTCAAAGGCGCTGTTTTGCTGAGGGAAGCGGGTCTCTCTGATGACGAAGAACCGGCGCGACTCCTCGACGCGCAGCGCGCCGCGCTGCACCAGCTTCTGCAGCACGCGATCTTCCAGGTTGCTGATTTGAGCAGGAAGCACCTGCAGCCAGGACACCGCTGCCCGCGGCTGCCTGTCGCGCGCAATTCGATTCATCACCTCGTCGAGCAAGCTATCGCCCGTGGGGATTGGATTCACCACAACCACGTTTTGTTGCTCATCGAGGCGGATCTTGCCGGTCAGCGTCAGCTCGGTCAGTGCTGCGCTCACCAGGCCCATCTTAAGCGGCCCCTGTGCGTTTTGCACTACTGTGCCCTGCGCGTCGTCCAGCGCCAGCAACATCAACTCCTCCGGCAGCGTCAGCATATTCATTCCTCCTGCACCGCCCAAGGCGGATCACGGATGGGCGCACCGAGCGCCCTGGTTTGTCGCGTTTATCCCGATGACAAGCTCATAGCAGGCCTGTACTTGAAATTCATATACGCTGGCTGAAGGCAGGATGAGAACGCTTCAGGGCGCATCTGAGGTGTCGCCCCCGCCGGCCGCCACGCATTGCTAGAATCAGCGCACATGGCGACAGTTGTCCTCATCGGCACGCTGGACACCAAAGGCATCGAGTATGACTTTGTCCGCAAACAGATCAGGAAGGCCGGTCACGACGTCATCCTGGTAGATGCCGGCGTGCTTGGTCAGCCGCAAGTTAGGCCGACGATCTCTCGGCAGGAGGTGGCGCAAGCCGCCGGTGCAGACCTGAACGCGCTGATCGCAGCCGGCGACCGCGGGGCAGCAGTAATGGCCATGGCGCGCGGCGCAGCCGAAGTCGCCCGGCGCCTGTACGCGGCAAAGAAACTCGACGGCATCATGGGCATGGGCGGCAGCGGCAATTCATCCATCGCTGCTGCGGCCATGCGCGAGCTACCGGTAGGGGTGCCCAAGCTCATCGTCAGCACGCTGGCCAGCGGCGACACGCGCCCCTACGTGGGCGGCAGCGACGTGGCGATGATGTACTCGGTGGTAGACATCGCCGGCATCAACCGCGTGAGCGAACGCATCCTGAGCAATGCCGCTGCGGCCATCGCCGGCATGGCAAGCGCCTACGCCACGAAGAAGCGCGCCAGCAGCCCCAGGCCGCTCGTCGGGGCGACCATGTTTGGCGTCACCACGCCGTGTGTGAATGCTGCGCGCGCATGGCTAGAGGCGCACGGCT
>Ga0308411_10003368_pt1 | contig 10658 bp, 8 predicted proteins | sample HotsprottomLayer_2_FD_203530 | JGI IMG/M metagenome (GOLD analysis project Ga0308411, IMG submission 203530) | Hot spring phototrophic mat microbial communities from Octopus Spring, Yellowstone National Park, Wyoming, United States -... | ecosystem: Environmental > Aquatic > Thermal springs >... | reverse complement strand
CCTCCGCCTCCCCCACCACCACCTCCACCTGAAAAACCACCTCCACCGCTACCAGAGAATGAGGAGCGTGGCTGGGTTGTAAGAACTTGAGAGGCTTGACTTGTGAAGGTATTAAGAGAACGGGCAAGATAAATGGTTGAAAAGCTCCCTCTTCCTTCATACCATCTTGGTGGTTCGGTAAAAACTCCTTCAAAAGCTTCTGCCCACCTTTCAGCTTCTCCAAAGGCAATGGCAAAAGGAATAGTAATTTCAAAGATTTCTGGAATTTTTTCTGGAGGAAAAAGTTTTTCTATTACTGAACTTTCTACTCTACTTATAAACTCCTCATAACCTTTTAAGTATTCAAGCATTTCAGTTCCCTTAGGGGTTTTTCTTGGCATAAACTGTCCAAAAATAAAAAGACTAGAGGCAGTGACTAACCCTGACAATAAAAAGGGTAAAGGAAAAATGGAAAATAAAATCTGTGAGATAATTACTCCCCAGATTGTCAAGATATAAACTATTACTCCGAGGATAACATAGATATTTTTAACATTAAGGGGGTTTTTAAAGAAAAATCCTTTAGAAGTTAAGGAGGAAAAGACCTGTTTTTTTATAGAAGGAATAAAACGATAAAATTTTTTATTAAGTTCTGAAAGTTTAATCCCCTTTTTATCTTCGAAAATACCTGATAAAATTTGAAGATCAAAGGGGTTATTCTGAAAATTATCCTCAAAATTTTTTATTTTTTCCAAAATATAATCTCTTTTTTTGCCAAATAAAAACCAAGGTTCCTCAATTTCAATTATTTTTAAGTATCCTCTCCTTGCCAAATATATAATTTCAGCCACTATATCACGAGCATTAACTTTTTCATCTATTAATGTTCCTGCTTCAATGGGTGTTAAATCTTTCGGTGGATAATACTGAACCTGTATCGTTCCTTTCCCTCCTATATCTCGTCCTTTTCTCCACCACAACCATATCATAAAACTTAAAAATAAGGTTATGTAAAAAAGAGCATATATCCAAGGATTTTTCCAATAGGGTGGACCTTCGGATATAGGTATTAAACCTGCTGTCCATCCTACAGCTACAGTCATTCCTTCGTAGGCAGATAAAGATTTGGTAAGGGTAAATAGAATTTCATTTTTTTCCTTTTTGATCTTACAATCTTTACCGATACTTCTAAAAATACCTATATAACAGGCAAACTGAATGGAGCTATCATCAAAGGGTAAAATTACTTTAGCAGTTGCATTTTTTATGGGAACATCCCAGCCTGTTCCAATGGCATTCCAGTAAAGTTCATCTATGTTCCCAAAATTATAAAGGGCATATCTTACTTTATATCTGATTATGTAATTTTGGATTCCGCTTACAAATTTATTTGGATCTCCTATGCGAATTCTTAGATTGTTTCCATGTTTAGAAATTTTAGTTTGATATGAATTCAGGTTCTGATCTGTTACAAAAATATCTTTGATTTCTATTTTATGTTTTTTACCTGAAGGATCATTAAAATCTACGGGAATATCACGATATATTCCATGTTTATTTTCATAGCCGAAATCAACGATTAAATTTTCTATAATTTTTAATTCACTGTTTGGTTCAACTTTCAATTCTACATCGTAGGATTTAATATACCATGCCCATGATTGAGAAGAGGAAAATACTATTAATAATACAACAAAAAAGATAAATTGTCTCAATTTTACCTCTTAAAATTTAACCTGGGGGACTACTCTTTCTATTTCATCCATTTCAAAAAATATCTTACGAGTAAAACCTAAAATTCCAGCAATAAGAGAATTTGGGAAAATTGATATAGCAGTGTTGTAATCTCTAACTACTGCATTGAAATACCTTCTTGCCATACTTATTGTTTCTTCAATTCTTGCAAGTTCATTTTGGAGTGCTTGAAAGTTGACACTTGCCTTAAGGTCAGGATAATTTTCTGCTAAAGCAAAGAGTTGACGTAAGGCTTGAGTTAACATATTTTCTGCTTCTATTTTTTCTTCTGTTGTTTTTGCTGAAATTGCTGTATTCCTGAGTTTTATAACTTCTTCAAGAGTTTTTCTCTCATGTGTTGCGTATCCTTTAACAGTTTCGACGAGATTTGGGATAAGGTCATGTCTTCTTTTTAGCTGAACATCTACATCAGACCAAGCCTGCTCTGTCATGATTCTTAATCTAACGAGTTTATTATAAGTAAAAATTAGCCATAAAATGATTGAAATAAAAATGATTAATGGAATTAGGTATAACATTTTAAACTCCTTTTTTTCAGTAATTTTATCATTAAAATTTTTTAATGTCAATTAGTCAACATTTCTCAAAAATAATCTCATTAATAAAACATTGTTTCATCAGAATTGACAAAAAATACGATAATATTTTAGAGTCTAAAACTGTGAGGTTACCGTTTACCGTGCAAAAAATATCTTCAGGCATAATAGGACTCGATAGACTCATTGATTATCTTTACTTAGGAGATAATGTTGTATGGGAAGTTGATGCAGGAACCTCTTATGAGATTTTTATAAAAAAATTCATTGAAGCTTATTCCTCGGAATCAAAAGACATAGTATATATCAGTTTTAATAAGTCGGTTTCAACACTTCTAAAGGAATTTAATAGCTGCATAAATGAAAAATTCCATATAATTGATTGTTTTACCTCAGGAAAAGGTAAAAACGATGCTACTTTTTTAAGAAATTATGAAGAAATTAGCAAAAAGATTGATATTATAAAGCTTTCAAATCCTTCAAACCTTGATGAACTTACAAAGGCTATAGCCACTATTGAAACTAAAATATCCTCTCAAATAGCCTACATCTTTGATAGCCTTACAGGAATGCAGAATCTTGTTAAAGATGAAAGTTTAACATATAGTTTTTTTACATATATGTGTCCAAGACTTTTTGACCTTGACAGCGTTGCTTACTGGATTTTAGAAAAAGATGCCCATAGCCAGAAGTTCAAAGCAAACATAAGACATATAACACAGGTAGTTCTGGAACTGTATAGAAGAAAAGATAATCTTTTCCTTAAAGCACTTAAACTGTCAAGAAGAAAAAATCGTAATGCCTTCAAGCCTAATACCTATGAAATAACTGACAATGAAGAAATACTGATTAAAACAACTGAACAAACACCTGCACTTGATATTGGCAGTAAATTAAGAGAAATCAGAATTTCAAGAAATATGAGTCAGAAAGAATTAGCAGAAAAAGTTAATCTTACACCTGGATTTATTTCTCAGATTGAAAACAACCAGATAGTTCCTTCAATTACATCTTTCATACAAATTTGTGAAGTTCTTGGAGTTAGTGCAAGTGAGATATTAAGTGAAAAGAAAACAGAAGAAAAATATGTAATAAAAAAAGAAGAAATATTTGGTAAACTTCCTCAGAAAATTTCAAATGCAGATGTTTATAAAGTTTTATCCGATGAAAATTTTCAAGCCTATGTTGTTGTTATGCCATCAAATTCTTCAGTAAAAGGACATTTTTTAACAAAAAAAGAACCTGAAATAGCTTTTTTATTGAAAGGAGAAGTATCTTTGACTTTAAATGGTTCTAATTATAGTCTAAGTGAGGGAGACTTTCTTTATATTAAAAAATCCCTGCCAGAAAAATGGCAAAACAAAGGAGGTGAGAAAGCAGAGATTTTACTCATAAGCAGGTAGTTATTTTTTTAATTTAAAGTCTTTAAAGCAGGCAAAAAATATCTTTGATATTTTTTTGCCTCAATGAGTTAGTAATACTAAACTAAAATCATTAAAATTTACTATTACTTAAGGAGGTTTATCATGAATGTAATTTCAGGTCAACCAAATGCAAGTTCAGCAACAGGAACTCGTAACAGAGTTTCTGACCCAGCACCTTATTCGGGAATTTGTTCAGTATGTCTTGATGGATGTCCAGGTTTCTGTGAGGTTGGGAAATCATCTTTCAGAGGAAGGGAAGTCGTCTATCCAGGACCTTTTGGAAAGGTTACAGCAGGAGCAACAAAAAAATATCCAGTTGATTATTCTCACTTGAACATTCAAGGAACATGTGTTGGAGCTGTTGGAGTAGAAGCTGATCCAGACAAAGCAACATTCCCTGCAGTTAACACTGAAAGAGAACTTGGAAAGGACTATAAAATTAAGCTTCGCATTCCAATATTTACAGGAGCTCTTGGTTCCACAGACATTGCAAAAGATAACTGGGAAGGGCTTGCAATAGGTGCTGCAATTTCAGGAATAATGGTAGTTATCGGTGAAAATGTCGTTGGAATGGATCCAAAAGCTGAGTTTGACAAAAAAGGAAAGGTAACAAAATCTCCTGAACTTGAAAGAAGAGTCAAATTTTTCAAAGAATGGTATGACGGATATGGCGAGATTATTTTACAGCAAAATGTAGAAGACACCAGACTTGCATCAGCTGAATATGCCATAGATAAACTTGGTGTAACATGCATTGAACTTAAATGGGGACAGGGAGCAAAGGACATCGGCGGAGAAGTCAAGCTTAAAAGCTTAGAAAGAGCTCTTGAATTAAAGAAAAGAGGATATATAGTTCTTCCAGACCCAGAAGACCCTGTTGTTCAGAAAGCTTATAGAGTTGGAGAATTTAAGGAGTTTGAGCGTCATTCAAGGCTTGGCATGGTAGATTATGAAAGCTTTGAAAAATCAGTTAAACATTACAAAAAAGCAGGTGCTAAGTTTGTCTCCCTTAAAACAGGTGCATACAGAATCACTGACCTTGCTAGAGCAATTCGTTTTGCTTCTGATGCAGGAATTGACCTTGTAACAATTGACGGTGCAGGTGGTGGAACAGGAATGAGCCCATGGAGAATGATGAATGAGTGGGGTATTCCAACCATTTATCTTCAGTCTATTGCTTACAACTTTGCAAAACAGCTTGCAGAAAAAGGAAAATATGTTCCAGACCTTGCAATAGCTGGAGGATTCTCTCTTGAAGACCATATATTCAAGGCATTGGCACTCGGTGCACCTTACTTTAAAGCAGTATGCATGGGTAGGGCATTAATGATTCCTGCCTTTGTTGGAAAGAACATTCAAAAATGGTATGAAGATGGCAAACTTCCTGCTGATATAGCAAAATATGGAAACTCTGTGGAAGAAATTTTCATAACATCTGAAGTGCTGAAAAATAAATACGGAAAAGCCTTTAAAAAACTTCCTTGGGGTGCTATTGCCATGTACACCTTTGTTGACAGACTCACTCTTGGATTAAAACAACTCATGGCTGGTGCAAGAAAGTTCTCTATTGAATACATTGAAAGAAATGATATTGTTGCACTTACAAAAGAAGCCTCAGAAGTAACAGGAATTCCCTATGTAATGGAAGCTGATATGGAGGAAGCACAGAAAATTCTTTTAGGTTAATTCTTATGGGAGAGGATCTCCCTCTCCCTTTTTTCATGTTTTTTTATTTAGTCTTCTTTATTTTCTGTCTTTTTAATAAAACTAATACGGTTACCCTATACCGTCTGTTGACAAATTAATTTTAAAAAAACTATAATGATTTACTCTATTATTTTTTTGAGGCATAAATGAAAATTGAACAATACAGGATAATTGAAAAATCAAAATTTGATGATTTTATAAACTCATTAATAAGTCTTTCAAAAGTAGTTGCACCCGTTTATAAAGGATTTAAAAATTATATCTTTCAGGAAATAAAATCTGCAGAACAAATAAGCCTCAAATACATTCCTACCATAATTCCACCGAAAAAATATTTTATGCCACAGAGAGAAACAATTTTACAGTTTGATGTAAATAATGAATTAAAAGTAGATCCTGTAGTAGAATATGAAAATTTAGTTCTTTTCGGTGTTCATACTTGTGATATTGCTGGTATTAAATGTCTCAATATGGTACTATCTGACAAACCGAAAGATACAGCCTATCTCATAAGAAAAAAACATATCACAATAATTGGACTTGAATGTAATGACTACTGCGATGAATACGCAAGTTGTTCTTTTGTGGGAGCCCATATTCCTACAACTGGTTATGATTTAATGTTCACAGATCTTGGAGAATACTTTATTGTTCATATTCATTCATCAAAGGGAACAGATATTATTGAAAAAACAGGATTTTTTAAGCCTGCAAAGGATATTAACATAGAAGAGCTTAGAAACCTGAGAACTCAAAAATTAAAAATATTCAACAACGAAGTTCCCACTGAAAGAAGATACCTTCCTGATCTTTTTGACCGTTCCTTTAATGCTTCAGTCTGGAAAGAATTAGAAAATAAGTGTCTTAGCTGTGGTAACTGTACAGCTGTATGTCCTACCTGTTATTGCTTTGACATCAAAGATGATGTTGACTTAACTCTTAAAGTAGGAGAAAGATACAGAATATGGTTTTCCTGTCAGCTTGATCCCTTTGCAAAAGTTGCAGGTGGCATAGATTTTCGTAAAGACCGTTCAGCAAGACAAAGACATCGCTTTTATAGAAAATTCCGCTATCACATTGACCGTTATGGTATGGTTTACTGTACAGGCTGTGGAAGATGTTCCCGTACATGCATGGCAAAAATTAATTTAAAGGAAGTTCTTACATCATTGATTAAGGAGTCAGAGGCAAAGATATGGCGAAAGTGGTTATAAAAGATTCTCCATATAATTTAAAGAGAGCCAAAATATTAGACATAAATTCTCTCACTGAAAAGGAAAAGCTTTTTAAAATTGTTTTTGAAGACCATTCATGGCTTGATTTTGAACCCGGACAGTTCATAATGGTATCCCTTGCCGGAATAGGAGAGATTCCTGTTTCAGTTTGCTCTTCACCTTTAAACAGACACTATTTTGAAATATGTGTAAGAGCTGTTGGAAAAGTAACTAACTCACTTCACAGATTAAATGTTGGAGACATTATTGGAGTTAGAGGTCCTTATGGAAATGGATTCCCAATTAAAATGATAGAAGGACATGACCTTTTAATAATTGCAGGAGGACTGGGATTAGCACCTCTTAGGTCTCTTATACTTTATGCGATAGACAATCGTAGAGATTTCGGAGAGATCCATATACTTTTGGGTTGTAAAACTCCTCAGGAACTTCTTTTTGCTAATGAGATAGAAGAATGGGGAAGAAGACTTGACCTTCATTTTGCTTGCACCGTTGACAGAGCAGACCCTGATTGGAAAGGAAATGTAGGATTAATAACTTCTTTAATTCCTGGAATTGATATAGACCCGGTAAGAACTTATGCAGCGGTTGTTGGTCCGCCAATTATGTATAAATTTGTAATAAAGGAGTTACTTGCAAAGGGATTGCCTGTTGACCAGATTCTTCTTTCCTTTGAAAGACACATGAAATGTGGCATGGGAAAATGTGGAAGATGTCAGATTCAAAATCTTTATTGCTGTAAAGATGGTCCTGTTTTTACATTTAAAGAAATAATGGATATGGCAGAGGCATTGTGATGAGTAAACCAAAGGTTGCTTTTTTTGATTTTGCCTGCTGTGAAGGATGTCAGCTTCAGGTTGCTAACATCGGTGAGCTTTTAATTAATGTTCTTGATATAATTCAGGTAGTTGAATTCAGAGAAGTTATGTCGGAAAAATGGAATGGTGAATTTGATGTTGCCTTTGTTGAAGGAAGTATTACTGATGAACATGCTGTAGAAAGGGTAAAAAAAATAAGGGAAAGGAGTAAAATACTCGTAGCCCTTGGTTCTTGTGCTACTATTGGTGGAGTAAATGGAATGAAAAACTCCTTTCAGCTTGAAGAAGTCGGAAAATACGTATATGGTGAGTTCTATAAATTTTTCCCAACAATTCATACAAAGGCAGTGCATCAGGTTGTAAAGGTAGACTATTTTATAAATGGATGCCCCATATACATTCCAGAATTTGTTGCTGTTTTGAAAGCTATTTTACAGGGAATTCCTTATTATGTGCCTGAATATCCTGTATGTGTTGAATGTAAACTTAATGAAAATGTATGTATGTATGACAGAGGCCTTACCTGCATGGGACCTGTTACAAAGGCAGGTTGTAACTCCTGGTGTATAAACAATGGGAATGTTTGCTATGGTTGTCGGGGACTTACAATAAATCCGAACATTGAAGGCTTTAAAGAAGTGTTGAAGCAGTTCAATATACCCGAAGACTTTTTAATTAAAAAAATAGAAATGTACAATAAGTGTAAGGAGCTTGACCAGAAGTGAGTGATATTAAAATTAATGTAAACTATTTAACCCGTGTTGAAGGACATGGAAATATTGTAGTTGAAGTAAAAGATGGCAAGCTTGAAATATGCAGACTTGAGATTGTAGAATCACCAAGATTTTTTGAGGGTTTCTTAAGAGGTCGCTCAATCTTTGAAGCACCACACATTACATCAAGAATTTGCGGAATCTGTGCGTGTGGACATACATTGGCATCAATTCAGGCAGCAGAGGATGCTCTTGGAATAAAACCAACAGAGCAGACAACTCTACTCAGAAAGCTTTTGCTTCATTATGAAGAGCTTGACAGCCACATTCTTCATATATATCTTCTTGTTGCTCCAGACCTTGTCGGTGTGCCAAGTTTTGTTCCACTCATAAAAAGTCATCCAGAGGTTGTAAGGCGTGCTTTAAAAATGAAAAGACTTTGTAATGAACTTTGCGATATTCTTGTAGGAAGACATGTCCATCCTATAAGTGCAGTTGTCGGAGGCTTTACAAAGCTTCCTTCCCACAATGACCTTGAGGAAATGCATAAAAGACTTATAGAGTTAAGAAAAGATATGGAAACTACAGTAGAATTATTCACCAATCTTACTTTCCCAGAGTTTGAAAGAGAGACTGAATATGTAGCTTTAGTAAATGATGAAGAAGAATATCCTCTTCTTTATGGAGACATAGGCTCAACAGATGGATACAGGGTAAGCAAATATGAATATAAAACCGTTACAAATGAATTTATTGTACCCTACGCCTCTGCAAAAAGAACAAAATGGCACAGGGATTCCTATGCAGTTGGTGCTCTGGCAAGATTTAATCTGAACCATAAAAAACTTCATCCAAAAGCAAAGGAAGCTGCTAATACACTGAATTTAAAGCCAAAATGTATAAATCCCTATCTAAACACAGTTGCCCAGATTGTAGAGTGCGTTCACTGTGTTGAAGATGCAATAAGAATTGTAGAAAAACTCTGGCAAAAAGGAATCAACTATGATGAAATAGTTGTTCCAGATTTAAATCAGAATGGCAATTTACCACAGCGTGCTGGAGAGGGTGTGGGAGCAGTTGAAGTTCCCAGAGGACTTTTAATTCATCATTACGAAATTGATGAAAGAGGAGTTTTTAAAAACGCAAACTGTGTTATACCAACAAATCAGAATACCCACAATATAGAGCTTGATATGATAAAACTTGTTCCAGAAATTATTAATCAGTCTCAGGAAGAAATAACACTTGCTCTTGAAATGCTTGTAAGAGCCTATGATCCGTGTATATCTTGTTCCGTCCATATGATAGAATTTAATTTTAAGTAAGCAATCCAAAAAATCTTTAAATTCTGAAAAAAAGTTCCTTTATAAAATCTTTAACAGCAGAAATATCAGTTTTAATAAGCTCATCTTTGTTGCCGTCAAAGACAATTTGTCCTTCTTTAAGAAAGATAAAACGATTGCAGAGTTGCCAGGCTACATATATAACATGTGTTATTATCATAAATCCTATATTTTCTTTGTCTGCAAGATCTTTAATAAGTACCATAATTCTTTCAGAGTTTACAGGGTCTAATCCTGCTGTTGGTTCATCATAAAGAAACATCTTTGTCTTGCCAACTGCTAAAGCACGGGCAATGGCTACTCTGCGGTGCATTCCACCACTTAACTCCTCAGGCATAAGTTCTTCTGCATCCTCAACTCCAACACGTCGGAGTAACTCTCTTACTCGTCGATAGATTTCTTCATCGGGAAGTTTTAAAAGCTCTCTCATGAAAAAAGCCACATTTTCTTTTACAGGTAAAGAATCAAAAAGCGCACCTTCTTGAAAAACAATGCTAAATTTTCTTCTTATTGGAATAATTTCTTCTTCATTTAATTGAGTTATATCCGTACCATCAATTATAATTTTTCCTTTATCTGGATTGATTAAGCCTAAGATTAGTTTTAAAATTGTTGTTTTTCCTCCACCACTTTCACCAAGTACTGCTAATCTTTCGTCAAAGTTTGCTGTAAAACTAACTCCCTTTAGAACCTCTCTGTCTCTATAGGAAAACCAAACATTATCGAATACTATCATACATTGAATCCTAATGCATAAAATAAAATTCTTGTAAGTATAAAATCTGTTGCAATTACAGTTACAATTGAAGTAACAACAGCCTTAGTTGTTGATGTTCTAAGTCCTTTTGCACCCCCTCGAGTTGTAAGTCCGTAAAAACAACTTATGCAAGATATAAGGTATCCAAATATAAAGGGTTTGATAGTGCCTGAAAAAACATTTTGGAAAGTTAACTCTTCAATAATGCTTGACCAATAAAAGGAACCACTCTGATTGCTCATGAAAACTGCTATGTAGTAGCCTCCAATAAGACATACAAGATCTCCAATTATTGTAAGACAGGGTAGCATTAATACTGATGCGATAACTCTTGGAATCACAATTTTTTTAATTGGATCAATACCATAAACTCTTAATGTGTCAATCTGAT
>Ga0308411_10003366_pt1 | contig 10659 bp, 8 predicted proteins | sample HotsprottomLayer_2_FD_203530 | JGI IMG/M metagenome (GOLD analysis project Ga0308411, IMG submission 203530) | Hot spring phototrophic mat microbial communities from Octopus Spring, Yellowstone National Park, Wyoming, United States -... | ecosystem: Environmental > Aquatic > Thermal springs >... | reverse complement strand
TGAGGCCACTCTGCTGATGGCGTTTCTGATCTCCGTCGTCCTGGGCGTGGTGAGCCGGCGGACCGACGAGGAACGGCTCCGCTACGGGCTGCGCTGCTTCGGCTATTTCGTGCTGGCGGTGTTCGGCGTCGCCTGGCTGATGCGGCTGGGCCACGGCTGAGGCTGGGGCTTCAGGAGCCCCGAGGCAGCACCTTGGTCAAGTCGTTGTAGAGGACGAAGGCCACCACCATCATCAGGAACACGAAACCGACCTTGATGATGGCCTCCTTGACCGGCATGCTCAGATCGCGCCGCATGGCCATCTCAATGAGCAGCAGGAGGATGACACCGCCATCGAGAATCGGGATAGGCAGCAGGTTGAAGATGGCCAGATTGAGGCTGACGAGGGCCATCAGCGCCAGAAAGCTCGACGCGCCTTCCCTGGCGGCGTCGCCGCTCAGTTGGGCAATCCGGATCGGCCCTTCCAGGCTCTTGGCCGACAGGCGGCGCTCGATGATCCCTTTGAGGAACTCGTAGATCAGGCCGGCGCTCCGCCAGTTCTGCCGGAGAGATTCGACGAAGGCCTGCCCGAAGGGCAGGCGCGTATACTCGACCCGAGGCCGCTGGGCGATGCCGATCATCCAACGGCTTTCGCCGTCGATCTCTTTGAGCACCGGCTCGACGGTCACCGTCCCGTGCGCCCCGCCTCGCGAGTACGTGATTTCGAGCGGCTTGCCCTGGCTGGCCTTGGCGGCCTCAACGAGCGTGAGCACCGAGCGAACCGGGGCGCCGTTGACGGCGACAATGACGTCCCCGATCGCAAGACCCGACTTCGGAGCGTTGGTGCCCTCCACCCAGCCGGCAATCTCGATGTCCACGCCTTGGGACCAGCCGGCGTAGCCGATGCCGGTGCGCTCGTGCAACTCGGGGGTCAACGTGAGCGGAATGCGCTCCCCGTTGCGTTCGATGACAAGCCGGAGCGGCCGGCGCGCGCCGGCCACCTCCTTGACCAGAATCTCCTCCCAGCTCGGATTCGGGCGGCCGTCGAGCTCGACGATCCGGTCGCCTTCGCGCAGGCCGGCGCGGGCGGCGGGAGAGCCGGGGTCCACGTGGGCGATCAGGCCGGGTTCAGAGGCGCGGGCCGGCTGCGGGTATTTGTACATGAACAGGCCGGTGAGCACCACCACCGCGAGCGCAACGTTCATCAAGGGGCCGGCCAGCGCGATGATGAGCCGCTGCCAGCGAGGTTTGGCCAGAAAGCTGCGCGGGTCTGCCGTCGCCTGGTCTCCCGGCTGCTCGCCGTGCATCTTGACATAACCGCCGAATGGAATGAGCGCAACCCGGAAATCGGTCTCACCGCGCTGGAACCTGAACAGGGGCGGCCCGAAGCCGAAGCTGAAGGTTTCCACGCGGACGTCGAAGAAGCGGGCGGCCCAGAAATGGCCGAGCTCGTGGACCATGATCATGATCCCGATTAGCACGAGCACCCACCAGATGTTTTCAAAGATCATCATCGAGCTTGGTCATCCTTCCGAACCAGGCTGGCGGCCAAAGCCCTCCTGTGTACGATCTCCCGGGCCACTCGGCGAGATTCCGAATCGATTTCCAGAACCTCGGCGATGGAGGAGGCCTCGCGCGATGGAACCCGCGCCAGGGTCTCCTCGGCCACTTCGGCGATGGCGGGGAACGGAATCTGGCGATTCAGGAATGCTTCCACCCCCACCTCATCGGCAGCATTCAGCGTGCACGCCGCCGAACCGCCCGCCCGCTGGGCGGCATAGGCCAGCCGCAGCAAAGGGAATTTGTCCAGGTCGGGCGGTGAGAACTGCCAGCAGTGCGGGCGCGAAAAGTCGTAGCGCGCCACTGGCGCTTCGATGCGCTCCGGATAGGTGAGCGCGTACTGAATCGGCATGCGCATGTCGGTGACCGAGATTTGCGCGATGAGGCTACCGTCGGTGTATTCCACCAGCGCATGAACCGAGGACTGCGGGTGGATAACGACCTCGATCTGATTCGGAGACAGACCGAAAAGCCAGCAGGCCTCGATGACCTCGAAGCCCTTGTTCATCAGCGTGGCCGAGTCGATGCTGATGCGGCGCCCCATCTTCCACGTGGGGTGATTCAAAGCCTGCTCGGGCGTGACTTCGGCTAACTTTTCGCGAGGCGTCTCGCGAAACGGACCGCCCGAGGCGGTCAGGATCATCCGCGCCACCTCGTGCGGCCGCCCGGCCTTCAGACACTGATGCGCGCCGTTGTGCTCGCTATCCACGGGAATGATCTCTGCTCCGGCCTTTCGGGCGGCATCGAGCACCAGCCGGCCGCTGGCGACCAAGACCTCCTTGTTGGCCAGTCCGATCTGCTTGCCCCTCCTGGCCGCCTCATAGGTGGCTTCCAAACCGGCCACCCCGACGATGGCCGACATGACGAAGTCGACCTCCGAAGCCACCGCCGCCGCCACTCGCGCTCGTGGACCGAAGGCGAGCTCCGGCCAGTCGGTCACAGCCAGAGGAGTTTGCAGCAGCCTTTCCTTTAGATTCTCCAGCGCGCGTTCGGTTGCAACAACCGCCAGGCGCGGACGGAACTCGAGGATCTGAGCGGCGAGGGTTTCGACGTTTTCGCCCGCCACCAAGGCAAAGACGCGATAACGGTCCGGATGGCGCCGGATGACGTCCAGAGTATTCAGCCCGATGGAACCCGTTGAGCCGAGAATCGTCAGAGTGCGCATCGGCGGCAGGGACAGTCTGATCCCGCTGATGGAATCATACCATTGTTGCTATCACGTCCTGGCGGGACTTTCCAATTCGGGGTGCCGGGGAGGTCGCTTCAGGGGTCTTTTTTGTGAGGTTAGTCTCGCTTTGGTGGGAGTTGCCTCCCCGGCCTACTTCCAATAATAATATATGATTTTCGGGAATGCAAGTGAAAACTGCCTCGACCTCAAATTTTCTTCACCTCGACCCCGGCAATCTCCTCTAAGACTCTGATAATGCTAGAGAAATCTTCCTCGCCGAAGCCTCGGGCGACAGCCGCTTGATACATCTGGGCCGTCACCGCGGTGATCGGAACCGGCACATGGCACTCTTCGGCCAGCTCGAGGGCGTGTCGCAAGTCCTTTTGCATCCACTTCACGGAAAAGTGGGTGGAGAAGTCCCGGCGCAGTACGTACGGCGCTTTGAATGCGATGAGTCCGGAGCGCGCAGCGGTGTTGTTGAGCACCTCGAGCATCAGCTCCGGGTCGATGCCCGCCTTGGTCGCCAGGACCATCCCCTCGGAGAAAGCTTCCAGGATGTTGGACTGGATCAAGTTCTGGACCAGCTTGACCCGCAGCCCCATGCCCGGGCCGCCGCAATAGTAGAGCTGCGAGCCCATGGGCTCGAAGAAGGTGCGGACCCGTTCGAAGGCCTCCCTCTCGCCGCCGATCATGAACGTCAACTTTCCGCTCTCGGCCCCAAGCTTCGAGCCGGTGCACGGGGCGTCCAGGAGAAATGCGCCCGCCTGGCGGAGCCGTTCGCCCAGTTGGAGGCTTTTGGCGACGGAGATCGTGCTGATGTCGGCCACCACAGCGCTCGGACTTACGCCCTCGATCAAGCCGTCCGGGCCGACGATGACCTTCTCGGACATCGACGTATCGCCGACGCAAACGAAGATGCACTCGGCCTGCTGCGCGACCTCGCGAGGAGTCGAGCAGGCGTAAGCACCCTCCTCTTGCGCCAGCCGGACCGCCTTTTGGGCGGTGTGCGACCAGACCCAGAGTTCGTGACCGGCCCGACGAAGGTTGCGAGCCATCGGGTAGCCCATGATGCCCAAGCCGAGGTAGCCGAGTTTCGCCATGGTTGGGGTCGGAAATCGCCCATTGTACGACGCCACGCCGGTGTGCGACAATTGCCTGGCGTGAAACCATCGGTTCTTGTCACCAAGCGGGTCTATCCGGAAGCGGTCGAGCTGTTAAACACGCGCTGCGAAGTCGACTACGAACCCACAGACGACGGACTCACCGCCGAGCAGTTGATCGAACGCCTCCGAGGCAAGCAGGCGGTGATGAGCCAGCTCACGGACAAGTTCACCCGCGATGTGATCGCGCAGCTCGAGGGTTTGAAAATCATCGCCAACGTCGCCGTGGGCTACGACAACATCGATGTGGCCGCGGCGACCCACGCCGGGATTCTCGTGTCGAATACGCCGGACGTGTTGACCGATTCCACGGCGGATCTGGCCTTCGCGCTTTTGCTCGCCACGGCCCGGCGCATCGTCGAGGGTCATGCCTTTGTTCACTCCGGGCAGTGGAGGAAGTGGGCGGTCGACCTGATGGTGGGCCTGGACGTACACCACAAAACGCTCGGGATCATCGGCTTCGGCCGGATCGGCCGGGCCGTTGGGCGCCGGGCCCGGGGTTTTTCCATGCGCCTGCTCTACCACGACGCCGTGCGCGCCCCGGAGGAGGTGGAGCGGGAGTTGGGGGCTGAGGCGGTAGATCTGGAAACGCTGCTCGGCGAGTCGGATTTCGTTAGCCTGCATGTGCCGCTTTCGGCCTCGACTCACCACCTCATCGGCGCCCGCCAGCTCCGGCGCATGAAGCCCACGGCCATCCTGGTGAATACCTCACGCGGCCCCGTGGTCGACGAGGCGGCGCTTGTAGAGGCGCTGCGCCAAGGGGTGATCGCGGGCGCCGGGCTGGATGTCTTCGAGCGGGAACCGGAGGTCCACCCCGGTCTGCTCAACCAGCCGCGGGCGGTGCTCGCGCCGCACATCGGCAGCGCCACGGTGGAGACGCGCCGCAGGATGTGCCTCATGGCCGCCGAAAACATCCTGGCGGCACTCGAAGGGCAGCGCCCGCCGAACCTGGTCAACGTCGAGCTCTGGGAAGGCGCGGCGTGCCGGTAAGGGGGGCGGAAGCAGGAGGAGCTGAGATCCCCCGCCTTCCCTCCCGACCAACCTACTGGGATGCCAAAGGTGCTCTTCATTTTCGGCACGCGCCCGGAGGCGATCAAGCTCTGCCCGCTCGTTCACCGGATGGTGAGCGAGCCGGCGCTTGCGGTCCGGGTCTGCGTCACCGCTCAGCACCGAGGGATGCTCGATCAGGTGCTCGCCGCCTTTCGCATACGGCCGGACCATGACCTGGATCTGATGGGGCCGGACCAGACGTTGCTCGCATCCACGGCGAAGATCCTGGCGGCTCTCGAGCCGGTTCTCCTCCAAGAGGCGCCGGATCTGGTGGTGGTGCAGGGCGACACCACCACGACGCTGTGCGGGGCGCTGGCTGCCTATTACCATCGCATTCCGGTGGCCCACGTCGAAGCCGGCCTGCGCACCGGTGACCTCTACCAGCCGTTTCCCGAAGAGGCCAACCGAGTCCTGGCGACGCGGCTGGCGACACTGCACTTTGCCGCCACGCCATGGGCCGCCCGGAACCTGCTGGCCGAGGGGGTGGACCCGGGTCGAATCTGGGTGACGGGCAACACGGTCATCGACGCGCTGCTGCATGTGGCGCGAGAGCTCGAGGCGGGAAGGCTTGTGGGCGGCGACTGGTCCGGGCTCGATCCCGCCCGGAAACTGGTCGTGGTGACCGCCCATCGCCGCGAGAGCTTTGGCGAGGGGATCGAGAGCATCTGCCGAGCGCTGGCCCGCCTCGCTCTGCGCGAGGACGTTCAGGTGGTTTATCCCGTCCATTTAAATCCCAATGTCCGCGAGCCGGTGGAGCGAATGCTGGCCGGTCGTCGAAACATTCTGCTCACCCCGCCGCTCGATTACGTCTCGTTTGTCGATCTGATGCGCCGGGCATATCTGCTGATCACCGACTCCGGGGGGATCCAGGAGGAAGGCCCCTCGCTCGGCAAGCCGATTCTGGTCACACGGGAGAAGACGGAACGCCCGGAGGCGGTCGAAGCAGGCACGGTCGCACTGGTGGGCACCGAAGAGGAGAACATCGTGCGGGCGGCCGAGGCGCTGCTCGATGACCCGCGCCGGCGAGCGGAGATGGCGCGCGTTCACAATCCTTACGGCGACGGCCGCGCAAGCGAGCGGATTACCAGCGTAATTCGTTCATTTTTCACCGGTAATATCTCTGGCTTGAATGCCATCCACCTCGCCGTTTAGCGCTCGGTTCGGGGAAAAATTTCGGTAGCGCAAGTATAATGAAGCCGGAAAAGAGGCGCATCGGAGGCGGGCGTTCGAGCCCCTTTTCCCCGCACGAGAGGCGCCCTTGGTCCCGGCGCCGGGCCTCGGTCCGGCGCCGATTTTCCATCCCGAAAGGAGCGCTGCCGATGATGGAAGTATCACCAAGCGGAGCCGGCCGCAGGAGCACCCCGGAGGCTGCGGTCGATCTGGCGGGCGCGCTGGCGGCGAAGCTGGTGGGCCAGCCGGCGGCCATCGAGGCCATCGTGCCCTACGTGCGCATGTACCAAGCCAATCTGGCGCCCGCGGGCAGGCCGGTCGGCGTGTTTCTGTTGCTCGGGCCGACCGGCACCGGCAAGACGCGAACCGTGGAATGCTTGGCCGAGGTGCTGCACGGCAGCGAAAAGAAGCTGGTCAAGATCGACTGCGGGGAGTTCCAAATGGAGCACGAGGTGGCGCGGCTGATCGGCGCGCCGCCGGGTTATCTGGGACACCGGGAGACCCAGCCGATGATCACGCAGCAGAGGCTCAACGCCGCCACCAGCGAGCGCTGCGGGCTTTCGCTGGTGCTGTTTGACGAGATCGAGAAGGCGGCCTCCTCGCTCGGGCGCCTTCTGCTCGGCGTGCTGGACAAGGCCCTCCTGCATCTTGGCGACAACACCGTGGTGAACTTCGAAAACAGTCTGATCTTTCTTACCAGCAACCTCGGTGCGCGGGAGATGATGCGGGAACTTCGCCCGGAGTTCGGCTTCTGCGGCCCCCGGGAGTCGCCGAACAGACTGGCGCGCAAGCTCGAGCGTATCGGCATGACGGCGGTGCGCAAGCGTTTCTCGCCGGAATTCGTCAACCGAATCGATGCGGTGATCACCTACCAGCCGCTTGACGGCGCGGCGCTGGCCTCCATTCTCGATCAGCAACTCGAGGAGTTTCAAAACCACGTCTACCAGCGCCTGGGCAGCGACGCCTTCGACATCGACGTGTCGGCCGAAAGCCGCCAGTATCTGCTCCGCGAGGGGACGAGCGCCGAATACGGCGCCCGCGAGCTGAAGCGAACGTTACACCGCGAGGTCATTCAGCCGATGGCGGCGATGGTGGCGGCGGGCATGATACAGCCGGGCAGTACGGTACGGGTGAGCTACCGCGAGTCCTCCGACAGTCTCGAGATCGCAACGGCAAGCGGCCCCGTCGGTCCCGGGCGAGAGACGGCTCTGCCGCTCGTGCCCGCTCTCGGCCGCCGCGGCCGCCGCTCAGACCGGCGCGAGGAGTCGCAAGCGTGGCGCCTTTCGGCCTGAGCGTATCATTGAGGTGTTTCGGATCCCATTTCGATCGTGCACAAAAATCTGGCGGCGCTTGCGGCGGCGGTTTGGCCGGCGGGGACGCCCCTGAAGCTCGACGAACCGGCGTCGGAACTGGAGCGGCTCGATCGGGCGGAACGCTCGCTCGCCTCCCCCATTGCCGAAGACCGGACGCACGAGCGCCAGCGCCGTGCCGTCCCCGCTGCGCAAGGCCACAATGCTGCCCGGTCTTGGCTGGACGCTCCAGCCGGTCGGATGCTGGATTCGGAACCCGGCCGGAACTTCGTAGGTCACCCAGTTGCTCGGTGCGGCTGGTGCAGCCCGGCGGGACCCTTGCGGGTCAGCGCCGATTCGCGGGCCGAGAAACAGGGCCGCCAGCACGGCCGCGAAGGCCGATACGGCGAGGAACAACCGCTTCACCGCTCTCTTCCTCCCGTCTCCCGGGAGGCGAGCGGCGGCGTCAGCGGCCGGCGCCGATGGGCGTCGCCAGCCCGCCTCCTTTACCCTGATACGCGCAATTCCCCGCCAGTTCGGCGCAAGAATTTTCGAAAGCCGGTGCTCACACGCCCCAGCAGTAGTCCTCGACCGCCTTCTCGAGCGCCTCGTCGGTTTCGAGCAGGCGCATCAGCTCGAGCCGGATCGCATCCGTAAGGGCGAACCAGCTCGCCTCGATGACGTTGTCGGAAACGCCGACGGTGGTCCAGCTCCGCTTGTTGTCAGTCCACTCTACCAGGACACGCACCTTGGCCGCGGTGCCCTTCCTGCTGTCCAGCACGCGGACCTTGTAGTCCACCAGCCGTACGTTCCGGATGCTCGGGTAAAGGGTGGACAGGCACTGCCGCAAGCACAGGTCGAGGGCGTGTACCGGGCCATGGCCGGTGGCCGTGGCCGAGTGCACGCCGTCCTGCGCCTTGAGCGTCACCGTGGCCGTGGAGACCGAGCCGCGCTGGGGCGTCATCCGCGTGCTGACTTCGAAGCTCACCAGCTCGAAGGGATGGAGGTTAGGGTGGAGGGCTTCGCGCACCAGCAATTCGAAGGTACCCTCAGCGGCCTCCAGCTCGTAACCTTCGTACTCCATGCGCTTGATGCGCTCCAGCAGCTCGCGCCGCGCCTCTTCGGTGAGCCGCTCAGCCAGGCCGTGTTCTCGCAGCTTGTACAGGATGTTGCCGCGGCCGGCCAGATCGGAGATCAGAACGCGCTGACGGTTGCCCACAACTTCGGGCCGAATGTGTTCATAGGTGTTGGCGTCTCGCAGCACGGCGCTGACGTGGACGCCGCCTTTATGAGCGAAGGCGCTCGCGCCGACGTAGGGCTGATCGTTGCGCAGCGGCAGATTGGCCATTTCGGCGACAAAGCGCGCCACCGAGGTGAGGTGGGCCAGTTTCTCCTTGCCGATGGTGGTGTGGCCGAGCTTGAGCTCGAGATTGGCGATGATCGAGATCAGGTTAGCGTTGCCGCAGCGCTCCCCATAGCCGTTGATGCAGCCCTGGACGTGCGTGGCGCCCTGCTCGACGGCGGCGATGGCGTTCGCCACCGCGACGTCGGAGTCGTTGTGAGTGTGGATGCCGATCACCCCGTCGAAGCGGCGACGAACTTCGGCGGTGATTTCGGCCACCTGGCTGGGCAGCGTTCCGCCGTTGGTGTCGCACAGGCAAAGCACGTCGGCGCCGGCCCGCTTGGCGGCCTCGAGCGTCCGCAAGGCGAAGGCAGGGTTGGACTTGTAGCCGTCGAAGAAGTGCTCGGCGTCATAGACGACCTCTTTGCCGTGCTCCTTGAGGAATCGGACCGTGTCCGCGATGAGCCGCAGGTTTTCCTCCTCGCTGATGCGCAGGGCGCGTTCGGTGTGCAGGTCCCAGCTTTTGCCGAAAATTGAGACAGCGGGGGTGCCGGCCTCCACCAGCGCGAGCACGCTCGGATCCCGCTCGACGGGATACTTGGCCAGGCGGGTGGCGCCAAAGGCCGTGATCTTGGCGTGCTTCCACTTCAGGGTGCGGGCGCGGGCGAAGAACTCCTTGTCCTTCGGGTTCGAGCCGGGCCAGCCCCCTTCGATGTAGTCGATGCCGAGATCGTCGAGCTTCTGGGCGATGACGAGCTTGTCCTCCACCGTCAGGTTGACGGTTTCACCCTGCGTGCCGTCGCGCAGTGTGGTGTCGAACGTATAGATTCGCATCGGTCTCGTTTCGGAGGGCGCCCGCCGGGGCTACTGTCCGGGAACGCCGACCTCCTTTTTTCTTTTCAGGAACGTCATCATCTGGCGCAACTCGCGGCCGACCTGCTCGATGAGCAGCTCGCGGCCGACCTCCCGCATGGTGAGGAAGTTCTTGCGGCCGCTCCGGTTCTCCTCGATCCACTCGCGGGCGAAGGCGCCGGACTGGATCTCGGCGAGCATCTTTTTCATCTCCTGGCGGACCCCATCGTTGATGATGCGCGGCCCGCGGGTGTAATCGCCGTACTCGGCCGTGTCGGAGACCGAGAAGCGCATGTAGGACAGGCCGCCCTCATAGATGAGATCGACAATCAGCTTCAATTCGTGCAGGCACTCAAAATAGGCGATCTCCGGCGCGTAGCCGGCCTCAACCAGCGTCTCAAAGCCCGCCTGGATTAGCGCGGAGCAGCCGCCGCAAAGGACCGCCTGCTCGCCGAACAGGTCCGATTCGGTCTCCTCTTTGAAGGTAGTCTCGATCACACCCGCCTTCAGGCATCCAAGCGCCAGCGCGTAGGCGAGCGCCCTGCGCAGCGCCTGGCCGGAGGCATCCTGGTGGATGGCGACGAGCGCCGGAACGCCGACGTCCTCCAGAAACAGCTCCCGCACGCGATGGCCGGGCGCCTTGGGGGCGACCATCGAGACGTCCACATCTCCTGGGGGAACGATCTGCCCGAAATGGATGTTGAAGCCGTGGGCGAACATGAGCGTTTTGCCTGGCCCCATGTGGGGCGCAATGTCGCGGGCGTAGACCTCCGGCTGCACGTGATCGGGCAGCAGGATCATGACGATGTCACCCCGCTCGGCGGCCTCCGGGACCGCGAGCACCGGCAAGCCGGACGCCTCGGCTCGCTTCCAGCTCTCGCTTCCGGGACGGGCGGCGACAACGACCCTGACGCCGGAATCGCGCAGGTTCAGCGCATGGGCATGTCCCTGGCTGCCGTAGCCGACGATGGCCACTTCGAGGCCGCTCAACGCGGTGGGGTCTCCGTCCTGTTCGTAGTAGCGTTTGGACATTCAGGCTCCTTTTCTTATGGGATCTTCGAGGACGGCATCGGCTTTGGGGACCGGTGG
>Ga0308411_10003365_pt1 | contig 10659 bp, 11 predicted proteins | sample HotsprottomLayer_2_FD_203530 | JGI IMG/M metagenome (GOLD analysis project Ga0308411, IMG submission 203530) | Hot spring phototrophic mat microbial communities from Octopus Spring, Yellowstone National Park, Wyoming, United States -... | ecosystem: Environmental > Aquatic > Thermal springs >... | reverse complement strand
CACAGAGCGGCATTTTGAGCATTGCATACAGTTTCCGAAAGCCCGTTGTGATTACGAATGTCGGCGGCATTGCTGAAACCGTCATTGATGGCGAAACAGGATTTATCATTGAACCGCGCAACCCAATCGCTCTTGCTGATGCGATTGAAAAGTTTTACAACGTCAAATCGTCTGTCAATTTTGAGCAAAACATTTTGCGCGTGGTGAGTGCAAACAACTTCGCAAAAACGTTGCAAGTTTTTCGTGAATTGGAATCCAAACTGACCGCGAAGGTTTAGATGCTTTTTGAGATGAATGTCAAAACGCTTGGTCAGGTCTTCACGCCGGTTTCAATCGTTCAACTGATGCTGTCGCTTCGTCGGCGTTCAGGGCGAGTTTTGAAGCCTTCGTGCGGCAACGGCGCATTTTCAAATCTCATTCCCGATTGTGTTGCGATTGAACTCGATGCCGCCAAAGCCCCACGCCACGCACTCGTGATGGATTTCTTCGACTTCCCTCTTTCTGAAACCTTTGAGACAATTATCGGCAATCCGCCTTACGTGCGCTTTCAAGACATTGCTCCTGATACGAAAAAGAAACTTTCGCTCTCGCGCTTCGATAGTCGCACGAATCTTTACCTTTTCTTCATTGAAAAATGCGTTGAGCATCTCACGCCAACTGGCGAACTGATTTTCATCACGCCGCGCGATTTTCTCAAAGCCACATCAAGCCGCAAACTCAATGCATGGCTCTTTGCACAAGGCACGATTACCGATTGGATTGAACTTGGCGATAAGCGCATTTTTAGCGGCTACACGCCCAACTGCGCCGTGTGGCGATTTGAAAAAAATAACTTTTTGCGCACCACACATTTCACAAGCGAAGATGGAATGCAAGAGACTCGAACCTTCGCGTGCGCAAGCGGACAGTTGCTCTTCCTCAAAGCCGATTACACCGTGCCGTTCAGCGATGTCTTTTTTGTGAAGGTCGGTGCTGTGAGTGGCGATGATGAGATTTTTACGAACAGCGAATTTGGAAACTGCGACTTTGTTTGCTCCACAACTGCCAAAGACGGCAAAACCCGCCGAACTCAAACACCCAGTGCTTGAACCGTTCAAATCGCGATTGCTTTTGCGCCGCATCAAATCGTTTGATGAATCGAATTGGTGGACTTGGGGAAGGCTTCACTATCAAAGTTCTGAAAAGCGGCTCTATGTGAACTGCAAAACTCGAAACCCGCACCCGTTTTTTCTTCACCCGTGCAACGATTACGACGGCTCAGTGCTTGCGATTTTCCCAAAACAGCAAGAAGCAAACTTGAACACACTTTGCACTCTGCTGAACGAAGTCGATTGGCAGGAACTCGGCTTTATATGTGATGGGCGATTTTTATTTTCGCAACGCGCATTGGAACAGTGCTTCTTGCCCGAAGTCTTTCGTGAGTATGCGGCGCATTCACCGCTCTTTGAGCATCAAGGCAAGGCTTCGTATTTCAGCCACGCTTCTTTTGAAAGAAGTCTTTGAAAGCATTATGTTTCTGCCTCTATAACATTTACACATGGATTCGCAAAAGCCTATTGTTTATATCTGCACGAACCTTCGCTCCGAAACTTCACCAAAACCCTCGTGCGCCCGACGTGGCTCGGAAAAGTTTTTAGAAATTTTTAAGCAAGAGCTTCATGCGCACAACTGCGCACACTTGGTTGATGTTGAAAATAGCAGTTGCCTCGGCGCGTGCGAAGACGGCGCAACCGTGATGTTCTTTGAAGAGCAAATTTGGTATGGCAATGTTCAAGCCAAAGATATTCCAAGAATTGTTAAGGAGCATATCAAGGAAGGAAAGCCCGTTGAAGACCTTTTTATCAAACGCTTGATGCAACGGCGGCGATTGGCGTAATTATCGGAACACTTCGGCTAATGGCAATTCAATCCCAAGTTGCTTATCAATAACGCTTTGATGTTCTCGATACACTTCGTAAGTCGTTGCGTTTTCAAAGACATAGATGCACTTCAAGCGCGGAATCACTATCCAACAAGATTTTACGCCGCGTTCAAAATACTTTTGTGTTTTATCAACAACGCTATCTAATGTTTGCGAAGCGGAAAGAATCTCGATAACACAAAGTGGCGGGCGAGTTACTTTTGCTTCATCTTGCAAGACATCAATGTCAGATTTTGAGTAAAGCGAAAGGTCAGGAACAGATTCCCATTCGTTCAACGCAAGGCTCAATTCTGAAAAGCAAAGGTATTTCGGTTCAAGTTTATCCAAAAGCACGGTGAGCCTTGTTTGAACGCGCGAGTGAAATAGTGATGGCATTGGTTTGCCTCGTTCAAGTTGATATTCGGAAATGCTTGGCGCAACCTCTTGCATGTTATCAAATGTTAATTTTGATTGAACTTACAAAATTCGCATCATTCCAACGGCTTGCGCATCTGGCGCGGCACTTTCAAACAACACAAAAAAAACAGGAGACCTACAATGGCACTTCAAGTTGGCGACCTTGCGCCCGATTTTGAACTCGATTCCACCGACGGCACGAAAGTGAAACTTTCCGATTTTCGTGGAAAGAAACACGTGCTTCTTTCATTTTATCCGTTTGATTTTACGCCTGTTTGCACGGCGCAAAACTGCTCCTACTCGCAGGACTATCAACGCTATGAACAACTTGGCGTTGTGGTGCTTCCGATTTCTGCCGATTCCAAATTCGCACATCAAGCGTTTCGCGAGAAATACAACATGCAACATCACTTGCTTTCTGACATTCATCGCGACGCTATCAAAAAGTATGATGTTCTTTTTGAACCGCTGAATGTCAGCAAACGCGCTTATTTCCTTGTCGGAATGGACGGCAAAATCAAGTGGTTTCACATTGAAAAAGAACTCAAAGACAGTCGCACCGACGATGAACTCATTGCGGCTATCAAACAAGCCTTGAATTAAATCATCTTTCAACATCATTTGAACGCCTATCTCTTCTTGATATTGCGAGGGGAGATAGGCAGTTAAATTTCTTCACCAAAAAAACGCAAACACTATGGCAAAACTCATTCTCATTCGGCACGGCGAATCGCAATGGAATTTGGAAAACCGTTTCACAGGTTGGATTGATATACCGCTCACCGAGAAAGGTCGGCGCGAAGCCCGCGAGGCAGGCGAAAAAATTAAGTCCATTCCGATTGATGTTGGTTATACTTCGGTGCTGTATCGTGCGATTGAAACGCATATCTTGGCACTCACCGCGGCAGAGCAACTTGGGCGCGTTCCAACCTTTTTCAACAAAGCCCTTAATGAACGCCACTACGGCGCATTACAAGGACTCAACAAAGCCGAAACCGCAAAAAAATATGGCGAAGAGCAAGTCAAAATTTGGAGACGCAGTTATGACATTCCGCCGCCCGCCGATAAAACTGACCTTAATCCCGATGGCTACACCGAAAGCCTTAAAGACACGGCGGCGCGCGCGATTCCTTATTTTGAACAAGAAATTTTGCCGAAAGTGGTTTCAGGAAAAAATGTGTTGATTTCTGCGCACGGCAATAGCCTGCGTGCGATTGTGATGAAACTTGATAATCTTACCAAAGAACAAGTCTTGGAACTCAACATTGCCAATGGCGTCCCGATTGTCTATGATTATGAAGGTGAACGAATTGTTAAGAAGGAGATTTTGAGTTAAATGACTTGGGAAGAGTCGATTCTTTGGGTTGTGAAGCAAAAGGGCGGCGTTGCGTCTTTACAGGATTTATACACAAGCGTTCCCGCTCTTTTAACTCAAACACAAACGAGAGATTCCGCTCACAGTATTCGCGCTTATCTACGCCGATTAAAGCAAAAGAGCCTCATTAAACAAGTTGGTCTTTCGCTTTACGCGCTCCGTGATGTCTCGCCTGAAAATTCCTTTTATGAAACTGCACTTTCAGAAAGCAATGTTGAACCTGCTCTATCGAACATTCCAAAGAATGCAGTTCATGGATTCATTGAGGGTATGCTGATTGATTTGGGAAATTTCATTGGCACTGAAACCTATACACCCGATAAGCATATTGTCTTCAATGGAAAACCTTTGAACGAACTATGCTCTCAACGTCGTTTGCCAAATTTCACATACAAAGAAATTGTTGAATCGACAGCGATGATAGATGTGATATGGTTAAAAGATGGCTTTCCTATCAAGACCTTTGATGTAGAACAGACAACTGACTTTAAATCAGCGTTGCTTCGCGCTTATCAGTTACGTTATTTCAACACGCAATTTTTTGTTGTTGCTCCTGAACAACGTCGCGAGTCTTATCAAAAACGCTTGCTTCTTAAACCATTTAGCGAGATTCGGCACGCAGTCAGTTTTCTTTCTTATCAAGAGGTTTATGACGCTTATCGTAATATGATGCATATTAAGCCCACGATGAAAAACAACCGTATTTTTCAATAACACACATGGCAACCAACAACGAACACGCTGCGTCAGGCAACGGCAAACCGAAAGGCTTTCAAATGCAATCCGATACAGTTTCGGGCAATGCGTTTGATTTGCCCTTGCTCAAACGGCTTTTTAGATATGTGCGACCGTATCCGCAGTTGCTTTTTGCCGCTGTAGCTTTGACAATTCTTGGCGCGCTTCTCTCGCCGCTTCGCCCCTACATCACCAAACTGGCGATTGATAATCACATTGCGATTGGCGACACACAAGGCTTGTTTTATATGAGCCTCGTTTTTCTTGCCGTTGTTGTGCTTGAAGTAGCGATGCAGTTCGGCAATACTTACCTCACACAACTTTTGGGACAAAAAGCCGTGATGCAACTCAGGCTCGATATTTTCACACACCTTCAAACACTTGCGCTCAAATTCTTCGACCGTAATCCGATTGGTCGCTTGATGACACGCGCTACAAACGATGTCGAGACGCTCAACGAAATGCTTTCAAGCGGACTTGTCGCACTGCTTGGCGATGTCTTTCAACTCTCGTTCATCATTCTGATGATGTTCTACACCGATTGGCAACTGACGCTTGTCTCGTTCAGTGTTTTGCCGATTATGTTTTGGGTAACGATGGAATTCAAAAAGCGTGTGCGCGTTGCCTATCAAGATGTGCGCACCGAAATCGCACGTCTTTCCGCGTTTCTACAAGAGCATATCACGGGCATTGCCACCATTCAACTTTTCGGGCGCGAGCAAAAAGAATTTGAAAAACATTCGGAAATCAACGCCGCTCATCGCGACGCTAACGTGCGTTCCGTTTTCTATTACTCCGTTTTTTATCCTGCGATTGAATTGCTCTCCTCGATTGCGTTGGGGCTGATTATTTGGTATAGCGGCATGAGAATGCTCAATGCCGATTTGACGCTCGGCGTTGTGGTTGCCTTCGTGCAGTATATCGCGCTGTTCTTTCGTCCGCTTCAAGATTTATCGGATAAATACAACATCATGCAAACCGCAATTACCAGTGCCGAGCGCGTGTTCCGATTGCTTGACGAAAAAGTTTTCATTGAGCCTCCAAAAAATCCGAAGTCACTTGTTAATCCAAAAGGTGAAATTGCCTTTGAGCATGTGTGGTTTGCTTACAACGACGCGCATTGGGTTTTACAAGATGTTTCTTTCAAAGCAAAGGCAGGCGAGCGTGTGGCGATTGTCGGCGCAACGGGTTCAGGAAAATCAACGATGATTTCACTGCTTTCAAAATTTTATGACATTCAAAAGGGACGCATTACGATTGATGGCGTTGACTTGCGCGACTTGACCGAACAAGAAGTCCGCCGACACATTGGCGTGGTGCTTCAAGATGTGTTTCTTTTTTCAGGCACGATTCGCGACAACATCACACTCGGCGATTCGTCTATCACGGAAAAGCAAATCAGAGAAGCGGCAGAACTTGTCGGTGCGGCATCGTTTATTGAGAAACTGCCAAATGGCTACGACTATCAAGTGCAAGAACGCGGTGGCGCACTTTCCACAGGTCAACGGCAACTGATTTCATTTGTGCGTGCGATGGTCTACAATCCGAAAATTCTCGTGCTTGATGAAGCAACCAGTTCCGTTGATACTGAAACCGAGCATCTGATTGAATCGGCATTAGAAAAATTGATGAGCGGAAGAACTTGCATCATCATCGCACATCGGCTTTCCACGATTCAGCATTGCGATAAAATTCTTGTCATGCACAAAGGCGTTTTGCGCGAACAAGGCACACATCAAGAATTGCTATCACAGCGAGGCTTGTATTACAAACTCTATCAGTTGCAATATGCTCCGCACAGTGCAACGGCATCAGCGGTAGTTGACAAATTGAAGTGGCACGCCTAAATCCATTTCACGCAAGGCTTTTTGCACGGCTTGTAGGTCATCAATTTTTTTGCCTGAAACACGCACTTCATCGCCTTGCACTTGCGCTTGCACTTTGAGTTTCAGCTCTTTAATTGCCGTTGTGATTTTCTTCGATGTTTCCTTGTCAATTCCTTGTTTCAACTTCACTTTTTGGCGCACCGTATTTTGAGAGGCAGGTTCAATTTTTTGAAAGTCCAAGACTTTTAGCGAGATGTTGCGCTTAATCAGTTTTGATTGAAGCGTATCAACAACGGCTTTGAGCGTGAATTCGCTTGCCGATTCCAGCACCAACTCCATTTCTTTTTCGTTGAAGTGAATTGCAGATTTAGTGTCTTTCAGGTCGTAGCGTTGTTGCAATTCTTTTCGTGCTTGGTTGAGTGCGTTATCCAATTCTTGAAGATTAATTTTTGATACGACGTCAAACGAATGTTCCGATGCCATTTTTGTAGTGGTTGATGTTGATAAAACTTAACGCGAAAGTCCTCGCAAGAGTCGGCGCACGTCGTCGTCGGTGTATGCAGGGTTGTAGTGCGCAAGGAATTTGTCAAGATGCGATTTTATTTCATCTCGCAACGCACGGTATTGACGACGGCTTTCGCCTGACACATCTCGAAACCCCCAATGCGCGTTAATTGCATTCCGATACAGCCATTCGGGACACTCTTGATACGCCGTTCCGCTCACAGTTACAACGATGTCGATACGCTTGTTTCTAAACTCATCAACTGACTTTGAATAGTGCGAGGAAAGGTCGATTCCAATTTCGCGCATCACGGCGATGGCGTTTTTGTCGACGTAGCCGCACGGCTGAACGCCAGAACTGTATGCTTTCAGCACCGTTGTTTTCGCGTTGATGTAGGCTTCCGCAATTTGACTTCGAATTGCGTTGGCTGTGCATAAAAACATGATACTTCTTACGGTGTGTATCATCTCTTATGGGAAAGTTGTCGGCTTATTCCTTCCAGCCTTCTTTGCCGATGAGAGGCACGAAGGTAAAATTATCAGTAGCGGTTTCAATCACTTGATTGCCTTGTCGATGGAAAATACACATCTGTTGGGTTTTGGTATCGCCGATAGGGATAATCAATCGTCCGTTATCGGCGAGTTGTTCGAGAAGCGGTCGTGGCACGTCAGGTGAGCCTGCTGTAACAAGAATTGCATCAAAGGGTTTCATGGTCGCCCAGCCGAGTGTTCCATCGCCAAGCTTCGCCATCACTTTAATTCCCAGTTCTGCGAAACGTTTTGTGGCTTGTTCATAAAGCACCGTGTGGCGTTCAATCGTGAAGACGCGATACCCCAACGCATAAAGAATTGCCGCTTGATAGCCCGAACCAGTTCCTACTTCCAACACCTTTGCGCCACTCTTGTAATGCTCAACCACGAGGCTTGTCATATACGCCACCGTGTAGGGTTGCGAAATCGTTTGATTGGCGGCAATCGGCAAGGGCGAATCTTGATAGGCTGATTCCCAAAACATAGAATCAACGAATAAGTGTCGCTTCACATCACGGAAGGCTTGCAAAACACGTTCATTCGTGATGCCCATCTCGCGCAACTTCATTACCATTTCTTCGCGCTTTGGACGGTATTTGTGGTCTTGGTCGTTCATTAACGATTACTCTTGAAGTGAATTGCCTTCGTGTTCCATCAACGGTTCAAACAATTTGGTTTGATATGTTCTCTTGCTGTTTTCAGGTATCATTAAGTTTGATACAGGTGTTTGAACGGCAACTTTTGTCTTTAAGACGATTGGCGTTGTATCAATCTCTTCGGGATTGCTTGGTATGTAATAGAAGTCCTTTAAGTAATCCCAATCTTTATCACGGAGCGTTACGACTTCATCGAGGTAAAAACTCACCCATCGGTCTCCAATTTTAGAAATTGATTTTTCTTGGTCTAATTTCTGCCGTGTGATTTTCACATAGTTTTCATCAAGTTCAAAGCCAATGTATTGTCGTCCAAGTCGCTTTGCCGCCAATGCAGTTGTTCCTGTTCCGCTAAACGGGTCAAGAATAATATCGCCTTCATCGCTACTCATTAAGATTATTCTTTCGAGCAAATGAATAGGCAGTTGGCATGGATGTTCATCTCGAAATTTGTTGTGTTTAATTCTATGAATATCCGTCCACACATCTGAAACAAGCGGTCCAAACGGGTGAAGCATTGACTTCTTGCCACCATAATCTTTTGCAAGCATGAGCGTTTTTCTTGTGCGTTTGTGCGGGTGTCGCACTTCATAGAACTTTAATTGCGTTGAATCTTTCGCATAAAAGAGAATCCCATAATGAGCAGGCTGTAAGGTCTTTCCCATTGGGGCTGTGGGAGCGTCCCAACTTATCCAGTGTTTGAAGTCTGCATGTTTGTTGAGAAACGCCGCATAGTAGGTGAGCCATTTTGGAATGTTGTGAACGAAAATCGCACCCGTCGGCTTGGTAATGCGAACCATTTCCGCAATCCATACTTCGCACCAATTCAGATATTCCTGCAACTTCAAACTGTCTTTGTAACTGTTGTAACCTTTTTTGAGATTGAACGGCGGGTCGGCAAAGGTTACATCAACCGAATTGTCGGGAATCCGCTTCAGCAAATCCAAGCAATCGCCTTGTGTTATCGTGTTCAAATAGTTTTCAAGCATCAGTGTAATTTTATCGCTCTCTCACATAGTATTGTTGCTTTCGGCGAAGTGCCGTGCGTATTTACGAAATTTTTTTGGGCTTAATCCTCGCTTGCTTCTACGCACAGTTCTGGCTTGACCAGCAAGACTTCCTCGCGCTCGACAATCACTGCGCCGACTTCTGCGCCTTTCGGCTTACGCACATATTTCTTTGGCGTGCAAATCACAGGCGCAAGTTCCGAACTTCTTGCCGAAGAGTAATATGCCGCAATCGATGCCGCCCGCTCTACTTCATCTTTGGTCGGTGGCTTACTCGATTTCAAAATGCAGTGTGAGCCTGAAACGCCTCGCGCATGAAGCCACAAATCATTCGGACGCGCATACTTGAACGTCAGCACATCATTGTTCTTCGCATTCTTGCCAACCCACAGTTCCACATTCGGCGAGAGTTGAAACCTGCGAAAGAGCGTCTGCTTTTCCGCTTCTTCTTTTGAGACAAGCAAAAACTTTTGAAGCACTGCAAGATTCGCTTTGCGCCAACGCTCAAACGTCTTCTGCTCTTTTATCTCCAAAAGTTCCACAAGAAGTCTCTGCTGAATCGTGAGATTCTCTTGTGCGTTTTTCATGCGTTGCTTTGCGACTTCCGCACTTGCTCGCGACTTCCTTGCTTTCTCAAAATACATCTCTGCATTTTGATACGGCGATTTTTTTGAATCAAGCGCAATGACCGTTGAACTGCCGTCAAAAAAATTTTCAACCGTGATTTCATTCATGCCTTTTTCAAGCCGATGCAAATTTGCCATCAAGAGTTGTCCGCACTGTTCATACTCTTCGGCGCGATTTTTTTCCGCTTGCGCTTCAAGCGCGTGCAGTTGCGCGGTTGTCTTTTCAATCAAGCGTTCCAGTTGTGAGCGAAGCGTTTTGAGTTCTTTTCCGAAATGCTCGAGTTGATGCAGTTTGAACGAGTAAAATTTCATTGCTTCGTTCACGGATTCAAATGCCTCAACGGATTCAAACGCACGATGTCGTTCCTCAATGATGGAAAACCAATATGCCGTTTCGCCCTTATCTGACTTGCCTTTATAGACTTTCGGTTCAGGCGAGATGAGTTCGTAAAAAATTTCTGACACCGCATGGTGAAGTGCTTTCAGCGTAACGTTTGCTGATATTTCTTTTGCACGAAACAGGGCTTCGCGTGAAAGTGTGGCATCAAATCCTATTAGAACTTGTGGCAGTTTCTTTTGTAACTCCTTTTCGCTTAATCCTGAAAATGTTTCTTCAAACAAGGCTTCTTGTTGCACATATCGCTCGATGGTTTGAATAATCGGCGTTGTGGCGGTTTCAGCAAACGGCTTGCCTACGTGTTCATCATTCTTTTTGAAGGCTTCCAGAATGATTCCGTTTTTGACAAGCAAAAAATTTGTGTTCGCGCTGAACAGTTGAAAAACGAGTTGCAACTCGCCTTCGAGGTCGATGTAAATAATGCGGTCAAAGTCAGAGAGGCGAATGTGTTTGATTTGTCGCTCATTGGCTTCTGTCATCAGCGTTGCTGTGTTGCGCCGACGGCGTGCGACTTCTTCGGTGTAATAAAGCGCAAGGCGCGTTTCGCTTGTTCTGCCAACTATCGTAAATCCTTCTTTGGACTTCGTGAAAAGTGACACACGCAGTTCATCTTTTTCTTGCGAGAAACACTCGAAGAGGTATCCTTCTGTGAAGCGTTCCGACATCTCGCGCACGAGTTCGTAGAGTG
>Ga0308411_10003364_pt1 | contig 10664 bp, 10 predicted proteins | sample HotsprottomLayer_2_FD_203530 | JGI IMG/M metagenome (GOLD analysis project Ga0308411, IMG submission 203530) | Hot spring phototrophic mat microbial communities from Octopus Spring, Yellowstone National Park, Wyoming, United States -... | ecosystem: Environmental > Aquatic > Thermal springs >... | reverse complement strand
CGCCGTCGCAGCTCGGCCAAGAGGTCTTTACGGTCGCAGCCGCCCCAACACCAGATCAACGGTCCGTTGCGGCCCTCGCGTAGCTGGAACCGCATCTTCCCGCCGCAAATCAGGCAAGGTCCGCGCCAGCAGTTCGCCCCGGTCTTGCGCAGGCCCAGCGCTTGGGCGATTTCGGACGCGTTCATGCGCCTGCCCCCGCGAGTTCCTGCCGTCTCGGCTCCACCGGCTTCGCAAACGCCCGCAAGTCGGCGGGATCGTAACGAACGGCCCTACCCAGCTTGTAATAGCGTGGCCCGGCACCCATACACCTCCAATTTCTCAGTGTGGAAACGCTAACCGCCAGCAGTTCGGCGGCCTCGTATTCATTGATTAGTCGTTCAGGCACGTGATCCCCCTTTGCCGCTAAGCGCGGCTCGTGAATTTAAGCCCCTGAAATGAAAAAGGGCCAGACTGGCCCGTGGGATAGGATTGATTTTGAAGACACTGCTCCCGCTGACAACTCCTGCGGGGAATGGATTTACGACCGCCCCGGCGGTCGGTTGGGCTGCTTAGGCAGCCCGTTTCACGGTTCTTGCCTTATTATACTATTATACGCTTTAAGTGGGGTGTTTTGTACCGGTTTGACTCTCAGATTTTTTTGCTCGCCCCGGATTCCCGGTTCAGCCCGCCGCGTCATGCCGTTTGCCCTGCAATATATTAGACGGCTCAAGTGGTGGATTTTGTATCCATTTGGCCCTAGATTTTTTTTCGTCACCAGGACATTCCCGGATTCCCGGCTCATCCCGCCGCGTCATGGCGTTTGCCCTACAATATATTAGACGTCTTAGCCGTGGCATTTTGTAATGGTTTTATTCTCAGATTTTTTTCGTCGTCAGAACAGCCCCGGATTGCTGGCCCCTTTCGCGCATTTGACCCCCCCACCGGCCGCGGTTCACTTTGACACACTTTGACATTCCTGCGGCGGTCTTGCGGCCGAAAGACCGCCGCGCATTGGCCAGGTCTTCAGAATGACATGCACCCTATCGTGCTCTTTGGCATGGCGCGCTTTGGGGGAATCTTTGTCAGTCAGGGATAAAAAACAGCGGAAAATGCGGTAAACCGGCGTAAAAGTCAAGTTCCCGCAAGTCGCTGTTGGATAATGACTTGTTGTTGATTTACTAAGACTTGTAAGTGGGTTACTTTGTGATTAGAAGGCAGATGCTCTATCCACCTGAGCTACGGGCCCGTGGCCTTCCACCCGATTGTACTATCGGCGAGCGGGCCGCCGAAAGCCGCAGCTCGTTGGCGGCCCCACGCCTCGGAAGCCACAGTGACGCAGCAGGCATCGATCTGGGGCGGGCGCCGAAAGGCGCCGCGGAACCGCCGGCTCCGGCCCGGCGTCTATTGGTGCAGCATGCCTGCGACAATATTCTGGTGCATCAGCGGGGAGGCATTGTGAACGCGAGAACTCTGGTGTTGTTGGCTTTATTGGGGCCCCTGGCAGCAGCGGAACTTCCCGTGCGGCAAGCGGTTCTCTACAAGCACGGCATCGGCTACCTCGAACGTGCGGGGCGGCTCGGCCCCGGCGAAAGCGCCCGGCTCGAATTCAAGGCCGCCGAAATGGACGACGTGCTCAAATCGCTCACCGTCCGTGACCGCTCCGGTCAGCCCATCCGCGGCATCCGCTATGATTCCAGCGAGCCGCTCGAGGTCAGACTCGCGGAGTTTCCCTTCAAGATCGAACCTGGCGCCCCGCTGAGCGGGCTGCTGGATGCTCTGCGCGGCGCGTGGGTGGACCTCAACGTAGGCGGCCAAACCCTGCGTGGGGCCATCGTCAGCGGCCGCCGTACCGCCGCCGGACCCCAGCAGCCGGAGCGCGAGCTGGTGGTCCTCCTTCTGGAAAACGGGGAACTGCGGACCGTGGATTTGTCCTCAGTGGCTGGGATGCAGCTTCGGGATGCAGGGCTTCAGCAGCGGCTCAAAGAATACCTGGCGCGTGTCGATGAGTCCCGCTCCGCCGAAAAACGCAGCGTGTACATCGACGCTCCGGCCGAGGGCGCGCGCGACCTCACGGTGAGCTACGTCATCCCGATGCCGGCTTGGAAGTCCAGCTACCGGCTTCTGCTTGCTGAAAGCGGCGGGTCGATCGAGGGCTGGGCCATCGTCGACAACACCACGGGTGAGGACTGGAACGGAGTCCGGTTGTCGGTTATGTCGGGACGTCCGGTCTCTTTCGTCAGCCGCCTCTATGAGCCCAAGTACGTCACGCGGCCGGGGGCAGAGCTGCCGGAGGACCGGGCGCAAGCGCCCACCTTGCATGAGGGCGTGGTCGGCGGGCTCTTGCGGGATGCGCAAGCCCTATCCGCGGAGGCCAGAGACAGGGCGCCTGCGCTCCGAATGAACGTGGCGGGCGCTCCCCCTCCTGCCGCCCCCCGTGCGGAATTGAGCACGCTTGCCGAGACCGCCGCTGCCCAGGAGTTGGGCGAGCTGTTCGAATACAGCTTCCCAACGCCGGTCACGATCCGGAAGGGCGAATCGGCCATGCTGCCGTTTGTCCAGCAAAAGATCCAGGCGCGGAAGCTCCTGATCTACTCCGACCGCAGTTCGGCCCACCCGCTCAACGCCGTCGAGTTGGTGAACGACACGGGGAAGACCCTGGACGGCGGCCCGGTGACCGTCTACGACGGCGGCGCCTACGGCGGCGAAGCGCTGATGGAAACGCTCAAAGCCTCGGACAAACGGCTGATCAGCTACGCCGTGGACCTCGGCACGCGCATAACCACCAAACTCGGCGCAAGGCGCGATTTCGTCCGGGAGGTCCACTTCCGCCGCGGCGTGCTCATCAGCCGGCAGGCCCTTCAGGAAACGCTCACCTACACGGTCCGCAACGCGGATCAGAAACCGAAGACGCTCCTTATTGAACATCCGGTGCGGCCGGGATATGAGTTAACGAAACTCAAGCCGGTGGAAACCACGGCCTCCGCCTACCGCTTCGAGCTCAAGCTGCCTCCGGGCGCGGCGGCCGAGCTCCCGGTCGAGGAGGAACGGGTTACGGAAACCACCTATTCGGTTGCGAACGTCACGCCGGATCTGCTGGCGACTTTCGTCCAGAATAAGGCCCTCAGCGATTCGGCCCGCAAACAACTGGAGTCCATTGTCGAACTCAAGCGGCGCATCGCGGATGTGGACAGCGCAATCAAGCAGAACGCGCAGGAGTTCGACAATCTCAGCCGTGACCAGCAGCGCCTCCGGCAGAACATCGAAAGCCTCAACCGAGTCTCCGGGCAACAGGATCTCGTCCAGCAGTACGCCCGCCAGCTCGCCGAACGGGAAGCCCGGCTGGCTCAGCTCCGCGACCAGGAGGCTGGGCTCCGCCAGAAAAAGGCTGCGCTAGAATCGGAACTCAACGCCCTGATCGAGAAGATAGAGTTTTGAAACTCGCGCTCATCGGCTACGGGAACGTCGGGAAGGCTCTGGCGCGGCTGCTCGCCTCGGAGCGCAAGTCCTACCCCTTTCGAATCGCCGCCATCCACACGGCCCGCCACGGCACGGCCTACAGCCCGTACGGCCTGACCCAAGAGCCCGCCTTCGGTCCCCCGGCCGCCTCGGCCGAGGAATTCTTGGACCGCGCCGAGGCCGAGGTCCTGGTGGAGCTGACCCCCCTGAATCCGGTCAACGGCGAGCCCGCTATATCGCACATTCGTGCCGCCTTCACCCGGCGGATGCACGTAGTGACCGCCAATAAGGGGCCCATCGCACATGCCTACGCCGCGTTGAACGAGGAGGCCGCCCGCGCCGGCGTGCTGTTCCGATTCGAGGCGGCGGTGATGGACGGCGCGCCGGTCTTCAACCTCGTCCGGCGCACTCTGCCCGCAGTCCGGATCCTGGGCTTCACCGGCTCGCTAAACTCCACCACCAGAATCTGCATCGAAGCCATGCGCAGGGGGCAGAGCCTGGAAGAGGGGATTCGCCAGGCCCGGGCGATGGGGCTGACCGAGGCGGACGCCTCCTACGATATCGACGGATGGGATGCGGCCGCCAAAACAGCAGCGCTGGCGAATGTTTTAATGGACGCGCGCGTCACGCCCCAGCAGGTCTCCACGCGCGGCATCCGCCGGCTTACGCCCGAACGGCTCGCGGAACTGAAAACCAAGGGCAAGACCGTCTGTCTGGTCAGCCGCGCCCGGCGCGTCAACGGCCAGGTGCGCCTCCGCGTGCGGGCCGAGGTTCTCAACGAGAACGACGTCCTGGCGTGCCTTCCCGGCTCCTCGAACTTGTTGCTGTTGCACACGGACAAGATGGGGACCATTGGGGTCTTCTCGGTCTCTCCTGGCATCGAGCAGACGGCCTATGGCGTCTTCGCCGATTTGGTGGAGGTTTTCGAAACCCGTGGACAGGCGGAAGGGAAGCCCCAAAGCACTCGGGCATGCTAAACTGACGGGCGAGATGAAGACCGGGTTTTGGCGTTCGATTGGCCGGTTTATTCTCTGGGACTACCCTCGGGCCAGCTGGCAGTACGACGTCATGGTGGCCCTGATATTGGCCTTCTTGTTCCTGACCCCCCGAGGGTGGTTTCGAGATCAGCCCCGCCCGGCCAGCATTGTCGTTCTGGAAGGCCACGAGGGGGCGGACATGCTGTGGCTGGCGCCCGAGCTTCTGGAAGGAGTTCCGGAAGGCGAGAGGCCCAAGCGGGCGGCCGCCTTGATCGAGGCCAAGCTGGGCCGGAAAGTGGATATTATCCGCCTGGACAGCATTCTGGATGCGGAAAAGACCCCCACAGGCTACTTGGCGCTCATCCGGCGCTGACGGCGGGACACCACAAATCATGCGCAGATCGATCCTCCTACCCATGCTCTTGCTCTGCTGGGGCGTCACCCTAGCCGCCCAGCCGCCGTCTCTCCCGCAGGTGTTGGCCCTTCTGGACCAGACCGGCCCGGCATTCCGCGACATGACCGCAACGCTGGTCCGTACCGACTACACGCCCGTCCTCAAGGAGACCGAAGTGCAGCGCGGCGTGGTTCGGCTGAAGCGAACCGGCCCGCGGGAGATCCGGATGTTGGTCGAGTTCAAAGAGCCGGACCCGCAAGTCATCGCCTTCGAGCGCAACGAAGCCCAGAAGTACTATCCGAAGCTGCAACTGGTGGAAATCTACGACTTGGGCAAGTATCGCTCGCTCAAAGACCAGTTCCTGCTGCTGGGGTTCGGGGTCACAGGCAAGGAGCTGCAAAAGAATTATGAGGTGAAGGTCGCCGGAGCTGAGCAGGTCGCCGGACAGCAGACCACACGGCTGGAGTTGATTCCCCGGTCCAAAGACGCGCAAGAGGTCTTGAAAAAGGCCGAGCTGTGGATCACCCCTGCCGGCTACCCGGCGCAGCAAAGGATTTACACCACCTCGGTCGAGTACACCTTCACCTACTCGGACGTGCGCCTGAACACCGGCTTGACCGACGCCGATTTGAAGATCCGCCTTCCGGGCAACGTCAAGCGGCAGCGCATGCTCCGGTAGGGTATACTGTGGTTTAGCGCCCTTCTGAAATCCCCCGTCGATGGCGACCGGAAACAAAACCTCAAAGCGTCTTGCCTATCTGGACTGGCTGCGCGGCTTGGCCGCGATCATGATGATCAACGGCCATGTCTTCCACTCCTTCACCCATTCGGACTACCGCCAGGGCGCCCTCTACGTTCTGACCCAGTTCGTGGGCGGCATGCCGCCGGCGGTCTTCCTGTTTCTCCTCGGTGTCACGCTGGCCTTCCTCATGGAAAGCCGGCTAAGACAAGGACTGGATGCGCCGCAAAGGGTGAAAGCCGCCGTGAAGCGCGCCGGTTTTCTGTTCGGGGTGGCGTTCGCCTTCCGCCTCCAACTTTGGCTCGTCGGCCTGCCTCAAACGCATTGGACCGATCTGTTCCGCGTGGATATCCTGAACGCCATGGGTCTTGCGGTTCTGTGCTTGTCGCCGCTGGCGGCGCTCAGCTCCGCGGCCCGGATCCGCGCGGGGTTGGCCATCGGCCTGGCAGTCGCATTTCTGTCGCCGGTGGTCTCCTGGTTGAACTGGTCCTGGCTGCCCAAACCGCTCGCCGCCTACTTTGTGCCCAGCGCCGAAGCCTTTGCTTTCTTCCCCTGGGCTGCCTTTGTAGCGTTTGGCCTCAGCGCGGGGAGCATCCTGAGAATGGTGCAGCAGGAACAAACGGAACGCCTGATGCGGTGGGCGGCCCTGTCGGGTTTGGCCTTGATCTTGGGAGCCCGATATCTTTCTGAGCTGCCCTATTCGCTCTATCCGGCGTCGGACTTCTGGCTGAACGCACCCTGGCTGATTCTGATCAAGCTCGGTGTGATCCTGCTGGCGCTCTCGGCGGCCTATCTCTGGACTGAGTACGGCGCCTCGCCCGGCTGGAGCTGGGTGCGGCAGTTCGGGGCTACCTCGCTGCTGGTCTACTGGGTGCATACCGAACTCGTCTATGGCCGGTGGCTGTATTTCTGGAAGGAGTCGCTGAGCCCGGTGCAATGTGTGGTCGTCTCGGTATTTGTGATTTTGCTCATGCTCGGGCTGTCGTTGCTCAAGACCAACTGGCGGCGCGTGGCCGAGGCCGCCTCTTCTCTGCTTCCCCGCTACTATCTTCCCAGCCAGAGCTCCGGCGATTAACTGCAACCCCCAGGTTCATCTGGCCCCACCCAGGGTGTGCTAATGTCTCAATTGAATGCGCATCCTGTTGATTGAAGACGAAAAGCGAATTGCCGCGTTTGTCACCCGCGGCCTGGAGGAGAGCGGTTACAGCGTGGACTGCGCCGAAAGCGGCCAGGAAGGGCTGGCGCGCCTGGGCCAAGCCGCCTTCGACCTGCTCATCCTGGACCTGATGCTGCCGGATATGGACGGCTTGGTGGTGCTGGAGAAGGTCCGCAACCGGAACCCCACCCTGCCGGTGCTCATCCTCAGCGCCAGAGGCAGCCTGGACGACCGGGTCGAAGGACTCGATCTCGGCGCGGATGACTACCTGGTGAAACCGTTTGCCTTTGTCGAACTCTTGGCCCGGGTGCGGGCCCTCCTGCGGCGCGGCCAGTCCTTGCCCGAGCGTTTGCAGGCCGGCGACCTGGTTCTGGACTCCCTGCGCCGCAAGGTCAGCCGCGGCGGCGTCCCGATCGATTTGGCCCCCAAGGAATTTGCAATCCTCGAATACCTGCTGCGCAACAAAGGCCGCGTGCTCAGCCGCACCATGATCGTCGAGCACGTTTGGGAGACCGACTACTCCGGTTTGACCAACATCGTGGACGTCTACATCCGCCACCTCAGAAGCAAAATCGACGACCCCTGGCCGGAGAAGCTCATTAAAACCGTCCGCGGCATGGGCTATATGATCAGCGCCGCCGAAGAGAGGGAGCCGGCGGGCAGCGCGTCGCCGGCAAGTTGATCCTCTATGCGCTGGCCGGTCTTGTGGGGCGCCGCCAGTCGGAGTCTCGGCTTCCGCCTGGCCCTCAGCTTCCTCGTCTTCTTCGCCCTCCTGCTGGTCCTCATCGGAGTCCTGTTCCGCAATACGCTGATCAGCATCCAGAACACCCAGATGCAAGAAGCCATCGAGGGAGACTGGGCTGCCCTGAAAGGCTTCCTTGAGATCGACGGCGAGAGGGTAAGTTGGGCTACTCAGGACCTGGACGATGAGACCGCCTACGTGCTGGCTCGCCTTCAGAGAATGCTGCTGATCGCGGACTCCACGGGCAAGGTGCTCACCATCTCTCCTTCCTACGGACTGCTCGGTCCGGAGAGCAACGCGGAGATTCAGGAAGCGTTGCGCAGCGGCCAAGTTTACTGGCGGATCCGTCAAGACCCGTGGGGCATCCGCTACCTCATTCGATCGAGCCTGCTCGAGAGCGGTAACCGCCGCTACTATGTGTCGCTGGGCCGGGCGTTGAGCATGAACGAGGCCGTCGTCGCCCGCTTCACCTGGCGCTACTTCCTGACGCTGCCGGTCATCCTGATCACCGGCGGTGTGTTGGGCTGGCTCCTCACCCGGCGCGCCTTGCGCCCTCTCCACGACGTCGTGCGCGCCTCTGAATCCATCACCGGCTCCAATCTCAGCCTGAGGATCCCTTTGCGGGGGGCCGGCGATGAGCTCGACCGCCTCATCGAAACCTTCAACCGCATGATGGAGCGGCTGGAGCAATCCTTCGAACAGATGAGGCAGTTCACCACCGACGTCTCCCATGAGCTGCGCACGCCCATTACGGCCGTCCGCGGACATCTGGAGGTGGCCCTGATGTCGGCCCGCAGCGCTGAGGAACTGCGGGAAGCAATCTCCACCGCCCTGGAGGAGACCGAGAGGCTGTCCAACGTGGTCAAAGCCATGCTCGCGCTCTCGCAGGCGGAATCCGGCCAATTGGCTTTGCGCCGCGAACCCTTGGACCTGGCGAACCTCACCGGCGATATCCTGGACCAGTTCCGCATTCCGGCTGAAGAAGCAGGCGTGCGTCTGAGCAGCGAATTGCCGCCGGGCTGTGTGGCCAACGTGGACCCGATCCAGTACGAGCGCTTGCTGGCGAATTTACTCTCCAACGCCGTAAAGTACACCGGCCCGGGCGGGGAAGTGCGGGTCGGGCTTAAACCGGAACGCTCCGAGGTCCGGTTGTGGGTCGAGGATACCGGCTGCGGCATCCCCGCCGAGCACTTGCCCCACATTTTTGAACGATTCTACCGGGTGCCTCAAGACAACGTGGCGGGAAAGAAAGGCATGGGGCTTGGCCTGAGCTTTGTGGCCTGGATCGTCAAAGCCCACGGCGGCCGCATCGACGTCCAAAGCGCTCCCGGAAAGGGAACCCGCTTCGAGGTCTGTCTCCCAAAGGCTCCGGCCATGGCCTCCGTCCGCAGCTAGAATGGATACGGAACCCCAAAACATCCATGGAAATCCAGCAGCGGGAACGGGAAGGCATCGTCATCCTCGACTTGACCGGTGAATTGACCGTTGGAGGTCCGGCCTCGGTGTTGCGAGAGAAGCTTCGCCAGCTCGCCGAGGCCAACCGGAACAAGATCATTCTGAATCTGGCGAAGGTCGACTTCATCGACAGCACCGGCCTCGGCGCCATGGTCGTCTGTTACACCACGTTGCAAAAGGCCGGCGGCAGGCTGGTGCTGCTGAACCTGAACCGCCGCCACCTCGAGCTTCTCGTGCTGACCAAGCTGTCCACGGTATTCGAAGTCTTCGAGGATGAACAAGACGCCGTCAACAGCTTCTTCCCCGGCCGCAAGGTCCACCGCTTCGACATTCTCGAATTCATCGAGCGGCAACGTCAGCCCGGCGGTGAGCCCGGATCCTCGTCCTGACCGGGGCCGGGTTCGGCTCTGCGCTCGGCGCGCCTTTTCCTCTCATTCGCCAATTCTGGTACGATCGAATCAGGCGTCAGTTGCCATGGGCGATCGGCCAGTCAGCCATTACGCGGACATGTTCGCCGCTATGGGCGCCGAACCGCGGCTCCGCATCTTGCGGCTGCTGCTGGCGGCCCATCCGGAAGGAATGGTGGCGGGAGATCTCCAGTCCGAGCTGGGGATCCCGGCCTCCACTCTCTCCCATCACCTGGAACGGCTCAAAAACGTGGGGCTGGTGACGATGCGCCGCGAAGGAACTTATTTGCGATATGCCGCCCACGCCGAGGCTCTAAAAGAACTCCTTTCTTTCCTGTACGCCGAATGCTGCACCCGGAGCCGTCTCCTCAAGCCGGATTCCGTTTTGCGGGCGAGCCGTTGAACTCAACATGAATCCTTCTCCCAAACCTAAGGTTTTGATTCTGTGCACGGGAAACTCCGCCCGGAGCCAAATGGCCGAGGGCATTTTCCGGCGCCTTCTGGGTGACCGCTTCGAAGTTTTTAGCGCCGGCACGCATCCCTCCTACGTAAGGCCGGAGGCCATCCAGGCCATGCGCGAAATCGGCGTGGATATCTCCTCGCACCGCTCCAAGTCCGTCGGCGAGTTCCTGGGTCAGAGCTTCCGCTACGTGATTACTGTGTGTGACAACGCGCGGGAAAGCTGCCCCGTGTTCCCCGGCCCAGCCGAGCGGATCCACTGGAGCTTCGAAGACCCGGCCGCCGTTGTCGGCTCCGAAGAGGAGCGGCTGGCCGCTTTCCGCCGGATTCGTGACCAGATCGCCGCGAGGATTCGCTCCTTCGCCGCTTCCCTTGGCCCATGAGCGCAAGGTAACCCCCGCTTTCGGCCCGCTCTTGTGGGGCAGACTGTTTTTGTGGGGCCGGCTTTCCAGCCGGCCTGGGTGCCCATTACCGACTGCCCTCTGCTCAACCCAATGCCGCGCAGTGTAGGGGCGGACCAGCGTGTCCGCCCCTTCTCCTCCGATCTCCGTGACCTTCCATGCTCTCGAAAAGCTGCCGCCGCAAGGTGGAGCAAGCCGCCAGGCTTGCCATGCCGGCGGTCACGCCGGCAGAGCCACACAATCCCGAACGCTACGGGAGTCCCAACGCCATCCGGCCCGCACGACTCCGCGCTCCACCTCAAGCCGCCGCGCCGCGTAGATGCCGCGCAGCGTCTCCGCCCCCTCTCTTCCCCTCTCCGTGTCCTCGGTGTTCTCTGTACTACTAGCCCGTAGATTCTTTTCCGCGCGCGAAGATTTTTTATGCCGCAACCGGAGTGAGTTGCCCGCGAGACCACAGCCGCCACGCCTGTTTGGTTGCGGCTATGCCGCGCTGTGGTTT
>Ga0308411_10003359_pt1 | contig 10671 bp, 9 predicted proteins | sample HotsprottomLayer_2_FD_203530 | JGI IMG/M metagenome (GOLD analysis project Ga0308411, IMG submission 203530) | Hot spring phototrophic mat microbial communities from Octopus Spring, Yellowstone National Park, Wyoming, United States -... | ecosystem: Environmental > Aquatic > Thermal springs >... | reverse complement strand
GTATTTCGTATTCCGTATTTCGTATTTCTTTTTTCTTACTTCTGTTCCACATCCGCGTTCTATCTACAGGACGCAATACGGAATACGCAACACGCAATACACAATACGCAACACCCCTCACAACTTCATCTGATCCAGCGCCTCCGGGTCAATGCTGCGCGTGGTGCGGTAGACCGAGATGACCAGGGCCAGACCGACGGCAGCCTCGGCGGCAGCGATCACCAACACAAAAGCGGCGAAGGCCAATCCGCCGGCTGTGTCGGGTGCCAAGTATCGCCAGAACGCCAGAAGGTTGATGTTCGCTGCGTTGAGCATCAGCTCTACGCCCATCAGCAGCGCGATGGCGTTTTTGCGCGCCAGTGTGCCATAAAGGCCGATGCAGAACAGAGCCGACGAAACGACCAGATACCACCAAAGCGGGATGCCGTTGAGCACGTTTTGCATGACTCGCAACCTCTTGCGTGTTGTTTGGTCAATGATCGGCGGCGGAAGCGACAGCCCCCTCCGGCAGCGCCGAGGGAGCGCTGGCGCGGCGCATCGCTTCGGCTTCCTCGGCGTCTTCCTCAGCCCGTAATTGTCGCTCTTCGATGACCTCAGCGGGCCGGCGCTGGCGGGCGATGAAGATCGCACCGGCCAGCACCACATCCACCAGGAAGGCGATCAGCAGGAAGGGCAGCAAGTATTGGTTTAGATCAACCAATGCACGCCCAAAATCGGAGATGTAGGTCTCCGGCACGGGCGGGATGGCTTGATTGGCCGGCGTCCAGGCGATGCCGCCGACCTCGCGCGGCGAGGCATTGCCGGCGAAGAGCGAAATCACCGGCCAGCGCGCCAGGTCAACCGTCACGCGCAGCGGGCCGAGGATCAACAACAGCACAGCGAAAATAATGGCTGCCGTCACCGCTGCGCCGACCGCCTGGGAGTTGCGCGGGACCATCCCCTGCATGCCGCGGGTTAGCATGACGGCGAAGATGACCAGGATGGAGATCGCGCCGATGTAGATCAAGACCTGCGCCACGGCGAACAGCCCGATCTCCAGCAGCACAAACAGGCCGGCGATGCCGAAGAACGCCAATATCATCATCAGCGCCGCGCGAAAGAGGTTGCGCGTGGTGACGACGAACAGCGCCGCTCCTAGCACCGCCAGTGAGATAACGATGAAGAGCACCTGTTGAACGGTCATGTTGAGTTCACCTTACTGTGACTGAGACTATGCCCCCACTGCTGCCAGGTTCTCTGCCCGGCGCCGTTCCAGAATGGCTTCCTCTTGCAACCGCAGGGCGCGCGCGCGTTGTGCCGCGATGGCTAGCGAGACAAGCAGGATGGTCATGCTGGCAATGAACAGGATGACCGCTTGGGCGATGGGCGTGACCAGGATGCCGCCAACGGCTTGCGCCTGGGCCGGGCTGGTGACGAACAGCTTCATCAGCACCATCACCACCACGAGATGCACAATGGATACCGGCACGAAGAACTTCCAGTTCAGGTTGTGCATCTGGTCAATGCGAATGCGCGGCAGCGTCCCGCGCAGCCACATAAAGATGAAGAAGATAAATGCAGCCTTGAGCAACAGCCAGATATACGGGGGCAGGATTGGCCCAGCGTAACCACCCAGGAAGAACGTGCTGAACACGAAGGCCACGGCCAGCGCGTTGACATATTCGCCCAGGAAGAACAGCGCGAACTTCATGCCGCTGTACTCCACGTGAAAGCCGGCCACGATCTCCGACTCTGCCTCCAGGAGGTCGAACGGCGAGCGGCCTGTTTCGGCGATACCGCTGATGAGGAAGACCAACGCGCTGAGCGGGAAGAACACGATGAAGGGGATGCCGGGATTCCCGTCCAGGGTCGTCTGCTTGTGGATGATGTCCACCAGGCTCATTGAGCCAGCCATCATCACCACCGGCAGCACGTTCAGCAGCATGGGCACCTCGTAGCCCACCAACTGCGCCACCGTGCGGAAGGCGCCCAGCAGGGCATATTTATTGTTGCTCCCCCAGCCGGCCATCAGGATGGCCACGATGCTGCCGGAGCCGATGGCGATGAGGTAGAAGGCGCCGACGTTGAGGTTGGTGCCGACCACGCCGGGAGCGAATGGCAACACCGCATACGTCGTCAGTGCGAAGATGGCGATCACCAGCGGCGCTAAGTTATAGACCCAGCGGTCAGCGTTGGCCGGCGTGGTGTCTTCCTTGGTGAACATCTTGATGCCGTCGGCGAGCGGTTGAAGCAGACCGAGCGGACCGGCCTGGTTCGGCCCTAAGCGGTCTTGGATGCGGGCGACCACCTTGCGCTCGACGTACGTCAGGCCCATGAAGGACAGGGCAGCAAACGTGCAAAGGATCAACGCGGCCAGCCCCATCGTCACCAGGTCGGCCAGAAATGGGCTAAACGAGAAGATGCTACCGATGATGCCGGCGACAAAATCGCTGAGAATCCTTAGCAGATCGTTGATCGGGTTCATAACTTCACAAAAAAGCCAGGTTCATTTGACTGCAGAACCTGGCGTTCTTTTTTGCTCACTCCCAGTCCAGCGCGCCTTTGCGCCACGCATAGAGTAGCGCGATAAGCAACACTACAATAAAGAGAGCGACGTTAGCAACCGCGAAGAAGGTGAGCGAATTAAAAGCTACTGCGATCGGGAACAGCAGAATAGCTTCGATATCAAACACCACAAACACCAATGCCAGGACGTAGTATTGAACGCGGAATTGTACCCACGTATCGCCCACCGTCTCCATGCCACATTCGTAAGTGGCCAACTTGGCCTTGTTGGGTTTCTTTGGGCGCAACAACGCGGCTGCGATCAGGGCGACGCCCATCAACAACGCCGCCGTCACCAACATCACGCCGACGAACGCAAAGTCTGTTCTCATAGGCCGGGCACAATTTAGCCACAGCACATGCGTCTTTCACTCACGCAACCGCTGCGCTGTGGCCGTCAGTCTGGGCTGTTCAAGGATTCACAAACGCCGCGCATTATAGCCGCTTCCCTTTTGGCGCGTCAAGCATTCTCAGTTTTCCCTCACCTCGCAGACCACAGCCGCGCTGCGGCCTCGCGGGCGTGGGCCAACAGCGCTTCAGGATCGGCATCGAGCACCAAGTAGTTGCGTTTCAGCCAGCGGCCGGCGACCATCACGCTGTGCACGTCCACCGCATCACGCCAGAGGACCAGTTGCTCGAAGAGGTTTTGCGCAGTCACCGGCGTGGGCAGGTCCAGGTCAATCGCGATCAGGTCTGCTTGCTTGCCGATGGACAGGCTGCCGATCTGGGACTCCATGCCCAAGGCGCGCGCGCCGTCGGCGGTGGCCATCTGCCAGACCTCGCGCGCCGGCATCACGCCCGGGTCTAACAGCCGCGCCTTGTGGATCAAAAAGGCGCCGCGCAAGGTGGCGAAGAAGTTGGCCACGTAGCCATCTGTGCCCAGGCCGACGACTGCGCCGGCCTTGCGCATCTCCGGCACGGGCGCGATCCCGCCGCCCACCTCGCAGTTGCTCAGCGGCATGGTCGTCACTCGGATGCCGCGCTCGCCCGCGATGCGCACCTCTTCGGGCGAAAGCTGAACGCATTGCGAGGCCAGCGTGGTCTCATCGAGGATGCCTAAATCGTCGTAGTGCTCGATGGTCCGCCGGCCATAACGCCTGAGCGTCTGCTCTGGCTCGTATGTCCCCTCGGCGCAGTGGAAGTGAAGCAGGACGCCCAGCTCCTTCGCCATGCGGTGCGCTTTGCGGATGAAGTCGTCGCTACAGGTGAAGGTGGTGTGATGGCACATCGCCCCGCTGAGCAGCGGGAAGCTACTGCTGGCGCGGCATGCACTGATGAAGTTCGCGTTCTCGCGCAGCCCAAGCTCGCCGTTATCTCGGCTCACCCGCTCGGTCGCCTCGAAGCACAGCACCCCTCGTATGCCCCAGCGTGCGGCCACCTCAGCTTGCGCAAAGAGGCCATCCGGGATGGCGTTCGGGGCCTCTAGGCAATCGAAGAACGTGGTGACGCCGCTGCGGATCATGTCGTAGCACGCCAGATCCATCGCCGCGCGCAGCATCGCGTGGTCCAGTCGGTCCTCGACTTGCTTCCACCAGAACTCGTTGAGGAAGGCCCAGAAGTCCGCCGGCGCGTGCTCGGTGGGGATGCCGTGCGCTAACACGCCGTAACAGTGGCGATGCGCGTCCACAAACCCAGGGGATACGGCGCAGCCGCGCAAGTCCACCGTCGTGGCGTCAGGATAGCGCTGTTGTATAGATGTCTGGTCGCCGATGTCGGCGATCACGCTGCCTTCCACGAGCACGGCTTGGTCGGGCTTTGGCGGTTCGCCTGCCGAGGTGATCAGCCACGAACAGAGCAGCAACTGCTGGCCGGCGGGTTCAGAGTGGTCTGCCATGAGTGCGATTGTAAGGAGTGCCCCACCTTGGGGTTGACTTGGCTTACTGAGGTTTAAACCGCCGAGGGGCAGAGAAACAACCTTTGCGTCCTCGGCCGTCTCTCACGTTTCTTGTGTCACCTCCAGTCGGCGCACTCCCGATTGTAGAAGCATCCTCGCCATACAATACGCTTATGCCACCTGCCGATGGCAAGCGACCCAAGCTCTTGCTGCTCGATGGGTACTCCTTGGCCTATCGCGCGTTCTTCGTGGTCTATCCGCCTAACCGGCCAGACACCGGCCTGGCCCAGCTCTCCATCACGAACGACCGCGGGGAGAAGGAGTTCACCGGCGTGGTGTATGCCTTCGCCAGCATGCTGTTGCGGGTGTGGCAAGAGCAGCAGCCCGACTACATCGCAGCCGCCTTCGATGTCGGCGCGACCTTTCGCGACGCGATCTACCCGGAATACAAGAGCACCCGCCAGAAGGCCCCCGAGACGCTGGAGCAGCAGGTGCAGCGCATTCAACACCTGCTCAAGGTGTTCGACATCCCCATCTTCACCGCTGAAGGATTCGAGGCCGATGATGTGATCGGCACGCTGGCTCGCCGGGCCAGCGCGGAGGGCATGGACGTGGTGATCGTCACCGGCGACCGCGACGCGCTGCAACTCGTCTCGCCGGCGATTCGAGTGCTCACCTCTCGCCAGCGCTTCGAGGAGACGATCATCTTCGACGAAGCAAAGGTGATCGAGACCTACGGGGTGCGGCCCGACCAGTTGGTGGACTACAAAGCGCTGGTCGGCGATGCCTCCGATAACATCCCAGGGGTGCGCGGCATCGGCGAGAAGAGCGCGCAGGCCCTGCTCCAACAATTCAACGACCTGGACGGCATCTACGCGCATCTGGACGCGATCTCACAAAAACGGGTGCGCGCTGCGCTGGAAGCCGGCAGGGACGCCGCCTACCTCAGCAAGCAGCTCGCCACCATCCGCACCGATGTGCCGCTGGAAGTGGACTGGGAAGCGTGCGCGGCGCAGTTTGACCATCAGCGCGCGCTCATGTTCTTTCGTGACCTGCGCTTCGAGAGCCTGATCAAGCGCATCCCTTCACCATCCACTCCGACGCGAGAGGCAGGCGCCAGCCAACTGAGCATCTTCGGCACTTCGGCGATGCCCGCCCCGCCGCTTGCGACTCCTGCGCAGGCCACCGCCCACTTCCCCACGCGCCTGCGCTTAGTGGATAGCGACGATGCTTACCGCGCCCTGCTCGCTGGGCTGAACAGCGCTGGGCGCATCGCCTTCGACACCGAGACCACCAGCACCGACCCGATCACCGGCGAGCTGGTGGGCATGTCGTTCGCCACCCAGCCCGGCGAAGGGTGGTATCTGCCGTGCATCGCGCATCCCACGGCAACCGGCCAGCCTGTCCACTGGCTGCTCGACCCTCGCTCGCCCAAGTTCGAGCCGATCATCTTGGCGCTGCAGCGCAAGGACGCCGAGTTGGTCGCCCACAACGCCAAGTTCGACCTGGCCGTGCTGCGCCAGGTCGGGGTCAACATCAATAAACCGATCTTCGACACGATGATCGCCCAATTCCTCTGCGATCCGGGTGGGCAAAGCCTGGGGCTTAAGCAGATGGCGTTCGTCCACCTGGGCTGGCAGATGACCGAGATCGGCGAGTTGATCGGGCGCGGCAAGAAGCAGATCACCCTGCGCGAGGTGCCGCTGGAACAAGTGGCCGCTTATGCTGCGGCGGATGCGGATGCCACCTTCCGGCTGCGCGACATCTTGGCCCCCTTGCTCCACGAGCGCCGCCAAGAGGCGCTCTTTTACGATGTTGAGTTGCCGCTTATCCCTGTTCTGGTGGATATGGAACTCGCCGGCGTCGCCCTCGACGTCGAGTATCTTGGCGAGCTATCGGGCGAGATCAGCGAGCGGCTGCGCGAATTGGAGCGGCGCATCTTCAACATCGCCGGCACGGTGTTCAACGTCAACTCTACCCGCCAGCTCAGCGATGTGCTCTTCGGCAAGCTCGGCCTGCCCACGCACGGCCTGCGCAAGACCGAAGCCGGCAGCTTCTCCACCGCCGCCGACGTGCTCGATAGCCTGCGCGACAAGCACGAGATCATCCCGCTCATCCTCGAACACCGCGAGCTGAGCAAGCTCCAGGGGACGTATGTCAACGCCCTGCCGCAGCTCATCAACCCCAAGACCGGCCGCGTGCATACCGACTTCAACCAAGTTGGCGCGGTCACCGGCCGGCTGTCCTCGTCAAACCCCAATTTGCAGAACATCCCCGCCAAGACCGAGATGGGCCGGCGGGTGCGCAAGGCGTTCGTGCCGCGCAAGGGATGGCAGCTCATCAGCGCCGACTACTCACAAGTGGAGCTGCGCATCCTGGCCCATTTGTCCGACGATCCCACGCTGAAGGAAGCGTTCGCCAACAACGAGGACATCCACGCCACCACCGCGGCGGCGATCTACGACGTGCCGATCCGCGACGTGACCCCCATGCAGCGCAGCAACGCCAAGCGGATCAACTTCGGCATCGCCTACGGTATGGGGGCGATGGCCCTGGCCGCCAACACCGGCATGACGCCCGCCGAGGCCCAGGAGTTCATCAATCGCTACTTCGCCCGCTTTCCCAGGGTGCGCGAATGGCTGGAGGCCACCAAGCGGCTGGCCGCGGAACAGGGCTACGTGGAGACCGTGATGGGCCGGCGGCGCTACTTCCCGGAGCTGGTCGCGCGGACCTCGCCAGAGCCGATGCGCCGGCGCGCCGAGCGCGAGGCGATCAACCATCCCGTTCAAGGGTCAGCCGCGGACATCATCAAGATCGCCATGGTGCGCATCCACCGCCAGCTCCAAGCCGGCAACTACCAGGCTCGCATGACGCTGCAGGTGCACGATGAGCTGGTGTTTGACTGTCCGCCCTCCGAGCTGGACGAAGTAGCCGGCCTGATCAAACGCGAGATGGAAGCGGCCTATCCGCTGCGCGTGCCGTTGCGGGCGGACGTCGCTGCTGGTAAAAATTGGGACGACGTAATCCCCGTGCGATGAGACGCCTCGCGCCACTGGTCATATCGGCGGCGGCCATCTTCGCTGCCGCGTGCGCGCCGGCGCAACCGCCGGTGATCACGCCCCAGATCTTCAGCGTCACCATCAACCCGACGCCTTCCCCCACGGCGTCGCCCACCCCTACGGCGACGCCGACCGCCATCCCGCTGGCCGCGCGGGTCAACGGCCAGCCGATCCCCCTCTCGGCTTATCAGGCTGAGCTAGGGCGCTACTTCCGCACCTTGCCCGGCCCGCTTGACCCCAACGACGAGCGCGATCGACAGACACTCGCCCAGATCCGAGAGGCGGCGCTGGAGGCGCTCATCGAGCAAGCATTGATCGAACAAGAGGCCGCGCGGCGGAACATCGCCGTCAGCGAGGATCAAGTCGCAGCCGAACTTGCGATCGTGAAGGCCCAGATCGGCGGCGAAGCGCAATTCCAAGCCTGGCTCATGGCGACCGGCCAGACCGAGTCCGACGTGCGGGCGCAACTGCGCTTGGAGCTGCTCACGGGCGCGCTGCGCGAGCAGGTGCTGAGCACGCTGCCGCGCACGGCAGAGTATGTCCACGCCTACCACATCGTGCTGGCCACCGAGCGCGAAGCCAGACAGGTCCTCGCCCGTCTGCGAAACGGGGCGCAGTTCACCGCGCTGGCGCGGTCGCTCTCGCTGGACGAGAGCACGCGGCCGGCCGGCGGCGACCTGGGCTGGTTCATGCGCGGGAGCAACGCCATTCTCTGGCCGGAGGTCGAGGAAGCCGCCTTCGGCCTGCAGGTCGGCGAGACCAGCGACGTCGTGCCCAGCCCGGTCGGCTATCACATCATCCGCGTCATCGGCCGCGAGGTGCGCCCGCTGACCGAGCTGGACGCTGCGCACCTGCAGGCGCGCGCCATGGCCGAGTGGATGGATGACCTGAAGGCCCGCGCGCAGATCGAGCGCTTTATCGCGCCCCCCTCGTGAGGCGATAGACAAATAGCACGCGCTCCAGGGTGGTAAACGAAGTCAGGAAGGCCAGCGCCCAGACCATCACAACCAGCGACGCCGGCCAGAGCGGCGAGGACAATAACCCAACCGCGAGCAGCACAAAGCGGCCCAATCGGCTGAACACCCCCACCCGACAGGCCAGCCCCAAGCCCTCGGCCCGCGCGCGGGTGTAGCTGACCATAAAAGACCCGGCCAGGGCCAAGAACGTGCCGGCGACCGAGAGGGCATCCCCGCGCAGCGCGAAGGCGTAGCCCAGACCAGCCAGCAAGGCACCCTCGGCGCAGCGATCCAGGGTGCTATCCAGGAACGCGCCGAACGCGCTCTGCCGACCCAGCTTGCGCGCCACGCCGCCGTCGAGCGCGTCCAGCGGCATGGCCAAACCGGCCATCATCACGCCGCCCCAAAATGGCCAGCCCAGCGCGATGAACAGGCCGGCCAACGCATTCAAGCCGAAGCCGGCCAGGGTGAGCGCGTTGGGCGAGAGGCCAGCGCGCGCAGCGAGGTCAATCAACGGCTCTAACAGGGGACTCAATCGTTTGCGTGCCCAGTCTTCCATCTGTCAACCTTTGCGAGGATTAGCGAAGACAATACCACCGCCCGCTCAGTGGCTGCGCCAGCGAGGGTGTAGATGCTTCGCTGGCCGCAGCGAGCGACCTTTGGACGATTGACCTTGTGCGAACGCACCCGCCCCATTCGACGACGATGCGAACCTTATAATGCCCTGCCATGAGGGCCCTGCTGTCGGTGTCCGACAAGACCAACCTGCTCGATTTCGCGCGCACCTTGTATTACTACAACGTTGAGCTCATCGCCAGCGGCGGGACAGCCCGTTTCCTCCGGCAGGCCGGCTTGCCCGTGACCTCTGTGGAGCAGCTCACCGGGCTGCCGGAGATGCTCGATGGCCGCGTCAAGACGCTCCACCCGATGATCTTCGCCGGCATCCTGGCGCGCGACACCGCCGACGACCGAGCCGACCTGGCGCGCATGAACGCCCAGATGATTGACCTGGTCGTCGTCAACCTCTACCCCTTTCAAAAGACCGTGGCGCAGCGCTTCGTCACCCTGCGCGACGCGATCGAACACATTGACATCGGCGGCGTGGCGTTGCTGCGCGCGGCAGCCAAAAACTTTGAGCGGGTGGCGGTGGTCTGCGATCCTGCCGACTACGGCCTGATTCTGAACGACTTGGCCCGTCATGGCAGCGTCTCACTGGAAACCCGCGAGGTGCTGGCGCTGAAGGCCTTCGCGCACACCGCGGCCTACGACGCCGCCATCCGCGACTATCTGATGGGTCTGCGCTCGGTGGATGCCCCCGTCGTGACCTTGACCTTGCACAAGGTACAGGACCTGCGCTATGGCGAGAATCCCCATCAGCAGGCGGCCTTCTTCAGGTTGAACGGCAACGGCCTCGGCGAGCCGCTCGGCGGCCAACTGCTCCAAGGAAAGCCGCTCTCATACAACAACTTACTCGACTTGGACGCCGCCTGGCGCGCCGTGCATCGGTTTGAGCAACCTGCTGTCGTGGTCGTCAAGCATCTCAGCCCGTGCGCTGTGGCTTGCGCAGACGAGTTGCATCGCGCCTGTGCCGCTGCGCTGGCCGCCGACCCTGTCTCTGCGTTCGGCGGCATCGTCGCAGCGAACCGGACCATTGACGCAGCCACCGTCGAGGCGATGGGCGACCTCTTCATCGAGTGCATCATCGCCCCGGATTTCGCCCAGGATGCCCAGGCCCATCTCGCGAAGCGCAAGAACTGCCGGCTGCTCAAAGCCACGTGGACGCCCGACGCTGTGGCCTACGAATATCGCAGCATCCTCGGCGGGATGCTGCGCCAGACCATTGACCAGGGCGATCCGAGTGACGCAGCATGGCGGGTGGTCACCCAGGCCCAGCCCAGCGAAGCGGACATGCGCGCCCTGCGCTTCGCCTGGAAGGTCTGCCAGTACGTCCACAGCAACGCGGTGGTGCTCGCGCGAGCAGAGGCCGATGTCTTGACGACGGTGGGCATCGGCGGCGGCCAACCGAACCGCGTAGATAGTGTGCGCCTGGCCATTGCGCGCGCCGGCGAGCGCGCCAAGGGCGCTGTCCTCGCCAGCGACGCTTTCTTCCCCTTTCCCGATGGCGTGGAAGAAGCGGCAAAGGCCGGCGTGCGCGCCATCGTCCAGCCCGGCGGCGCCCAGCGCGATGCCGAGGTGATCGCTGCCGCCGACAGGGCTGGCTTGGCGATGATCTTCACAGGTGTCCGTCATTTCAGGCACTGAGGTGCAGGGGGCGATG
>Ga0308411_10003357_pt1 | contig 10673 bp, 10 predicted proteins | sample HotsprottomLayer_2_FD_203530 | JGI IMG/M metagenome (GOLD analysis project Ga0308411, IMG submission 203530) | Hot spring phototrophic mat microbial communities from Octopus Spring, Yellowstone National Park, Wyoming, United States -... | ecosystem: Environmental > Aquatic > Thermal springs >... | reverse complement strand
TAAAATTTATGGTTTCGTGAGAGATATCCAATGTCGATCCGAAAAGATCGTGGCGGATCGAGGACATCGATGTACCAGTTGTTCACCCCTCCATGGACGGGGATATCTCGAACGAGTCGCTCGGAGGCGGCCGTCGTGTCCTCGCTGGTGACATCCATCAGGCGGAGGATTGGCCGAGCCGCATGCCAGTCCTGCCCGAGCGCGGCCTGGGCGCGTGCCAGAGTTGTGCGGCTCAGTTCCCAGTAGGCGTGGAGCCAGTAGGGATCGCGGGCCAGGGCGATGATTCGATCCTTCTGAGCGGCGTGGTCGAGCTCATGGGGGGGGCGAGCCGCGACCGGCAACGAATAGGGACTGCGTGGATTTTGCGACATCGCGTCTGAACCGTTGACAGCAGACTTCTTAAGGCCGCGTTTGGTGGCTGCTGGCTTGGGCGTCGCGGTGGCCTTGGTTCTCTCGGCTTTGCCTTGGGGCGGTACGGTGAGCGCACGAATCAATTGGTCTTTGCGCATGGCGTGCCAGCCGAAGACCCCCTGCGACTTCGCCATCTGAGCAAGTTGCTTTTTATTGCAATTCTTGAGCGCATCGGCATTCATGCGGAACCACTCCAACACCATTCTCACCGGGTCTCGGTTTTCGGTGGACGGCAGCTGAGTATCAACCTCTTCCATCCCTGAGTGGACCGATCTGGAACACTTCGTGCATCCCAGATTGATGCGGGCTCGAATCGACTCGAAGTCTCCAATGCCACGATACTGGCCGTTGTGGAGGGGGAGGGATCAAAAAAAAACGGCTCCGACCGTGGTTGATGGGTCGAAGCCGCGGGGAGGCGTCCGTCGGGTGAGACTCTCGGAGCCCTTTGGTGACAACATGGTGAGTCCCCCGAACTGGGTCGAGCTGGAACGCAGATTGTGAGGCGGCGAACCGTGTCGACCACCGCTTGAAGGGATACCAAATGGACATCCGTCGTGTCAACGATGATTTCCCACTTTGTGTTCGAAATCGGACAATTCTCGGAGTTCGGAGGGGCGTCCTCCGAGGGTGCGCATGGTCTTGGTCTTGGCCGCTCGGGATGCGGCAGGTCGCTCCGCGGCGGCGGTGGCGTGGGGGGCCCCGCGCTGAATCGCACCGCCGCCGAATTCCGGTTCAGCAGAGCCCAGGAATTTGAAACGGCGATCGCCCTGGGGTTTCTGGGAGGAGGGCGGGAGTTTGCGGCCGAGGGGATGGTCCGGTGATCGAGGGCCTGAAAAAGCGGATCTCGAGGCCCAGCTAGGGGAGCCGTGACTTTGTGAAAAATTTCTCGAGCGGGGGCTCTGAGGAGTTGACAGGGGGATTTCAGCGGTATAGAAATCGATCCGTTGACGAGGCCATGTGCCTCGCCTCGTGGTGTTCTTCCTCCTCCATCCCACCAGTGCTCTGCGGTTGTTTACCACGCTGGGCTTCCACTGTGATCCCGAGCGGCCTCTCGACGTGGCGTTGCGTGTTGGCAGACGGGGAGCTTCCGTGGCTCGCGACTCCGATTCCCGCTCGGCACTTTCCATCGGCCTGGAATGGAGTACGCGAGTCACAACGATTGGCCTGGAGTTTGCGGTACCGGCCCTGCTGGGATTCTGGTTGGACCGCTGGCTGGGCAGCTCTCCCTGGTTCACCGTGACGGGAGCGTTTCTGGGCCTGGCGTCCGGAACATTGCACCTGGTCCGGCTCGCAGGGCAGATCGCGGGAGGGAAGGGATTTCGCGCGGGGACGAGCGACATGGAACAAACGATGCGAAACAACCGGACGGAGCGTTGAGGGAGCGGTTCCGGCACAGGATCGTCGTGGCCGTTCCCGAATCGTTCCTATTCGAGTGCAAGAATCCATGGCCGATCACGGTGAGAATCCTCTGAGCCACGTCGTCGATCACCCCGACCTCGAGCTCCCCTGGTTCAGTCCCCCCTCGTTCGAATTGAGGATCCCCCTTCCCGAGATCTTGGGCGTACAGCTGACGCGATTCATGGTGATGGAGCTGGTGGCCGCGGTGCTGCTCGTCGCGGTGATGGTGCCCGTCGTTCGGCACATCGCTCGCAACCACGTCAGCCGGGGATGGTTCGCCAATATGTTTGAGGCGATGCTCCTCTTCATCCGGGACGAGGTGGCACGGCCGTCGATCGGGGGACACTCCGCCGACAAGTTTCTTCCGTTTCTCTGGACGATCTTCTTCTTTGTCCTGTTTAACAACCTTTTGGGAATGATCCCCGGGGGGGCGTCGGCCACGGGCAACATCAACGTGACCGGAACCCTCGCTCTGATGACTCTGGGAATGGTGGTGCTGGCGGGCGTCCAGGAGCTCGGTCTGGTGGGTTTCTGGGTGGGCATTGTGCCCCATCTGGACGTCCCCCCCTTGCTCAAACCTTTTCTCTGGTGCCTGATGTTCGTCATCGAGGTCGTGGGGCTCTTGATCCGGCATATTGTGTTGGCGGTTCGTCTTTTCGCCAATATGTTTGCCGGCCACGTGGTGCTGGCGGTGATCTTGGGCTTCATCCTGATGGCGCGGGGATTCCTGTTCTACCTGGTCATGCCGGCGAGCATCGGCGGAGTGATCCTGCTGAGTTTGCTGGAGCTGTTCGTCGCGTTTTTGCAGGCGTATATTTTCACCTTCCTTTCGGCACTCTTCATCGGCTCTGCGGTCCATCCGCATTGAGATGATGAGGGGCGGCGAGCGAGGCGCGGGGCGAAGTGAGGCCTCGCGGCAGTGACTGGCGGAAACCCTCGGTTCCTGGGCTGATTGGCCGAGCGATCCTCGAATGGGGGGTCGCGGGATCGATCATCGACAGATGTGGGGCGTCGTGGAGCCCCACCGGACTTCCGCGCCGTTTGTGGTTCAACTAAGGAGACATGGATCCGATGAAATTTCTCAAAACCACCGTGCTGGCCTTCGGGGTACTGCTCCTCTGTCAGGGAACGCTCGTGGCTCAGGAGCAAGCGACGGTTGCTCCCTTTGGCGACCTGAAGGCGATCGGCGCGGGCCTGGTCATCCTGGCGGCCGCGTTGGGGATCGGGCGGCTGGCCAGTTCGGCCGTTGAGAGCATGGCCCGACAACCGGAAATCGCGGGGAATATCCAGACGGCGATGATCATCGCGGCCGCGCTGATCGAGGGTGTTACGTTCTTCGCGTTGATCATCATTCTTCTGCAGGTCATCCTTCGCTAAGAATGACGACGGACGCGGTCGGCGCAGCCGCGCGAAAACCGCGGCAATGGCCGGGCCTGAATCAAGAGGCTGAGGGCGGGAGGCGGTGTGGTGGCCTCCCGCGACCCGAACACGCATGACCGCTTCACAAGGACTGAGGTTTATGAGTCGGCGAATGAGCTTCCTGGCCGGGGTGGGGCTGCTCGCGGTGCTGGGCCTGCTGCTTCCTCTGGCGGAGCGGACGGCGGCCGCCGAGAATTCGCCTCCGGTGCAGGCAGAAGCACCGCTGGGCCATCCCAGCGGGGGGCACGAGGGGGGCGAGGAAGGGGCAACGAACCCCCTGGAACCGCAGCCGGCCCTTGCCTTCTGGACGCTGATCGTCTTTCTGGGGCTGCTGTTTGTGCTCGGCCGGTTTGCCTGGAAACCGCTCTTGCGGGCCCTCCACGACCGGGAGGCGCACATTGAGCATTGCCTGCTTCAGACCGAGAAGGCGCGTAACGAAAGCGAGCAGCTCCTCGCCGAGCATCGCCGGCTGATGGCTCAGGCTGACGAGCGTGTCCGGGCGATCATCGCCGAAGCCCAGCGCGATGCCCGGGCGGCGGCCGATGAGCTGCTGCGGACCGCCCAGGCGGAAGCGGAGGCCGCCCGCCTGCGAGCCCACCGTGAGATCACGACCGCTCGCGACCAGGCCCTCGCAGAGATCTGGGCCCAAACCGCCAACCTCGCCGTGACCGTCGCCGGTCGGGTGCTCGCGCGGGAGTTGACTCCAGAGGAGCAACGTCGGCTCCTGGACCAGGCGACGCGTGAGCTCCCCGCAGCCCGAGCGGGTTCCAACGGGCAAGGGGGTTCGCCGGCATGAATCGATCGAGTCGAGCCGGGCTCGCCACCGCGGATCTCTCGGTTCTGACCGACGAGCGGGTGGTGGTCATCCGCCGATACGCTGAAGCCCTGGTCAACGCCGCGGCCGACCAAGCCGAAGCCGCGTTGGGAGACCTCGAGGCGCTTGAGGAAGAAGTGCTCCGGCCGTTTCCTCAGCTCGGCCTTCTCCTCGCGTCCAGTCAGGTCCCTGTCGCCGAGAAGGAGCGAGTGATCGTCCAGATCTGCGAGGGACGGATTTCGGACATCGTGCTTCGCTTCCTCCGGGTCCTGGTGCGCCGCGGCCGGATCGATCTTTTGATTCCGATTACCCGCGAGGCGCGGAGGCTCTGGGATCGCCGCCATCGAAGGATTCCGGTGCAGGTGCGTTCCGCCGTGGCGTTGGACGATGCCCAGCAACAGGCGGTACGTGATCAGGTGGCCCGTATGATCTCCGCCACTCCGATCCTTCAGATTGTCGTCGACCCCGCCCTGATCGGCGGATTGGTCGTCCAGGTGGGCGACCAGGTGTATGATGCCTCGGTGCGGCATCGTCTCGAACAGCTTCGCCAGCGATTGATCGAAGGGAAGACGTATGAAATTCAGAGCCGACGAGATCAGCTCACTGATCCAGCGTGAGATCGAGCAATTCACGCCCGAGATCACCCGGACCGAGGTCGGACATGTCCTCGAGGTCGGCGACGGGATCGCGCGGGTTTATGGACTGTCGGGCGTGATGGCCGGCGAGATGGTGGCGTTCCAGAACGGGGTCAAGGGGATGGCCCTGAACCTGGAGGAGTCGTCGGTGGGCGTCATCGTCCTGGGAGACTACACCCGGATCGAGGAGGGAGACGAGGTGACGGCGACCGGTGAATTGCTCCGGGTTCCCGTGGGCGAGGCCCTCATCGGCCGGGTCGTCAACCCGTTGGGCGAGCCGATCGACGAACGGGGCCCGATCCTCACCCACCTCACCCGGCCTCTCGAATCTCCTGCCCCCGGGATTGCCGAGCGACAGCCGGTCGACGAGCCGCTCCAAACGGGAATCAAGGCCATCGATGCCATGATTCCCATCGGCCGTGGGCAGCGGGAGCTGATCATCGGCGACCGCAAGACCGGCAAGACCGCGATCGCCATCGACACGATCCTCAATCAAAAGGGAACCGGCGTCATCTGCGTCTATGTCGCGATCGCCCAGAAGGAATCGACCACCGCGGGCCTGGTGGACATCCTCCGCCGCGAAGGGGCGATGGACTACACGATCGTCGTGGCCGCAGGCGCCAGCGACCCAGCACCCCTGCAATATATCGCCCCGTACGCCGGCTGCGCGATGGCCGAATTCTTCATGTATGAGCAGGGGAAGGCGACCCTCTGCATCTACGACGACCTTTCGCGGCAAGCAGTGTCTTATCGCGAGGTTTCGCTCCTCTTGCGGCGTCCTCCGGGCCGTGAGGCCTATCCAGGCGACATCTTCTACGCCCACTCCCGGCTTCTCGAACGCTCGGCGAAGCTCGCCAACCGCTACGTGATCCTCCCCGAATCCACTCCCACGGATCACGTGACCGAAGACATGGGTGTCAACAAGAAGGTTTACGTCGGAGTTCCTGGGCTGGAGGAGGCGCGACATGACCTCCAGGCGAATTACCCCCAAGGCCACAGGATCGTCAAGACCACCCTGTCGGGAGGTTCGCTGACGGCGCTGCCGATCATTGAGACCCTTGAAGGAGAAGTCTCGGCGTATATCCCCACCAACGTCATTTCGATCACCGATGGTCAGATCTACCTCCAACCGGACCTTTTCTTCGCCGGCGTCCGGCCGGCGATCGACGTTGGCATCAGTGTCTCGCGAGTCGGCGGCAAGGCCCAGATCCCAGCGATGAAAAAAGTGGCCGGCGGCCTCCGCCTCGACCTTGCAGCCTTCCGCGAGCTGGAGGCCTTCGCGCAGCTCGGAACCGAGCTTGATAAAGCAACCCAGATGCAGCTCGATCGCGGCTACCGGATGGTCGAGCTGCTCAAGCAGCCGCAGTATCAGCCGATGCCGGCGATCGACCAGGTGATGAGCATTTTTGCGGGAACCGAGGGCTTCCTGGACGATCTTCCGGTCCGGGAGGTCCCCCGGTTCGAGAAGGCGTTTCTGGCGTTCATTCGGGAACAGAAGCCTGAGATCCGGGCCGCGCTGGATCAAGAGAAGAAGCTGACCGATGCCATCGCGGCCGACTTGAAAGCGGCGCTCGTCGAATTCAAGTCGAGGCACTACGCCGGGGCCGCGGCTCAGCCGGCAGCCGCGCTGGCGGCGAGCTGAGGGAGAAGTCCAAATTCGAGAGCCGCCGAGGATCATATCCCCCCGGCGGCCTCTCTCAAGTTTCGCCGCAACGCTTGATGCCAAGACCAGGGAGTCAGCAATGGCCAAGGCCCGAGCGATCGTGAAACGCCGCAAGGCGGTCGAGAACATCCGCAAGATCACCCGCACGATGGAGCTCATCGCCACGGCGAAATTTCGCAAGGCACTGGATCGGGCCACCGAGGCCGAGGCATTCACGCGGAAGATCGCCGAATTGGTCGCGGACCTCGGCGAGACCTCGCAAACCGCGCGGCACCCCCTTCTCGAGCGGCGAGAGCCGGTCCGCAGCGGACTTCTGCTGGTCCTCAACAGCAATCGAGGGCTGGCGGGGGGCTACAACGGCAACGTGCTCCGTGCGGCCCTCCGGACCTACCAAGAGTGGGAGACCGAGGGAATCTCAATCCGGTTGGAAGTCTCTGGCAAGCGCGGCATCAACTTCATTCGCTACCGCAAGCTCCGCATGGACGCGACCTACACCCAATTCGAGGATCGCCCGCTCTTCCGGGATGTGGAGCAGTTGGCGGATCGCTACATCTCCCTGTACACTCGGGGGGAAATCGACCGGTTCGACGTGGCTTACACTCAGTTTGTCACTGCAGCGCGGCAGGTGGCTGTGGTGCAAACCCTGTTGCCGATTGTGACCACCGAACTCGGCAGCGTCGGTCCCTCGATGCGGCAGGCAAGACCTGGATCCGCCGCGGCGGCCACGCCCGCTCGCCGTTTGCAGCCGGCACCCTATGAGTTCCTCCCCGACGCCCAGGGGATCCTCGAGGAATTGGTTCCCGTTTCGTTCAAGGTACGATTGTTCAAATGCTTTCTCGACGCCGCCGTCAGCGAGCAGATCGCCCGGATGGTCGCCATGCGAGGCGCCACCCAGAATGCCGATGAGTTGGTCAAGTCGCTCACTCGGCAGTACAACCGGGCACGTCAGACCCAGATCACCCGCGAGCTCGCCGACATCGTGGGGGCGGCGGCGGCCCTGACCTGAACATCTTTGCCGGCTGGCGACGAGCGGTTCCCACCGCTCGCCGCGGCGGCCCGAATTCCGGCAGCCTGCACAAAGGATCCCAGCACCATGGCCACGGCAACCAAAACCGGACGCGTCTCACAGGTCATCGGCTCAACCTTCGACGCCGAATTCGACGAGGGAGACCTGCCCAATATCTACAACGCCCTAAGAATCGAGACTGCCGAGAAGGGGATCGAAATCCGCTTGACCGGAGAGGTCCAGCAACATCTGGGGGGAAATCGGGTGCGGTGCGTGGCCCTCGGTTCGACCGATGGACTGGTTCGTGGTATGCCGGTGGTCGACACGGGGGGGCCGGTGAAGGTGCCGGTCGGGAAGGAGGCATTGGGCCGAGTTTTCAATCTCCTCGGGGACCCCATCGATGGCCGGGGACCGGTGGCCGCCACCGAGCACTGGCCGATCCACCGCGAACCCCCGGAGTTTGACAGCCTTTCCCCGAAGACCGAGCAATTCGAGACCGGCATCAAGGTCATCGATCTTTTGACCCCGTTTGTGCGCGGAGGAAAAATCGGTCTCTTCGGCGGAGCCGGCCTCGGCAAAACCGTCATTCTGCAAGAACTGATCGCCCGGATCGCCAGTGTCCACAGCGGCTTTTCGGTGTTCGCTGGAGTGGGAGAGCGGACCCGCGAGGGGAATGACCTCTGGTTGGAGATGCAGGAGACCAAAATCGGCAGCACCGGCAAGTCGGTCATCGAATCGACCGTGATGTGCTTTGGACAGATGAACGAGCCCCCCGGTGCACGGCTGCGGGTGGCCCTCTCCGCCCTGACCATGGCCGAGTGGTTTCGCGACGCCACCGGGGCCGACACGCTGCTTTTCATCGACAACATCTTCCGGTTCAGTCAGGCGGGGTCGGAGGTCTCGGCCTTGCTCGGACGGATGCCATCCAACGTGGGTTATCAGCCCACCCTGGCTACCGAAATGGGAGCCTTGCAGGAACGGATCACTTCCACCAAGAACGGTGCGATCACCTCGGTGCAGGCGGTCTACGTCCCCGCCGACGACCTCACCGACCCGGCCCCTGCCACCACCTTCGGCTTCCTCGACGCCTTCATCGTGCTGGCCCGCTCGATCTCCGAAAAGGGGATTTACCCGGCCATCGATCCTTTGGGCTCAAGCTCCCGCATCCTTGACCCTCAGTATGTCGGTGCTGAGCACTACGAAGTGGCCCGCCGGGTGCAGGCGATCCTTCAACGTTACAAGGAATTGCGTGATATCATTGCGATTCTGGGAGTCGACGAGCTCTCCGAAGACGATAAGCTGATCGTCCACCGGGCCCGGCGCATCGAACGGTTCCTGTCGCAGCCGTTTATCGTGGCCGAAGCGTTCACCAACAAGCCCGGTCAATACACGAAATTGCCCGACACGATTCGGAGCTTCAAGGAAATCTGCGACGGCAAGTGGGACCATCTTCCCGAGGGAGCCTTCATGTATGTCGGCGCCATCGAGCAAGCGGAAGAGCAAGCCAGGAAGATGGGGGCAATCTAACTGGACCGGTGTGGATCGAAACCCATCCAAGGAACGACGCGGCCAGCCGACTGATCCACTGTTGGAACATGGGGAAGTTCGCCCCGAGTCACGGGGAGATCGGATCCGGCGGCGAAAGCCGCCGGTGCTGGACAGGGAGAGCAACACGCGATGGCAAGCCAAGCGGAATCCGGGACGGCGGCGCGGTCGGCGGCTTCGCCGACACTCGGACTTCGTTGCGTGGTGGTGACGCCCGAAAGAACCGTCCTCGACGAGCCCGTTGATTTCGTCGCCATCCCCCTTTACGACGGGGAGCTCGGCGTCTTGCCTGGAAGATCGCCCCTGATTGCACGGCTCGGCTTTGGAGAGCTCCGAGTTCGCGCCGACGGCTCGGTCCGGCGATACTTCGTTGAGGGGGGATTCGTCCAGATCCGCGACGACGTGGTGACGTTGCTGACGAATCGTTCCCTCCCTGCCCACCAGATCGACGCTGCGGCCGTCGCCCGGGAGCTCGAACACATCCAGGATATCCGGGCGATTACCGACCAGGAACTCGCCGAGAAATCCCGAAAACTGGAACGGGAACGAGCCCTCCTCCGCGTCAGCCGGCACAGGTCGGATTCCGCGGCGGCGTCTGCCAACAGTTAGCGTGCCTTGAAGTCGTTTCCCACCTGTGGACCCGCACACAAAGGGGAGCCCTCGCCAAGCGAGCGATTGGACCGCGGTGCACAAACGGTCCAGCAGCCGAACCAGTCGCCAGCTCGTGGATCGGTTGGTCGAGCCCCCCATCCCTTTCGCAGAGTGGGTGTACCGGTCGGCGAAATGCCGCGCACCAGCGCGGAATCGTGGTTCGTGATCGGGCATCCGTCCGGCGGAGCTGTCCCGCGATCAACCCCATCGTATCCGTTTTCAGGCCCAAGAAACTCGGTGTTCGCCGACCGCCTCCTTCCGCCGCTGGGAAGCGGCTGCAGAAGCCGCCCCGATCAAGACCGGAGAGGGGTGAGGGTGGCCCTCCCCGACGACACGGGCGGAAAAAAGTCGGGAGCAAAGTGCAGCCGCCGCACCCCCCAGCGGTTCCCCCCCCAGAAGTGGTGCACCACCTCAAGGTCGCCTGACTCAAAACGGATTTCGAGAAATCCCGGAGGCCGCGTCCCCGTCCGATCCCGTAGCAGTGGCGCACCGGCGTTGAGCGCAAGCTGGTTGGGGAGCCGATGGGGCACAAAGGCCCAGGCCGCGTGGACATGGCCGCAGCAGTAGATGTGTGGACCCAACCCCGCCAAAATTTCCACCACGTCCTGGGCGTTGATCAGCGGCTTTTTGGCAAGCTCACGATCGTAGGGGGGAGGAGCCTCGAGCGGGTAATGACATGCGACGACCAGACGGCGGGCTGAGCGCGAAGCCTCCTGAAGCACCGCTGGCAGCCGCTCGAGCTGAGGACGAGGCAACCAGCCCCGGGCTGTCAGGCTCGCGCGGGTGGGGTCGAGCCCCACCAGCGCCGTGTCGGAATCCAGCCAGCGGATCCAGGGGTAATGCGAGGTCGGAGCAAATTCTCCGAAATACGCCTCGAAGCGTCGATTGCGGTGCGCTGCCATGGTGTAACGGTCGTGGTTCCCCGGCAGAATCGTGACTCGCCGCGGATCCTCCAGCCAAGGGGACAGCGACCTCCGCGCCGCGCGAAACTCTGCTGGGAGCGCCGTGGTCGTCAGGTCGCCGGTGACGAGAAGATGATCGGGCTGCAGGGAAAGGACGTGATTGACGACTTCCTCCACGCGCTCCAACCGAAATTTTCTCGCCCGCCGCACCAGCAGCGTTCCCATTCCC
>Ga0308411_10003355_pt1 | contig 10675 bp, 12 predicted proteins | sample HotsprottomLayer_2_FD_203530 | JGI IMG/M metagenome (GOLD analysis project Ga0308411, IMG submission 203530) | Hot spring phototrophic mat microbial communities from Octopus Spring, Yellowstone National Park, Wyoming, United States -... | ecosystem: Environmental > Aquatic > Thermal springs >... | reverse complement strand
GGCGGGTTGGCCGTTGCCGCACCCGACCTGGCCGTGGGGCAAGTTCTGGGATTACCCGGTGGTCCACGCCCAAGGGCTGGGGGTGATTTTCCGGGAGGCGCGATGGTCGTGTGAACTGAATGGAATACCCCGGACTTGCGGCCGGAATTACTACACGGGGTACGTGCCTCCGTGGGAAGACTGGCCCTCGGACCGCACCGAGGAAGTGACGGACCAGTATTTCGGCTTCCGGCTGCGGCGGGAGGATGGGTGGCATTTGGGCTGGCTGCGCCTGCGCTGGCACTGGGTGTTTGGGGGCGTGACGCCGGACCCCATAGAGGTGGTGGACTGGGCGGTGCATCCGGAGGCGGAGGCGGGGATCATGGTGGGGGAGCCGCCACGGCCGCGGCTGAAGTGCGCGCGGGAGGGGGAGGCCTTGGTGCTGCAATGGTCACCGGTGTGGACCAACGCGGTGTTGGAGCGGGCGGGGGCGCCGGCGGGGGCGACGTGGGAGCCGGTGCCGGGGGTGACCAACGCGACGGTGCGCGTGCCGGCCAATGGCCCGGCGGCCTTCTACCGGCTGCGGGTGCGGTGAGGGGGGCGAGGAGTCAGGAGTCAGGAGTCAGAAGTCAGGAGGGAGACGGGGGAGGCCGGATACCGGAGGCCGGTGCTGTAGGAGGCGGCGAGAGGTGCCGTCGTAGCGCAGACCTCTGGTCTGCCGTGTCGCGGGTTTCCAACCCGCCGGAGCTCGCGCACCGAACCGACGGGGCCGACTCGAAGACGCCGCTACGGCAGGTTGGAAACCTGCGCAACGCCGGGAATACCCGCCTGCAATAAACCGCAAGGCGCCCCATCGGTCGCCGACGGCTTGAAAACGTTTGCCCGAACGCACCCCGGGCCGTAGATGTTTCCCGTTGTGGACCTGCAAGGAATCCGCGCGGCTTTGCACCGCCAACCTTTTGAGCCATTCACACTCCGACTGGCCGACGGCCGTGCGCTGCCCGTGCCACACCCGGATTTTGTCGCGGTGGGGCAAAGGCGCGTCGTCGTCATCGGCGCCGATGATTCGTGGTCGGTGGTCGAACCGCTCATGGTGGTGTCCTTGGAATTCAACGGACCCTCCGCGCGGGCCCAGGCGGACGCCGGCAGCCCGGATATTTGAAGACCCGCTGTCTTTTGCTTGACCACTTACCCGGTGTCGGCCGTCCGTGACCGGCGCGTGGCGTCAGTCGGGGGGCACGCACCGTAATCAACTTCGAAATCGTCTCTTGCCCGATGCACGAAGCCTCCTTGATCCAGGAGGTCCTTGAGGAAGCCGCCCGCCAGGCCCGCGCGCACGGCTGCACGGTGGTGCATCTGGTCCGCCTTCGCGTCGGCGCGCTCAGCGGGGCGGTGCCCGAGGCGCTGGAGTTTGCCTTCGAGGCCCTCAAGGCCGGCACGCCCGCCGCCGCGGCGCGCCTGGAAATCGAAGCGGTGCCCGCCCGCGCCCGGTGCCGGGCGTGCGGACGCGAGTTCGCCCTCGAGGAGCCCGGCCTGCCCTGCCCCTCGTGCGCGGGTTGGGACACGGAACTGGTGCGCGGCCGGGAACTGGAGCTGGCGCGCTTGGTGGCTGGTTGAGCGCGCCGGGCCGGAGCCGGGTTGCCCTTGACCGCCCTCGCGCGGGCCAAGACACTCGGCCAAGGTTCCGAACCGAAGCGCCTTCCCGCACACCGCATGGACACGCCGCAGGCCCTGGACGATGCCGAACTGGTGCGCCGCGCCAAAGCCGGCGAATTATCGGCCTTCGAGGCGTTGACCGCGCGCCACGAGCAACGGGTCTATGCCCTGGCCCGGCGGATGCTCCACAACGAACAGGATGCTGAAGACGTCACCCAGCAAACCTTCCTGAGTGCCCTCGAAAATCTGGCCGGCTTCCGCGAGGAAGCCCGCTTCAGCACTTGGCTGTTGCGCATCGCCACCCACGCCGCCCTCAAGGTCCTGCGCAAACGCCGCGGCTTGGACGTGGTCTCCCTCGACGAAGCCACCCAACCCGATCCGGACACGGACCACATCCCGCATCCCGAGTACATCGCCGACTGGCGAGAAAGCCCGGAGCGACTGGTGCAAAACCGCGAAACCCGCCGGCTCATCGAGGAAGCGCTGGCCGAACTGGACGAGAAACACCGCCTGGTCTTTTTGCTGCGCGATGTGCAAGGCCTCTCCGTGCGCGAAACCGCCGAGGTGCTCGGCATCACGGAGGTCAACGTCAAGGTGCGCCTGCTCCGCGCCCGCCTCCAGTTGCGCGAGCGGCTCACCTGCGCCTTCGGCGACCCCGCCCGGCGTCTGGCGCCCCACGCTCATTGAACCGCGCCGGCGCATCCCGCCCCCCGCGCCGGACCAGGCGGCAACCCGACACGAGCAACGCCGGCGACCGTGAAAAACGCTGGCAACTTTTCCGCGCCAGCTTAGATTGCCAGCGTCGTGGAGGCCGTGCCCCAAATCCGCGGGGCGAACCGGTTGGTTGGTTCTCCTCTGCCGCGCGCGTTTCCCGACACTTGAAACCAACATTGAACCATGACCACGAAACCGAAGAAAACCACTGCCAGCAAAACCCCGCGCACTTCGCGCAAGACCACCACAGCCACCCCGGCAACCAGCGAGCCCGCCGCCGCGCCGCCCGCGCCCAAACTGCCCCGGGTGCGCTTCACCTGCCGGCACGCCGGCGCCTCGGCCGTTTATCTGGCCGGCACCTTCAACCAGTGGCATCCCACTGCCACGCCCATGCGGCACGTCGGCGAGGGCCGTTGGGAAGTCGAGCTGGAGCTGCCGCCCGGTGTGTACGAGTACCGTTTCATCGTGGACGGGGTCTGGTTGCATGACCCCGAGGCTGCCCAGAGCGTGCCCAACCCCTTCGGCGGTTTGAATTCCGTCGTCAGCGTCAGCGAGACTTGATGCCCTCCGGCGGGCGCGCGCGTAACCACCCGCTGCGCCCGCGCATGTAACCTCCTGTGCCGCCACGGCTCCCTGACCCATGAAAACGGTCATGAATTGCGACGAACTGCTGGCCGCCCTCAACGAGTACGTGGACGGCACCCTCGAGCCGGGCGTGTGCGCGGAATTGGAACACCACCTCCAGGGCTGCAACCCCTGCCAGGTGGTCGTGGACAACATCCGCAAGACCATCACCCTCTACAAGGAAGGCCAAGCCATCGAAATCCCGGCGGCCTGCCGCGAGCGGCTCCACGCCGCTCTCCGCGCCCGCTGGGAACAACTGCACCCCGCCCGCCCCGCCTGACCCCATGAATCCCTTTCGTTTGGTGGTGATCGGCGGGGTGGCCGGCGGCGCTAGTGCCGCGGCGCGCGCCCGGCGCCTGTCCGAAGACGCCTCGATCGTGGTGCTCGAACGCGGCCCGTACGTCTCCTTCGCCAACTGCGGTCTGCCGTACCACGTCGGCGGCGAAATCGCCGAACGCGACGCCCTGCTCCTCCAAACCCCCGAGAGCCTCCGCGCCCGCTTCAACCTCGACGTGCGCGTCCGCCACGAGGCCCTGTCCTTGGACCGCATGCGCCGCACCGTGCGCGTGCGCGACCTGGCTGGCGGCCGCGAATATGACGAACCTTACGACGCCCTTATCCTCGCCACGGGCGCCGTCCCGCTCCAACCGCCCATCCCGGGCCTGCATCGGGACGGACATTTTCACGTCCGCACCATTCCCGACACCGACGCGATCCACGACTGGCTCCAAACCCGGCCGGTGCGCCGCGCGGTGGTCGTGGGCGGCGGCTACATCGGCTTGGAAATGGCCGAGCAATTGCACCGCCGCGGCCTCGAGGTCACCTTGGTCGAAGCCCTCCCCCAGGTCATGGCCCCGCTGGACCCCGAAATGGCCGCCTGGCTCCATGCTGAGCTCCGCGCCCACGGCGTGGCCCTCCACTTGGGCGACCCGGTCGCCGCCTTCGAGCCGCCAGCGGCGGGTGAAACTGCCGCCGCTTCCACCGTGGTCCTGCGCAGCGGCACCCGCCTGCCTGCCGACCTCGTCATCCTTAGCTTGGGCGTGAAGCCCGAGGTCACCCTCGCCCGCGCCGCCGGCCTCGAACTGGGCGAACTGGGCGGCCTGCGCGTGGACGAGCACCTGCGCACCAGTGACCCCGCCATTTGGGCCGTGGGCGACGCCATCGAAGTGCGGTGCCGCGTTACGGGACGTTGGCAACTCATTCCCCTGGCCGGCCCCGCCAACCGCCAGGGCCGCATCGCCGCCGACAACATCTTCGGTCGGCCCGCCACCTACGAAGGCACCCTTGGCACGGCGGTGCTCCGGCTCTTCCGCCTGACAGCCGCCTGCACCGGCGTCAACGAAACCACGCTCCGCCGACTGGGCCGGCCCCACCAGGCCCTTCATCTCCACCCGGCCTCTCACGCAGGCTACTACCCTGGCGCCGAGCCCCTCGCCCTGAAAATCCTCTTTGACCCGGATACCGGTGCGCTGCTGGGTGCGCAGGCGGTCGGGCGTGACGGCGTGGACAAACGCTTGAACGTGCTGGCCACCGCCCTCCGGGCCGGCCTTACGGTGCAGGATTTGGCCGACCTCGAACTTTGCTACGCCCCGCCGTTCGGCTCGGCCAAGGACCCGGTGAATCTCGCCGGGATGGCCGCGCAAAATGTCCTGCGTGGCGATGTGCGCCTCGCCCAGTGGTGGGAACTACCGCTACTGGACCCCGCGCGTACGGTCGTGCTCGATGTGCGCAGTGCCGCCGAGCGCGCAAGCGGCTACATCCCAGGTTCGCTGCACATTCCCCTGCACGAGTTGCGTGCCCGGCTGCACGAACTGCCCCGCGACAAGGAAATCGTCGTCAGTTGCCAAAGCGGGCAACGCTCCTACTTCGCTTGTCGGCTGCTGGCCCAGCGGGGGTTCCAAGTCCGCAACCTCTCCGGCTCATTCCGTACCTGGCTGATGGCCCCGCGCACTGGTGCATTTGGCTGAGTACGAAGTCTGCCTTAGACTCGGAATCCAGGTCGCATCCCTGTGCGGCTTATAGGTGGAACTTTGGGTGATGGCTGCACTTGCACCGCTGCTAAAGCTAAAGCGGCGGCACGAGGAGGTGAGTGAATACTTGCGAACTCCGGCGACTCTACCTAAGTTAACTCGTCGTCTGTTCGGCAACGAAACAAAAATTTTCGAGGTGACTTTATGAAAAGTGTCGTGCTTTTTTTGCCGGCTTTCTTGTGGGTGATTGGCGCTTGGGCTGAGGTCAGGGTAGGTGCACCTGCTCCTGATTTCACCGCCCGTGACATTAACGGGAAAGTCCACCGCCTCAGTGACTACCGCGGGAAGATCGTGGTCTTGGAGGCGTACAACTTGGATTGTCCATTCTGCGCCAACCATTACAAAACCGGTTCCATGCAATCCTTGCAAGAAGCGGTTACTAGCAAAGGTGGTGTCTGGCTGGTGGTCAACTCAACGCACAAAGGACACCCTTCTTACCGTACCCCGGAAGCGGCGAGGAAAGAATTTGATGCCCAAAAGATTAAAGCGACGGCATGGATTGACGACAGCGACGGAAAATTGGGGAAACTCTATGGGATGAAGACAACACCGCACTTGTTTGTAGTTGACCCTGCGGGCAATCTGGCTTATCAAGGTGCCATAGATGACCGCCCGGCCTCTTCTGGCGAGCCGCGCATAGCTAAAAATTTTGTGAAGCTCGCTGTGGAGGCACTTTTGGCCGGGAAAGCTGTGCCCGTTCCAGAAACCAAGCCGTACGGTTGCAGTGTTAAATATTCGGAATAACCATGTGATTCCGCGAGTATTGCCTATTAAAGGCAAGGATTTTTCTCGTTGAAGCTCCCCATCTACTTGGATTACAACGCTACGACTCCGCTGGACCCGGAGGTTTTGAGCGCGATGCTGCCCTACCTCACGGAGGTTTACGGGAACCCATCCAGTTTGCATAGAATCGGGCGAAGAGCAAAGGCCGCACTGGAAGAGTACCGCGAAAAACTGGCGAAACTTTGGGATTGCAAGCCGAGCGAAATCGTTTTCACGTCCTGCGGCACAGAGGCCAATACCTTGGCGATCATTGGAGGTGCATTGGCGTTGAAAGGGAAGGGAAACCATTTGGTGACGACTGCCATAGAGCATTCATCCGTTTTAAAACCAGTCTACTGGCTAGAGGAACACTTGGGGTTTTTATCAACAATAGTAAGCACTGACTCTTTTGGTTTCGTTGCCCCAGAAGACGTCGCCCTCGCGCTGCGCAAGGACACAGTTTTGGTTTCAGTAGGCGCTGCCAATAACGAGGTCGGGACAATCCAGCCGCTGTCGGAAATCGCGCGCATCGTGCAGGATAGAGGGATTCTTTTCCATACAGATGCCACACAGTTGTTTGGGAAAGTTCCTGTAGTTACTATACCGGGTATAGGTGCGGATTTGGTCTCGTGCAGTGCCCACAAACTGTTTGGACCAAAAGGGGCAGGTGCCCTATACGTTAAGAGCCCGCTGCAACTTCGACCCCTTATAACCGGGGGTGCTCAAGAAAAGGAACTGCGTGCCGGCACGGAAAACTTGGCGGCTGTTGCAGGACTGGTTGTGGCCATGGAGAAGAATATGCGCCCACCTTGCTTTGATCAGTCTATCCTGGCACCTTTGTCGCAGCACTTGAAAGACGCAATTGCAAGTACACCCGGCGTTCGCTTTTGGGGGCCTGAAGTCCCGTATCGTCTCGCTAATACCTTGGCCTTCAGCGTTGCTGGCACCAACAGCCAAACCCTATTGGCAGCGTTGGACTTGGCAGGCATCTGCGCGTCCGCCGGCTCGGCTTGCACGACCGGTGCGCTCAAGCCTTCCCATGTTTTGTTGGCTCTGGGCGCGACACCCGAGGAAGCGTCCTCAATGGTTCGCTTTTCTTTGGGTCCTTCAACCACACTGGAAGAAGTGGAGTACACAGCTACCGTATTCGCCCAAGTGGTGAAGCAAGTGCGTAACTGATTTTTCGGGCGACTTTCTGTCGTTCTTCACCGGTTTTGCTCCAAACGAGCCACCTACCAGACTTGGGGGCGCCACCTTTTCACAGTGTCGACCACACACAACCTGTTGAGCCGTGCTTGACAAGGGACAAACCGCGAAGTATCCACAGCCCTTAATAATACGTGCTTGAGTGTCCGTCCAAAAACCGCACCAGCAATGAAACTGACGATCTCCAAACAACCCTTCTCCTTGGGGTTGCAAGCGGTACAAAACGTCGCTGGCACCCGGTCTACCCTTCCGGTGCTTTCGCATGTTTTGCTTCAGGCGGAGGATAATCGAGTCAGGCTGATAGCCACGGACTTGGACGTCAGCATTTCCAGTGAGGTTGACGCCAAAGTGGTCAGAAAAGGTGCCATAACCCTGCCGGCGAAATTACTGGTGGGTTTCGTGCGTGAAGCCCCAAACGAGGAAATCAACTTGGAGGTGGATGACCGAAACGTCTGTAGCCTGACTTCCGGGTCATCACGATTTAAGCTTAATGGGCTCCCCGCAGAGGAGTTCCCGCCGTTGCCGGCATTTCACGAATTGAAGGCCGTGACGTTGCCGCAAAGTAAGCTCAAGGGGTTGATCCGCCGCACGGCCTTTGCCGCGTCTGTCGAGGAAAGCCGGTACGTGCTTAACGGACTTTTCTTCAGCTTCAAGGACCACAAGGTCACGACAGTGGCGACGGATGGTCGCCGGTTGGCACTGACCGAGGAAGAGGTGGAAGTGGATCCGGAAGCGCAATTTGAGTTCATCGTGCCCAGCAAGGCGGTCGCCGAATTGGGTCGGTTGCTTCAGGACAGCGGCACGGTGGAATTGCGGCACACCGAGAACCAGGCGCAGTTCACGCTGCTGCCTGAGCCAGGAGCCAATTCCGCTCCACCCGGCGGCCCGGTGGTTCTGATCACGAAATTGGTGGAAGGTACCTACCCCAATTACCAGCAGGTGATTCCGCGCGAATGCCGCGAGCGGATCTCCTTGTCGCGCGAGGACTTCCTTCATGCCTTGACTCGGGCGGAACTCATGACCAGCGAAAAGAACAGTGCGGTCAAACTGCACTTTACCCGGAATCAGTTGGTCATCACCGCCAATGCCCCCGAGCTCGGCGAAGCGCGTGAAGTGCTCAGTCTGAACTACAAAGGCACCGAATTCCAAATCGCCTTCAACCCGGTTTACCTGTCGGACCCTTTGCGGGCCCTTGAAACCGATGAGGTCTTTTTCGAGCTGACTGACGAATTAAGCCCTGGGGTTTTGAAGATCAACGGTCCGTTCTTGTACGTCATCATGCCAATGCGGACCAATTGACGCCACGACAGTCTCCGTCTGGCCAGAGCCGTAGCTTCGCTCGCCGCAGTAACCGCTGAAGCTTAGAATTAAGTGTTTTCTCGGCCGGAACGAGTCAGGTTGCTCTGCGTTTCCCGCCTCCTGTTCCGGTTCTGTTCGCCCCGCACGGTCTGCAAGAGCGTCGGTTTGCCGTCCGCCCGGCACCAGATCGCCGCTCGCTCGAAGAGCCGCCTGCGCCGCGTGTGCCACACGCCCTTCTCCGACAGGCCCAGCCGCCGTTACAACAGCGCGCACAGGTTGTAGGCCGCGATGGCCAGATGATGCTGCACCTCGCTAGCGTCCCGCACGCGGGTGTCGCCGAACTTGGAGTCGCCCCGCATCAGGCCCAAGCCGATATGGGATGGCCGCCTTGGCACCGTCTGGCGCAGGAACTCCGCTGTGCCCTTGCTGCAGGCGGTGCTGCCGGAGCGCACCCTGGAGTGGGGAACCAGCTTAGCCGCGGCCAAGCCGGCGATCAGCGGACGGTGACAGGGCCCGAGGCCACGCCGGGAGTAACCCACCGCCCCCTTTCCTGATGGCCGTCCTCATGCCATGAGGCCCATGAATCTAGGCCCGGCGTGCAACCTTCCCGCTGAGACGGCAGGCCGGCCAGGGCGCGAGCATGCAAGCCACTCAGCGTCTGGCAGGTGCACTGGGTGAACACGCCGAAGAACCGGCTCGAGGTGGACGGGCTGGGGACCGCCTAGACGCTCAGCACCTGCTCCACGGTGGGTTCGCTTTGCGGCCACGCTACGTGCGAGATCTTGTTCGCGCCGCCGAGAAAGCCGCCGACGTAACCCAGTGCGACCTTAGTGGGATCGTAGGCATTTGGGCTGGAGGGATTGTGCGGCAGCACCTCCCGCAACTGCTGGCGGAAGCGTTGCTGCCGCAGAAAGTGCGACCAGACGAGGAAGCCGCCGTGCGGTGAGCCGCTGGTTGGTGAGGCCGATGCGGTTGGACGGCGCAGAGTCTTTGGTGTCAATTTGGAGCCGCACCGTTTGGGGCGCTTCCAGTCGAGGCCCGGATGCTTGATGGTGTTTCATTCCCCCAAGCCCGCCAAACGGTGACCCCTTTTCGAACTGTGTCGTTACCGCTAAGCGAACCGGTTTGGCTCAAAAACGTCGGTTTGGATTACACATTGACAGCCGAAAGTTCATCTTGCTTGGGCTGAATTAGATCCTTCAGAGGACAGGCTCAAGTGTCGGCTAATTTGACAAAGCGCTACGATATCAAAACGAGGACTTAGGCTATCGCATTATGTGTTAACTAACTCGTGTTGAGTTCGATACAAAAGTGGAGCCGTGCTTGGCACGCCAATGGCTTTACTGAATCAGTTGGGTATTTGCGTAACAGACAAAAGGGAAAGGAAAACGGACATGAGGAAATTGTGGTTTGGGGTTGGGTTTTGGGTTCTTGCCTCAATTGCTACCCAAAATGTTCAGGCTATTGATATTACCATCGCGGATCCGCACCGCGACAAGGAGATCGGTACCAACCTGAAAAAGGGCCCCAGCCTGCCGGAAAATGGCCGGGTGGAGTGGAATGCCGTGGCCAACCAAACGTGGGATTTGGAAAGCTTTACACTTTCCGGGACCCAGTTGGGGATGACGGGAGGCTTTAATTACCTCACCGGGATGGGGCAAATCGGCTCCGGCTTCTACAAAGCCCCGATGGGCGACATCTTTGTGTACATCGGCAAGGTTCCGTACACGATTCCGGGAGGTCCGGAAGATAACGATGGTCCTTGGACCGGATCCGGCAACTGGGATTACGTGATCGCCTTCGAGCGGGACACCGTCATTGGTCCCAACTACCTGAACATCAAGGAAACCTCCCCCGGCAGCGGCAAGGTCAACTACGGCATTTTCAATTCGGGCTCCTTCGCCACGACCGGCGGTGGAGCGCCCCTTAACACGGGACTTCCTTGGCTGTGGACCGGCTCCGGGAAGTTTTCTTTGCAGGCCGACTATACCAGCTTCAGTGACAGCGAGGGGATGCACTACAGCCTCTACAACATTGACCTGAGCAGCATTCTCGCGGATGCGAACGGGCAACCGATTTACCTCCATACCACGATGCAGTGCGGCAACGACGTGATGTGGGGTAAAGTTAAAGTTTCCGATGGTGGACTGACGGTCGCCCTGCTGGGGTTGGGCATGGCGGGACTCGGCCTTTTGGCGAGGCGCATGGAGTAAGCCCGGCCTCGGGCCGCAAGCGGACAGTCGAGTTGTTTTCCAAAACCGCCGGTCACCAGCCGGCGGTTTTTTCACGCCAACATGCCTTTTACCCCCGCGCTTGTAGTCCTCCAGGGAACTCAGGCGATGACAGTGACTGGCATGGCCACGCAACGGCCCGATTTCACCCCACATGGCTTGACAAAGCTAATT
>Ga0308411_10003354_pt1 | contig 10677 bp, 7 predicted proteins | sample HotsprottomLayer_2_FD_203530 | JGI IMG/M metagenome (GOLD analysis project Ga0308411, IMG submission 203530) | Hot spring phototrophic mat microbial communities from Octopus Spring, Yellowstone National Park, Wyoming, United States -... | ecosystem: Environmental > Aquatic > Thermal springs >... | reverse complement strand
CCGGGTGTCCGCAAACTTGAGGTTTCGAGTTCCGAGCGGGGTGGGGGAGGGGGGATCGAGCGGGGATGACGGGTGCCGCATCCGCCGGCCCGCATCAGGGGCATTGCCATCGCCGGGACCTCTAGATCACGGTGGATGAGGGGGGAGGCTCGATCCGTGCCGCGGCCAGCGCGGCCGCCCCGCCTAGCCCAGCGATGCGTCAGAAAGAGTTGACCAGCTCCGCCTTGCGACTGGAGATCTGGTGCGCCATGGTCCACGAATGGTAGTGCATCACCAGATGGAATGTGTAAAACAAGAGGAGTCCCGGGCGGCGGTGGACCTTGAGGAATCTCCAGAAGCGGCGGTTGTACTCCCGTTTGAGTTCGGGAACCGGGATCTTGGTCATCAGCCTCAGGTAAAGTCCGAGACTTTCGACCAAACACTTGACTTCTGAGCCCAGCCAGCGCCACGAGAGCCGCCACCAAGGCTTGATCGAGGTGATGCCGATCTCGAAATCGGGCCGCAAAAACAACGCCTCGGTCCGCTCGAAGTACGCCTCCGGTTCATAAAGTTCGCAGAGCACTCGGAAATACCCCTCGAGAAGTTCCTCGCGGCTCATTCGGAGCGGAATGATGTTGGTTCCGTATTCGCTCCGGTCGGCCGGGTCGATCCGCCCTTCCGACAGCAGCCGATCGTACAGTGGAGTCTTCGGGATCGCGTGCAGCATCCCGCTCATGCTAAATGAGATCCGGCTTTTCTGGAGGAACTCGATCTGGCGGTCGAAGATGCTGGCGTCGTCGCTGTCGAAGCCCATGATCATGCCACACCAGACTTCCAGACCAGCGTCCTGAATCCGGTGCACTTTCTCGATCAAGGTGCCGCCGCTGCGAACGTTTTGGAATTTCTTGGTTTCGCGGAGGGCATCTTCGCTGGGGCTCTCGATGCCGATGAAGGTGGCGATGAAGTTCGCCTCCACCAGCAGTCGCAGCAATTCGGGATCATCGGCCAGATCGATGGAGGCCTCGGTGAAGAAGGTGAGGGGATAGCCCTCGGCACGCTGCCAGGCGATCACGTCGCGGAGCAGTTCCTTGATCGCGCGCTTGTTGCCGATAAGGTTGTCGTCGACGATGAAGACGATCCGCAGGCCGGTCCGGCGGATTGCCTCGAGCTCAGCGATCACCTGCCCACTGGTCTTGATTCGGGGCTTTCTGCCGAAGGTGACGATGATGTCGCAAAACTCGCACTGAAACGGGCACCCCCGGGAAAACTGGAGGCTGCCAAAGGCATAATCCCGCATCCGGAGCAGGTCGAACCTCGGGGTGGGGAGCCGGGTCATGTCGCTTTTCTGGGCTTGTTCGTAACGCCGCTGATGGAGCCCTTGCGACCATTCCCGGAGGAATTGGGGCCAGGTCTCCTCGGCCTCGCCGATGAAAACGACGTCCGCCAGGCCCTCAAAATAGTCTTCCTCAACCGTGACCCACGGTCCCCCCACGACCGTGAAGCAACCGAGATCCTTCAGCTTTGTTAGGATCTTGGTCATCCGAAAGCGCTGAACGCTCATGCCCGTCAGACCGACGATGTCGGCCCGGGAACACCGTTCCCAGTCAATCTCCTCGACGTTCTCGTCGATCAGGGTGACCTGGTGTTTCGGCGGGGTCAGCGCTGCCAAAAGTGGCAGGCAGGCAACCGGCAGGTTCGCCCGCTTTCCCATCAGCGACAGCGCATGGTCCATCCCCCAATACGACGCCTCGAATCGAGGATTGATAATCACGATCTCGGCCATCAGATCCCCATTCTGCTTGAGGATTCGCCTCGGGAATGTGCGCTCGAAACTCCAAGATCATCGCCGAAAGCCGGCCGGCGTCGACAGGGAAAAAATGGCAGATCGCGAAATCCAGGTCAAGCTGGAAACGCTCCAGCGGTCGCCGCTGAGGCAACGTCCTTGACCCGTCTTCGGCCTGCCGCCGCTGTCTACCCCTCCGACGGCCTCGTTCGCTCGATCTTGAGGACAGCGGCCCGCTCGTTTGACGTCGATCGCCTCGCCGAACCGCCCGTGGCTGGATCGATCGGACCGGCGAAATTGGCTTCGTTCGTTCTCCACGGTCTTCCGTTTTTCGCCCGGAGTCTTTTCCGCATCATGCCTTACGACAGTCCCCGGGGGCTTCGTTCGGCGCCTTCTGGGGGGCTTGCCAGCGACCTTTTGCTGTCAGGGTGCGGTCCGATGAGGGGAGCTTGCGGCGGGACAACCAAGGCGCGACGGGCGCTTGCCGGTGGAAAAACCAGCTCCAAATTGCCAAAGAACCGACCTGGCCGCGGGAGTCCGCGGAGGCCTTACTCAAAAGTTGGCACAAATTCTGGAATTCGATCCAGAAATCCCGGAGAAAACTCGGTTTGGAAAGGGAGGTCGGAATCGGTTAAGCCAAGCTGGCGGTTTCTGTCCGAGTGGGGGGGCGATCTCCTCGTGGCGGTCCGGGAAGTTCGGTCTGGCCTCTGGGGGCGCGGCCGGTTCGCCGCGGGTGGCGACCGCGATCAGGGCGCGGCCGGTTCGCCGCGGGTGGCGACCGCGATCAGGGCGCGGCCGGTTCGCCGCGGGTGGCGACCGCGATCAGGGCGCGGCCGGTTCGCCGCGGGTGGCGACCGCGATCAGGGTGCGGCTGGTTCGCCGCGGGTGGCGACCGCGATCAGGGCGCGGCCGGTCCCGGAATGAGGCGGATCCGATCGTCCGCAACGGGGGGCGGATCGGATTGCCCGCACAGGGCGGATTGGATCGTCCGCAAAGGGTGGTTGGGATGAAGATCCAGCGATTGACGGTCGACGAGGCACTGGCGGCCTTTCGGACGGGCCTGGAGGGTCTTTCGGAGGAGGAGGCCCGGCGGCGGCTGGGAGAGTTTGGTCCCAACGTCGTTGAGCCGTTTCGGGGGGAGCCGCTCCTCTGGAGGCTGGTTCGGGAGTTTACGCACCTGTTTGCCATCGTTCTCTGGATCGCCGCCGCCTTGGCCTTCTGGGCTGAGTGGAACGATCCCGGGGCGGGGATGGGGGTGCTGGGCTGGGCGATTGTGGGGGTGATCTTGATCAATGGGTTGTTTTCGTTTTGGCAGGTTTACGGAGCCGAGAAGGCGTTGCAGGCGTTGGAGCGGCTGCTGCCGCATCGTGTCCGGGTGGTTCGTGATGGTCGGTTCGTGGAGCGCGAGGCGGCCGAATTGGTGCCTGGGGATGTGATCGCGCTGGAGGCGGGTGATCGGGTGCCGGCCGACTGCCGGCTGATCGAGGCCTTTGCGGTCCGGGTTGACAATTCGACGGTCACCGGCGAGTCGAGGTCGCAAGGGCGAGACGCCTGGCCGTGCGACGAGGAGGACCCGCTCCATGCCCGCAACCTGGTGCTTGCCGGGACCACGATTGCCTCGGGCACAGCGCGGGCGTTGGTTTACGCGACGGGGAGTCATTCCGAGTTTGGCAGGCTTGCCCAGCTTTCACGGGCCACCGGCGAGGTCTCGTTTCCGCTGCAGGAGGAGCTTGCGCGGCTGAGCCGGGTGGTGGCGGTTTTGGCCACCTGCCTGGGGGTTGGTTTCTTTGCGCTGGGGGCGGCGATCGGGCTCCCCTTTTGGGCCAATTTTTTATTTGCGGTTGGGATTCTGGTGGCCAACGTTCCCGAGGGGCTGTTGCCGACGGTCACGCTGGCGTTGGCGATCGGGGCCCGGCGGATGGCCCGCTGCAAGGTTTTGATCCGGCATCTGGCGGCGGTCGAGACGCTCGGCTCCGCGACCGTGATCTGCACTGACAAGACGGGAACTTTGACTGAGAATCGGATGCGGGTGGAGGCGGTGGCGTTGGGAGGGGAGATCCACCGGCTGTCGGCCGAGGAGGCGAGGCCGTTTGAGGCTTTGGCGATTCCCTTCGCTTCGTTTTTTGAGGCGGCGGCGCGGTGCCATGATCTCAAGCCGGGGCCGTCGGGCTTCCTAGGGGACCCGATGGAAATTGCGCTGGTGGAGATGGCCCAGCGGGTCTTGGGGGGGATTGAGGAATGGCCCCGGGTGGACGAAATCCCGTTCGACTCGCGGCGGCGGCGGCTGACGACGGTCCATCGTGCTCCCTCGGGCCTGGTCCTTTCGGAAAAGGGGGCGCTGGAGGCCGTGCTTCCCAATTGCGATCGCGTTCTCATGGAGGCCGGGCCCGAGCCCCTCTCGGCGGCGGCTCGGGAGCAGGTCTTGCGGCTTCAGGAAGAGTTGGCCGGCCGGGGGCTTCGGGTCTTGGCGGTGGCCTCCAAGCCGCTTGATCCGGAAGCGCCGAGAGCCGACTGGGAGCGGGGGTTGATCCTTGCGGGACTGGTGGGGCTCGACGATCCCCCGCGGCCCGAGACTCCGGGGGCCATTGCCCGCTGCCGGGAAGCGGGGATCAAGGTGATCATGGTCACCGGCGATCATCCCCGGACGGCCCTGGCGGTGGCCCGGCAGATTGGGCTAGTGACGGGCGACGGAGCGACCCTGATCACCGGGGAGCAGCTCGGCCATTTCTCCAGCAGTCAGCTGCAGCTTTCCCTCGACGCCCCGGAGATTCTCTTCGCCCGGGTGTCGGCGGAGCAAAAGCTGAGGATTGTCCAGGCGTTGAAACGCAAGGGGCAGGTCGTCGCGGTGACTGGCGATGGGGTCAACGATGCCCCGGCGTTGAAGCAGGCCGACATTGGCATCGCCATGGGCCGCGTCGGGACCGACGTCGCCCGCGAGGCGGCCGACATGGTCTTGACCGACGACAATTTCGCGAGCATTGTCGCGGCCGTGGAGGAGGGGCGGGGGGTGTTTGACAACATCCGCAAGTTCCTGACCTACATCCTCACCTCCAACGTCCCCGAAATTGTTCCCTACCTGGCCTTCGTGCTCCTGCGGATCCCGCTGCCGCTGACTGTGGTGCAGATCCTCGCGGTCGATCTGGGAACCGACATGCTCCCGGCCCTCGGGCTGGGGGCGGAGCGCCCGGAGGTCGACGTGATGCGCCGGCCCCCGCGGTCGCGGACCGAGCGGCTTTTCACCTGGCCCTTGCTGATCCGCGCTTACCTGTTTCTCGGGGTGATCGAGGCTGTGGCCGCGATGGCGGCCTACTTCGACGTTCTTGGGCGCGGGGGGTGGCGATATGGCCAGGAACTCGCTCCCCACGACCCGCTGTACCAGAAGGCCACGACGGCGTGCCTGGCGGCCATCGTGGTGATGCAGGTGGTCAATGTCTTTCTTTGCCGCAGCGATCGGGAATCGATCGCCGCCGCGAGCCTGCGGAGCAACCGGCTGATTCTGGCGGGAGTTGCCGTCGAACTGGGGTTGATTCTGCTGATGGTCTACCACCCAGGGGCGCAGCGCATTCTGGGCACCGCGTCCTTATCGTGGCGAGATTGGGTGTTCATCCTCCCGTTTGCGTTGGGCATGCTCACGCTCGAGGAGTTCCGGAAGTGGATCGTCCGGCGCTTCGGGAGACGATCACGCCGCTGAGCAGAGACGTTCCGCGTCGGGGATGCCACGCGGTTTGCAAGGTGTCGGCGGCGCGGCGGGCCAGGGGGGGGGCAGCCTGTCATCGCGGACCGGACTCAGCCCGCTGAGGTGGGTCTCGATGTCCAGGGGAACCAGGACTCCGCAGCCACCTTCGACCGCCGGCTTGGCGGGGTCGATACCCCGACGGGGAGATTCACCAGGGTTGCGGGAGCCCGTCGTCGGGCATTTCTCGGCGACGACCACGACGCCCCGCGACCCGCCGCCGGCTGGACCTGCACCACGGCGTGGCCGTCGGTGCCGACGGCAGGGTTGGGACGGGCGACGCCAACAACCACCGCGGCCAGGTGGATTCTCCGAAGCGCTCAACCAAGGGATGATTCTCAAGCGAGGGGGGGAGTTGCTACAATCCGTCCTTCGATATGAGAACTTCGCCAGGCACGATTGGCTCCCGGAAATGACCCCCAGCGCGACCCCGCTTGTCCGACCGGTCGCCGAAGCAGGCGTCCCGCCGTTTGAGCCTCATCCCTGGGTCCGAGGCGGCCACGCGCAGACGATCGCGGGCCGCTATCTCCCCGACGGCCGAGGGCCGCTCCCCTCCGCTTCGCGCCGGATTCGTCTTGACGATGGCGATCAGCTCCTGGCCAGGGAGTCGATTCCGAGAGGCTGGCGATCCGGCGATCCGGCGGCGTTGATCCTCCATGGACTCGCCGGCTGTTCGGAATCGCCTTATGTCGTTCGGCTGGCGTGGCGGCTGCTTGAGTTGGGGGTCCGCGTTGTGCGCCTCAATCTCCGAGGAGCTGGCGCGGGGGCAGCGCTGGCCCGCGGAACGTACCACGCCGGGCGCACCGACGATGTCCGCCAGGCTCTGGGATGGCTGTCGCTGCGGACCGGCGGATCCCCGCTGGCGCTGGTCGGTTTTTCCCTGGGGGGGAATCTCGCCCTGAAACTCGCCGCCGAGGTCTCGGCGGCAAACCTCGCGGAGCTCGATTGCGTGCTCGCCGCCAACCCCCCCATCGATCTGGAAGCCTGCGCGCGGAGGATGCGGCGCCCGGAGAATCGGATTTACGACTGGAATTTCGTACGCTGGTTGCGGCGGAGCACCCTGCGGCACCACCGGACCTTTCCCGAGCTCGGCCCCGTCGATCTGCGTGGCATCCGCTCGGTCTACGATTTCGACGATCGGGTCACGGCCCCCCGCCACGGTTTCAGCTCAGCCCACGATTATTACGCGCGGTGCAGTTCCCGGCCCCTGATTCCTCAGATCCGGCAGGCCGGCCTGGTGGTCCACGCCGCCGACGATCCCTTGATCCCCCTGGACCCCCTTCGCGAGACCCCCTGGCCCGTCAACCTGACCCTCGAGATCACCCTCCACGGTGGCCACCTCGGCTACCTCAGCCGCCACCGAGCCGGCGGCGACCGCCGCTGGCTGGAGCTGCGGATGGCCTGCTGGCTGGCCCAACACTGGGGATTACGCCCCGGGCCTTCGAACCTCGCAGCGCCGCCCCTGAATGGCCGGCGTTGTCACCACGGAGTTTCCACCAACCATGCCTGACCTCCCGGACAACAAGTACCGCCATGCGATGGAAATCCTCCAACGCGGCCGCGAGCTCATGGTGGAGGACCTCGCCGATGAGCTGCTCGACCAGCGGGACGACCTGATCGAGGGGGGCTTCCGATTCCACGAATTCCTCGAGTCCCACGGGACCAGGCTCCATTTCCTCAGCCTGATCCTCTGCCACCTGGAACAGTCCGCCGAAGCGGTCGACGAACAGCGCGCTCACAGCGAGCAACCCCCGCCAAGCCCGCCGAAGAGCCCCGCGACCACCAAGCGAAGGCGGTCTCGGCCCCGCGGTTCCCGAGCCTCAACCCCGCTTGGCAAGACCCCCCCCGAATCGGACGACCAACTCGATGACATTCCCTTTTAAGCTCGCACAGGAGGGGCATTTTGGAGCTCGCGGGAGGGGCGTTTTGGAGCTTGGGACGGCGGGTTGCTGACGGGGGGGCGAACGAGTCGGCCTTCGATCGGAGAGCAAGGCAACAGGCGATCGCTCGGTTGTGGGCCGGGTCAGGCAAATCAAGCTGGCTGACTCGCTCTCACTGGGGAGCGAGGCAACGGGCTGAAGCTCGGCTGGTTCTAAGAGAGGCGGGGCGGCAGGATCCGCCGCGAGCGGGGAATCTCACCCTGAAGGAACGCCTGGAGCTCCTCGGGGTTGTCGAGGTCGAGCTCGAAGGGGATCCACTCGCCGGTGGATTCGTCGAGCAAGGCGGCCTGGGTGACCCCCTTGAGATTCATCCTCGGGTCGCACCAGATCAGGCGGTCGTCCTCGTTGGTGAAGCCGTGCCCATCCCACTGGCCGATCCCGCCGACCGCGTCGCGGAGGGAGGAACGAACGGCGTGGATCGCATCCAGGGCCTCTTCATGTTGGAGGATGGTCTCGGGGTAGATCCGGATGGCGTAGATGGCGCGGATTGTTTCGAGGTAATCACTCAACCAACGGACGGCAGAGGGGGGGCCGCCAGCCTCGAGGCTGTCGATGAATTCGGCCACTTCCTCCGCGCCAAGGGTGCTGGGCCCGACCGGATTTCGCTCCACGGTCGCCCAGACGTTGTGGAGCTGGTTGAGTTCTGGACCGATCGCCAGATAGTTGCCGAGCATTCCCGGGTGATCGACCGACCAAACAGCACCGAAGGGGACGGCCCGTTGCAGCACGGCCAACGGAACCTCCCTGTCGTTGACGGTCAGCAGTCGGAGGTAATCAGCCATCGGCCGACTCCGTCACCAGGTCTCCAACGCAAACCGTCCCGGGTGCGGCGGGTAACCGCAAGGGGGGTTCTGCGCTGGCCGCGCCGGCCCGTTCCAGGCTCTGGTATTGCGATCGAAATCCCGTCAAGAAATAGATTAGCATCACTCCATTGATCACGCAAGGGACGAGGAAGACCCGAGCATCGTCCCCCTGGGTGCGGGCGGCCAGCTCCCCGGCCAACAGGTTTCCGAGCAGGGCGGCCAGTCCCGTGTTCAGGACCATGTAGAGGCCCTGGACGCTTGCCCGATAATGGGCGGGGGCGCGGCTGTCGAGGTGGACCTGGCCGCTGATGTTGAAGCAGGCGATCCCGATGCCGTGGAGCATGGTTCCCGCGACCGCCAGGCTCAGGGACGGGTGCAACGCGAGACTGAGGAACCGCGTAAACCAGGCGGCGATGCCCAGGAGGAGCGTTCCCTTGGTTCCCAGGCGGCGGAGCATCCAGGGGAGCACTGCCAGGGCCGCGATTTCGGGCCACTGTCCCAGGGTCTGGGAGCTGGCCAACCAGGCCCGAGGGAGACCTCGCGACTCCAGGTAGGCCGGCATCACCTGGTAGACCATCGGGGTGGTCAGCGAAACGCCAAAGGAGGTCAGGAGAAACGGCGCGACGTCGGGCTGGCGGAGGAACCGAAGGCACGACCCGGCGGCCTCGGCGGGATCAGATCCCCGCGCCAGCGGAGGGGTTTGGGGGAGCGTCAGGGAGTAGGCGGCCAGGCCGATCGCCAGCACGGTCGCGATCGCGAAGGCTTCGTAGGCCCCAAGGCCGGTCTCGGTCGAGCCGGTTAAACCCATGACCGAGGAGACCAGGAAGCCGACACCCATCCATCCGATCGTGCCCCACAGCCGGACCTTGCCGAACTGCCGCCGGGGATCGTCCAGATGCCGCATGGCCAGCGAGTTCGACAGGCCATAGGAGGGAGCCACGATGACCCAGTAGAGGAGAAACAGGGCAAACAGCCAGGTCGCCTGCCGCACCACGCCGCAGGCCAGGAGGGTAAGGATCACCGACCCCAGGGCATAGGAGACCGCGAGGTAGCGCTGGGTTGGCATCAACCGGTCGACGAGTTGGCCGGCTCCCAGGGGAACGGCTGCCGACGCGATGGCCATGGTTGCGAAGATCCAGCCGCGGGCCCGGCCGTCGATCCCGATATCGCGGAGGTGGACCGCCAGGAGGGGCCAGAACGAGCCCTGGACCGCGTAGACCAAAGCCATCATCAGCGACAGCCGCCATGCCGTGGGCCACTTCGTCATCAACGCCTCGACCCAAGCTCTTCCCTGATCCAGTCGGAACGGTTCTACTGAAATTCTCCGGCCACTTCTGGGGCAAACCCGAGGCGGCAGCAGACCCTTCAAGGAACAGTTCTACGAAAATTCTCCGGCCACTTCTGGGGCAAACCCGAGGCGGCAGCAGAGCCTTCGAGGAATGTCTGCCATGCCGCTTTGGGGAGGGAAGCGACGGTGAGTCTACGGTGATCTGTCACGTTGTACCCTACACCGTCGCCTCCGGTCCCGCCAACATGGCGTTCGACGAGGCCCTGCTGGAGATCGTATCCGCTGGCGGCTCGCAGGTCTATTTCAGGACCTACGGCTGGTTGGAGCCGACGCTCAGCTTGGGGTATTTTCAGCCGAGCCGGTTGGTGAGGGAGGATCCCCGCTGGCGGGGAATCTGTTGGGTTCGGCGGTCGAGCGGAGGGGGGGCGATCCTCCACGACCGAGAGTTGACCTACGCCCTTGCGGTTCCCGCCGGGCATCCGCGGGCCGTTCTCCCCCAGGCCCTGTATCGGGTGGTTCACGAGGCGATTGGGGAGGTGCTTCGCGGGTGGGGAGTGGAGGCTCGCCGCCGCGCGGTGGTGCCGGCTGACGGTCGGTCGCTGCCGGGGCCCCGGCCGTTTCTCTGCTTCGCGGACCGCGACCCGGAAGATCTGGTGGTCGGCACGGTGAAGGTCGTCGGCAGCGCGCAGCGGAAGCGGTCAGCCGGGATCCTCCAACATGGCTCGCTGCTGCTGAGGCATTCGGTCATCACTCCGGAACTGCCGGGAGTGGCGGATCTGGCAGAAGTGCCGGACGACCCCCAGCAGTGGTCGCGGGTCGTGACCGAGGCGGTCGTTGCCGCGCTGGGGATGCACGCGCGGCCGGCCGAGCCCGATCCCGCGATCGAAACTCTCGCCGAGCGGCTCGAGCGAACCCGATTCGGCCATGACTCTTGGACTTACCGACGCTAAGTCGCGGCCGACCCGACGGCGCGGGCCCGCGTCGTCGCCCCCATCTCCCCCTGCCCACCTCCGCCCCCACACCCAAAGCGGGGGTCAGAGCGATCTCCGAGCGATCGAGGACCGCGCGCTGGCACAGCTCGAGGGAGTCTTGCGGTCCGTCCGATCTCCCCGTGCTACACGCCTTCTCGGGAAATCCGGCCCTCGGCGTGG
>Ga0308411_10003350_pt1 | contig 10684 bp, 9 predicted proteins | sample HotsprottomLayer_2_FD_203530 | JGI IMG/M metagenome (GOLD analysis project Ga0308411, IMG submission 203530) | Hot spring phototrophic mat microbial communities from Octopus Spring, Yellowstone National Park, Wyoming, United States -... | ecosystem: Environmental > Aquatic > Thermal springs >... | reverse complement strand
AGCAGGCAAAGCGACGTAAGTCAAATTCAGATAAGCACTTGGAGAGGTGACCGAGCGGCCGAAGGTGCAGCACTGGAAATGCTGTGTGGGAGCAATCTCACCAGGGGTTCGAATCCCCTCCTCTCCGCTGAACACTTACACTCGTCAACTCATAAGCATCCGCAGCCTGAAAAGGCAGGGCATCAAAATGCCATCTAGCAGACCTTCCCAGGGTCGTGTCTCACTAGTAACGAGACAGAAACTCCGGAGAATATGACCTTCAAAATGACCGCTGCTCGGTACACAACTCATCTTGCATCTCTACAGTCAAAGGCGGATGTGCCTCTATCGGCTGGTCTGTTACTAGCTGACCGGCTGGAGAATTAGCGGTTGTCGGGTCGCTGCCCGAATTACGGTGCAGTCGGTAGGCTCGACTCGGGCACCATCACCCGCTGGATGCCGACCGCCTTGCCGCTGGCTGCGTCGATCTCGACGATGGCTCCCGCGAGCCGAACGTCGCCCTCGGCTACATCGAAGGGAGTGGGAATGAAGTGGATTGTAGTCTTCAACACGCGCTCGACCTTTCGGCCGAGGATGCTGTCGTAGGGGCCGGTCATCCCGACATCGCATTGAAAGGCGGTGCCGCCCGGCAGGATCTGTTCGTCGGCGGTGGGAACGTGAGTGTGCGTGCCTAGCACAGCACTGACACGGCCCTTGAGGTGATGCGCCAGCAGATACTTATCCGCCGTCGCCTCGGCGTGGATATCCACGACAATCACTTTGGCCTTGCCATTCAGATTGGCCAACACACGATCGGCCGCCCGGAAGGGGCAGTCACACGAGCGCATGTAGGTTCGTCCCAGGAGCGACACGACGGCTACCATCGTGCCGTCTCGGGCGGGAGCCAGGATCACCTCACGCCCCGGAGCATCGGGCGGAAAATTGGCCGGCTTGCAAATCCGATCTTCCTGCTCCAGCACTGGGATGATCTCGCCCTTCTTGTAGATGTGATCTCCTAGCGTGACTAGATCGATCCCGCTGTTCCGCAGTTTGCGGTAGAGTTTGCCAGTCAGTCCCGAACCGTCGGCAGCGTTCTCGGCATTGGCGATGACCAGATCGAGCCGTTCTCGCTGCACCAGCCACGGGACGGCTCGACGGACGATGCAGATTCCAGGGCTTCCAACGATGTCGCCGATGAACAGAATCCGCATGGTTTCTCACTTTCGTGGCTCGCTTGAAGCGAACCAACCCATGTGAGCGGTGGCCAGAAGACACCACCGCAAGTCATCTGGCTAAACGCATGCCACCACTAGCGAGCATACTCCACCGCTCGGGTTTCGCGAACGACAGTGACCTTGATCTCGCCAGGATAGTGAAGTCGCTCCTCGATGGCGCGGGCAATATCGTGGCAGACCTTAATGGCATCGCTGTCGCTGGTCTTGCTGGCATTGGCAATAACGCGAATCTCTCGGCCAGCCTGGATGGCGTAGGCCTGTTCGACTCCAGGGAAGCCGACCGCTAGTGCTTCCAGTTCTTCAAGGCGTTTGACGTACTTTTCCAAGGTCTCGCGTCGGGCTCCAGGGCGAGCGGCACTGATGGCATCGGCAGCGGCCACCAGAACGGTGTAGATGTGGTCGATGGTGACATCGTCGTGATGACCGGAGATGGCGTGCAGGACATCGGGATGCTTTTCGCCATATCGAGCGGCCAGTTCAGCACCGATGCGAGGATGGCCGCCCTCCATTTCGTGGTCAGCGGCCTTGCCGATGTCGTGCAGCAGACCACAGCGACGCGCCAAACGACCATCCAGTCCCAGTTCGTCGGCCATGATGCCGCACAGAAAGGCGACCTCCAGGCTGTGCTGCAACACGTTCTGACTGTAGCTAGTGCGAAAGCGGAGTCGGCCAAGCAGTTGCACCAGCTTTTCGTGAATCGGGCCGATGTTCGCTTCCTGGACTGCCTGATTGCCGACTTCCAGGATGTGTTTGTCCATTTCACGTTGGGTCTCGGCAACGACCTCTTCGATGCGGGAAGGATGAATGCGGCCATCCTGAATGAGCCGAATCAGTGCCAGTCGTGCCACCTCACGACGGATGTTGTCGAAACCGCTCACCACCACGACGCCGGGCGTGTCATCGACGATGACATCGACTCCAGTACACTTCTCGAAGGTGCGGATGTTGCGGCCTTCGCGGCCGATGATCCGCCCCTTCATATCGTCGGAAGGGATGTCCACCGTGCTGACCGTGGACTCGGCGGTGTGTTCGGCCGCGTGCCGTTGGATGGCCAGGGCGAGGATGCGGCGTGAGCGTTCCTCGCTAGTGGCTCGAAGCATTTCTTCGTGCCGATGCAAGCGGGCGGCGATGACCTCGGTCAACTCACGTTCGAGCCGCTCCATGAGGACGGCTTCGGCTTGTTCGCGGGTGTAGCCGGTGATTTCTAGCAACAGATTGGCCTGTTGCTGCTGTAGCAATTCCACTTCACGGGACTGGCGTTCGAGATCAGCCTTGCGTTCAGCGAGTTTGCTCTTGAGATTGTCGAGCGAGCGTTCCTTACGGAGGAGAGTTTGGCTTTTCTCTTCCAGGCTGTCTTCGCGTTTATCCAGGCGGCGTTCCTGTTCACGGATTTCGCTGCGGATCTGTTCGGATTCGCGGTTAAAGGCTTCACGGAGACGATGGAGTTCATCGCGAGCGGCCAGTTCGGCCTGTTTCTGGTAGGTGTCGGCCTGTTCGCGGGCGGCTCGCAGGATTTGTTCGGCCTGGGCATGAAAACTCTTGAGACGGATTCGATCGATCAACCGGGCTGCCAAAAAACCCAGTGCGAGTCCGACAAGCAGAATCAGGCAGCTGAGAACCACAACGAGTAGTGGTTCCATTCAGCGCACTCCTTCTAGAAGTCGCCGCTACGGATGCCGATGAACTGGCAGAAATGCCAGCGCGAGTTTCCCCGGGTTGACGATCGAGACGAGGCTCTACTCGCCAACAGCAGAAGAAAGGGCAACCTCGAACCGAATCATCACGAATCCATCCGCCGGGAGAACCATCTCCCAGAGGGGCTCCGGTTCACCATCTGCCGCGTAGGCATGATGGTCGAGAACAGGTTGGAGCGGGCCATTGCTGGAGTTCTCTCCAGCGAACTGCCACGTCTGGTCGTGATGGATCCTCGCAGCGAACCGGGACACGAACGCCGAAGTGCTGCAAATAGATCTCTTGCGCTGCCTCACGGATCCACTGGCGAAGAGACAAGCCAGCTAGAACCAGACCCACAATCGAAGCAATTATCCAGATCATATGCGACTCGTCGGTAGTGGGCTGGAGTGTGCAACGATGCAACGGTCTACAAGGATGCCCACAACGCTTTCGGCCTGATTGAACCCGAGAAGCGGCGGACGTCAATGATTACCTGATCATTCAAGAAACCTGCGACGACGAAAGGCTCGCCGCAAGTATGACCAACACTTCATGCCATTATGGAGAGCCAGAGCCGGATCGTCAACACAACAAAGGTTGATCAGCGATCATCTGCTCTACTCCATCTTAACCGAGCGGGCAAGCCGACAGATTCACCGCGAACTAACGAACCAACCCGTCCAGCCATCGAACGGCCGGACGGGTTGGCTCGGAAAGAATCGGCTTCAATCGGACTCAGGGGAAGATCGCGACCAAAACCAAGATAGTGGCAATCTCCGCCGCTGTCGCACGCAGGGTTATCTCAGGAGGATACAGCAACAACGGGACAGGATCGCCCGGCAAGCAATAGCCTGCTCCGGTATCGTAGGAGAAGCCGTGCGTGGCGAAGTGCATCGGGAACAGCACATAGTTTTTGAAGAAATGGGCCACGCCGACCACGGGGCTGAGCGGCCCGAGATCCCAGCCATAGCGTTCCTGGTTGAGATCCTCGAAATATAGATAACCATAATTCACGTAGTTGGGTTCGACGAGCATCTTACGTCGTTGCCACAGGTTGCCGCGTCCCTGGTAGCGATCCCGAGACAGGACAGGTTCTTCAGGAAAAGTGATCTTCTCGTCGGGACTGATGACGTTACTTTCCTGGCGGATGCGTTCCTGCCAGCGAACATCGGAATCCAGGCGCGACAATCGCTCCAGGCCGGGTGGTTCGAGCTGGATCTGAAACTGCGGCGTGATGCCATCGGGCTGGTCGCTGTTGGCAGGCGGTTGGTAACGCACCTGCTGCAACGGCAGCGTCGGCGGTGGGGTGGACGCTACCGGTAGAGTCGATACCGGAGGCAGCGCGGACGGTGCCGTCCAACGGGCATTGGTCGGCAGCGATGACGACAAAACGGGGCGATCCGCCGTCGGACTGGCCGCAATCGGCTGCGCCTTGCCAACATCCGCTCCCAGAATCCCCCCCAGCAAAGTCAGTAGTATCCAGGAACCGTTAGCCGGCATCGGTACCGATCTGATCGGCACGCATACTGTAATTGGGCGCTTCCTGCGTGATGGCGATGTCATGCGGATGGCTCTCCTGCACACTGGCCGCGCTCACCAGAATGAAGCGCGTTCGTGTACGTAATTCCTCGATGTTCCGGGTGCCGCAGTATCCCATTCCCGCTCGTAGACCGCCGACCAACTGAAAGATGAACGGCGCGAGCGGCCCCTTGTACGGCACCCGCCCCTCGACCCCCTCTGGAACCAGTTTATCCCGTCCACTGACTGGCTCCTGACGGTAACGATCCTTGGAACCAGCCATCATGGCACCCAACGACCCCATCCCTCGATAGCTCTTGAAGCTGCGTCCCTTGTAGATGATCGTCTGCCCCGGACTCTCCGCCAGTCCAGCTAGCAAGCTGCCCATCATGACACAGTGTGCCCCGGCAGCTATTGCCTTGGTGATGTCGCCTGAATAGCGAATTCCCCCATCGGCGATGATCGGTACTCGGCCATTGACACCCAGCGCGGCTTGCTGAATAGCCGTTATCTGAGGCACTCCCACCCCCGAAATCACCCGCGTCGTGCAGATGGATCCCGGCCCGATTCCCACCTTGACGGCATCAGCTCCCGCATCCACCAACGCTCTTGCTCCCTCAGCGGTGGCGACGTTGCCCGCGATCAGTTCGATCTCAAATCGCCGTTTGATCTCCGAGACCGTCTCGATCACATTGGCAGAATGTCCATGCGCGGAATCGACCACTAGGACATCGACGCCGGCTCGCAACAGCGATTCTGCGCGTTCGTAGTCGCGAACTCCGATCGCCGCTCCGACACGCAGTCGGCCTCGCGGATCCTTGCAGGCGTTCGGAAAGCGGGACAGCTTGTCGATGTCCTTGATAGTGATTAGTCCCTTCAGTCGGTATTTATCGTCAATCAGGAGAAGTTTCTCCACCTTGTTTCGCGTCAAGATGCGTTCGGCCTCTTCGAGGGTGGTTTCCTCGGAAGCGGTCACGAGGTTTTCTCGCGTCATCACCTCTTCGATGCGCTGGTTATTGTCGGTCAGGAAGCGGAGGTCGCGGCGTGTCAGAATGCCTTTTAGATAGCCATTAACGGTGATGGGCACGCCGGAGATCTTGTTTTCTTCCATGATCCGGCGAGCATGGCCGACCGTAGCATCGGGCGGCAGGGTCACGGGATCGGTGATGATGCCGTTCTCGCTACGCTTGACCTTATCGACCTCGCGAGTTTGTTCAGAGATGGACAGATTCTTGTGGATGATGCCGATACCACCTTCTTGAGCCAGGGCAATAGCCAGGTCGCTCTCGGTCACGGTATCCATCGGCGAGGAAATGATGGGAATGTTCAGGCGAATGGCTCGGGTGAGCCAGGTTCGCACGTCCGCATCGCGGGGCAAAATGTCACTGTAGCCGGGCTCCAGCAGGACATCGTCGAAGGTGATGCCCTGCATGATGAAGCGATCCTGCTGCATGGAAGTTGACCCTCTGAGTCCTTTCTCTTTCAGTATAGCGAGTTGAGCCAGTATTGGAGAGGGTAGCGAGCCACCCCGCGTTAGCGGGTGGAGTTTGGTTGGCACTCCGCCCGCTGACGCGAGGCGGCTCGCTGGAGCTGGCCACCGCTACTTCTTGTGCAGCCATTGTCCCAGAGCGTCGGCCATCAGACACAGGCTGCTCGGGCTTGCCTTGAGCGTGGCGGACAGGGCGCGGAAGGTGCGTTCGGCTTCCTTGCTGTAGCGTGCCTCGCCGGTTTTTTGCCACAAGCGAACCAGATTGGCCGCCGCCATGCTATTGCCGGAAGGCTGGGCACCGTCGAACTGATCCTTACCGCGAGCAAAGAGTTTCTCGTGGTCGCTGGAGGTGTAGAAGAATCCGCCGCGCTTCTCGTCGCCGAACCAGCGGATCATGGTATCGGTGAGTTCCTTGGCGGTCTCCAGCCAGCGTTGGTTGCCGGTCACGTCGTGCAAGGTCAGCAATCCGTGTACCAGGAAGGCGTAGTCCTCCACATAGCCGTTGAATCGCGCTTGGGGCTTTTCGCCCGGAACCGCCGAGTAGCTGCGAAGTAGTCGGCCTTCCTTGGTGCGGAGTTTGTCGAGGACGAAGTCGGCAGCCCGTTCCGCCCGACGGACGGCTTCTCGGTCACCCAGGGCGTGACCAGCCCGTGCCAGACCGGCGATCATCTGGCCGTTCCAGCCAGTCAGGATCTTGGTGTCGAGGAAGGGGCGTGGCCGTTTGGCTCGAGCCTCAAAGAGCAATTGTCGTGGCCCGGCCAGTCGGGTTTCGAGTTGCTCCTCGCTCATCCCCAGATCAGCGGCGTAACGATCCAGTGGCTTGGAGAGTTTGAGAATGTGATACTTGCTCTCGAAGTTCAACCCCTGGTCGGCCCCATAGACTAGTCGCACTAGTTTGAGATCTTCCTTGTTGCGCAAGGTCGCTTGCAGTTCGGCCGGAGTCCAGACGTAGAATCGGCCTTCTTCGCCCTCACTGTCGGCATCGAGGGCAGCATAGAACCCGCCTTCGGGGGAAGTCATCTCCCGAGTCACGAAGTCGATGGTCTGCCGCAGCACGCGACGATACAGCGGCTTTTTGTTCTGGACAAAGGCGCGGGCATAGACTTCCAGTAACTGGCCGTTGTCGTAGAGCATTTTCTCGAAGTGCGGCACCGTCCAGGTGCGTTCGACAGCGTAGCGATGGAAGCCGCCGCCCAGATGGTCGTAGATGCCGCCCCGTGCCATGCGATCTAGGGTGGTATCGACCAGGACGTTCAGTTCCTTGTCAGCACCGCGAGCGAGTTGGCCTTGCAGAAAGACCAGAGTCACCGGCATGGGGAACTTGGGGCCGCGAAACTTGTTCTCGGCATTGCCGAAGCCGCCGTGTAGCGGGTCGAATTCTTCCTTGAGTTGCTCCACGGTGGCATCGAGCAACTTCTGATCCAGATCGACCAAAGCGATGCCGCGTGTCAGGCCTTCCAGGGCGGCCTCGGTAGCGCGAGCGACCTTCTCGGCCTGTTCGGCGAGCTTTTTCGGCTCCTTTTTATGCAGTTCCTGCATAGTTTCGAGAATGGACTTGAAGCCGCTGAACTTCTTGCCGTCCTCCTCCCGATCTTCGCGAGGCCAGTAGGTGCCGCCGATGATGGGCCGACCGGTGGCATCGAGAAACATCGACAGCGGCCAACCGCCCGACTGGCCCATCACGCCCAGCGCGGTCATGTAGATGCGATCGATGTCGGGGCGTTCCTCACGATCCACCTTGATGCACACGAAATGTTCGTTGAGGATGCGGGCCACCGACTCGTGAGCGAACGACTCCTTTTCCATGACGTGGCACCAGTGGCACGAACTGTAGCCAATGGACAGGAACACGAGCTTGTTTTCCTTCCTAGCTCGCTCGAAGGCTTCCTCGCACCAGGGATACCAGTCCACGGGGTTGTAGGCATGTTGCAGCAGATAGGGACTGCTGGTGCGTAGCAGACGATTGGGCTTTTTGCCGGCCGTAGGCGGTTTCGTATCCGCCAGGCAGCGAGTCAGCGGTTCAGCGGGCGACAGCACTAGGCCGGCTAGCAAGGCGGCAATGAGGTAGGGACATCGCATGGTGGGTCAGTCTCAGAGGGAGTGGAATGGGTAAAACCCCGCATGACAGCGTGGGGGAGGGTAGCGAGCTACCTCGCGTCAGTGAGTGGAGTAGCGAACAAAACTCCACCCGCTGACGCGGGGTGGCTCGCTGGAGCAAACCGACATGTCTCAGCGGTCGGCGAACATTATTCTTCGACGCGAACCTTGATCGTCGAGTCGGGCAGACAACTGGTCTTGGTGCAGGCCTGAACCTTGACGGACACTTCGAGCGGATCGGTTGCGCCACTGGCTCGCTTGACGATGGCCTTGACGCTGAATTTGCCCTGATAGATGCGGTAGTTGCCGACGACCTTGTCCTGAACCAGTTCGCCTTCGGGATACTGGATGTTGACATCGAGTTTGCCCTTGCTGGTGATGCTGATCTTGGTCTGGTTGGACTCGAAGTCAGGATTGCCGACCGGATTGGCGTAGATGTGATACTTGGGTTCGATGTCGAACTGAATGGTGACCGTTTGGCTGCCATCGGCACCAGGCTTGGTGGCCGTGGCGCGAACCTTGACCACTTCGCCGGACTTCTTGAGTTGCGCCGTCACGGGAGTCTGAGCCAGCAAGAGGATAACGCCGCTCAGTACCATGAGCGACAAAGCCTGTCGGTAGGTCATTGAGCCATTCTCCTTGTCAGATCGTGCCAAACAGATCCGTCTGGGTTGTCAGGAAGGCGATTGGACTGGCTGTTATCTTATCTAGATTGGCCACGCCTTGCCATGCGAACTGCTCGGCTCCAGGAACTTCGCTTCGTGAAATCTGGCGATCAGGGCTATCGCCTTGGCGGTTGGATTCCCTACCATGAGAGGTGAATAGTTCATGGCATCCACTCGTCTGTGAGTAGGTGAAGTGAATCATGAGCGCAGCCGTTAGCCTTTCGCCCGAGCCAAGTGATCAGCAATTGCTCGCTCGATTTGCTGGCGGTGATGCCACTGCTTTGGACGAGTTGTTTCGTCGCTACCGCAGTGCGGCCTATCGAGTGGCCCATCGACTGCTGGGAAACGAAGCGGATGCCCTCGATGCGGTTCAGGAAGGCTTCATCAAAGCCTTGACGCATTTGCGCGGCTTTCAGGGACGATCTGCCTTCAAGACCTGGTTGTTGCGTGTAGTCAGCAATGCGGCTCTGGATCTGGGTCGCCAACGCGGGCGTCGCGAAACACTCAGCCTCGATACCGGCGATTGCAACAACGTCGAGTTGCTCACTTTCGACCCCTCTGGACAGGCTCTCGAACAGGCCGATCTTCGAGCTCTGCTCGACGAAGCCTTGCAAACGCTTTCTGAAGCGCAACGTCAGACCTTTGTTCTCTATGCCGACGCGGAACTCACCTATCGAGAAATCGCTGACGTGCTGGGAATCTCGATAGGCACGGTGATGAGTCGCCTGCACTATGCCCGTCAGAAACTGCGTGCTTACCTGAGTGAACGGACGGTGTCATGACCTCGACCTGGAACCACCCGGAACCCGATCCACTTCGGAACTGGTCTTCCGAAGCCAGCCAGGCAGATAGTCTGCCCGAACTGGCCAACCTCTATCGGCAGCACCAGCCCGCCGAACCCTCCGAGCGAGCCTGGCAAACCTGTCAGATGGGCATTCGCAAACGCCTGGCATTGACCGGCCCGGCTCGTTCCCGTCTCTCCTGGCTTGCCGGCTGGTTCCTGACCGCGACGGCGGCCTGTGTCGCTGCGATTCTGCTGGCTCGGTTCCAGCTATTTGTCGCGTCTGTAGACAACGAGCAAGCAGCCATCCCAGCTATCGTGAGCCGTTCTGCGACCACGGATGAGGACGAACCGTTTGCCGTCGCTGGAGCGGCAGAAATCCATATCATTGCCATGAATCCCCAGGATGCCGACCGCATCGTCACTGGCCTGGATTACCTGGGCAGCTTTGAGTTGGCTTCGCAGCAGGACATTGAGGTGGTTGGAGTACAGGCCGATCCCACAGGAGGAACTTGGCCGCGCCTCGATCGGCGTTCGGCTCTGCCTCTGGTTGTTACTGCTCGACTGGATGAAGAGACTCCGTGACTTCGAGTGCTTCGCATGCGTGGTTGCTTTTTTGCGATTGGATTGTTGCTGTGGGCTGATGCAATCGAAGCATCGCTGGATCGCCCTGCCGACCAGAAGCCTTCAGAGCATCGCGTCCAGGTGTCCGTGGTGGTGATTCTCGGCAGCGAGAAGGACGACAAGGTCGATCGCAAACTGACCGGCATCGCTCAGGAAGTTCGCAAGATGCACCCACGCGTCAAGGGCTTCCGCATGGTCAACCTGAGCAGTCGCTCCCTGGCCATCGGCACCGCCAGCGAGTTTGATCTGGTCGAAAAGCAGAAGGTCAGCGTCACCGTGGAAGCAGCGGCCGACTCCTACGATCGCGTTCGCCTCAAGGTTGGGCCGCCTCTCATGGGCCAGATTACCTATTCCACCCCCTGTGGCAAGTTCCTGCCCATCGTCACCCCTTTCCGTACCGCCTCCAACGACTTGTTGATCCTGGCCATTCGCGTGCAGCCCTGTGGCAAAAAGTAAGCCGATACAGCCGGCTCACCGCCTTGTCGGTAGAGTGAAGCATTCGACTTGAATTTTTCGGCCCGTCTCGCTATCGACGCTTTTGACTCAAGCAACACCCTCGGTGTAAGCCACTCGGAACTCAGGAGACGATGCCGATGCCTGGCAAACGGATTTTCTCTGCCCT
>Ga0308411_10003349_pt1 | contig 10685 bp, 13 predicted proteins | sample HotsprottomLayer_2_FD_203530 | JGI IMG/M metagenome (GOLD analysis project Ga0308411, IMG submission 203530) | Hot spring phototrophic mat microbial communities from Octopus Spring, Yellowstone National Park, Wyoming, United States -... | ecosystem: Environmental > Aquatic > Thermal springs >... | reverse complement strand
AGGCGACCGCCGAGACCTACAAGCCCAACCAGGCGAAGGACTCCGCCTCGATCCGCAGCCAGCAGACGCACGAGTCCTCGACCGCGGGGGCGGGCGCAGCAAGCGGGGTGCCCGGCGCGCTCACCAATCAGCCCGCACCGGCGGCCACGGCGCCGATCGGCGCGCCGGCTGCGGCGGCCGCCGCGCCGGCCGGCGCGCCCGGCGCGACCAGCACGCGGCGCGAGAGCACGATCAACTACGAACTGGACAAGACCGTCCGGCACACGCGGACGCCCACCGGGTCGGTGAAGCGGCTTTCGGCCGCGGTGGTCGTGAATTACCGCCGAGTCGCGACGACGCCTGCCGCCACCGACGCGAAGGGCGGCAAGGCGGCGGCCGAGAACGCGAAACCGGTGCTCCAGCCGCTCTCCGCCGAGGAGATGGCGAGCATCAACGCACTCGTCAAAGAAGCGATGGGCTTCAACGCCGCGCGCGGCGACTCGCTGAACGTAGTCAACGTCGCCTTCAGCGGCGAGGAGCCGACTCCCGCGCCCGAACTGCCGATATGGAAGGATCCGGAGACCGTCCAGATGGCGCGCGACGTCGGCAAGCCTCTGGCCCTGCTCGCGCTCGGCGTGGTGTTGTTCTTCACGGTGCTGCGGCCGGCGCTGCGCAGCCTCGCCGCGACCGGGCGCGCCGCGAACGGCGCGCCGGAAGGCGAGTTGCTGCCGGGGCCGCGCAACAGCGGCACCACGCTCGACGCGAGCCTCAACGCTACCCGCCAGATCGCGCGCCAGGATCCGCGCGTGGTCGCTGGAGTGGTACGCCACTGGGTATCGGGCAATGGCTGAAGCAGGCGTCGAGAAGAGCGCCGTGCTTCTGCTCGCCCTCGGCGAGGAGGAGGCCGCCGAGGTGTTCAAGCTGCTCACGCCGAAAGAGGTGCAGAAGCTCAGCAAGGCGATGGCGGGCCTAGGCTCGCTCAGCCGCGAGCGCATCGAGCAGGTACTGGACGAGTTCCAGGCCGAGGCGACGAGCAAGTCGGCGCTGACGGTGGACTCGAGCGGTTACGTGCGCGCGGTGCTCAACCGCGCGGTCGGCACCGAACGCGCCGCGGCGTTGCTCGAGCGCATCGTTCAAGACGGCAACCCGGCTGCCATCGAGCGGCTGAAGTGGATGGACGCGAAAGCCGTGGCTGGGCTGATCGGCGGCGAGCACCCACAGATCGTGGCCTCGATCCTGGTGCACCTGGAGCGCGAGCACGCGGCCGAGATCGTCGCGGCGCTTCCCGAAAGCCTGCGCGGCGACGTGATGCTGCGCGTGGCGACGCTCGACGGAATACAGCCGCAGGCGCTGCGCGAGTTGAACGAGGTCCTCGCGAAAGTGCTGTCCAGCGCCGATGGCGGCAAGCGTGCTGGGCTGGGCGGCGTGCGTGCCGCGGCGGAGATCCTGAACCACCTGAGCGCAGCGGCGGAAACCGCGGTGCTCGAGGTGGTACGGGAGCACGATGGGGAACTCGCGCAGAAGATCGTCGACGAGATGCTGGTCTTCGACAACCTGCTCCAGGTGGACGACCGCGGGATTCAGCAGCTCCTGCGGGAGGTGCAGTCGGAGTCGCTGATCGTCGCCCTCAAGGGCGCATCGGACGCACTGCGCGAGAAGATATTCAGGAACATGTCCACCCGCGCGGCGGAGATGCTGCGCGAGGAGCTGGAGGCCAAGGGTCCGGTGCGGCTGTCGGAGGTCGAAGCCGAGCAGAAGGAGATCCTCGCGGTGGCGCGGCGGCTCGCCGAAGAGGGCCAGATCTCGCTCGGCGGCCGCGGCGGAGAGGCGTACGTGTAGATGCCCGGCGCATTCATCCCCAAAGAGCAGCTCAGCGCGTTCAAGCGCTGGGAGCTCGGCGCGATCGACGGCGGGGACGGCGAGCGCTCTCCCGCCGACCCGCACGCGATCGAGCTCGGCGCGCTGCGCGCGCGCGCGTACGCCGAGGGCCGACGCGAGGGCTACGAGGCCGGCGCCGCAGCGGCGCGCGCCCAGGCCGAGCAGCTGCAGCGGATCGTCGCCGCGGCGCAGGCTCAGCTCGAGGCGATCGAGCAGCGCATCGCCGAGGACGTGTTGGAGCTCGCCCTCGAGGTGGCTCGCCAGGTGCTGCGCGCCGACGTCGGGGCCCGGCGCGAGGGCCTGCTCGCGGTGGTGCGCGAGGCGCTCGCGGCCATGCCGCAGCCGGCAGGCGCACCACAGCTCGCGCTGAACCCCGGCGACGTCGATACGGTGCGCGCGCACCTGGGCGACGAGCTGCAGAGCGGCGGCTTCCGCATCGTGGAGGACCACCGCATCGAGCCCGGCGGCTGCCGCATCACCGCAACCTCGTGCGAAGTCGACGCGACGATGGCGACACGGTGGCGGCGCGTGGTCGCCGCGCTTGGGAGCGAACATGGCTGGACCGACGCCTAGCGGCGACCCCGGCACCGACCGCCTGCGGCGCTACCTGGCGGAGTGCCGCGCGTTCGCCAGGGCGGCCCGGCCGCTCGAGACCCACGGGCGGCTCACTCGCGTGGCCGGGCTGGTGATGGAGGCAGTCGGTCTGAGATTGCCGGTCGGCGCGAGCTGCGTCGTGACCCACGAAGCCGGTCACTCGGTCGAGGCCGAAGTCGTCGGGTTCGCCGGCGACCGCCTTTACCTGATGCCGGCGAGCGAGCCCTACGGCCTGACGCCGGGCGCGGCCGTCCACCCGCTCGAGCTGCGCCAGCCGGTGCCTGACCTGCGCGTGCCCCGCCACCCGTGGCGCCGCGCGGGCGACCGGTCGAAGCTGATGCCGGTCGGGCCGGAACTGCTCGGCCGCGTCGTGAATGCCGGCGGCCGTCCGCTCGATCAGCTCGGCGCGCTGGACTGCCGCGACCGCGCCCCGCTGCAGGCGCGGCCGGCCAACCCGATCGAGCGCGACCCGATCCGCGCCAGCCTGGACGTCGGCGTGCGTGCGATCAACGCACTGGTGACCGTCGGTCGCGGGCAGCGCATGGGGCTGTTCGCCGGATCGGGCGTCGGCAAGAGCGTCCTGATCGGCATGATGGCGCGCTTCACCGCCGCCGATGTAACGGTGGTGGGCCTGATCGGCGAGCGCGGGCGCGAGGTGAAGGAGTTCATCGACGCGAACCTCGGCGCCGAGGGTCTTGCGCGCTCGGTCGTGGTGGCGGTGCCTGCGGACACCCCGCCCCTGCAGCGGCTGCAGGGCGCAGCGTACGCGACCGCGATCGCCGAGTACTTCCGCGACCAGGGCCGCCACGTGCTGTTGATCATGGACTCGCTCACCCGCTACGCGATGGCCGCGCGGGAGGTCGCGCTCGCGATCGGCGAGCCGCCGGCCACCAGGGGCTATCCGCCGTCGGTTTTCGCACGCCTGCCGCAGCTCGTCGAGCGTGCCGGCAACGGAGCCCCTGGCCGCGGCTCGATCACCGCCTTCTACACCGTCCTCGCCGAGGGCGACGACCTGCAGGACCCGATCGCTGACAGCGCGCGGGCGATCCTCGACGGCCACATCGTGCTGTCGCGCGCGCTCGCCGACTCCGGGCACTACCCGGCGATCGATATCGAGGCTTCGGTGAGCCGCGTCGCGCATGCACTGCTCACGCCGCGCGAACACGCGGCGGTGCGCGAGTTCAAGACCCTCGTCGCGCGCTACCAGCGCAACCGCGACCTGGTCAACGTCGGCGCCTACGTGCCCGGCAGCGACCCCACGCTGGACCGCGCGCTCGCCCTGTTTCCGCGGATGGAGGCGTTTTTGCAGCAGGACATGCGCGAGCGTGCCACCCTTGCCGACAGCCGCGCTGCCCTCGCGGCGCTTTTCCCCGACCTGGAACCGAAGGAGTAGCCGATGCCCGCAGCCGCGCCGCTGAGCCTGTTGATCGAGATCGCGACCGCGCGCAGCGACGCGGCACGGCGCGCGCTCGGCGGGGCACTCGCCAAGAGCCGCACCGCGGCCGAACGCCTCGCACTCCTCGAGCGCTACCGCGAGGAGTATCGCGCCTGGCTGACTCACAGCGCCCGCCGCGGTCTCGCGGCCGCCGAACTGGCGAACTTCGGCGCTTTCCTCGCCCGGCTGGACGCAGCGATCGAACAGGCGGCCGCGCAGGCGCACGAGCAGGCGCTGCGCGTGACCGAGGAGCGCGCGCGCTGGCACGCCGCGCGCAACCGCGCCCGCGTGTTCGAGGCGCTCGCGGCGCGCCGCGAGGCGGCCGAGCGGGCCGACGAGGCCCGTCGCGAGCGAAAGCAGGCCGACGAGGCCGCGGCGCGGTTCGCCGCGACCGGGCCGCGGTGACGGCGATGACCGCGGTCGCACCGCTCGCCGCGTCGGCCGCGCACGCGAGCGCCACGCCCCACGCCGAGCCATCCGCAGACGAGCGGCTCGAGGCGTTCGCCGCGCTGCTCGCGGCGCAGCTCGAGCCGTTGGCCGATCCGCCAGCCGACGGCCCGCACCCCGAGGCGCTGCAGGACCGTGTCCCGACGACCGAGGCACCGACAGCCGATCCGCCCCTACTCGCGCTGCCCGCGCTCGCGACCGTGGAGGCGGGGCGTGCACAGGCCGCAGCGCCCGATTCGCTCCAGGATCCGGCGCCGCAGACGCTCGCGACGGTCCAAGTCGGGCGCGCGCCCGCGGCGGCGACCGCGCCACAACCCGAAGCGGCCGCGAGCGCACACGCGCCACCGAGCGCCGTGGCTGCGGCGCCGGACTCCCCCGGCTCGCCGCCGGTGCCGTCGCGCACCACCCCCGCCCCCCAACCCGCCGCCGAGCCGCCGCCGGCCGAGGTCGCGGCGGCCGAGGCCCGGCCCTCGGATGCGGGCGCCCGCTCCGCCGAGGGTTCGTCGAGCCACGCCGCGACCGCCGACGGCGAGCGCCTGCGGATCCCGCATCAGCCGGTTCAGGCGTCGGCACGCGAGCCCGCGCCAGCGTTCACCTTGCGCGACCCGGTCGGCGCGCCGCGCTGGACCGAGGCGGTGGGCGACCGGCTCGTCCTGATGGCGCGCCATGGCGTTCAGAGCGCGGCGCTGCACGTTCACCCGCCCGAGCTCGGGCCGGTGACGGTTCGCGTCGATGTGAGCGGCAACGAGGCGACCGTGGTGTTCGGCGTGGCGAGCGCCGAGACGCGCAACGCGCTCGAGGCCGCGCTGCCGCGGCTCGCCGACAGCCTCGCGGCGAACGGCATCGCGCTCGCGCGGGCGGAGGTCGGGCCAGACTTCGGGCCGCGCCACGACCGCGACCCGGAGCCCGCACCGGCCCGCTCCGACCGCGCTCCGGGCGGCGGTGAAGCCGCACACCCGCGCGTCGGCTCGCCCGTGCGCGCCGGCCTCGTCGATACCTTCGCGTAGCACCCCGCGCGCAATAGGCGGGGTTTTGCCGCGGTGTTCGTGCGATCGCGCCCGCCACGCGGCGGCGAGAATCGCCACGCGAAGATCGCAAAGCCCCTCACCTCGCGGAGTCGATGATGGCAAACACTGCTGAGGCGGCGGCGCCGGCTGCGCCACCCAAGAAGTCGAAGCTCCTCCCGGTCGCTGCGGCGGCACTGGCGGCCGCGCTCGCGGCCGGCGGCGGCACCTGGGTCTATCTGACCACGAACAAGGCGCCGGAGCCGGCCGACGCGGCCGCCGAGAAAGCGGCGCCGCCGTCGAAGAAGACCACGGTCTTCGTCCCGCTCGAGCCGTTCACCGTCAACCTCCAGGACGAAGACCAAGCGCGGTACCTGCAGGTCGCGGTGGTGGTCGAGGCGGCGAACGGCACGGTCGCCGATCAGATCAAGGCGCAGATTCCGGTCATCCGCAACCGCGTCCTGCTGCTGCTGTCGAGCAAACGCTCCGAAGAGCTGGCGCCGGTCAAAGGCAAGGAGCAACTCGCCGAGGAAATCCTCGCGCAAGTGCGTGCGCCGCTCGCCAACGCCGGCCCAACCAAGGGCGTCGAGGGCGTTCACTTCTCGTCGTTCGTCGTCCAGTAGGCGATGTCGGGCGAGTTTCTCTCCCAGGACGAAGTCGACGCGCTCCTGCAAGGCGTCGCCGAGGCACCGGCCGCCGCGCCGCCGCCCGCCGATGGCGTGCGCCCCTTCAACTTCGCCGCGCAGGAGCGCTTCGTGCGCGCACCGATGCCCGCTCTCGATCGGGCGCACGAGCGGTTCGCGCGGCTCGCGCGGCTCGGCCTGTTCGACTTCGTCCGCACCGCCGCCGAGGTCAGCACGGGCCCGGTGCGGATGCAAAAATACGCCGAATTCCTGCGCGACCTCGTTCCGCCGCTCAATCTCAATGTGCTGCGCCTCGCGCCACTGCGCGGCCACGGGCTCGCGGTGTTCGACCCGCCGCTGGTGCATGCGCTGGTCGACTGCCTGTTCGGCGGCGACGGGAGGTTCCCGGCGCGCGTGGACAATCGCGAGCCCACGCCTATCGAGTTGCGCATCGTCGGCCGCGTACTCGCCCGGCTGCTCGAGGACTACCGCAAGGCGTGGGAGCCGCTCCACCCGGTTGCCTTCGAGCACCTGCGCACCGAGACCCACCCGCAGTTCGCCGAGATCGCGCACCCGGGCGACGCGGTGGTGACCACGTCGTTCGGCGTCACGATCGGGCCGTCAGTCGGCGCCTTGCACGTCGCGCTGCCGTACGCAGCTTTGGAGCCGATCCGCGACAAGCTCTACGCCGACTCCGGCCGCGACCCGCGCGAACCCGATGCGCGCTGGGTGCGCCAGATCCAGCGCCAGGTGCAATGCGCGGAAGTGGAGCTGGTGGCCACCCTGGCCCGCATCGAGGTCCGCCTGGCGCAGATCGTCGGCATGAAGAGCGGCGACGTGATCCCTTTCGAGCTGCCCGAAACCGTCACTGCCGAAGTCGACGGAGTGCCGGTATTCGAGTGCCGCTACGGCACGCTCAACGGCCAGCACGCGCTTCGGGTGGAGCGCGTGCTGGCGGTGAATCAGGACGAACCGCTTGGAGGCGAACATGGCTGACGTGGATGCTGGGGCCGAAGTGCTCGCTGAGCGCAGTGGCGAGGCCGCCGACGCGAACGCGCAGCGGGCGGTGTTCGAGCCGCTCGCGCGCGGGAGCGCGGGCGGCCAGCCGATTCACGACATCGATCTGATCCTCGACATCCCGGTGCAACTCACCGTCGAACTTGGCCGTACCAAAGTCCCGATTCGCTCCATCCTGCAGCTCGCACAGGGCTCGGTGGTCGAGCTCGAAGGGTCGGCGGGCGAACCCCTGGACGTGCGCGTCAACGGCTGCTTGATCGCGCAGGGCGAAGTGGTGGTGGTGAACGACAAGTTCGGCGTGCGCCTCACGGACATCGTCACTCCGTCGGAGCGGCTGCGGAAGCTCAACCGATGAGTCGCTTAGCGGTGCTCGCCCTCGCCGTCGCCGCGGTGCCGGCATGCGCCGCCGGCGACTCGCCTGCCGGTACGCTGGGGGCATTGGCCCAGTCGGTCGCCGCACTCGGCATAGTGGTGATCGCGATCCTGGCGGCCGGATGGGCGCTGCGCCGCTTGCAGCGCGGCATCGTCGCCGGCGAGGGGCCGCTGCGGCCGGTGGGAGCGATCGCGGTCGGCGCCCGCGAGCGCGTGGTGATCGTCGAGATCCAAGACGTCTGGCTGGTGCTCGGCGTCGCGCCAGGGGCCGTGCGAGTGATCCACACCTTGCCGAGGGCCGCCGCCACGGCCGCGCCTGCGGATCAGGGATTCGCATCGTGGCTGCACCGGATACGCCGGGCGGAGCCATGATCGAGCGCCGCCTGCGCCGCGCCGCCGCCGTCGCGCTCGCGGCAGCCGCGGGCGCGGCGGCGCCGGATGCGGCCGCACAGAGCCTGCCGCTGCTCACCGCGACGCCCGCGCCCGGCGGCGGGCAGAGCTACAGCGTCTCGATCCAGGCGCTCCTCGCGTTTTCCGCGCTGTCGTTCCTGCCGGCGGTCCTGCTGTTGATGACCGCCTTCACCCGCATCGTCATCGTTCTCGCCCTGCTGCGCCATGCCCTCGGCCTGCAGAGCACGCCGCCCAACCCGGTGATCGTCGGCCTCGCGCTCTTTCTCACCCTGTTCGTCATGGCCCCGGTACTCGACCGCGTGCACCAGGACGCCTACCAGCCGTTCGCCGCCAACCGCATCGGTTTCGAGGATGCGCTCGCCCGCGCGGAGGCACCGGCCAAGCAGTTCATGCTCAGGCAGACGCGCGAGGCAGACCTGGCGTTGTTCATGAAGCTCGCGAACGCCCCGCAGGTCGACTCGCCCGACCAGATCCCGCTGCGCGTCGCGGTACCGGCGTTCGTCACCAGCGAGCTGAAGACCGCGTTCCAGATCGGTTTTCTCGTCTTCATTCCGTTCCTCATCATCGACATGCTGGTCGCCTCGGTGCTGATGTCGATGGGAATGATGATGCTCTCGCCGGTGCTGATCTCGCTGCCATTCAAGCTGATGCTGTTCGTGCTGGTCGACGGCTGGGCACTGCTGATCGGCTCGCTGGTGGCGAGCTTCGGGGCGTCGTGAGCGCGCGTCGATGGACCCGCAGACCATTCTCTCGCTCGGCGACCAAGCACTGTGGACGATGCTCGCGGTCGGCGCGCCGTTGCTCGGTGCGGCGCTGCTCGTCGGACTCGCGATCAGCGTGCTGCAGGCAGCGACTCAGATCAACGAAATGACGCTGTCTTTCATCCCCAAGCTGGTCGCACTCGTGCTGGTCCTCGTCGCCGCCGGACCGTGGATGCTCGGCATCCTGGTGGCTTACACACGCGAGCTGATCACGAGCATCCCCACCCTTATCGGCTGAGGGCGACACCGTGCTCACGCTGACTCAGGCGCAGCTCGACGCTTGGGTGGCCGCGTTCGTCTGGCCGTTCCTGCGCGTGCTGGCGTTCATCGGCACCGCGCCGCTGCTCCACGACCGCGCGGTGCCGGCGCGCGTGAAGGTCGGCCTGGCGGCGGCGGTGGCGGCTGCGATCGCGCCGAGCCTCCCGGCTGCGCCGGTCAGCCTCTCGGCGCCGGGCGCGCTGCTGTTGATCGCCCAGCAGGTACTGATCGGGGTCGCGCTCGGCTGGTCGCTGCGGATCGTGTTCGCTGCGGTGGAGCTGGCGGGCGATCTCGTGGGCCTGCAGATGGGGCTCGCGTTCGCCGGCTTCATCGACCCCGCGAGCGGCCACCCCTCGCCAATGGTCGGCAGCTTCCTCGCGCTGCTCGCCACGCTGATCTTCCTCGCGATCGACGGCCACCTGATGATGATCGCCGCGCTCGGCGAGAGCTTCCGCGCCGTGCCGGTGGGGGCCGACGGCGCGCCGCTCACCGATCCCGCGCGCCTCGTCGCCACCGGCGCCACGCTGTTTCGCATCGGGCTCGAGCTGGCCCTACCCGCGCTCGTCACCATGCTGCTCGTCAACCTCGCCCTCGGCGTCCTCGCGCGCGCGGCGCCCCAGCTGAACGTCTTCGCGGTCGGCTTCCCGGCGACTCTGCTCGTCGGGTTCGCGGCGCTCGCCGCCGCTCTGGCGGCATTCGGACCAGCGGTGACCGCCGCCCTCGAAGGCGCGGTCGCGGCGATGCTGCCATGAGCGCCCCCACGAGCCGCTGTGGCATGCTCGTGACCGTGAGCTCCGGCAACCCACGGCCGCCGAACGCAGTGGCGCGCCCCGACTGTGCGGCGCACGGCGACGGTCTCGCGACGGCGCGCGCCGAACTGGAGGCCGCGCGCGCCGAGCTCGCGGCCGCGCGCGCCGAGCTCGCCGATCTCGAGTGCGCCGTCGCGCACGACCTGCGCGCGCCGCTGCGGCGCCTGCGGTCCTTCGCCGAGATGCTAGCGGCCAAGGTCGGCGGCCACGCGTCCCCGGAGGTGGCACAGCTCGCCGCGCGGATCCGCGCGGCGAGCGACCAGGCCGGCGCGCTGCTCGACGGCCTGGCCGAGCTGGCGCGCATCGCCCGGCAGCCGCTCGTCCGGGAGCGAGTCGACCTGACGGGCATCGCGGAGTCGATCGTCGGCGCGCTGGGTGCACGCGAACCCGATCGTGCGGTCGCCTTCCGCGCGACGCCCGGCCTCACCGCGACGGCGGATCCGGGGCTCGTGCGCACGCTGCTCGAGCATCTCTTCGGCAACGCCTGGAAGTTCACCGCCGGCGTCGACCGGGCGCGGATCGAGTTCGGGTGCGAGCAGCGCCCCGGCCAGGCGGTCTTCTTCGTCCGCGACAACGGTTGCGGGTTCGACATGGCCAGTGCCGACCGCCTGTTCCGGCCGTTCGGCCGGCTGCACTCCACCAAGGAGTTCCAGGGGACCGGAATCGGCCTCGCGGTAGCGGCTCGGATCGTCGGCCGCCATGGCGGCCGGATCTGGACGACCGCCGCTCCCGGCGCGGGCGCGACCTTCTTCTTCACCCTTCCGACTCCGGAGCAGCACCCAGACGCGGTCGACTCACGACCGTGACCGGTTTCACGCGCGCGAGCCTCGATTGGCGCGGGTGCGGCCGATAACCTCCTTGAGCGACCGGTTCCGGCGCGCGTTCCCGCCCGGGTGAGCCCGGGCGGTCGACCGAGGAGGACCACACGATGCGGCGGCTTCGGACCGAAACCCGGCGACTTGGGGCAGCCATCGCCCTCACCGTCGTTTTCGCCCCGCAGCTCGCGGCCACGGCTGGCGAGGCCGTCGTCGGCGAGGTCCGGGCGGTCTACGTGCGTGCCGAGGGTTCCGCGCACCTGCTCCTTCAGCGAGGCTTCG
>Ga0308411_10003341_pt1 | contig 10702 bp, 8 predicted proteins | sample HotsprottomLayer_2_FD_203530 | JGI IMG/M metagenome (GOLD analysis project Ga0308411, IMG submission 203530) | Hot spring phototrophic mat microbial communities from Octopus Spring, Yellowstone National Park, Wyoming, United States -... | ecosystem: Environmental > Aquatic > Thermal springs >... | reverse complement strand
CACGATCGAAAGCGTATGGCATGTTGAAAAGCAACTGGCCCACGCTCCACCAGTCCTCGAAAGCCTCTGCAGCTCCAGGGTCCAGGGTCTTTACGAAATCACCGCCGGCGACGATGCGATAGGTGCCGCCGATACGAGGCTCACCACCTGCCGATACCTGAGGGGTTGTGCTCGATCCATCGCCAATCGGTGCTGCCGGAGCCTGCGACTCGCCGCCGGGTGCAGCAGGCGCAGCACACGCACTTAGCAGCGCAGCACCGCCGAGCATGGTTCCCAGGCGCAGAAAATCGCGCCGGTTCATCCGCATCGGTTTCCCATTTGAGTCGAACATCTGAATGCTCATCTTGCTGTCCTCCTGACGCTTGTCTATCTGGTTTATTCCTTCGCGGCTATTGCCACATGGAACCCTGCTAAAACTGCGGCACATCCAGCGTACACGTCTCCTCGTGCACGCAGATGCCCAGCAGCGTCATGTCCGCCGCACGGACGACGGCAATCGGCAGCGCTGTGCCTCAGCGAACAGTTCAGCGTCGGTGAAAGCATTGGGTGGTGGTGAGCAAGTCGCCTAGATTGCGCATGAATTCGTTCATCGCAAGACGTGCGTCACCGCCGTCACTTCCTCGAAGGCAGGCACGTCAATTCGCACGGCAGTCACGCCGTTGTTGCCAGGCGCATCGTGAGTGCTCTCAGTAAAGAGATGAAACTGCGTCGGCACGTCTGCATGGCCGTAAAACGCAACAGTGAGTTCCCGCTGCTCAACGTCGAATTGCGCACTCGCCAGACGCGAGGTGCGCAATGCGCGGACGTAGCGCACTGCGTCATCCATGGTCAGGTAAATGGGCTGGTAGTGCTGAATCGCAGCGGTGATTTGTGCGATCTCGGCTTCCCAGGCCGCAGGGCTGATCTTGTAGATGTAGTCTGTCTCGTGAGTGAATAACACCGGCAGTGCCATGCTGTCGAGCGCGCGGCGCAACTGGCGCACGCCTCGACCGACCGTCTGTGCCACGTTCTCATCAGGCGCCCATTCGTAGCCAGCATCGTCGCGGATTTCGGTGAGGCAAACGAAGAATTGCCGACCAGCGAAATTGACAAAGTCGGCGTAATACACCGGTCGAGTGCTGCGCCTCGACGCCGCGAAGAAGCATGCGCCGGGCGGTTCGTGCAAACGAAATGGCCCAAGGGTCAGCCAGGGATGGTCGGCCGCTAACGGCAACCCAACGTCGTGCATCGCGCCCATGAACTCCACACCCCAGTGATCGCGGATATGCGCAACCACGTTCTGGCCCATTTCTCCCCAATGCGCGATGGCATACTTGGCGATGGGAATGACATGCCTGGCATGCCATTCGTCCACGGCCGCCAGCCCGCGCGCCGCCTCGTCATCCGACCAGGGGCGGCCTTGCTCATGATCGAAGTAGATGAACTCATCGTACGTTGACGAACGCAGGGGAAATGCATCAGCAGCGTACGTGGCGATGTAATCAAACTTCGCGCTGCGTGGCGGCCGCCCAAATGCGTGCGGAAATGCCGTCGCTTTGCCCTCGGCGACCAACGTGCGGACATCGGCGATGGCTTCGGGCGTGAGGTTGTAGAGGAAGAGACCAAGCCACGGCTTCAGGCCATAGCGATTGCACACATGCACCCACCACAGCGGCGCCTGATCCCACACGTGGCCGGTGCCTGCCACGTCATCCACACGCATCCCGACGATGGGCGGCATGCCGCGCATGACGAACGGCTTGCGCGCCGCCCAGGCCAAGCTGCGCCAGAACACATCGTCCAGGCCACCCAGCGGGCCGAGCACGTCCGTCCGCGCCCACGCTACCGATGCCCAACGCACAACTCGGCCGGCGCCCAATGCGTGTACCGATAGCAGGGGCGAACCGCCGACTTGCAACAACGTAGCAGACTGTGAAGCAGCCATCGCCGGCACGGTCAATGGCTGCACCAAAGCGATGGGCTGACCATCATGCAGAGCAGTAATTGAATGTTGATTGGTGAAGACGATGGCATCGCCAGTGGCCCTATCCAAGTTCGCGCCCTGCTCGTCATCCGCTACTTCTGCAGGGGCTGGAAAGTGCGGGTCGAAGCTCACCAGGCCCGTGCCCTCTGCAACGGCGTGCTTCAAGGCAATTCGATCAGCAGTGGATAAACGGCTATGGCCCGGATCGAATTGGGCATGCGCGATGATCACCAACGCATAGTCGGCGATGTTGTGGCACAGCGGCTCATGGAGCAGATCAAGCGACGTATATGGCACGCCGAGATGCTCGAGGTACGGCAGCACATGGTGTCTCGCATCGCGCACGCTGCCGCTGGCAGAGTTCAGCAACACCAACGCGCCACAATTAAGTTTGCTCATGTGACTATGCTCATGCTGCACCTGTCTGCCTCAGCCAGAATTCGCGGTATTGATTAACAAATCTATCAAAGAATGGGCGTGCGTCCGCCGACATCTTCTCCATGTATCCCAACTCCAAGAACCACGGTTGGAAAGAGAAGTTGTCAAAGATTGGCGTGGATGTCCTGGTATATGTAAACATCAACGTACGTCGCAACTTGTCAGCGTGATAGCGCCCTCGATGAATCGTCAACGGATTGAACATTACAGCATCGCCTGCCTCTTGGATCACGCGAATAGCACCAGGCATCGCATTCGAGCGATTATTCTTCCCACCATTACCCTTTCTAATTGCATATTCCTCTGGGGTATCCCAGCGCCGATGGCTCTTTGGCACAAGCTCAATGTCTTCGCTATGCACCAATGCAATTTGTAACTGTATGCTCACACCAGAATCGGTTGCCGTCTCAATCATTCTTCGCTCGTCATCATCGCTACCAGCACCAAACTGCGAATCACGATGCCAGTTGCCGTCAAGATGGATGCCACTCGGGTTAAAGAAGAGACTGGTGCATCGAAACATCGGCTCTTCACCTAACAGTAGTCTTGCCACATCCAGCATGCGCGAATCACAGACGCTATCCATTAAGACTCTCAGACCATCAGAACTTTCTTCAAAGTAGCCAGGATGATTGAGATGCCGCATGACGGTGGCGTCTGGTTTCTCACCAGGCTGGCCGGTCTGAGGGTCACGCACTCGCCATCGTTCGAGAATATCGTTACAGATCTCGCGCAATCGAATCACTCGGTCAGCATCAAAGATACGTCGAATGATGCAATATCCTTCCGTTTGCCATCGGTAAACAGCGTCTAAATCGTGAGTCATTTTGCACCTCAGCAAATGAATTGTCACAGGCCCACCATCGTTGTGAATTTAGCCTTTTAACCCGGATAAGGCGATGCCCTGAACAAAGTTACGCTGGAAGACCAAGAACACGACAACAGCCGGCAGGCAAGCCAACAGCGAGGCAGGCATGATCAGATCGTAGTTCGTCACGCCATAGGTGGACAACAGTTTGGTCAGCGCGATCGGCAAGGTGAACAGTCGATCCTCATTCAGCACAACCAATGGCCATAGGTAGGCATTGAAAGCGCTAAGAAAAGTGAAGATGGCTAGCGCGGACAATACAGGCTTTGTCAGTGGCAAGATGATACTTAGATAGATTGCAAAGTCGCCGCAGCCATCTATCTTCGCGGCCTCATACAGGTCGCGCGGGATCACTGAAATGAACTGGCGGCATAAAAAAATGCCAAAGGACGAGATAGCCGATGGGATGATAATGGCCAGATAAGAGTTGATCAACCCGAACCACTGCATCATCAGATAGAGTGGAATAAGCAAGGTAATGAAAGGTACCATAGTAGTGGAGAGGATGATCAAAAATATAATTTCGCGACCAGGGAATCGCAATCGAGCAAATACATAGCCACCTAGTGATGACGTAACAAGCACCAACGCTACGATAACAAAGCTCAACCCCAGGCTATTCACGTAAGCTCGCAGCAAGTCCGGGGTCGCCAGCACACGTTGAAAAGATAGCAATGTCCATTCGCGCGGGAATAGTTGAACCGGCAACGTGACAATGTCCTTGGCCGTTTTGAAGGACGAGAATACCAGCCAAACAAACGGATACACCATGAGCAATGCCAGAGCGCTCAGAATCACGATGATCGCGAGATGAAAAGGATGCACGACTCGCCTGTGGCGACCGGCTCGGTATGATTGAACAGTAGCACTCATGTCTCAAAATACGAGTTAATACTCGATCGCGTCACGGTATCGGCGCAACTGGAGCACTGTAGCAACCAGCAGCATCACAAAGATAAACATAGACACCGCTGCACCATAGCCTAAATCGAGGCTTTTGAAACCCAGTTGGTAGGTATATACGGCCAGAGTTCGAGTGCTAAAGCCGGGGCCCGATAAAAACACGAACTGTTCAAACAACTGAAAGGTGCCGATCACGCTCACCACAGCCTGATACACGATGACCGGTCGTAGTAGAGGGAGGACAATGCTCCAAAATTGCCTCAAAAGGCCAGCGCCATCCAACATCGCCGCTTCCATCAGGTGCTCGGGGATGTCGTTGATGCCAGCGAGAAACAAGACTATTATTCCTCCCAAAAACGTCCATATCACCATGACGATGATGCAGTAGAGCGCCTGATCGGCGCTAAGCAAGAACGGCTGAGCTGGCAGGCCGACGCTCGTCAGCAACACATTGAACGCACCGCCGTCGCTGATGAACAGCCAACGCCACAACAACACTGATACGACACTGGGGACAACAACCGGCAGATAAAACAACGCCAGATAGAAGCGCTGCTTAAATCCTCTCAAGCGACTCAGGAGAAAGGCAAGGATCAGTCCGATTATCATCGCCACCGTAATTTCAATTGCGGAAAAGGTGACGGTTACCCGCACTGCTTGCCAGAAGTAATTATCGTTGAACATGCGCAGATAGTTGCGCATCCCAACAAACTTTGGATCTACAATGAAATCCCAGTTTTGGAAGGACAGCCACACAGCGATGGCAAACGGCACGAAGAAGACAAACAGGTAGTAGATTAGCAAGCCTATCCCAACAGCAAGCCCCAATCTACTAGTCATATCACGTCGGGCGAAGTTTAACTTGCTCAACGGCCCTTTTCGAGCAAAGGCAACAGCATCAAACAGCGTATTCATAGACTCTGATATCTATCAGGTGGCAGATAGATTTGCCACCTGATAGAAAGACATCGCTTAAGCCCTCAAGCGCTCACGTGCCTGGGCTTCCTGTTCGTTCAAGTACGCATCCGCGTTGGCCAGAGCCTCTTTGATGCTGATTTCGTTTGTTAGCGCACGTTGCAGTTCCGTGAGCGCCGGCGCCTGATTAGCCACACGATCTTGAGTAAAGCGAGCATTCGGCCATACCCCTTCAGCCAGTCGCTTGGAAGCCGCCCCGAACCTTGTCCTCTGGATGCGCGGGTCGCTGTAAAGCTCCTTGCTCATCAACGAGCCACTGTATGCATCCGTGATCGAGATTAACGCATCAGGAGATATAAGCGCTTTAGCTAAGCCGATCCCTGCTTCCTGTTTCTGGGTATCGCTTGCCAGGCGTTTAGACAATGTCAGGACCGCAATGTGGTCCAGACAAGCTATCGCTTGTCTGGCGTCCGAAAGACGAGGCGTGACGACGCTATCAAGCTTCAGCTCGGGGTTGGCATCGGCAGCAACACCCAAAGTCCATGCGCCCTCCATTTGAGTCGAAAGCGCTCCTTGAAGGAAGAACTCGTACTCACGATTGGCTATATCCAGATTGCAGACTTTGTCTTTTTGATACAGGTTCTGGAGTCGTTGCAAGATATCCTCGCCTTCAGGGCTCGAGAGGCTCCATTTACCTGTGTCACGCGCGTAGAATTCGCCACCCAACTGCCATATCCAAGTCTTCAGCATGACGAGAGCTGCGTTCCAGATCGATAGGCCAGCACGTTTGATACTGTCGCCCTCACGAATCGTCAAGTTCCTAGCCGCCTCTAAAAACTCATCGAACGTCGCAAATTTGCCGTACTCAAGGTTCTGCTCTGCGTATTGGCCAGCGTTCACTGTCGTCACAGCTCCGCGCAACCCCGCTAGATAGGGTAGATAGTAGGTCTTGTTGCCAGGCGTATCAATCGCGTCCATCGAAGAGGGGAAGATCGTCTTCTCTAGTTCGGCGCGGCCGCCAAAAAAGTCGTCGAGCGGCAAAAAGAGCCTACTGATATCCGTCGCGACGTACCAGTCGTTGTAACCCATCATGATCTCGGCTTCATTGCCAGCAGCGACTGACGGGATCACCTTGGCTTGCAAGTCGTTGTACGGGATGGACTGAACTGTCACCTTGACTGTGCCTGATCTACTTGCATAGTCCTCCGCAGCCACCTTGAACGCATTCACTACAGGGCCGAAGTCTTGTACCCACATTGACATCGCTACGGTACCTTGGCCTATAACAATATCGGTGGGTGTGGGTTCAGGAGCCGATTGTGCTTGTCCTTCAGTAGCACTTGGCACGACTGTGGCGACACTAGTAGAAGGAGCAGGAGCTGCGGCAGGTGCACAGGCACTCAGCACTGCTACAGCACCTGCACTTGTGCCAACGCCTATGCTCGCCCGAAGAAACTGACGCCGGGACAAACGGCCATGCTCTAAACCTCTCTGAATTTTGTCTTGTCGCTTAGCCATAGTATTACCTCCATGAAAATGCGCCCACAAACTCAGTTATGCCATCAGCTCCGGCATTTCATCCGCTGTGGTGAACCACTGGTTCATGGGCAACTCCTGCAAACATCAAATTCCTTTGAAGAACGGTTGCACATACCCAGCTTTGGACAAGTAGCCACCAAGACCGCTGTGCCGCCTACTGCTACTGCATAGCCCACCACATATAGCTGGCAATCAGGGTCAAAAGTCATTGAAAACCTTTACCGGCCTTCCAGTGTGTATCGATTCCCACGCAGCTGCGCACACTGCAATGGACTTGGCGCCTTCAGTCGCATCTGGAACTGGCGTCTCATCATTTTCAAGACAGCGTTCGAAGTGCGTCAAATAGCGAATCACGGTCTCGCCATGTCCGTATGCCCCTTCCGTCTCGGGCGGGTAGAGGAAGGTACCTTCAGCCTTGTACGGCAGCTTATCCAGCACAACACTGACCCTGCCACCTAGCTTGTCGGTAAATGACCCAGAAGCTGTGCCCTTCGCCCCAAAGATGGTAATACCCATCATCGGCATTGGGGGATGAACGATGCCATACGCGCCCAGCACTCGGGCGATAACTCCATTCTTAAATTTCAGATTCAGTAGAAAGTTATTCTTGAGTGGGTAAGCCGGTGTCAGATCCCCTCTATCGCCATAGGCAAACACCTCGTCCACATCCCCCAAGAACCAACGCAATACATCTACTGGATGGCTCACGCCACCGTACATCAAATCTTGTGGTGCTTCCAGTCGCCAAGGAGTCACTTCGAAGACTGGCCGCATGTCGTGAACGTAATGCGCTTCAGCCATGATGATCTCGCCCAAGTCACCCTCGTCATAAAGAGACTTTACGGTGACAAACTGCGGCTCATAACGCATCGTCTGACCAACCAGAAACTTCACGCCTCTTTGCCGCACCAGACCAGTGATCCGCTTGGCATCTTGGAGACTGGTCACCAAAGGCTTTGTACAAATCACGTGCTTGCCGGCCTCGAGCGCAGCAATGCAATGCGCACCGTGCAAATGGTCAGGGGAATACACAGCAATAATGTCAATATCCGGTTTGTTGAGCAGATCACGAAAATCGTTCACTGCATAGCGCAGCCGATAAGACTCCTTGACATGAAGAGCTTTTTCGAAATGACCCGCACATACGCCGCGAACCTCAAGCTTGCTGTCGCTCATTGCATTCACAGCGAGCAGCGCACTCCCCATACCTACGCCGATCAGACCTATTCCGTATTTCTTCATAGAGCGATCTCCCTTGCGTTGACACGCGCTATTCCCCTCAGCACCTCCCTTGCCGCCTCCAGGGTGCGGTCAATGTCGGCCTCGGTGTGCGCCGCGCTCACATGGTTGCGCTTGAGCGCCGTCGGCAGCATGAAGATGCCCCGCGCACACATCTGCGATCTGAACCACACATCGCGCTTGTCATCGTTGCGCAGCAGGTCGGTGTAGCTCGCGATCGGCCCTTCCATGAAATACGGCACGAACACCGAACCAAAGCGCGCCACAGTCATCGGGATGCCCAGCTCATGCGCGATCTGCTGAATGCCGTTCGCCGCCCGCTCGGCCAAGGCGAAACAATGCGCATGCACGCTGCCGTCCTCCAGCTCGGCGATCGTCGCCAGCGCGGCAGCGACGCTGTGCGGGTGGCCGTTGTAGGTGCCGGCGAAGAACACGCCGCCGCCCGGCTCGTAGCGCTGCATGTACTTGGCCTTGCCGGCCAGCGCAGCGATGGGGTAGCCGTTGGCCATGGCTTTGGCAAACGTGCTCAGGTCGGGCGTGACGCCGCAGAGCTTCTGATAGCCGCCCAGGCGGTGCCGGAAGCCGGTGATCACCTCGTCGAAGATCAGCAGGCAACCGAACTTGTCGCACAGGTCGCGCAATGCCCGCAGAAACCCCGGTCGCGGCAGCACGCAGCCGATGTTGTGCGGGATGACTTCGACCAGCACCGCTGCGATGTCCTCGCCGCGCCGCTCCAGAAAGTCGGCGATGGCCTCGACATCGTTGAACGGCAGGATGTGCGTGTGCTCCACCGCGCCGGGCAACATGCCGGCCGAGAGCAAATCGCGCCTGCCGATCTTGTCTGCGGCGCTGATCACGTTCATCGCCACTGCGTCATGCCAGCCGTGATACGCTCCCTGAAACTTGACGATACCGTTGCGACCGGTGACCGCGCGCGCCAGCCGCAGCGCCTGATACGTCGCTTCGCTGCCGCTGTTGGCCAGCAACACTCGCTCGGCGCTGGGCACGTGTTGGGTGATCTTCTCCGCCAGTTCGATCTCCATCTCGGTCACGCCCACACCGAGCAGGTCTATCTGCTCGCTGGCGCGGCACACCGCCTCGCGCACGCGCGGGTGGCTGTGGCCGAGGATAATCGGCCCAAACGCGGCGTGATAGTCCAGGTAACGCTTGCCTTCGACGTCGGTGAAGTATGCGCCGCGCGCCTCGCGAATCACCAGCGGCATGCCCGCGATGACGCGGTTGCCGCTGTTCACCCCGCCGGGAATCACGCGCCGGGCGCGCCCGGCCAGTGCAGCGTTGGTCCTCAAGTCGGTCGAGTCCTTTATCGTGGCCGTCATGTTCTACCCTTCGTGGTTCTTCGTGGCCTCGGGTGCGTTGCTCATCGGTAATGCGCGCGCAGGTCGGCGTGATAGGGCAACGCCATCACCTCGTCCAGCATCGCGCAGGCCTGTTCCATGCTGCGCGTCCACGGATCCATCATGATCAGTTCCAGCAACAGCTTCCGGCTGCCGCGGTTGAACGCCTCCAGCTCCAGGTTGACCGGCGCCACGCAATCGCGCAGCAGCCAGGCCAACGGCCCGGGCGGCAGGCCGGCCGTCCGCGTCGGGTGCAGGCCGCCGCCATTGATGTAGATCGGCACTTCGACTGCAAAGTCGCGCGGCACACCCGGCACGTAGTCGCCGCTGTTGACGACGTTGCCGATCAGCACGCGCGGCACGTCACACAACAGGCTCTCGATGGCCGGCACGATCACCTCGTGCGAGTGCTCCGGCTTGAAGTGGTCGGTGACCCTGATGGCCCTGTCGCTGCTGATGCGTTTGATCTCGGCCACTTCCGCCTCGCCGCCGGTGAAGAAGGCTTGCCAAAAACGGCCGGGGTTCTGCGCCCAGCGTCGCTCGGTCGCATCGTCGAGGTGATACCACCAGCCCCACGAGCCGCCGCCATCGCCCCCCGTATCTCCGATGGGGAACGCGCCCATGCGCTTGTAGAGGTCCACCTTCTTGGGGTTGAGCTCGCCGTGGCGGTCAGACGCTTGCCAGAACGCCGGCGCCTGCTCCTCGATCCACCGGTCGAGCAGCGGCATGGCATCCTGCCCGTCGTAACGCAACTGCGTCAGCCATACGAAGTGGTTGACGCCGGGGATTTCGTAGGTCAACTTATCGCGGTCGGTCAGGCCGAGGCGCTGCGCGATGTCGTACACGCCGCCGAAGCCGTGGCACAAGCCGATGACCCTGGCTTCGGGATATTTGCGCGCCAGGTGCGTGACGCCGGCCATCACCGGGTTGGCGACCTTGACGTAGTGTGCGTTCGGCGCCAGTTCGAGCATGTCCTCGATCACGCCCTCGAACAGCTTGAGTTGGTAGAAGTTGACCCAGAACGCCTCGTCGTGCATGACGTGCAGGCTGCCGCCCCAGCGATAGCCGTATTTGCGCGCGATGGCCCAGCCGTCGCGCAGGCGCTGGTGGCTGGCGGCCAGCGCGGCATTCACCACCACATCCGCCCCACGGATCGCCTCGCGCCGGTCGGTGGTCTTCTCCAGCCGCAGGTCAATGCCGACCTCGGCAGCATAACGCACACACAACGTGTGGATCGCGTCCAGCCGCTCCCGATTGATGTCCATCAGCGCCACCGTGCAGCCGCGCAGGTTGGGCGTGAGGCAGATGTCGCGGATCATGTTCAGGGAGAACACCGCGCTGCCTGCTCCGATTATGACCACGCGTTTGTTCATTGCAACGTTTTAATAATGCACAGGAGTCTATTGAAACGTTTTTAAAAGTCAATAGGGCAATTGCAGATTCGCCCCAACCGCCGGATAATCCGGCCCGATGACGACGATT
>Ga0308411_10003339_pt1 | contig 10706 bp, 9 predicted proteins | sample HotsprottomLayer_2_FD_203530 | JGI IMG/M metagenome (GOLD analysis project Ga0308411, IMG submission 203530) | Hot spring phototrophic mat microbial communities from Octopus Spring, Yellowstone National Park, Wyoming, United States -... | ecosystem: Environmental > Aquatic > Thermal springs >... | reverse complement strand
TCATCATTAGAAAAACTAAACTATTAGACAAAATTGAAATAAGCTTATTCGCAGATTTTTTCGCTGAGTGCATTTAAAAGCTTAACAACTTAGCACGGACATAGATTCAGTCTGTTTTTTAAGAATTTTTTTAACTTAATAAACTGACTCGTTTTAAGTTCTGGCGTTATGATTTTGCTAATTAAACCTTGCTGATTAGGCAAAACTGAACTGGTTGCTAGGATTCTCTTCTTTTTTCTAGCTTTCAGCCCTACTAGTTGCAAGCAGAGCTTGGGGGCTTGAGACTCAGAGTCAATGGTGGGAGCGATTTTACCTTTCAGTTTAAGTTTTAGGATGACTGGTTCAGTTATGAGGAATGGGTGCTAATGGCATTTGAGAAGTTGAAGTATTTAAATTCTATGTAAGTAATTTTTAAAGATGATCAAAGTTTCAACTACTTTGCGGGGTTTGATGCGGCTCCCAAACGATCAAATGTAGACAATGTGAGCGTAACCCTAAATTTGGTTATTAGAACTGTGCACGGGATAGCTCTCCTGGCTGCTGCTAGCAAAGTGCCGGTGCTAGTCACTTGGGAGAATAGGGATGTTACGGAAGATTTAGTCGAATATATCATTGGACTTGGCTTTAAGACCGAGTTAGCGGAAAGAGAGATAACCAGTTTTGGTTTCAGTGAGCTTAATTTTAAAAAATTTTGGGTAGTCTTGGCGGTCAAATAGTCTTCTAAAATCGTCGCTAAAGCTTTTCGGAGGAACTAAAACCGTTAGTAGAAGAGTTTGTTCTGCATTGAAGATTTTTAAAAGACCCTGACTTTAAAACAAGAATCTTAAAGATCAAATCCCTCAGTGTGCACGCAATTTTTTCCCTCTTTTCTGCCCATCCTTGTTTAATTTTGTTAAATAGTTCAGAGAGATGTCAGCAGATGTTGTTTTGCTGACGCTGGATAGTTTTAACGAGTACGAACTAAAAATTTTGGGCCTTAGCGCAGAAGTAATTTTTGTCTTGCAGCTGTGGTTAGACTCGGAAGAGTCTAGGCAGAAAGTTTAGGCTAAATTTGACAAAACAATTTTAGCTTTGCTGCTTGCTTTTAGAGGTTTAGGGTACGACAGTTTTAATCTGCTCGCTGAGCAGTTGAAAGCACTTCAGGCCAGACCATCCTAAGCTTATGAGAAGAAATTTTTTCTCAAGTAACAAAATGATTGCCTAGTTCTGCCTTTGAACGGTTTTTTGGGAAGGGTGAAACTCTGCAATTTCGCAAAACCTCGAAAAAAATGTCTAGAGTTGAAGTGAAGGAAGGAACATTTAAGCTGCTAAATAGTTTTTAGGGCTTATGAAATTTGGTTAAAACTTTAAAAAACGCAAAAGCTTTTTTTAGGATCAAGTACTTTAGGTTTTAATACCAATCTTAGGGACTTTTTATAACTTTAAAGCGTGTATTATTATTCAGCAAGCAACATCGAGTGAAATGACTGAGACTAATTTAGCAGTTTTTGTTAGTGGAGGACCAGGTCCGGGAATCAACGCATGCATATCTAGTATCGTTAAGAATGCGTCTTTGAAAGGTTGGAGAGTTTTTGGTTTTAAAAGAAGCTTTAAAAGCTTCAAAGAAGACTGGCGGACCGATATTTTTGAGCTTAAATGGGATCAGGTAAGTTTGATAACCAGGCAGGGTGGATCTTTTATTCCCTGTGTTAGGTTCAACCCGCTGAGTGATTCTTCGTCTAAGAAAAAGTTCGAAGAGTTTTTAGAGGAGTTCAGAATTTCCAAATTGGCAATCATTGGAGGGGATGGTTCTAGCAATTTGGCTGTTGGGGTGAGCAAAAACTATCCAGAGGTTTGCGTTGTTGTTTGTCCCAAAACGATAGACAATGATCTCCCTTTAAGTTCAAACACTCCTAGCTTAGGTTTTTCTACAGCTAGAAATGTTGGGGCGCAGTTGGTGATTACCATGGGAGATGATGCTCGAAGTTCAGAGCGATGGTTTGTTGTAACTTGTATGGGAAGGAATGCAGGGTTTTTAGCCCTGGGTGTTGCGTTAGCTGCTGAGGCGCACGCAGTTATTATTCCAGAGGAGGTTCCTAGCGGTACATCCTTGAGCGATCTAGTTGTCGTAGTAAAAAAAGTGATTCTTGCGAGAAAAAAAGCGGGAAAAATGTATGGGATTGCAGTTATTGCGGAGGGAGTACTTGCTAAAACTGATATTAGCTTCCTTTCAAACCCGCCACGTGATGACTTAGGCAGACTTGTTTACCGAGACCTGCAAATTGGAAAATTGATTGCGGAAGAACTTAAAAAAGATCTCTGTGACATGATTATCCTCCACAAGGATCTTGGCTTTGAACTTCGCGCTGCAGCACCATTAGCGTATGATCTAGAGTATGGGATTACTCTGGGTTTTGGTGCTGTAGAGTTCTTAGCTCAAAAGAGAATCGCTGGAGTTGTATTAAGGGATGATTTGAGGCTAAAACTGTTAAGTTTCAGCGAAATCTTAGACTCTGAAGGTAGAGTTAAAACCAGGCAGGTAGATCTCGAAAGTGACTCATTTATCGTAGCGAAGAGAAGGATGAATCAGTGGATCTGTTAAAAGATACCGCCACTTTATCTTTCTTAAACTTTCTTAGCAGGCTAAGTGGCTTTTTGCGTGAAATTTTATTTGCGCGAACTTTCCAGACTACATATTTAGCTGACTCTTTTATTGTTGCATTCAGGCTACCTAATTTATTTCGCAGCGTTTTTGCGGAAGGCGCGGCTTCTAACTCTCTCATTCCGCTTTTTAAGGAAGCTCAGCAAAAAAACCAATTTTGGGCACTGATTTATTTTGCTTTTAAGTTTCTACTTGCTTCATCTGGCCTGATCTGTGCTTTTCTAATCCTTTTTCCTGATTTTTTTCTGTGGTTGATAGCTGGAGGTTTAAGTGGGGAGTCGAAAAATCTGGCTCAAATCTTGACCCGTTTAATGGCTCCTTATCTGGTTGCGATAACTCTTTTAATGCTAATTAATAATATTTTAAGCTTTCATGGCTTTTTTGCTCTCTCCTCAAGTTATCAAATTCTTTTAAATTTGCTCTGCTCATCAGTGCTCCTAGTATATAAGTTAGATCCACTTAAAGCTATTTATGGCTTAACTGGGATGATACTTGGCGTATCTTTCATAACAATTTTAATTGCAAGTTGGTATATAACTACTCGCTCTTCCGACGTGACTCAGGTTGATGAAAGTTTATCTAGCTCATTTTACTCTCAATTTGGGGTAAGTTCGCTTATTGCAGGCAGCTACCAACTTTTAGTTGTTTTATCCACAGCTTTTTGCTCTTTTATTGGCGAAGGAAGTATAAGTGTTTTAAATTACGCAGATAGGTTTGTTCAATTCGTAACGGGCGTAGTCGGAGTTTCCTTGGGAACGGTTTTTTTTGCAAAGGTTTCAGCTGCACAAGAAACCTCCTTGAGCAACCGGATCACTAACACAGCTTTAATCTTTGCTTATTTGGCAGCTTTTTATTTTTTAGGTCTTTTTTGGTTAGTTGGTGAATTTGCTTTTGTAATTTTTTTTGGCACGCAGTTTTATGAACTCCCCACAAAAGACTCCCTTTTGCTTTGCCTTAAGGTTTTGTCGATAGGTTTGCCGTTTTATCTAGTAAACATTATCCTAAGCAGGAAATTATTTTCAGATAGAAGGCACCTTGACAACTTTAAGATATCTCTTTGTCAAATTCTTGCATTTCTGTCCGCCGTGGCTTTGGTTTACTATCTAAGGGATACCTTAAGTGTAGAGGTAGTAGCAGGGGCTTTAACATTTTCTAATTTTTCAACTTATGTTTATTATGTTTCTAAAAGTAGGGATCTAGGTTTGAAGATACACCTTGCGGGCTTTGGCTTAGGTCTTTTTCTCTTGTTATCCGGCTCTCAGCTTGCAGCCCTATCGTCTTATAGCTTTCTATCAGCTATTTGCTTTACAATCGGTTTTGTAGTGCCAGCTTTAGCGTTTTTTGTATTTCTCAAACGTTATGACTTGAGTTTATGGAAGTAGGTCAAGAAAACAGAGGTAGAGAATGGCTTTTTTTTGGCATAGCCGGCTTTTTATTGAGTATTAAGAGCATTGCTGCGAGTTTACTAGCTCAACATCCATCACTGAATTCTGCCTTAAATTTTCTCATTTGGAGTTTGCCTTTCGTAAGTTTAATTTTTACAAAGGGGTCTTTTCGTCTTGGACCAGTATTAACGGTTATGGTTTTTTTCACAGCTTTCTTGATGTATTATCTCTTCACAAAAACCTTCTTCTTAAGTCTAAGTTTTGCTCTGTTCGCTTCCTGTTTTGCAAGCTATTATTATCAACTGTCTGCAAAATTAGGATTCTTTACTGCTAGTAGAGAAATTCTGTATTTAATACTTCCAGCTTTCTCGGCAGCTATCGGAGTGTTCTGCGTTTTATCTATAGATCTCTCAGATCTAAGCTTACTAGCTCAAGTTTTTTGGAAAAGCGCAACTTTTTCAATAACTTTCGCTTTACTGATGTTGTTTTTCATTGTTTGAAAAAGCTCAAGTTTTTTTAAATTTTAACCGATATTTGTAACAAGAAAAGGTGTGTACCTTAAACTAAAGCTAGGCACTGATTGGCTCCTTATTATTGTAGTTGCGTTTTTGATAATCCTTATAATGTATTTTACTCTAGTTCTGCGGATTTTAGACCCTATTATATGGACTAGTTCGATAAACCAGGGAGTGTTTGTTGATTGCTCTTTGCCCAGTAACAAAGGGAAGGGGGTTTGTGACAGGAGTAAAAAATTTTTAAAGCCTCTAGATAGGAGTAAAACTTTTAAGCTTCCCGAACACGCGGGGTTCAATCTTCATTGAGTATTTCACTGAGTTCGAGTCTTACTTTTTGGGCGCTCAGAAGCGTAGGGAGAATTTTCTCGCCGATTTTAGGGTGGTATACCAAATTGAAAGGCACGTAATTAGCCCCGTATTTCTTCAAAAAAAGAGTAATTTGTGGATCTCCAGAAGTCCAGTCTGCCCTGACAAAAACAAAACCTTTATTCTGAAGTTTAATTTTAAGCTCTTCGTCGGAAAACACTAACAACTTATTCAGCTTACAGGTAACACACCATGAGGCTGTTACATCTAAATAAAATGGTATCGAGTTTTTTCGAAGATCCTCAACGAGCTCAGGACTAAAGTTTTTCCACCTGACTCCATATTCAAACATGTCATCTTCAGAGCAAAGGGAACTTGATTTGCCAAACGCAACTGGAAACCAATACAGTGATATCAGAACCAGAACCAAAGCTAATCCTATTTTTTTAATCGATACAAGCAGAATAACCCATAATAGATAGAAGCATAGCACTCCGAAAATTGATGCGCCTTGAGACTGATTAATACCTAAAAACCAAAAGCTTGTTAACAGTAAAGGGATCGCCAATACACCTTTAAAGATGTCTCCTTTTGAGCTTAAGGCTTTTAACGATTTTGAGCTTAAAATTAGCTTTTCTATCAACACAAAAAAAAAGCCAAAAGAAAAGCCCAGAGATAGAAAGCTTAAAAAAGAGAATAAAAACGACTCGGTAAGGGTTTTAGAAAGCAAAACGACTAAAACAGGGGCTCCACAAGGCATAGCCAGCAGACAAAGAAAACTCCCAAATAAAAACTGTCCGCTAGCTGTTTGAGGAAAACTTCCCCTGTGATAAAAACTAATTTTAAGGGGTAGCCAACCAAGGAGGTTGAGAGTGGTTGTTATTAGCAAAAAGTTGATAACAGCGACGAAAATAGGGTTCTGGAATTGAAAGCCCCATCCAAACCCTTCTGAAAGAAACTCCTTTGAGAAGTAACTGATAGAACCTACGGCTAGAGTGGAAAGAGAAGTCCCTAAAATGAATGCCACTCGTAGAGCAGGTTTTTTATCCGAGATTTGTAGGGCTTTTAAAGCAATCACAGGGAGAATGCACGGCATAAAATTCAAGATAACCCCTGCAGCAATTCCTAACACCAAACCCGTTAGCAGAGAGTAGAGATAGCCTTCCAGATTGCCCACTACAGGGTATACATCCCAATTCCCGACTTTGTAAAAGGAGTCGTTTACTTTTAATAATCCTTGAATGTTTTTTAAATCCTCCTTAAGAATAACTTTATTTTGAGCAATCTCAACTTCTTGATTGTTGAATGGGAAAAAATCTAACTGAGCTTCAGCTTCAAACTTGGTATAATTCCCTTCAAGTACAACAACCGAGGAAGGTAGACTGTTAGGAAAGTCCAGCGCGACTTCTAAATCATCGGTTGGTCTTACCGGAATTTTATCTAAGGGTAGGGTGGCGTTTATGCTACCCGGGATACAAATTTCCTCACAGATTAAGTAATCGATAGAAAACTCAACCTTTCTGGGTAACTTCCCGAAGTCAAATCTTAACAGAGCCGATGGGTTTTCTAAAACATAATTTGTTATCCCGCCTTGGTTTTTCCGTTTTGGTGGAGAAAGTAGGATAGGATAGCTTTTTTTGGCTTTAGAGTCGAATCTAATTAAAAATTTGATAGCTTCACCGGAATCGCCCGGGTTCCACCAGTACAAGTACCAGCCAGGTTGTGTTTTAAAATCAAAAATCAAAGATAACTTTGTGGCCTCGGATGACTTTTTAATATCCTTGAAGATTTCCAAAGAGAGGTTATTACCATCAAATCGCTGAGCTGGCAAATAAAAATTGACAAAAAGCAAAACAATAAACAACAATTTAAACGAATTCAGCATGGCACAATACTTGACGTGGGCAACCCTTCTGGAAAAAGAAAAATCAGCCACGTATTTTCAAAATATTTTAAAATCGATAGAGGAAGAAGAGAACCAGGGTATTGTAATCTATCCGCCAAAAAATCAGAGATTCGAAGCATTCAGGAGAACCCCTTTTGAGTCTTTAAAATGCGTTATTTTAGGTCAAGACCCATACGTAAATCCAAAACAGGCACATGGTCTATGTTTTTCTGTGCCCAAAGGAGTGCCTCTGCCCCCCTCTTTAATAAACATTTTTAAGGAAATAGAAACAGATTTAGGATGCAAGATGGATTTTTCTAACGGGGATTTAAGTTACCTGGCAGATCAAGGAGTTTTTTTGTTGAACTCTATCTTAACAGTTAGAAAAGGCGCCCCAGGGAGTCATAAACATTTAGGTTGGGAAATTTTCACAGATAAAGTTATTCAGTTGATCTCGCACTACAAAGAGGCAGTAGTGTTCATGCTTTGGGGGAGTTTTGCTTGTAAGAAAGAATCACTAATTGATAAAACCAAGCATCTAATTCTCAAAGCACCTCACCCGAGTCCCTTATCTTGTAACAAAGGTTTTTTTGGCTGTAAGCATTTTTCAAAGTGCAATGATTTTTTAGCGAGCAGAGGTCTTGGTGTGATTAATTGGTCTAATTGTATTGAAAAGATTGTAGAAACAGCAGCTCCAAGTAACTCTTAGTTTCAATTGTTGTAATGACAGGTTGAGTGCTCAAAGAGTTTTAACATTAGAGCATTTAAAGTTTCTCACCACTCATCTAATTCAACTACGCATTAAATTTAATTTGGTTGAGTAGTGCGAACTTAGTTAGTAGGGTTCAAGTTAATTTGAGGTTTGGTTGACTAGTAAATTTATCAATTTTGGTTGACCGTGTCTGTCACTTACTAATATAAAATTATTGCACTCTTTTAATTGTAAAGCTTGAAGAGCTAATTGCTTGAGCTCTTCCCCTGAAATACTGGAGTTGAGTTTTAGCACTCGCTTTTTTTTGCCGTTCACCTGGATTACTATTTCCAGGCTTTCCGTTTCAGCACTGGTCTCTATTTGGGGCCACTGTTGGTTCACTAATAACCCGTGCTCGCCAAGCTTTTGCCACAAGAACTCACTCAAATGAGGCGCGTATGGGCTTAAAAGTTTCAGAAAATTTTTTTTAGTTTCAACACTACAACTTTTTCGGGCTACAAAGTTCAAGAATTCCATCATGCTAGCTATCGCAGTGTTAAATCTTAATTTTTCAGTATCCTCAGTTACTTTTATGATTAACTTGTTAAAGTTTAACCTTACAGAGTCATCCTCTTCGCCAGATGAACCTAGCACCCAAGAGTAAACTTTTTTTAAGAACCTGTAAACTCCCTGAATGGCTTTATCATCCCAAATTCTTTTGTCAGATAAAGGGCCCATAAACATCAGGTACAGCCTAAGAGTATCTGCACCGTACTTTTGTACAACTTCAATCGGATCTACTACGTTTTTTAAACTTTTGGACATCTTAGCAGTTATTTGAGTTAGTTCTGTACCGCTTCTTTTGTCAAAAAACCGTCCATTTTTTTCCTCTACCTGATCTGCAGGAACTAGCCTACCTGTTGGATCTTGGTACGCGTAACTTAAAACCATTCCCTGATTGTACAACTTGGCAAATGGTTCTTTGGTCGATACAAAACCCCAATCGAATAGAAACTTGTGCCAAAATCTGGCATACAATAGATGAAGTACTGCATGCTCTGCACCTCCCAAGTATAGTTTGACCGGCATCCATAATTTCTCTAAGTCTTTATCTACCAGTTCCCGAGGATTTTCAGGATCTATAAACCTTAAATAATACCAACAACTTCCTGCCCATTGAGGCATAGTATTTGTGTCTCTTCTTCCGATGAGCCCAGTTTTTGGGTCTTTCACAATAACCCAGTTTTCGGCTGATTCTAACGGACTTTTACCTCCGCCTATTGGTTTAAAACTTTCCAGCTCTGGCAAAGTTAAAGGAAGCTCTTCTAAAGTTAAGCAAGTTCTTAATCCGTTCTCCCAATGTATTATTGGTATTGGTTCTCCCCAATACCTTTGCCTACTAAAAATCCAATCTCTAAGTTTGAATGATTTTGACTCTTTGCAAAAACCTCTTTGGGATAGGTAATCATTTATAATTTTTTTTGCCTCCTCAGAAGGCACATTGTGCAATTCCTCAGAACCTAAAACTAACTTTTTTACTACTCCCAACTCACAAAATGGATCTGGGCTTTCCCCATCCAAAGGCCAAACCACTTTCCTTATAGGCAGATTGTTTTCTTGCGCAAAATCGTAATCTCTCTGATCGTGAGCTGGAACTCCCATTACTGCTCCTGTTCCATATGAGCCTACAACGTATTCCGCGACGTAAATTGGCACTCTCTCGCCTGTTAGCGGGTTTAAGGCATATGATCCTGTAAAAACTCCCGCTTTAGATTTTTCGGTTGCTCTTTGAAGTTCTGTTTTAGCCAAAGCCGCTTCTGTGAACTCTTTCGCCTTTTGATTTCTGAGCAGGAAAAAGTTTTTGTGCGCAAACTCTGGCGACAGCGATAAAAAAGTAACCCCTGGCAGAGTATCTAACCTGGTTGTAAAACAATCTATGCTAAAAGTTTCATGAACAACAAAAGTGACTGTATGGCCGTAACTTCTTCCAATCCAGTTTTTCTGTTGCTCAATTATCGATTCCGGCCAGTCTAAAAGCTCTAGATCTTCAAGCAATCTATCTGCATAAGCTGTGATTCTTAAGACCCACTGTTTTAACGGGATCCTAATTACATCGAAGCCCCCTCTCTCGCTTTTTCCGTCTATAACCTCCTCATTTGCCAAAACAGTCCCAAGTTCTGGGCAATAGTTAACATATGAAATGTCCTGATACCCTAAGCGAAACTGATCTTGATACTCCTGTACTGCAAGAGGTCCTGTGTTTTGAACTTCTGCTGGTATAGCAAGCTCGCTTATTGGCCGAGCTCTTTTTTGCTTTTCATCATAATAGCTGTTATAAAAAAGTGTAAAGATATACTGAGTCCACTTATAATAACTAGGATCAGAGGTGCGAATCTCCCTTCGCCAATCGTAGGCAAAGCCAAGCCGTTTTAACTGAAATTTAAACTTTTCACAGTTTCGGCTGGTTTCGACTGCAGGGTGTTCTCCTGTTGCTATTGCATGTTGCTCAGCTGGAAGTCCGAAGGAGTCAAATCCCATAGGGTGCAGAACGGTGAAACCTTGCATTTTTTTAAACCTGGCGTAAATATCAGTTGCTGAGTAACCTAAAGGGTGTCCGACATGAAGCCCGGCTCCGCTGGGGTAAGGAAACATATCCAAAATATAGAGACACTTTGTTTTGTCTAAGTTTTTACTGAAAGGTACTTCAAAGCATTTAGCTTCTTCCCATAATTTTTGAATCTGAGGCTCGTACTCTAAGGGGTTAAAATCGCTACTCATTTGAGTTGCTGTGTGCGGACCGGACGGGACTCGAACCCGCGGCCTCTGGCGTGACAGGCCAGCGTTCTAACCGACTGAACTACCGGTCCTCTGATGAAAACATATTAAATGATAGTTAAAAAAATGGCAAGTTAGCCGGCTGGAATTAACTGGCTAATTGCGTTGTAAAGCTCATCAGGCTTCAATGGTTTTGTTAGCACTAAATCAAAATTTTCAAATTGATCAATGCGATCTTTCGAATGAGCTGTTAGCCCTAGAACAGGCGTTTTTGGGGATAACTTGGTCTTGATTTTTGCACAGCAATCAACTCCTCCCATGATAGGCATTTCAAAATCTAGAATTATGAGGTCAAATGTTTCTTGGTTTACTAATTGAAGAGCTTCTACTCCATTTGAAACAGTTTTTACATAATTTTGATGCCCAAGCAATTTTTGAATAACTAATCTGTTGATCTCATCATCTTCAGCTACCAATATTTTCAAGTTAGTGGGTTTACAGGATGTAC
>Ga0308411_10003338_pt1 | contig 10706 bp, 7 predicted proteins | sample HotsprottomLayer_2_FD_203530 | JGI IMG/M metagenome (GOLD analysis project Ga0308411, IMG submission 203530) | Hot spring phototrophic mat microbial communities from Octopus Spring, Yellowstone National Park, Wyoming, United States -... | ecosystem: Environmental > Aquatic > Thermal springs >... | reverse complement strand
GCGGCGCCACCAATATGGAATGTTCTCAATGTAAGCTGTGTACCTGGTTCACCAATCGACTGAGCTGCAATTATACCAACCGCTTCACCAACATCAACGAGCTTACCGGTTGTTAAATTTCTTCCATAACATTTCGCACAAACACCACGCTTTGAATCACAGGTTAGAACTGTTCTAATTTTAACAGATTCAATTGCGGTTTCACCGATTCGCTCTGCAATCTCTTCAGTAATTAATTCACCAGATTCACAGAGTAATTCATTAGTTAATGGATCATAAATATCTTCAAGAGCAACTCGGCCTAAAATTCTTTCAGATAGTGGTTCTCGAATTTCTTCACCATATTTCAATGCAGAAATTTCAACACCACGAATTGTTCCACAATCATATTGAGTAACAACAACATCTTGTGCAACATCAACCAATCTTCTTGTAAGATAACCAGCATCAGCAGTCTTCAAAGCCGTATCGGCAAGTCCTTTTCTTGCACCATGAGTTGAAATGAAATATTCTATAACTGAAAGACCTTCTTTGAAGTTTGATATAATTGGACTTTCAATAATTTCTCCAGCTTGTCCGGTCAAACTCTTTTGTGGTTTTGCCATTAATCCTCTCATACCAGCAAGCTGACGAACTTGCTCTTTAGAACCACGAGCACCGGAATCAATCATCATCCACAGTGGATTGAATCCTTCTTGAGATTTTTTCAAAGTATCTACGAGAGCGTCAGCAACATTATTTGTGGTATGTGTCCAGATATCAATTATCTTGTTGTATCTTTCACCTTCAGATATATAACCTTCTTGCCATTGATTGAGAACTTTCTTTACTTCTTTATTCGATTTTTCAACAAATTGCCATTTAAGATCGGGAACAACCATATCATCAACATTGATAGAAATTCCACCTAAGGTTGCAAACTTAAATCCGATGTCTTTTAAATCATCGAGAAATTGTGCAGTTCTTACATTTCCAAGTCGGCGGAACATTTTCCCAATCAAACTACCAAAAGATTTCTTCACCAGTAATTCATTAATGAAGCCCATTTCTTTTGGAACAATTCTATTAAAGATAACTCTTCCAACAGAAGTTTCAATTAATTCATCATCAATTCTAACTTTAATTCTTGCATGCAATCCAACTTTTTTATTTTCGTAAGCGACAAGGACTTCATCGGATGAACTGAAAACTTTTCCTTCACCAAGATCACCATCTTTAATTTTTGTAAGGTAATAACAACCAAGAATAATATCCTGTGTTGGAATAACTATTGGATTACCATTTTGTGGTGAAAGAATGTTATGACTTGAGAGCATCAATAACTGACATTCAAGTATAGCTTCTGGTGATAGAGGAACATGAACAGCCATCTGGTCGCCATCGAAGTCAGCATTAAATGCTGTACACACCATTGGATGAATTTCAATTGCCTTCGTTGTAACTAAAATTGGCTGGAATGCCTGAATACCGAGTCTGTGTAAAGTTGGTGCACGATTTAACATTACAGGATGAGAATCAACGATACTCTCAAGAATTTCCCATACAATTGGTTGTTTTTTATCAATAACTTTTCTGGCGCTTTTAACAGTTTTGTTATAGCCACGTTCAATTAACTTATTTATAACAAACGGCTTGAATAATTCCAGAGCCATATCTCTATTTAGTCCACACTGATGCAATTTCAGTTCTGGATTAACAACGATAACTGAGCGACCAGAGTAATCAACTCTCTTCCCTAAAAGATTTTGTCTGAATCTACCTTGCTTACCTTTTAAAATATCTGATAATGATTTTAATGCTCTATTAGATTCTGCACGAACTACATTTGTCCTTCTTGAATTATCAAATAAAGCATCAACGGCTTCTTGAAGCATTCTCTTTTCATTACGAAGAATAACATCTGGAGCCTTAATTTCTTTTAATCTTTTCAAACGATTATTTCTAATGATAACCCTTCTATATAGATCATTTAAGTCACTTGTTGCAAATCTTCCACCTTCAAGAGGAACTAGTGGACGGAGTTCAGGTGGAATCACAGGAACCACATCAACAACCATCCATTCAGGTTTATTTTCAGGGGCGCCTTCTCTTGGTTTGAAAGCTTCAATTATTTTTAATCTTTTAAGAATTTCTTGTTTTTTCTGTTGAGAAGTTTCTTCTTTGAGTTGAGTTCTAAGCTCTAAACTCAAAGCTTCGGGATCAACTTTCTTCAATAATGCTTTTAGTGCTTCTCCGCCCATCTTAGCAACAAATTTACGAGGGTCATCATCACTTAACTTTTCGTTATCAGGTGGGAGTGTATTTAATATTTCAAAATATTGTTCTTCAGTAATTAAATCTTTTTCTTTTAATCCAGTTGGCCCAGGATTAATAACAACATAGGTCTCATAATAAACAATGCGTTCAAGATCTTTTGTAGTGAATCCTAAAACATTACCAATCTTGCTTGGTTGTGATCTAAAAAACCATATATGAGCAACAGGGTCTGCAAGAGCAATATGTCCCATTCTTTCTCGACGGACAGATTTTGTCGTAACCTCAACGCCACATCTATCACAAATAATTCCTTTGTATCTTATCCTTTTATATTTACCACAATGACATTCCCAATCTCGTGTAGGGCCGAAGATTTTCTCGCAGAATAATCCATCTTTTTCAGGTCTGAATGAACGGTAGTTTATAGTTTCAGGTTTTGTTACCTCGCCGTGAGATCTTTTTAAAATTACATCGGGATTGGCAAGACTGATAGTAATTTTTGAAATTATTTTTGGTTGCTGGTCTAAAGGTTTAATTGTTGTCATTTTTCAAACTCATAATTTGTTATTGATTCTTATTCGTATTCAACATTTACTTCAAGACATAGTCCTTGCAATTCCCTGACTAAAACATTAAACGATTCAGGGACATTAGCTTCAGGAAAATCGATACCTTTTACAACTGCTTCATAAACTTTTGCTCTACCAGTCACATCGTCACTTTTCACGGTTAACATCTCCTGAAGAGTATGTGCTGCACCATAAGCTTCAAGAGCCCAAACTTCCATTTCACCAAATCTTTGTCCACCGAATTGTGCTTTACCACCAAGTGGTTGTTGAGTAATTAATGAATAAGGTCCAATTGACCTTGCATGAATCTTATCTTCAACTAGGTGAGAAAGCTTCATAATATAAGCTACACCAACGGTGACCTCTTTATCAAATCTCTCGCCAGTTCTACCATCATAAAGAACAGTTTTTCCACTTGAATTTAATCCGGCTTTCTTTAGGTATTCTTGTATTTCTTCCCACGATGCACCATCAAAAATTGGAGTTGCAAATTTAACTCCGAGTTTATAAGCAGCCCAACCCAGAGCACATTCAAGCAACTGACCAACATTCATTCGTGATGGAACACCAAGAGGATTAAGAATAATATCGACTGGGGTTCCATCTGGTAAAAATGGCATATCTTCTACAGGGACAATTTTCGCGACAACACCCTTATTTCCATGGCGGCCAGCCATTTTATCACCGACCATTATCTTCCGTTTTTTAGCTACATAAACTTTTGCCATTTGAACAATTCCTGGAGGCAAATCATCACCAGCTTGAATTTTGTTTTTCTCTCTCTTCAGTGTATCATCAATTTCCTGTTTGTGTAAGAAATAATTTTCATAAAGTTTTCTGACAAGATTATTCTTTCTGGAATTCTCTGTCCAATCAGGCACAACATCGAGTTCATCAACTTTATCACCTAAGGCTTCAAAAATTGATCTTCTCAAAATAGTTCCACTTCGAATCGCTGATGATCCATCTCTAAATTTAATTCCAATTGCTTCAACACCATCAAAAATTTCGACAAGCCTATCAACTAATTTTGATCTAAGATTTTCGATATTTTCATCGTGTTCTTTTTCAAGTTGCTCAATTAATCTTTTTTCTTCTTTCTTTCCTTCAGCGTCTCTTTTTCTTCGTGTAAATAATTTTGTTGCGACAACAACTCCTTTCATCCCAGCTGGTGCTCTTAATGAAGCATCCTTTACATCACCAGCTTTATCACCAAATATCGCTCTTAATAATCTTTCTTCAGGAGTAGGATCTGTTTCGCCCTTTGGAGTTATTTTTCCTATTAAGATGTCGTTCTCTTTGACCTCTGTTCCAACTCTCACAATTCCATATTCATCAAGGTCTTTAGTTGCCTCTTCACTAACATTCGGAATTTCACGAGTTAATTCTTCTTCACCTCGTTTTGTTTCTCTTACCTGTAGTTCAAATTCTTCAATGTGAATTGAAGTATAAGTATCTTCCTTAACAAGTCTTTCACTTAAAATAATAGCATCTTCAAAATTATATCCTCTCCAAGGCATGTAAGCAACAAGAATGTTTTTCCCAAGAGCAAGTTCACCATTATCCGTTGCATGACCATCTGCAAGGACATCTCCTTTTTTAACTCTTTGCCCCTCAATTACGAGCGGTTTTTGATTAATACAAGTATCCTGATTTGTCCTATAGAATTTGGTAAGTTTATAAGTTTTAATTTTTCGATCTTCAAAAGATGTCAATCTTTCAGTTTCTGTCATATCATATTCAATCGTGATATGATTTGAGTCACATTCAAGAACAACACCATCACCTTCTGCAAGTATTAATGCTCGCGAATCTCTTGCAACTTTTGCTTCCATTCCTGTTCCAACAAGTGGAGACTCAGTCTTTAATAATGGAACAGCTTGTCGTTGCATGTTGCTTCCCATTAATGCTCTATTAGCATCATCGTGTTCAAGAAACGGAATTAATGAAGCAGCAGGACTAACAATTTGATTTGGAGCAACATCCATATATTTGATGTTCTCAGAAGGTTCTTCAGGGAAATCTCCTCTGAATCGTGAAATTATTCTTTCATCAATAAATCTACCTTGTTCATTTAACTTCGTACTTGCTTGAGCAATTGCTACTTCATCTTCTTTTTCAGCAGTTAAATATTCAATTTTATCTGTAACTTTTCCACCTTCAACTTTTCGATAAGGAGTTTCAATGAACCCATATCTATTGATTCTGGAGTAAATACAGAGTGACGAAATCAATCCGATGTTTGGACCTTCCGGAGTTTCGATCGGACACAAACGACCATAATGTGTATAATGGACATCTCTTACTTCAAAACCGGCTCTTTCTCTTGTTAAACCACCAGGACCAAGTGCACTAAGTCTTCGTTTGTGAGTTATTTCAGCAAGTGGATTAGTTTGATCAAGGAACTGAGACAATTGATTTGTACCAAAGAAAGAATTAATTACACTTGAAATAATTCGTGCGTTTACAAGATCTTGAGGTCCAAAATTCTCTGTTTCCTGAATGTTCATCTTTTCTCTAATAGTTCTTGCTAATCTTGCAAACGCAGTGTTAAATTGTTGAGTTAATTGCTCACCAACAGTTCTAACTCTTCTATTTCCAAGATGATCAATATCATCAACCGGATGTTTTCCATCCTTTAACTCGATTATGTATTTTATGATTGCAATTATATCTTCTTTGGTAAGAATTGTAATATCTTCTGGAATATTTAATCCGAGTTTAACATTCATCCTATGACGACCAACTTCACCGAGATCATATCGTTTTGGATTGAAGAATAATTTATCAATTAATCCTCTTGCTGTTTCAAGATCAGGTGCTTCGGTCGCTCTTAATTGTTTGTAAATTGCCTCAAGTGCTTCTTCTTCACTGCGTGCAATATCGTTTGCAAGTGTATTGAGAATCAAATGACCATCAACTGATTCAATTTTTTTAATGAATTTAACTTTTTTGTTACCTGTCTTCTTTGCCCTTAATAAAATCTCTTCTGTAAATTCTGTATCTTTTGTTGCAAAAATTTCACCAGTTGAAAAATCAATTAAATCGGATGCTAATTTTCTACCAAAGTAATCTTTAACTTCCGGTTTGTTTAAATCAACCTCTTCGTATAAATCAAATAATTCAAGAATTTGTTCATCGGAAGAAAAACCAATTGCTCTTAGTAAAGTTGTTGCAGGGAATTTCTTTTTTCTATCAATGTAGACATACATCATATTGGAGATGTCAGTAGCGAATTCAACCCATGAACCTTTAAATGGAATAACTCTTCCAGTGTAAATCATTGTTCCATTCGGATGCATTGTTTCGGAAAATACGACACCAGGGGAGCGATGTAATTGACTAACAATTGCTCGCTCAGCACCATTAATAATGAAACTACCTTTTGGTGTCATAAAAGGTAAATTTCCAAGATACACATCTTGCTCAACAGACTGCACAAACTCTTGTGATTCAAGGTCTCGAATTGAAAGTCGCATTTTTGCTTTCAATGGAACTGCATAAGTTAGACCTCTTTCAAGACATTCTTGAATTTTATATCTAGGTTTTTCAACATAATACTCAACAAAATCTAGTTTATAAGTTTCCCTTTGATCTAAAACCGGGAAGTTTTGAAGAAAAACGCTTTGTAGTCCCTTGTTTTCTCTCTTGTCTGGTGGAACCTTTGTCTGGAGAAAATCTTCAAAAGATTCAAGCTGAACTGCTAATAAATCCGGAACACTGATTGCACTTTTAATTTTTGAGAATGAAATTCTATCTGTCACTTTTACATCTCCAATACTTATTATTGATTTTTACCAATAAAAATAGAAAATGATGAGCCATATATTGACTCATCACTTTCTTTGTAAAAAAATATTTTTCGACTAATATTACTTAATCTCGACTTTACCGCCAGCTTCCTCAATTTCTTTCTTTATTTTTTCAGCTTCTTCTTTGCTTATGCCTTCCTTAATTGGCTTTGGTGCTGAATCAACAAGGTCCTTTGCTTCTTTCAATCCTAAGCCAGTATATGCACGGACAACTTTGATAACATTAATCTTCTGTGCACCCGCATCAGTTAAAATTACTTGGAATTCGGTTTTTTCCTCTTGGGCTGGTGCTGCTGGTCCTCCTGCTACGGGAGCACCTGCCATAACTACTGGTGCAGTAGCTGTTACACCAAATTCCTCTTCCAAAGCTTTCTTTAATTCAGCAGCTTCTATTAAAGTCAATCCTTTAATTTGTTCTACTAAACTTGCTACTTTCTCTGTCATTTTAATAACTCCTGATTTTTTTAATTACTTTCTTGTTTTTTAATGTAAGCATCTAAAACACCAACCAGATCACGCATTACAGCATTAATAGCTCCAACCAATCCAGAAATAGGAGATTGGATGCCATTAATAATATTAGCAATGATTTCTGGTTTTGATGGCAAGTTTGCCAATTCATCTAATCTTGAACCATCATAAAAAGAGGTTTCAACATAACAAGCTTTTAAATCAAGCTTGTTGTATTTCTCTCTAAATTTTTTGATAATCTTTGCAGGAACTATAGGGTCTTCTTTTGGAATTACCAGACCGGTCATTCCTACGAGATATTGCTTTGCTTTTTCAAAGCGTTTTATCCGATCAATTGCAAGTTTCGCCAGAGTATTCTTTACTACACGATACTCCACATTAGCTTTTCGAAATTCTCGTCGAAGTTCATTGACCTCTTCAACAGTAATCCCGTGATAATTAATAAGATAAAGACCAGTCGCATCTTTCAACTTATCAGCAAATCTTGCAACGATTTCGGTTTTTTCAGCTTTATTCATAATTCAACCTATCCTTAATAGATTTACATCATTAATATTTGGAAGCTTAAGAGTGCGTAATAGTCACTTTTATAAATTAGTTAACTCATTTCGATCTATTTTAATTCCAGGTCCCATTGTGCTTGAAAGAAAAATCGTTTTCACATATTGACCTTTTGCTGAAGCAGGTTTTAATCTAAGAATTGTGCTGATTAAAGCTTTAAAGTTCTCAATTAATTTTTGAGCATCAAAAGATGCTTTACCGATTGATGCGTGAATAATTCCACCTTTATCAACTCGGAATTGAATTTTACCTGCCTTCAGTTCTTTTACAACCTTACCAACCTCATTTGTAACAGTTCCGCTCTTTGGATTAGGCATCAAACCGCGAGCACCTAAAATTTTACCGAGCTTTCCAACTTCTGGCATTACATCAGGCGTTGCAACTACAACATCAAAATCTAACCATCCTTCCTGAATTTTCTTTATGTATTCATCAAATCCTACAAAATCAGCACCTGCTTCTTTTGCTTCAGTTTCTTTTGGTCCGCGTGTTAAAACCAAAACCTTTATATCCTTTCCTGTACCATGTGGAAGAACAACTGTTCCCCTAACCATTTGATCAGCATGTCTCGGATCAACGCCTAATCTAACAGCCACATCAACTGATTCGTCAAATTTTGTGTTAGCTAATTTTTTAACAAGCTCAATGGCTTCAGTCAATTTATACTCTTTTTTCTTATCAATTAATGAAAGATTACTTCTAACTCTTTTACTGATTTTCATATATAACCTATTTTTTTATCCTTCTACAGTTATTCCCATACTTCTTGCTGTCCCTTCGATCATACTCATTGCCGCTTCAAGTGAAGATGCATTTAAATCCTGCATTTTCAACATTGCAATTTCTTTAATTTGTTCTTTTGTGACTTTTCCAACTTTGGCCCTATTAGGCTCAGCAGAACCCTTTTCTATTTTAGCAGCTTTGAGTAATAAAACTGATGCAGGCGGAGTTTTCGTGATAAATGTAAAAGATTTATCAGAGTAAACTGTAATAACAACTGGAATAATTAATCCTGCTTGATTTTGAGTTCTTGCATTAAATTGTTTGCAAAACTCCATAATGTTCACACCTTTTTGACCTAATGCTGGTCCAACAGGTGGTGCGGGATTTGCCTGACCTGCAGGAATTTGAAGTTTTATGTAACCAACAATTTTCTTAGCCATATCTTTCTCTCAATTTTTATTTTTCTAATTCTGCTTGTGTAAAATCAATTTCAACTGGTGTCTTTCTTCCAAAGATGCTAACCATTACTTTAAGTTTTAGCTTCTCATTATTAACTTCTTGAACCGTGCCTTTTAATTTTGCAAAAGGACCATTTGTAATTACAATTGGATCACCAACTCTAAATGGGGTCTCAATTCTTTCACCTTTGGCTTCTGCTTGAATTTTTCCGATGATCCTTTCTACTTCATCTGAATGAAGTGGTTGTGGTCTATTTTTTGTCCCAAGGAAACCCATTACAGATGGAATACTAAGAATAATATCAATTATCTTTTTATCAAGTTCAGCCTCAATTAAAATATAACCTGGAAAGAAGCTTTTACTTTTTTGCTTCTTTTTTCCATCCCTTACTTCAAATACTTTTTCAACAGGAATTAAAATTTGTTTGATATATGGCTGTAAATTCCGGAACTCAACTTCCTTTTCGAGAGCTGTTTTAACTTTATTTTCATGACCTGAGAAAGTTCTCAAAACATACCATTTAAAACTCATCTCTAAAAAATTCCCTTAATTATATTATTCAATATCTGGTCAATGATATAAACAAACACAGCAAGAATTAAACAAGTAATAATGACAAGTTGAGTAGAGCCTTTAAGTTCTTCCTGTGTTGGCCAGGTTACTTTTTTCATTTCTCTAACAACATCGTTAATATAATTGATAATTTTTTGCTTCATAAAAAATCTCCTTATTATGCACGTCAGGAGGGACTCGAACCCCCAACCTGCGGTTTTGGAGACCGCTGCTCTACCAATTGAGCTACTGACGTAATTTATTTCGTTTCTTTATGAATTGTGTGTTTATTACACCACTTACAATACTTTTTATACTCTACTCTACCTGAATGGAGTTTTTTATTTTTTGTGGTAGTGTAATTTCTCCTTTTACACTCTGTGCATTCTAATGTAATTATATCTCTCATCTTTTAATTCTCATTTTTTTGAGCTTGCGACCGGGATTGAACCGGTGACCTCTTCCTTACCAAGGAAGTGCTCTACCAACTGAGCTACGCAAGCAGTTTCATTTTTTCAAACTAAAAAATATTCCCTAAAGTAGGGCAACTCTCAAACAAAATTTTAAAAAACATTTCATATTTTTCATAGCAGGAACTTAAACAGAAAATGTAACCAATCCCGACTTGTCGGGATGACTCTACCAACTGACATCAAAATCCTAAACTATCCAATAAATACTTTATTTTCTTGTATCGCTTCAACTCATACTCCCGCTTAACCGCTTCTTGTCGACTCTCAAACTCTTCACTATGTAAAAGAACCCACGGCTGATACCTTTTCGTATACCGTGCCCTCGAACTATTATGAAATTCTATCCTTTTCTTTAAGTCAGAAGTCGAACCTATATAATACTTATCAAACCTCTGACTCTTTAATACATAAGTATAATACTTCATCGAGCGGGAGACGGGACTCGAACCCGCGACCAATCCCGACTTGTCGGGATGACTCTACCAACTGACATCAAAATCCTAAACTATCCAATAAATACTTTATTTTCTTGTATCGCTTCAACTCATACTCCCGCTTAACCGCTTCTTGTCGACTCTCAAACTCTTCACTATGTAAAAGAACCCACGGCTGATACCTTTTCGTATACCGTGCCCTCGAACTATTATGAAATTCTATCCTTTTCTTTAAGTCAGAAGTCGAACCTATATAATACTTATCAAACCTCTGACTCTTTAATACATAAGTATAATACTTCATCGAGCGGGAGACGGGACTCGAACCCGCGACCAACAGCTTGGAAGGCTGTGACTCTGCCAACTGAGTTACTCCCGCTTTCAAATTTTCAAAAC
>Ga0308411_10003336_pt1 | contig 10710 bp, 8 predicted proteins | sample HotsprottomLayer_2_FD_203530 | JGI IMG/M metagenome (GOLD analysis project Ga0308411, IMG submission 203530) | Hot spring phototrophic mat microbial communities from Octopus Spring, Yellowstone National Park, Wyoming, United States -... | ecosystem: Environmental > Aquatic > Thermal springs >... | reverse complement strand
GCCCCCCTGCCCGCCGCCGATCGTCTCGTAGTACACCCAGCCGTCCCCGCCCAGCATGACGTTGTTCATCGTTCCGGCCGAGGCGGCCGGCACCCGATCGGGCACCAGCTCCGCGAGCGCCCGGAGGCACAGATCGGCCACCCGTTGGCTCACCTCCACGTTGCCGGCCCCCACCGCGGCGGGAAAACGGGCGTCGAGCACGCTGCCCGGCCGGGTGCGCACCGTCACCGGGCGCATCACCCCGGCGTTCGTCGGGAGGTCGGGATCGAGGACGCTGCGCAGCGCGAAAGCGACCGCCGAGACGGTGACCGCCCGCACGGCGTTCATGGGACCGGGGACCTGGTCGTCGCAGCCGGTGAAGTCGAGGATCACCTGCCCGTCCCGCACCGCCAGGTGCACCGCCAGCCGCACCGACCCTCGTTGGTGGGGCTCGGGGCCGGTCGAGTCGAGCACGTCGGTCGCCTCGACCTCGCCTTCCCCGAGCGCGCCGAGCGCGGCCCGCATGCGCCGCTCCCCCCAGGCGAGCACCTCGTCGAACGGTTCGGCGGCGAGCTCGGCCAGGCGCGCCACCCCGACCGTGTTCGCCCCGAGCTGGGCGTCGAGGTCACCGCGGCGCTCCTCGGGGGTGCGCGACGCGGCGACGATGATGTCCCGGACCGCCTCCGAGAACCGGACCGGCGGGATCCGCAAGCCCTCCTGGGCGATGTGCTCGGCCGCCGCCGGCATCGATCCCGGGGTCATGCCGCCGAGGTCGGCGTGGTGGGCCCGGTTCGCCACCCAGCCCACGAGGCGGCCGTCGACGAAACAGGGCGCGACGACGGTGAGGTCGTTGAGGTGGGTACCGCCGGCGTAGGGGTCGTTGCTGACGATCTGGTCGCCGGGTCGGGGGTCACGACCCGCCGCCGCGATGGCGACGGCCACCGCGGCGGGCATCGACCCGAGGTGCACCGGGATGTGCTCGGCCTGGGCGAGCAGCGCGCCCGACGGGTCGAACACCGCGGCGGAGCAGTCGGCCCGCTCCTTGATGTTCGGGCTGTACGCGGCCCGCCGGAGCACGGCGCCCATCTCGTCGGCCACCGCGGCGAGCCGCCCGGCGAGGATCCCCAGCGCGGCCGCATCCAAGGCCTGCCGCCCGGCGCCGGTCATCCGGCCCGCCGCACGATCCAGGCCCCGAGCGGGCCGACCTCGGCCCGCCACCCTTCGGGCACGAACAGGGTGCAGTCCGGCTCCACCACCCGGGCCGGTCCGCGCACGGGCCGACGGTCCGGGACCGGCAGGTCGTCGATGCGGCCGGGCGCCGGCCCGACCGCACGCGCCCGCACCGCCACCACCTCCACCGGGGCGTCGGGGCGGGCGTACCCGTTGCGGCGGGCGTGGGCCCGGTGGAACTCCTCGACGTCGGTGACAACCAGCTCGTGGCTCTGCCCGCGGTAGCGGCAGTCGAGGAACGTCTCGGTCGTGGCCCCCGGCACGAGCGCGGCGGCCTCGGCCGCCAACCGGGCCCGGAACCCGTCCAGCCCCGACCGGTCGGCACCGCCGGGCCAGGACCGCACGAGCTCCCGCTGCCGGGGTGCACCGAGCAGGCCCAGCGCCGAGAACGCGCCGGCCCGGGGAGGCACGATCACGGCCGGCATGCCCAGGGCTTCGGCGACCGGCACGGCATGCAGGGGACCGGCCCCGCCGAAGGCGACGAGCGCCAGCCCGGCGGGGTCGACCCCGCGGGCCACGGTGACGGCTCGCACCGCGGCCGCCATGTTCGCCTCCACCACCCGGATCACCCCGGCGGGATCGAGGTCGGCGGCGGCCAGGGCCCGCCGGGCGGCGGCGGCGTCCAGCGTGATGCCGGCGAGCGGCGCGTCGGCGGGGATCCGGCCGCAGACCAGATCGGCGTCGGTGACGGTGGCGTCCTCGCCGCCCCGGCCGTAGCACGCGGGACCGGGCTCGGCGCCGGCGCTCCGGGGGCCGACCACCAACGCACCCCCCGGGTCGATCCGGGCGATGGAGCCGCCCCCGGCGCCGATGGTGTGCACGTCGAGCGCGGGCAGGCGCACGGGCAGTCCCGCGACGACCCGCTGGGAGGCCGGCTCCGGCAGCCCGCCGAGCAGCAGGCACACGTCGGTGCTGGTGCCGCCCATGTCGAAGGCCACCGCGTCGGGGTGGCCACAGGCCCGGGCGACCACCGCCGCGGCCCGCGCCCCGGCCGCCGGTCCCGACAGCAGGAGCGCGGCGGGGAGCCGGGCGGCGTCGGCGACCGGGACGAGCCCCCCGGCCGAGGTCATCACCAGCACCTCCCGGGCGAAGGCAGGGAGCGCCTCGAGATACGGTCGGCAGACCGGGGTCAACGCGGCGTTCACGACGGTGGTGACCGTACGCTCGTACTCGCGGAACTCGGGCGCCACCTCGTGCGACGCGCACACCACGAGGTGGGGATGGCGGGCGGCGACGGCCGCGGCCACAGCCCGTTCGCGATCCGGGTCGAGGTCGGCGCCGAGGAGCACGACCGCCACCGCGTCGAGGTCGGCGGCCGGGAGGTCCGGTACCGGCGCGGGCGCGCCATCGCCGTCCGCCGGGGAGGACCCGAACGGCTCGGCCCGGTGCGGGTCGGGCACCCCGAACCGCCGGGCGCGGGGCACGAGTGGCTCGGGCCGGTCGGCGAAGTGGTCGTAGAGCGAGGGGCGCTGCTGCCGGGCGATCTCGATGACGTCCTCGAACCCGGCGGTCGTCACGAGTGCGACACGTCCGAGCCGCCGCTCGAGCAGCGCGTTCGTGGCCACGGTGGTGCCGTGGGCGAGGACGCCGGGCTGCACGAGACCGGCTGCGGCCAGGGCCCGGGTCACCGCACCGGCCGGGGACGCGCCGGAACTGAGCACCTTCACGACACGCCCGTCGGGGGCCACGAGATCGGTGAAGGTGCCGCCGGTGTCGATGCCCACCCGCATGGTCGCGCCAGCGTGGCACACGCCGGGCGTGCGCACACCTGGCGGTCGCGTCACCGTGGCGCCGGCGGGGACCCCGGTTCGGTGGCGGGCTGGAGCAGGTACCCGCGGGCCCGCACGGTGCGCAGCTCGAGCTGCAGTGGCGCGATACGGCGGCGGAGGCGCAGCACATGCACGTCGAGCGCGTTCCGGCTCGGCGCGCTCGCGGGCCAGGCCCGTCGGGTGAGCGCCTCCCGGCTCACCACGGTGCCGAACCGATCGAGGAGCGCACCGGCGAGCGCGGCTTCCACCGGGGAGAGCGCCACCCAGGCGTCGCCCCGGTGCAGCAACCCGTCGTCGTCGATCCAGGGCATCTCGCCCGGGGTTCGCGCCCGGGCGGCGAGGGTGGCGACCCGGGCGGCGACGTCGGCATCGGGAGCCGGGAGGCGCACCCAGTCCTCGAGCGGGTCGCTCACCACGGGTGGGTCCCCGTCGCGTACGACGAGCAGCCGGGGGGTGCCGGTGGCCCGCAGCGCCTGCAGCCGCCCCTGTTCGGCGGGCCAGTCGATGAGCACGACCCCGCCGGGCGGTGACTCGGCGACCGGCCCTGTCCGGCCCCGTGGTACCTCGCGTGGGGCGGATCGCATCGGCCGGACCGTACCGAGGCCTCGTTACCTGCGGGTTTCGGGGCCGTGAACGCCTCACCGGCGGGTGCCCGACCGACGGGTGCCCGACCGACCGGTGCCGACGGCGCCGCCGATCGCTGCGCTCACCTCCGCCGCCGCCTCGCGCACCCGCCGGGCGAGCTCGGTCCGCCGGGCCCGGATCCGGTCGAGCGGACCGCTGCAACACAGCGCCGCGATCACCGCGCCGTCGGGTCCGTGCACCGGGGCGCTCACGCTCGCCACCCCGGGTTCGCGCTCGGCCAGCGAGTCGGCCCAGCCCCGCCGGCGCACCGCGGCGAGCTCACGGGCCGGGAACCCTCCGGCGCCCGGCGGCTCTTCCCAGGCCGCCAGGACCTTCGCACCCGAGCCGGCGTCCATGGCCAGGCGCGCCCCCACCGGCACCCCGTCACGCAGGCCGCTGGACCGTTCCACCGCGGCGATGCACACCCGCCGATCGCCGTCGCGGACGTACAGCTGGACGCTCTCGCGCGTGTCGGCGCACAGCCGTTCCAGCACCCCGGCGGCGGCCTCGGCGAGCGCGCCGGCCTGCGGGGCGGCTTGCGCCCAGGCGGCGAGCCGCGCCCCCAGACGGAAACGCCCGGCTGCGTCCCGGCCCAGGAGGCCGTGGGTCTCCAACGCCACCGCGAGTCGGTACGCGGTGGGCCGGGGCAGGCCGGTCGCCGCAGCCAGCTCCGCCAGCCCCAGGGCGCGCCCCTCGCCGAGCGCGGCCAGGATCGCCACCGACTTGTCGATCACCCCCACCCCGGATAGGGTCTTCGCCATATAGACACGTTATCTCACATTCTGAGATAACGGCTGGCGAGACAACAGCCGGCGAGACAACAGCCGGCGAGACAACAGCCGGCGAGACCAGAGCCGAGGCGGTCGCAACGGATGTGGGAAACGGAGCCGGGATGGGCGTGCCGCAGACCCTGAGCGAGAAGATCTGGGAGCGCCACGTGGTGCGCGCCAACCCGCCGGAGCCCGATCTCCTCTACATCGACCTGCACCTCGTGCACGAGGTGACCTCACCGCAGGCGTTCGAAGGTCTCCGGCTCGCCGGCCGCCGGGTACGCCGCCCCGACCTCACCCTCGCGACCGCCGACCACAACGTGCCCACCACCGGGATCGGCGACGGCATCGCCGATCCGATCAGCCGGCAGCAGGTGGAGACCCTGGCCCGCAACTGCGCCGAGTTCGGCATCCGCCACCACGGGATGGGCGACGCCGGCCAGGGCATCGTGCACGTCATCGGGCCCGAGCAAGGGCTCACCCAGCCGGGCATGACGATCGTGTGCGGCGACAGCCACACCTCCACCCACGGTGCGTTCGGCGCGCTCGCGTTCGGGATCGGCACGAGTGAGGTGGAGCACGTGCTCGCCACCCAGACCCTCCCGCAGCGCCGTCCGCAGACGATGGCGGTCACCGTGGACGGCACCCTCGGCGAGGGCGTGACCGCCAAGGACCTCGTCCTGGCGATCGTGGCCGCACTCGGCACCGGCGGGGGGATCGGCACCGTCATCGAGTACCGGGGCTCCGCGATCCGCGCCCTGTCGATGGAAGGGCGCATGACGGTGTGCAACATGTCGATCGAGGCCGGTGCCCGCGCCGGGCTCATCGCCCCCGACGACGTCACCTTCGCCTACCTGGAGGGGCGCCCCTACGCCCCCCGGGGTGCCCGCTGGGAGGAGGCCCTCGCCGACTGGCGGACCCTGCCCACCGATCCGGGCGCCGCCTTCGACCGGGAGGTGCGGCTCGACGCGTCCGGCGTCCGGCCGTCGGTGACCTGGGGAACGAACCCCGCCCAGGTCACCACCATCGACGGGGAGGTGCCCGACCCCGACACCTTCGCCGACCCCGACCGGCGCGAGGCCGCGGCCCGGGCGCTGGCCTACATGGGCCTGGCGCCGGGTACGCCGATGCGGGAGATCCCGGTGGACGTGGTGTTCATCGGTTCCTGCACGAACGCCCGCATCGAGGATCTGCGCGCCGCGGCCCGGGTGGCGGCGGGTCGGCGCGTCGCACCGGGCGTGCAGGCGCTCGTGGTGCCCGGCTCGCACGCGGTGAAGGCGCAGGCGGAGGCGGAGGGTCTCGACCGGATGTTCGTCGACGCCGGGTTCGAGTGGCGGGAACCGGGCTGCTCGATGTGCCTGGCGATGAACCCCGACAAGCTCGCGCCGGGGCAGCGGTGCGCCTCCACCAGCAACCGCAACTTCGAGGGCCGGCAGGGCAAGGGCGGACGGACCCACCTCGTGTCGCCGGCGGTGGCCGCGGCCACCGCCGTCGCCGGCCGGTTCGCGTCGCCCGCCGACCTGGCCGGACCCGGGACCGGGAGGGGAGCCTGATGGAACCGGTCCGGGAGGTCGTCGGCCGGGCGGTGCCGCTGCGGCGCTCCGACGTGGACACCGACCAGATCATCCCCTCCGACTGGCTGAAACGCATCGAGCGGACCGGGTTCGGGGCGGGCCTGTTCAGTGAGTGGCGGGAGGATCCCGACTTCGTGCTGAACCAGGACCGCTACCGGGGTGCCACCATCCTCGTGGCCGGGCCCAACTTCGGGACCGGATCCTCCCGTGAGCACGCGGTGTGGGCGCTGTGCGACTACGGGTTCCGGGCGGTGATCTCGCCCCGTTTCGCCGACATCTTCCGCAACAACGCGCTCAAGCAGGGGCTCGTGCCGGTGACCGCGGCGCACGAGGTGGTGGAACGGATCATGGCCGCGGTGGAGGACGACCCGACCGCCGAGGTGGTCGTGGACGTGGCGGACCGGCGCGTGGCGGTGCCGTCGATCGACCTCGACGAGCCCTTCGTGCTCGACGAGCACGAACGGGACCGGCTCCTGGCCGGGCTCGACGACATCGGCCTCACCAGCCTCCTCGAGGCCGACATCGCCGCCTACGAGGCCCGACGGCCCGCCTGGCTCCCGAGCGTCTCCGCCTGAGGATCCGGGGCCCTGATCACGACGTGGGTGGGGCTCAGGTGTTGGTCGCGATGAGCACCCCGACGAGGATGGCGTTGTACGCGGCGTGCGCGACGATCCCCGGGGTGAGGCGGCCGGTCCGGCGACGCAGCCACCCGAGGGTGGTCCCCACGAGGACGATGACGAGGAAGATCCCGACGTTGCCCGCGCCGGCGTCGGGGCTGAGGTGCACCAGCCCGAAGAGCACCGCTTGGGTGAGCAGACCGGGCACGGTGCCGAACCGGGAGACCAACCCCCCCTGCAGCAGGCCCCGGAAGTAGAGCTCCTCGAAGAACGGGGCGCCGAGCACGGCGATGGCGGCCACGATGACCGCGCCGGCGACCCCGCCCTCCCGGATCGGGGCGACGAGGTCCTCCCGGCCCCGGGGCAGCAGGTCGGGCAGCGCCCAGGAGATGAACGCGCTCAGGGCGGAGACCGCCACGACGAGCCCGACCCCGACCCCGAGACCGATGCCGGCGTCGGCGGGTCGCAGCCGCGCCAAGCCGAGGTCACCGAGGCGCCCGGTGCCCTTGCGGCGCACCGCCACGACGCAGGCGCCGAGGAGGCCGGTCCAGAGCCCCACGGTGGAGGCGAGCACGTACCACGGGCTCGACAGTCCCACCCCCGTGAGCGCCAGCGGCAGCGAGCAGGCCACGGCGAGCGCGATCCCGACGAGGAACCCGAGCGCGGCGATCCCGCCGGCGCGGATCTCGGGGCGCCCGTCGGCCCCCAGGCTCGGAGCCGCCCTCGCCGCGGCGGCACTGACCTCGGTCCAGCCCGTCCACGCCGACCCGTCCCACCACCGCCACCCGGACCCCCGCCAGGGATCCGGGTACCAGCCGGGGGGTGCGGCCGGGCGCGGCGAGAGCGGCGGGGTCACCGCCTCCGGCTGGGTCACGCCCCGATGATGGCACGCCGGCCGGCCGCCGCCGACCGCGGCGCCCGTCGCGGCCGGCGGTCAGGGCCCGACGTCGCCGTGCCGCTCGACCGGGTGCTCCCGCAGCCGCACGATCTTGTTGACCGCCGCCACGTAGGCGCGGGCGGCGGCCTCGACCACGTCGGTGGCCACTCCCCGGCCGCTCGCCCGCAACCCGTCGACCTCCAACTGCACCACCACGTCACCGAGCGCGTCGCCACCGCTGGTCACCGACGACACGTTGAAGTCGGTGAGCGTGCCCCGCACCCCGGTCGCCGCCGCGATCGCGGCGATGGCGGCGTCGATCATCCCGTTGCCGGTGGCTTCCGCCTCCCGGGTCTGCTCCCCGTCGGCGACGACGACCTTCGCCACGGGCTGGCGACGGGTCCCGCCCTGCACCTCGAGGTCGGCGATCGTGAAGCGGTGCACCGCGCCGGCGCCGAGCTCCTCGGCGGCGATCGCCTCGAGGTCGGCTTCGGTGATCTGCACCTTGCGGTCGGCGAGCTCCTTGAAGCGGGTGAAGGCCTGGTTCAGCGCCTCCCCCTGCAGGTGGAGACCCATCCGGTGCAGCGACTCGGCGAACGCGTGCCGGCCGGAGTGCTTGCCGAGCACGATCTGAGCCGCGGTCTGACCGACGGTGGCCGCGTCGATGATCTCGTAGGTCTCCCGGTCCGACAGCACCCCGTGCTGGTGGATGCCCGCCTCGTGCGCGAAGGCGTTCCGGCCGACCACCGCCTTGTTGTACTGCACGGGATACCCGGTCAGCCGCGACACGAGGCGGGAGGTGCGGGCCAGCTCCTCGGTGCGTACCCCGGTCCGCAGACCGCCGAAGACGTCGGGCCGCACCCGCAGGGCCATCACCACCTCCTCGAGCGCGGCGTTCCCGGCCCGCTCCCCCAACCCGTTCACCGCGCACTCCACCTGACGGGCCCCGGCCCGCACCCCGGCCAGGGAGTTCGCCACCGCGAGCCCCAGGTCGTTGTGGCAGTGCGTCGAGACCACGTAGTCACCGTGCACGTGCTCGAGCACGTAGGCGATCAGCCGGGCGTAGTCCTCCGGCACCGCGTAGCCGACCGTGTCGGGGATGTTCAGGGTGGTGGCACCGTTGTCCACCGCGACCTGGCACACCTCGCACATGAAGTCGGGGTCCGAGCGGTACCCGTCCTCGGGCGAGAACTCCACGTCGGCGGTGTACGAGCGGGCCCGCGCCACCCCGGCGGCCGCCTCGGCCTTCACCTGCTCGGGGGTCATCCGCAGCTTCTTGCGCATGTGGATCTCCGAGGTGGCGATGAACACGTGCAGGCGGGGGCGCTCGGCGTGCCGGACGGCCTCCCAGGCCCGGTCGATGTCGGCGAAGCCGGTGCGGGCCAGCGCGGCGATCGTGGGCCCGTGCACACCTTTGGCCACCGCCTCCACCGCGTCGAAGTCGCCCTGGCTGGCGATCGGGAAGCCGGCCTCGATGACGTCGACACCCAGCCGGGCCAGCTGCTCGGCGATCTCGAGCTTCTCCGCCACGTCCAGGGAGATGCCCGGCGACTGTTCACCGTCCCTCAGCGTCGTGTCGAAGATCAGCACCCTGTCCATCGGAGGTTCCTTTCACCCGGTTCACCCGGTCGTCTCGGTGGGGTTGCACACGGATTCGGCCAAACAAAAACCCTCTCGGCCCGAAGGCACGAGAGGGTGACGGCGAGCACCGGACGGTGCCCGCCCTACGGAAGCAGGAGGCTCTGGCGGTACGCTTCCCTCACGGACGCTTCCTTCATTTCCGTCACTACATCTCCGTCACGGCATTGCCGCCAGGCATTTCCGGTATTGCGCATTTCCGGTATCGGACGGCGTCGCGATGCTACCAGCGAGCCGCCGAGGGGTCAAGGCGAGCGGGCACCGTCGCGTCGCGACGTGGAACAATGCGGCCCCGTGCATCCCTCGACGACCCCGGGCGCCTTCCTCCGGGCCGGGACGCCGTGTCCCGGACCCGGGTCGGCCCGGCGCCGCCGATGAGGCGCCGCCGCCTCGTGCGGGGCTCGCTGCTGCTGGCCGTGATCACCGCGGTCGTGCTCGCCGCCCGACGCGTCCTGCGCACGCCGACCCCCGACCCCGCCGGGCTGGTGTTCCAGCCGCAGCCGTTCCCGGCCCCGCCCCGGCCGCTGCCCGGCGACGGCGGGCCGGGGCCCGGCGAGGCGATCCGGCACGTGGCGGTGCCGCCCGGCGTGGATCCCGAGGGGGGCCCGCAGGTGGAGGGCCACCTGGCCGGCATCGCCCCCTGGACGGAGCCGGTGTCGGGCACCTGCCCGCCGTCACACCCGATCAAGGCCAAGGTCGGAAGCGGCATCTACCACGCCCCGGGTGGCCTCTACTACGAGCGGACCCGCCCCGACCGCTGCTACCTGGACCCGTCGGCGGCGGAGGCCGACGGGTTCCGCCGGTCGCGGCACTGACCCGCCCGCGCCGTCACTCCAGGTCGATGGCGCGGGCGTCGATGATGCCGGGCTGACGCCGGAGGGCCTCCACCACCTCCGGGGGCACCGGCGCGGCGACCGAGAGGGCCATGAGCGCCGCGTCACCGGTGGGGCCGGTACCGACGTCCATGTTGGAGATGTTGATCCCGGCATCCCCGAGGATCGTCCCCACCCGTCCGATCATGCCGGGCACGTCCTCGTTGCGGACGATCAGCATGTGGCTCGACGGTGGGAGATCCACGATGTGATGGTCGATCGCCACGATCCGGGGTGCCTCCTGCTTCCCGTACAGCGTGCCGGCCACCTGCGTGGAGCGCCCCGCGCCGGTGCCCGACAGCTCGATGAGGTTCACGTAGTCCCGCTCGGTCGTGGATTTCGTCTCCCGTACCTGCAGGCCCCGCTCCGCCGCGACCTGGGGGGCGTTCACGAACGTGACCGGCTCGTCGACCACCGGGGCGAGGATCCCCTTGAGCACCGCCAGGGTGAGCACGCGGCAGTCGTAGTCGGCGATCTGGCCCTCGTAGGTGATCTCCAGGGCGTCGACGGCACCGCCGGCGAGCGCGACGAAGAGACGACCGAGGCGTTCGGCGAGCGGGAGGAACGCGGCGACGGTGGCGTTCGCCTCGGTGGCGGCGAGGTTGACCGCATAGGGGACGAACTGGCCCCGGAGCGCGAGGATGACCTGCTCGGCGATGGTCTGGCCGGCCTTGTCCTGGGCCTCCACCGTGGACGCGCCCAGGTGCGGGGTCACCACCACGTTGTCGAGCCCGAAGAGCGGGGAGCTCGTCGTCGGCTC
>Ga0308411_10003334_pt1 | contig 10717 bp, 7 predicted proteins | sample HotsprottomLayer_2_FD_203530 | JGI IMG/M metagenome (GOLD analysis project Ga0308411, IMG submission 203530) | Hot spring phototrophic mat microbial communities from Octopus Spring, Yellowstone National Park, Wyoming, United States -... | ecosystem: Environmental > Aquatic > Thermal springs >... | reverse complement strand
ACGATCGCCGAGCGTCTCGACCCGGAGGCGCTCGCCGGCCTGCTGAACGAGTTCCTCACCACGATGAGCGTCGTGATCCGCGACCATCGCGGCACGCTCGACAAGTACATCGGCGACGCGATCATGGCGTTCTGGGGGGCGCCGGTCGCGGACGCGGACCATGCGGGCCGCGCGGTCACCGCCGCGCTCGCGATGCAGGCTGCGCTGCCGTCGCTCAACGCGCGGCTGGCCGAACGCGGCCTGGCGCCGATCCGCGTCGGCATCGGGATCAACACCGGCCCGATGAGCGTCGGGGACATGGGATCGCGCCTGCGCAAGGCCTACACCGTCATCGGGGACGCGGTCAACCTAGCTGCCCGCCTGGAGGGCCTGACGCGCCGTTACGGCGTCGATGTCGTGGTCGGCGAGGCGACGTGCGCGGCCGCGCGCGGCATCGCGTTCCGCGAGCTCGGCCGGGTGCGGGTCAAGGGCAAGGCCGAGCCGGTGGCGATCTTCGAGCCGCTCGGCGCGGCTGCCACCCTGCCCGCGGCACGGCACGAGGAGCTCGCCTTGTGGCAGCATGCGCTGGCGGCCTACCGCGCGCAGAATTGGCCGGAGGCGGAACTAATCCTGTTTGAACTCAATCGGTTGTGCCCCGGCACGCCACTTTATTCCTACTACCGTGAGCGGGTGAGCCGGTATCGTTCGGAGCCGCCCGGAGCGCTCTGGGACGGCGTGGACGACTTCGAGACGAAGTGATGCGGATCAGGGTTCTCGGCTGCAGCGGCGGCATCGGCGGGCGCCATTTGCGCACCACGTCGATGCTGCTCGACCGCGACTTGCTCATCGACGCCGGCACCGGCGTTTGCGACCTGACCCTCGCCGAGCTCACTCCGATCGACCGCGTCTTCCTCACTCATTCGCACCTCGACCACGTCGCAGCGATCCCCTTCATGGTGGACACCGTCGGCCAGATGCGCGACGGGCCGCTAGTGGTCCACGCACTGCCGGCGACGATCGAGATCCTCAAGAACCACGTGTTCAACTGGTCGATCTGGCCCGACTTCACGCAGATCCCGAGCGCCGAACGGCCGTTCCTGCGCTACGCGCCGATCGAGGTCGGCGAGTCCTTCGACCTCGGCAACGGGCGGCGGATCACCGCGCTGCCGGCCAACCACGTGGTCCCAGCGGTCGGCTTCCAGCTCGACAGCGGCAAGGGCAGCGTCGTGTTCACCGGAGACACCACCACCAACGACGCGTTGTGGGCGCTGGTGAACAAGATCGCCAACCTGAAGAGCCTGATCATCGAGTGCGCCTTCTGCAACCGCGAGAAGCAGCTCGCGATCATGTCGAAGCACCTGTGCCCGAGCATGCTCGCCGAGGAGCTCGCGAAGCTCGAGCGCAGCTGCGAGATCTTCATCACCCATCTCAAGCCCGGCGAGATCGAGCTCACGATGGAGGAGCTCGAAGAGTACGCCGGCCAATACCGCCCGCGCATGCTGCAAAACAACCAGGTGATCGAGTTCTGACCGCGGGGCCTTCGAGCGAGCGAGCCATGTCTAATGCAAAAGTAGGAGTGGAGGTCCTGCGGGTGCTCGAGCCGATCAGCGCGCTTTCGCCGCAGCGGCTCGCCGAGCTCGCCGAGCTGTGCGTCGTCGAGCCGGTGAGCAAGACGCTCGACCCGTTCCGGGTGAAGGGGGTCGCCGGCCAGCTGGTGTTCCTGGTCAAGGGCGAGCTCGCGCTCACGCTCGGCAACGGCAGCTCGGCGGTGGTGGTCGGGGGCACGAGCGAGGCGCGCCACCCGCTCGGGCGCAAGACCCCGTTCGCGCACGCCAAGGCGATCACCGACATCGAGCTGCTGCGCGTCGACGAGGACCTGCTCGACATCATGGTGACCTGGGACCAGCTCGCCGCGGCCGAGAGGACCGGCGCGCGCGCGACCGAGGCGGAGTCGCCCTCGATCGGCAACTGGTCGATCCTCACCGGGCTGTTCAGCATCAACAACCTGAAATCCGGCGCGTTCGCCCAGCTGCCGGCGGCGCACATCAACGAGATGCTGCGCCGGTTCAGGCGCGTGCCGGCCAAGCGCGGGCAGGTGGTGGTGCGGGAGGGCGAGGACGGCGACCTGTACTACGTGATCGAGTCCGGGAAGTGCCTGGTGGAGCGCAACGTCGGCGGAGTCTCGATGCGCCTCGCCGAGCTGAAGAGCGGCGACGCCTTCGGCGAGGAGGCGCTGGTCGCAAACGCCAAGCGCAACGCCACCGTCACCATGCTGGCGGAAGGCTCGCTGCTGTGCCTGTCCAAGGAGGACTTCAACGAGCTGTTGCGCAAGCCGCTGCTGCAGGCGGTCGACATGGAGCAGGCGCGCCGCAAGGTCGCTGGCGGCGGCCAGTGGATCGACGTGCGCTACCCCTCCGAGTACCAGTACGACAAGCTGCCCGGAGCGATCAACATTCCGCTGTCGGAGGTGCGCAACGCGGTGAAGGTGCTCGACCGCGCCCGCGAATACGTGCTGTACTGCCAGAGCGGGCGGCGCAGCTCGGCGGCCGCCTTCCTGCTCGCCCAGCGCGGCTTCAAGGCGTTCGTGCTCGAAGGCGGGCTGCGCGGCACCGGCGCCCAATAGGCATTCGTTCCTGGCCGGCGCGCGGCCGCTGTCGCGAGTTTGACAAAAGCCGCAACCCCCGGGGCGGGCCGGTTGAAGCGCGCCAGGCAGCGGCGCTACAGTCGAGCGTTGGCCTCGCCGGCCCCGCGCGCACCCCGGGTGGCCGGTCCCGAACCCGCAAAGGCATCCGATCGATGAGTGCAGTGGTCAACCAGCAGTCCGTCCCGCCGAGCGACATCGGCAGCCGGCTCGCCTTCCAGAAGGGGCTGCAGGCGGTCACCAACCGCATCCACGCCACCAACAACATCGACGAGATCATGCTCGAGGTGAGCGGCGAGATCTGCCAGCTGTTCAACGCCGACCGGCTGACGATCTACGTGGTCGGCGAGGACAAGGCGACGATCGTCTCCAAGGTGAAGACCGGGCTCAGCTCGTTCCGCGACCTCAAGCTGCCGATCGCGGAGCACTCGCTCGCCGGCTATTCGGCGATGGCGAAGAAGCTGCTCAACTTCCGCGACGTGTACGACGAGGCGGAGCTGAAGGCCTGCAACCCGAACCTGCGCTTCCTGCAGGAGGTGGACAAGCGCACCGGTTACCGGACCAAGCAGATGCTGGTGTGTCCGATCCTCGACGGGCCCCAGGGCGAGCTGCTCGGCGTGGTGCAGATGATCAACAACAAGGCCGGCACGCCGTTCGGCCCGCTCGCCGAAGAGGGCGTCGTCGAGCTGTGCAAGACGCTCGCGATCGCCTTCAAGCAGCGACAGAAGCTCGCCATCCCGAAGTCGAAGTACGACTTCCTGGTCGCCGACGGGGTGATCAGCGCGGCCGAGCTCGACGCCGCCAGTCGCACCGCGCGCAAGAAGTCGGTGGACGTCGAGACCGTCCTGATCGAAGAAAAGGGCATCAAGGTGGCCGCGATCGGCCAGGCGCTGTCGAAGTTCTTCGGCGTGCCCTACGAGCCGTACAAGCCCGACCGCATCAAGCCGATGGACCTCCCGAAGAACCTGAGGCGGGAGTACGTCCAGGCAGAAGGATTCGTGCCGCTCGAGTACGCCAAGGAGGGCCTGCTCGTGATGTGCATCGATCCGGAGCGCACCAAGGGCTCGCGGATCGTGCAGAACATCTTCCCCAAGGCGCGCGTCAAGTACCTGGTCACCACGCACCGCGAGTTCCGCGACACGCTCAACCAATTCTTCGGCGCCGACACCGACCTCGGCGACATCGGCGACCTGCTCGACGGGCTGAGCGGCGACGACGGCGAGGAGGGCTCGACCGTCGACGACCTGTCGGCGGCCGCCGACAACGAGCTGGTCAAGCTGGTCAACAAGATCATCGTCGATGCCTACCACCAGGGCGCCTCCGACATCCACATCGAGTCCTATCCCGGCAAGGCGAAGACCGAGATCCGCTTCCGCAAGGACGGGTCGCTGGTGCCCTACATCGAGGTGCCGGCCTCCTACCGCAACGCGCTCGTCGCGCGGCTGAAGATCATGTGCGACCTCGACATCTCCGAGCGCCGCAAGCCGCAGGACGGCAAGATCAAGTTCAAGAAGTTCGGTCCGCTCGACATCGAGCTGCGGGTGGCGACGATCCCGGTGCAAGGCGGGGTCGAGGACGTCGTGATGCGGATCCTCGCCGCCGGCGAGCCGATCCCGCTCGACAAGCTCGGGCTCAGTCCGCACAACCTGCCGCGCCTCAAGGAAGTGATCGAGAAGCCCTACGGCCTGTTCTTCTGCTGCGGGCCGACCGGCTCGGGCAAGACCACCACGCTCCACTCGGTGCTCGGCTACCTCAACACGCCCGACACCAAGATCTGGACCGCCGAGGACCCGGTCGAGATCACGCAGAAGGGACTGCGCCAGGTGCAGGTCAACCGCAAGGCGGGGCTCGACTTCGCCACCGTGATGAAGGCGTTCCTGCGCGCCGATCCAGACATCATCATGGTCGGCGAGATGCGCGACAAGGAGACCACCGCGATCGGCATCGAGGCGTCGCTGACCGGCCACCTGGTGTTCGCGACGCTGCACACCAACAGCGCGCCCGAGTCGATCGTGCGGCTGCTCGACATGGGGATGGACCCGTTCAACTTCGCCGACGCGCTGGTGGGCATCCTCGCGCAGCGGCTGGCGAAGCGGCTGTGCGGCAAGTGCAAGCAGCCCTACCACCCGGCCCCCGAGGAGATCAAGGCGCTCCTCCAGGAGTACTGCCAGGAGCTGCTCAACACCACCGAGTTCAAGAAGGACGCCAAGGCGGGCTACGAGCGCGTCTACCGGGAGCTGCTCAAGACCTACGGCGACGAGAAGGGGCAGTTCACGCTCTACCGCAAGGTGGGCTGCGACGCCTGCTCCAACACCGGCTACAAAGGGCGCCTCGGCCTGCACGAGCTGCTGGTGGGCACCGACGCTATCAAGAAGCACATCCAGGAGCACTCGCGCGTGGCCGAGATGCTCGCCACCGCGCTCGAGGAGGGGATGCGCACCCTGAAGATGGACGGCATCGAAAAGGTCTTCCAGGGCCTCACCGACCTCGCGCAGGTGCGCGCGGTGTGCATCAAGTAGCGACTGGCGCGATGAACCTAGCCAACCACGTGCTGGCCGAGCGCAGCGCCGAGCCGCGAACCGCGGCGAGCGCCGAGGATTGGTTCCGGCGCCTCGAGCAGCTCAACGAGATCGGCGTCGCGCTGTCGCTCGAGAAGGACCTGAACGCGCTGCTCGAGAAGATCCTGATTGCCGCCAAGACGATCACCCGCGCCGACGGCGGCACGCTCTACCTGGTCGAGGGCGAAGGCGGCAGCCAGCAGTTGCGCTTCGAGATCGTGCGCACCGCTTCGCTCGACATCGCCATGGGCGGGACGACCGGCAATCCGATCCCTTTCTACCCGATCCAGCTCTATCGCGACGGCGATCCCAACACCTCGATGGTCGCCGCCTTCGCCGCCCTGACCGGCCAGACGGTGAACGTCGCCGACGCCTACACCGAGGAGGGCTTCGACTTCTCGGGCACGCGCAGCTTCGACAGCAAGACCGGCTACCGGTCGAAGAGCTTCCTCACCGTGCCGATGAAGAGCCACGAGGGCGAGATCATCGGCGTGCTGCAGCTGATCAACTGCCAGGACCCGGCCACCGGCGAGATCGTGGCGTTCTCGCAGGCCGACCAGCGGCTCGCCGAATCGCTCGCCTCGCAGGCGGCGATCGCGCTCACCAACCGCGCGCTGATCGTCCAGCTCGAGAACCTGTTCGAATCGTTCATCCGCATGATCAACGAGGCGATCGACGAGAAGTCGCCTTACACCGGCGGGCACTGCCAGCGAGTGCCGGTGCTCACGATGCTGCTCGCCGAGGCGGCGAACGACAGCACCGACGGCCCGCTCGCCAGCTTCTCGATGACCGACAAGGACCGCTACGAGCTGCGCATCGCCGGCCTGCTGCACGACTGCGGCAAGATCACCACGCCGGTCCACGTGGTCGACAAGGCGACCAAGCTGGAGACGATCTTCGACCGCATCCACCTGGTCGACACCCGCTTCGAGGTGCTCGCGCGCGACGCGGAGATCGACGCGCTGCGCAAGAAGCTCGAGCTCGCGCGCGCCGCCGGCGTCGACGAGATCACCCGCCGCCAGCGGCTGTACGAGATCGACGAGGAGCTGCGCGACACGCTGCGCCAGATCGAGGACGACCGCACCTTCCTGCGCCGCTGCAACGTCGGCTCCGAGTCGATGTCGCGCGAGGACCAGGAGCGGGTGAAGCAGATCGGGCTGACCTACAAGTGGCGCGATCCGCTCGGCAACACGGCGAACTTCCTGACCGAGGACGAGCTAAAGAACCTGACGATCCAGCGCGGCACGCTCACCCAGGAGGAACGCGAGATCATCAACCACCACATCGTCTCGACCATCAAGATGCTCGAGGCGCTGCCGTGGCCGAAGCACCTGCGCAACGTCCCGGAGTACGCCGGCGGGCATCACGAGCGCATGGACGGCAAGGGCTACCCGCGCGGCCTGCGGCGCGACCAGATGTCGGTGCAGGCCCGCATCATGGGAATCGCCGACATCTTCGAGGCGCTCACCGCCAAGGACCGCCCGTACAAGAAGGGCAAGACGCTGTCCGAGTCGCTGCACATCCTGGGCAAGTTCAAGCTGAACGGGCACATCGACCCGGACCTCTTCGACATCTTCATCCGGCAGCGCGTGTACATGAAGTACGCCGAGCAGTTCCTCGACCCGGACCAGATCGACGAGGTCGACGAGTCGAAGATCCCGGGCTACGTCGGCTGAGATCGATGACGCGGCGCAGGCAACGGCCGGGAACCGGGGCGCCCGCGCCGGGCTGCGCCCGCGCGCCGACGGCGACCAGCGCGAACGGCGGGGCGGCCGCGGGCTCAGCGCTTGCCGGCCGCGTCCTGCGGCGCGGCCGAGCCGCGGGTGATGTACACCATCAGCCCCTCGGTCGCCACGTCGACGAAGCGCTGGCTGTAACCGAGGTCCTTCAGCTGCCAGCGGAACTCGTTGCCGAGCTTCGCCTTGCCGAGGGTTCCGAGCCGGTTCTTCTGCTGGAACGCCACCGCCTGCTCGAGCGTCTCCTCGAGCACGCGGGTCAGGCGATTCTCCGAGACCCGCTTTTCGGGGCTCGTGTCGAGCGCCGGGGGGTAGCGCTTCGCGAGCTTCGCCGCGAGATCCTTCGCGAAGGCGGTCACTTCCTTGCTGGTGGAGCTCGAGAACAGACCCATCAAAGTCGCCTCCTGAGATCGCTCCATCTTAGCATCGAGGCGAGCGCCGGATCGCGGCTCCCCGGCGGCGCGGTGCGCAAAATCCCTCGTCGCGCGGCGCCGGGGCCGTCCGCGGGCGCGCCGCCATGGGCGGGCTGCTGAGCCGGCTGACCGCGCTCGGCCGGCCCGATGCGCGCGCGCTACGCGAGCGCGCGGTGCGGGCCGCCCAGCAGGGGGCGCTGGAGCGCGCGCGGAAGCTGCTCGAACGGGCCGCGGCGCTCGACCCCGCGTCGGCCGACGCGTACTCCGATCTCGGCAACGTGCACCAGCTGCTCGGCGACCGGTCGGCCGCCGAGCGCTGTTACGCCGCCGCGCTTGAGCGCGACCCGGCGCACGCGGCGGCGCTCTCGAACCTGGGGACCCTGCTCGCCGCGCGCGGCGCGCGCGCGGCGGCGCTCGACTGTGTCCGCCGCGCGGTCGCGGCCGACCCCGGGTCGGTGCAGGCGATCCGCAACCTCGTCGCCTGGGCGCCCGCCGACCGGGTGCCGGAGGCCGAGATCGAGCTGCTGGCGGCGCTCACCCGCCGCCAGCCCGACAACGCCGCCGCGTTCGCCGCGCTCGGGCAGCTGCGGATGCGCGGGCGATTCGACGCCGCGCCAGCGCTCGAGGCGCTCGCGCGCGCGCTCGCGCTCGGCCATCGCGACGCCGACACGCTCGCTGCGCAGGGCGTCGCGCTGCACGAGCTCGGTCGCTTCGACGAGGCGCTCGCCGCGTTCGACGCCGCGCGCGGCGAGGACGCGGCACATGTGACCGCGCGCTTCCACCGCGCGGTCACGCTGCTCACGCTGGGGCGCTTCGCCGAGGCCTGGCCCGATTACGAGCTGCGGCTGCTGTCGGAGGACCGCCCGCGGCGCGCGTTCCCGTTCGCACCCTGGCAAGGCGACCCGCTCGACGGCGAGACGGTGCTCGTCCATGCCGAGCAGGGGATCGGCGACGAGATCCTGTTCGCCTCGTGCCTGCCCGAGGTGATCGCGGCGGCGCGGCGTTGCGTGATCGACTGCGCGCCGAAGCTCGCGCCGATCTTCGCGCGCTCGTTCCCCACCGCGCAGGTGCACGCAGGAGAGCAGACCGACCCGATCGACTGGTCGCTCGCGCTCGGCATCGACGTCCACGTGCCGATCGGCAGCCTGCCGCTCTGGCTGCGGCCGAGCGCCGATTCGTTCCCCGAACACCGCGGCTACTTGAAGGCCGATCCGGCCAAGACCGCCGGTTGGCGCGAGCGGCTCGCCGCGCTCGGGCCGGGCCCGAAGATCGGGCTGTCCTGGCGGGGCGGCACGGCCCGCACGCGGGCCGAGCGCCGGTCGATCCCGCTCGCCGAGCTCGCGCCGCTGGTGCGCGAGCGCACCTGGCACTTCGTCAGCCTCCAGTACGGGCCCGAGGCGCGCGGCGAGGTCGAGCGCTTCGCCGCCGAGACCGGGCTGCGCATCCACCACTGGCCGGAGGCGATCGACGACTACGACCAGACCGCGGCGCTGCTGAGCGCGCTCGACGGCGTGGTGTCGGTGTGCACCGCGGTCGTCCACCTCGCCGGCGCGCTCGGCCGCCGCGTCTGGGTGGCGACGCCGCGGGTTCCGGAGTGGCGCTACGGCGCCGCGGGGGAGCGCATGCCCTGGTACCCGTCGGTGCGGCTCGTCCGGCAGCGCGACGACTCGTGGGCGCCGGTGATCGACGCGATCGGCCGCACGCTGCGCGAGACCTTCGCCGAGCGGCCGGCCGAGGGCGGGGCGTGACATCGGCCCGCCGCCGGGGAATTGTCACTGCGGCGCCGGAGCGCCCGCTGCTATGATGCTTGCATGATGCCGCACCGCCGAGGGAGTCCCGAGTGATCCGCGTGTTCATCGGTTTCGACCCGCGCGAGGCGGTCGCCTACAGCGTGCTCGCGCACAGCATCCTCGCCCGGGCGAGCGAGCCGGTGAGCATCGCGCCGCTGATGCTCTCGCAGCTGCGCGGGGTGTTCCGGCGCGCGCGCGATCCGCTGCAATCGACCGATTTCGCGTTCACGCGTTTCCTGGTGCCCCATCTGTCGGGGTACACGGGCTGGAGCATCTTCATGGACTGCGACATGCTGATGCTCGACGACATCGCGCGGCTGTGGGCGCTGCGCGACGAGCGGTTCGCGGTGATGGTGGTGAAGCACGACCATCAGCCGCGCGAGGCGGTGAAGTTCCTCGGACAGCGGCAGACGAGCTACCCGAAGAAGAACTGGTCGAGCGTGATGCTGATCAACAACGCCCGCTGCGGCGCGCTCACGCCGGACTACGTGAACCGCGCCTCGGGCCTCGAGCTGCACCAGTTCAAGTGGCTGGAGAGCGAGGCGCTGATCGGCGAGCTGCCGCGCCGCTGGAACCACCTCGTCGGCTACTACGAGCCGAGCAAGTCGGTGTCGCTAGTGCACTACACGCTCGGCGGTCCCTACTTCGACGAGTACCGCGATTGCGAGTACGCCGACGAATGGCGGCGCGAGCGCGAGCGGATGCTCGCCTGCGAGCAGCGCGAGCGGGCCCTCGTCTGCTAGGCGGCGGCAGTGCCGGATCGGGCGAGCGCGAGGGGCGGGGTCCCCGGGTACGGCGCGCCCTCCTGAGGACGTTGTCGGTCAGCGGCGGGCACCGCGGGCGATGCTGCGGCGGCTGATCAGCCGTTTCGCCCCGACGGCGGGTGCGCGGCGCGGCGAGCGGCTCCTCGCCGACGCCGAGGCGCTGCTCGCCGGCGGTGAGCCGGCGGCGGCCGAAACGCTGCTCCGAGACTGGCTGCGGGCCGCGCCGAGCGAGGCGCGCGCGCACGAGCTGCTGGGACAGGCCCTGCGGCGCCGCGGCGACCCGCTCGCGGCCTCGCACGCGCTCGTCCGGGCGATCGAGCTCGAGGGCGGCTCGCTCACCGCGCGGACCGAGCTCGCCCGCTGCCTGGTCGATCTCGGGCGGCCGGGGGATGCGCTGCCGCTTCTTCGCTGGGTGCTGAAACGCGACCCGAACCTCGCCGCGGCGCACCTCGCGAACGGCATCGCGCTGCAGGAGCTCGCCCGGCTCGAAGACGCGCTGGCAGCGTTCCAGCGCGCCGCGGCGCTCGCGCCGCCGGCGGTCGAACCGGCGTGCCACCTCGCCATGTGTCTGCGCGCGCTCGACCGCCACCCGGAAGCGGCGCGCGAGCTCGAGCGGGTGCTCGCGCTCGCGCCCGAGGCCCCCGACCCGGCGCGGCTGCTCGCGATCGTGCTGCGCGAGCTGGGGGCGGCAGACCGCGCCGCGGCGGTGATCCAGCCGGCGGTGGCCGCGCGCCCCGACGACGTCGAGGCACGCTGCGTGCTCGCGCAGGTGCTGCAGGAGCTGGGCGACCTCGACGGCGCTCGTTCCCAGTTCGACGCGGCGCTCGAACGCGATC
>Ga0308411_10003332_pt1 | contig 10719 bp, 7 predicted proteins | sample HotsprottomLayer_2_FD_203530 | JGI IMG/M metagenome (GOLD analysis project Ga0308411, IMG submission 203530) | Hot spring phototrophic mat microbial communities from Octopus Spring, Yellowstone National Park, Wyoming, United States -... | ecosystem: Environmental > Aquatic > Thermal springs >... | reverse complement strand
GGATTTCTGGCCGGGTTGTGGCATTTCGGGCGGCACTGGCCGCCGAAGGCCGCCGGGGGCCCGGAGGCGGTGACGCGGCTGACACGGTGAGGGGGATGCCGAACTGGATGGAGAGGGCGATGGCGGCAGCGGGGCTGGCTGTGTTGAGTCCACTGCTGGCCTTGCTGGCGCTGGCGGTGTGGCTGGAGACGGGGCGGCCGGTGCTGTTCCGGCACCGGCGGGTGGGGCTGGGGGGGCGGACCTTCGAGCTGCTGAAGTTCCGGTCGATGGTGGTGAACCACGGCGGGCCTTCGATCACGCGCAGCGGCGAGGCGCGGATCACCCGCGTGGGGCGCTTTCTGCGGCGCTGGAAGTTGGACGAGCTGCCGCAGTTGGTGAATGTCCTGCGCGGCGAGATGAGCCTGGTAGGGCCGCGGCCCGAGGTTCCCGAGTATGTGGATCCGGGCGACCCTTTGTGGCAGCGGGTGCTGCGGGCGCGGCCGGGGATCACGGACCCGGCGAGCGTCGAGTTCCGCAACGAGGAAGAGCTGCTGGCGGGGGTCGAGGATCTGGATGGTTATTACCGGAAGGTGCTGCTGCCGCGGAAGCTCGAGTTGTCGGCGGCCTATCTGGAGCGGCGCAATTTCAGCTCCGATGTGGCGATGTTGTTCCGCACGGTGGCGGCGAGCTGGCTGCCCCGGGCGGCAGGCAGGGAGGCGCATGAACGAAGACGGATTCATTCCATTCCACCGCCCATGGATCGGCCAGGAAGAGATTGACGAGGTAGTGGCTGTTCTCAAGTCCGGGTGGCTGACGACCGGTCCGCGGACGCGGCAGTTCGAGGAGGAGTTCGCGCGGTATGTGGGCGCGCCCCATGCGCTGGCGGTAAACTCCTGCACGGCCGGGCTGCACCTGGCGCTGGCGGCGCTGGGCGTGGGGCCGGGCGACGAGGTGATCACTTCGCCGATGACGTTCTGCTCGACGGTGCATGTGATCACGCACACGGGGGCGACGCCGGTGCTGGCGGATATCGGGGAGGACGGCAACATCGATCCGCAGTCGGTCGAGGAGCGGATCACGCCGCGCACGCGCGTGCTGCTGCCGGTGCATCTGGCGGGGCTGCCGTGCCGGATGGAGCAGATCTGGGCCTTGGCGGAGCGGCACGGGCTGCACGTGGTGGAGGACGCGGCGCACGCGGTGGGGGCGCGGTATCAGCTCCGCATGCTGGGTTCGGACCCGCGCAGCGCGGCGGTGGCGTTCAGCTTCTACGCAACCAAGAACATCACCACGGCCGAAGGCGGCATGGTGACATCCCACAATGCGGCGCTGGCCGAGCGGATGCGCGTCCTGTGCCTGCATGGCATCAGCAAGGACGCCTGGAACCGGTACACCGACAAGGGCAGCTGGTACTACGAGGTGCTGGAGCCGGGCTTCAAATACAACCTGAGCGACCTGCACGCGGCCGTGGGGCTGCACCAGTTGCGAAAGTTGGAGGGTTTCCTTGCCGAGCGGCGGAAGATCGTGAATTACTATAACGCAAGGTTCCGGGATGACGACGCATTGGAGATTCCGCCGGACGGCGCTGAACCGGGCCACGCCTGGCACCTCTATGTGCTGCGGCTGCGGCTGGAGCGGCTCAGGATCAGCAGGGCGCGGTTCATCGAGGAATTGAAGGCGCGAGGCATCGGGGCGAGCGTGCACTTTATTCCCGTTCCGTTGCACCCGGCGTTCCGCCAGTTGGCGGCTGAGCCGCGAAACGCCTGTCCGCGGGCGCTCGCGTTGTATGAGCGGATTGTGAGCCTGCCGTTGTATCCGGGCTTGGGCGAGCACAGGGCGGAAAGGGTGGCCGATGCGGTGTTGGAGGTGGCGGCGATGGGGCGCGGGTAATGCCGCAACAAAGAGCACGCGGCGTGCCATTGACCGCATATAGGCGGCAAAGAGGAAGCGAAGCCGTAGTACTTTTCGCCAGACTCCGTACATTTGTCCAAGGCATTGAAAAAAATTGGGTTACGAGAGAAAAAAGGTCTTGCAAACGGGCCGCAGCGCCAGTATACTGTGCGTATCCAACGAGCCCGGAGGCCGAGGGATCGGCGCAGGGGCGGAGAGCGGAGGTGAACAGCGTATGAAGCAAGTCGTGCAGGCGGTGGTTGTGGCAGCGGCGTTGGCCGCTTCGTCGGCCTGGGGAATCAGTGTCGATCCCGCGATTTCGTACACGACGACATCGGGCACGGTGCAACCATACACGGCAATCGGTATCCCGTTCTATGTCAATTCGCCGATAACAGTTGTCTCTCTGGGTGCATTCGACAATGGAGCAAATGGACTGTCCCCCGGCACCTCAATTCGAGTTGAAATTTTCTCATGGTCTCCTGGCTCGTTCCCAAACCCCGGCTTTCCTGCCGGTCCCGCGCTGGTCGGTACAACTTTGACCAACACCTCTCCCTCTGTGCCTGGTACAGGGAGTGTGTGGGCCTATGTCACCCCACTTACTCTGTCTCCAGGCTGGTATATGCTCTATGCGTCGGGGTTTAATGCCAGTGATCCCGTTATCTTGACAGGTCCTGGTGATTACTCACCGAACACTTTCGGTGGGGCGGTTAGTTATGGCTTTCCTTACACGCCTGCGCCTGGTGTGACATTTTTTGGCATTTATGCGCAGCCCTCATCTGCTGGTTGGTTGTGGGCTAATACTACCCCGATCCACCTCAGCGGTGGGACCTTCGGCGTTCCCGAACCCTCCACCTATGCCCTGATGGGCACGGTCGGCTTGGCGTTGTACCTGTTGCGCCGCAGGAAGAAGGCGGCTGAACGGTAAGCCGCGCGGCTTGGAATTTCTGTGCTTGCCTCCAGGGTGGGCGCGCCAGATGGCGTGCCCGCCTTTTCTCATCTCTGCGAACGCTTCCGGATGGAATCCTCTGGCGGGCTGCGCTGCCCGCACAACCAACGTCGCCCCCGGCGTTGCGCTGCGAAAGCGGCCGCGCGTCGCTACGGCGCCAGTTCCAAACGTGGCACAGGACGCTTCGGGATGCCGGCTGCACAACGACGGCATGGCCCGAGGGCGTCCTTGCTTCCTGCCGCAATTTCCTGACCCGGGCCAGCGCTTGAAACCGGGATCTGAAATCGGCTGGCGAATCCGAGTACGCCATTTTGCAATTTCCGGATGCACGGCCACGCAGCAGGGAATGGCGCCGCAGCAACGGCGCGGCCCTGCGGCAGGCAGGGCGGCAGCGCAGGACTCAGGCAGAAAGGACATGCGCAGCGGCAACCTACCTCCCGCCGCCGGGGCCGCAAGCGGTTCACGCTGCTGCCCGGTGGCTGGAGTTGGCGCGAAACGCGGGTCCGGTTCAGCCGCATCGCCACAGCCGCGTCCAGGGCTGCTCCCAGCCGCGCAGCAGCGGCCATTGAGCCGGACTCGGGCGCTTGCGGACAGCCGGCGCGAGTGCCGCTTGCGGCATGCCGGCCCCGGCGCCCGCGCAATCCCCGCCGGGGACAACCGCGCCCGGCGGGGAGGCCGCTCCCGGGTACTGGAACCCGAAGGCGGCAAAATTCCGCCAGAATTTGATTGAATTAAGGCAGGGGACGAGCGATGAATATGCGGCCCGTTTTTCCGCAGTGCTCTCAGGCAGGGCCGGATCTCCGCAAGGCAAACGAATGCGCCGTGGCGGCCCGCACGGTCGAAAGCGCGCCCCGCGTCCGGCGCAGGGCTTTGGCTTGCCGTCGAGCCGCGTGGATGGCGGCGGCGCTGCTGGCGGCGTTTCTGTTGGCCGCCTGCGGCCCGGCCAAACGGATGGTGGCCGAGCGCTACTACAAGGAAGGCCTGTCGCTGTTCGAGCAGAAGAAGTACGACGAGGCGGCGCTCGCCTTCCGCAAGGCGATCCAGAAAAACCCGCAGTGGGGCGAGCCGTACTACCGGCTGGCGCTGTGCGATCTGGAAAAGGGCGGCGACCTGACGCGCGCCCTCATGGCCCTGCGCCAGGCGATGGCGCTGATGCCGGAGAACGAGGACGTGAAGGTGAAGCTCGCCGGCCTCTACGTGATGGGCTATCTCCAGCAGGGCGCCATCGAGGATTACCCGCTGAAACAGGCGCACGACATCGCCGACAGCCTGCTCAAGAAGAAGCCGGACTCGTTCGAGGGGCTGATGCTGGCCGGCCAGGTAGCGCTGCTCGAAAAGAAGCCGAAGGAAGCGCTCGCGTGGTTTGAGAAGGCGCGAAAGCAGAAGCCGGATTCGGCGCTGGCGGCGGCCAGCTCGGGCATCACGCTGCTCGCGCTCGGGCAGGACGAGGAGGGCGAACGGCTGGTGCGCCAGGCGCTCGACAGCGACCCGAGGCTCGGCCCGGCATGGGATGCGCTCTACAACCTCCAGGTCCGGCAGAAGAAATTCGCCGAAGCCGAGGCGGCATGCCGGGCGCGGATCGAAAAGAACCCGGCCGACCCGGTGGCGCGGCTGATGCTGGCCAACCATTTCTTCCGGATGCAGAAGCCGAAGGAGATGGAGGCTGCGCTCGAGCCGTTCCTGCGCCCCGGCGGCGGCTATGAAAACGGGCGCATGGTGGCCGGGGATTTCTACCGCAGCATCGGCCGGATCGCCGACGCGCGGGCGCTGTACGAGGCGGGGTTGAAAGAGGCGGAAAAGGACCCGGCCCGGCGCAGCGAATACCGCAAGCGGCTGGCCAGCCTGCTGCTGCTCGAGGGCAAGCGCGAGGAGGCGGAGAAGGCCTACGCCGACGTGCTGGAAGACGCGCCGAAGGACCCGGAAAGCCGCGCGCGGCGCGCCTTGCTGCTGCTCGACAAGGACGCCGCGGCGGCGCTGCGGGAATTCCGGCAGCTGGCCAAGGACGTCCCCGCCAACCCGGTGATCCGCTTCAATCTCGGCCTCGCGCTGTTGGCGAACCGGAAAATGGACGAGGCGCGGACGGCGTTTCTCGAGGCGGCGCGCATGCAGCGCAATTTCCTCGAGCCGCGCCTGGCGCTGGCGCAGATGGCGATGGACCGCGAGCAGTGGCGGGAATTGCAGCAAACCGCCGCCGATATTCTGACGATCAACCCGCGCCATCCCGAGGGCCGTTATTTCCGCGCGGCCGCCTATACCGGGCTGGGAAATTATGACGAGGCGCGGAAAATCCTGGCCGAATTGCTGAAGGAATTCCCCAATTACCGCGAGGCCCATTTGCAGATGGCGTTCCTCGACCTGGCCGAGCGCCGCTACGGGCAGGCCGAGGCGCGGCTCCGCGAGCTGTATGAAAAGACGCGCGACGTGCGGGCGCTGACCGGGCGCGTCGAGGTGGAGCTGGCGCAGAACCGGCAAAAGGAGGGGCTCGGGCTGGCGCAGGCGGAGCTGGCGAAAAACCCCGATGACGCGCGGCTGCGGCTGCTGGTGGCGCGCACGGCGCTGCGCGTGGCCGACTACCCGCTCGCCGTGCGCGAGCTGATCCGGCTGGCCAAGCGCGACCCGAACTGGGACTACCTGTACCTGCTGCTCGGCCAGGCGCACCAGTTCAACGGCGACCTGCCGCGGGCGATTCTGGCCTTCCAGCGCGCGCTGCAAATCACGCCCGACAGCCTGGAGGCGACGCTGCGGCTCGCCTACGCCTACGAGGTGGCGGGGCGGTACGGCGAGGCGATCGCCGCCTACCGCAAGGCGCTCGAGCTGAACCCGAACACGCCGATCGCGATGAACAACCTCGCCTACCTGCTCAGCGAGCACGGGGGCGATCTGGACGAGGCGCTGCGGCTGGCGCAGCTCGCCATGCAGCGGCTGCCGCAGCAGCAGTACATCGCCGACACGGTGGGCTGGATTTTTCTCAAGAAAAACGACGTGGAATCGGCGTTGCAGATTTTCCAGGGGCTGGTGAAGAAATACCCCGACGAGCCGGCCTTCCGCTACCATTACGGCGCGGCGCTGCTGCGGAAGGGCGACAAAGCGCGCGCGAAGGCGGAATTGCAGGCGGCGCTGGACAACAAGCCGCCCGCGGACATCGAAAAGAAAGTCCGCGAGCTGCTCGCGCAGGCGGGCTGACGAGTTTCCATGAAGAAAGCGCCGGAGGCGATGCCCGGGGCGGCGGCGCACGAGACGCCGCGGCTGGCTAGCTGCGAGGAATTGCAGGACCGCCAGCAGGGGCAGTGGTGGGGCTCGCATCTGGCCTCGCTTCTGATGCACGTGGCGGCGCTGGGCTGGGTCGTGCAGACCGGCGTGATCGTGCTGGAGACGGCGCAGCGCTACGGCTACGGATACCGGTTCGGGCAGGCCGTGCTGCTGGCCTCGCCGCTGTTCGAGCTGGGCGAGCGGAGTCCCGTTCGCGGCCGGCAGCCGAGCATTCCCCTGTCGGCCCTGGCGCCGCGCGAGAAGCTCTACGCGCCGGACCTGCGGCGGCTGGCGCTGAGGCCGGCCGTTCCGGAAGGCGCGCCGGGAAGCCGGAACGCGGCCGAGCAGCGGCCCGTCTCCGCCGAATCTGCGTCGTCGGCGCTTTCCGTCCCGTTCGGCGGGGGCGGGGGAGCGCTGCCGGCCGGCTCGCTCCCGGAGCTCGTCGCGGGCGGAGTGGCCACGCCCTTTGATCTGGTGCCGCCGAGCAACACGCGGACGCGGCGCCAGGAGGGCCGCGCGGCGCGCATCCGCGTGGGCGATGCCGGCGCGCCGGGCGGCGGCGCCAGCGAAGGGCTGCGCCTGCCGGCGTCGGCGGGCCGGGTGGGGATCGGCGTGGAGGCGGCGGTGGACCGGGCGGTGATGGCGGAAATGGAGGACTGGCTGCGGGTGCTGCTGGTGCGGCTGCGGCGGGCAAGCTTCGACGTGATGCCGGACCGGCGGGATCTGGGCGCGCCCGGCCTGGTGGTGATCCATGCCGAAGTCGACCGCGCGGGCCGCATTGTGCGGCGGGCCGTGGCGGCCGCCTCCGGCAACGCGGCGCTGGACCGGCTGGCGATGGCGCTGCTTGAGCAGGTGCCGTCCTATCAGCCTTTGCCGCGCGGGCTGCTGGAGGAAAGCGTGGTGGTGGAGGTGCGGGTGCGGTACTTCGCGCGGCGGTGAAGGCGGCCCCGCAGAATGGGCCTGCGGCCAGCCGAGGCGCCTTCTGCCCGTGCGCGTCTTTGCCCGTCGGGCCGGGAAGTGCCTCCCCCTGTTTTCTCCGCTCTGAATCCAGGGCCTTCTGCGGACCATTTCCCGAGGCGCGCGCCCGTCGGCCGATTGCAAGGCGGAAGGGCCCACGGCGCCGGATGATGGCGTGATCGGCGAGCAGGTCGCACGGCCCCTCCTGCCCGCCGGAATTGGGCCTGCATTGCTTCGACGACGAAATGGGCCTGCGCAAGCCTGGCATACGGGGCAGGCGGCGTACTGCCGGCCGCCGGAACAGGAGCGGAGGCATCAGGCGGGCTCGACTGCGGGCATCCGGGAGAGAATCGCCGGCTGGCTGATCAGGCAGATGCCTTCCTGCCCTTGTTGCGGGGCAGGGTGTTTCTGACGCTTTGTCATCAATACCCGGTCCCGAACACTTCTTTGTTGTGCGAATTGATATAAAATCATCCAGGCGCGGAGGTCATCGATGGCCAGCATCACGGAGAGAATGATCGAGCAGGCCTATTCCGGCCTGAAGCATTTATGCGGTGGAGCGCGGAATGACTACTTCGGCCTGCTTTACCTCGAACAGGAGTTTGGAGTTCCTCGTGACAAGGCGATCCACCAGATCGCCTTCGGGGGAAACGATTACGGCATCGACGGCTTTCATTTTGATCCTCAAAGGCGCAACCTGTATCTGTTTCAGTTCAAATGGACGGAATCGTACACCCAGTTCAAGCCTTCGCTCCGGAGGCTGATCGAATCCGGCATGGAGCAGGTGTTTCTCGCGCCCAATGCGGATCCTGCGAAAAACCAGCTGTTGCTTCAACTCCGGAGCTGTTTGATCGAAAACAGGCCGATCATCGACCAGGTCTGCATTCGCTTTGTTTTCAGGGGTGATCCGGGTCAAGCTGATCGCAGCCAGGTTTTGGACAAACTCCGCGAGGATCTGGAGAACAAAAAGTACCTGATCGACGAATTTTTCGGGGAGCCCCGGGTCGCCCTCGTCGTTGAATTCCGGTCAGCCGCCGGCAAGGTCGGCGTCGTCGGCGACAAGCTGGAGACCCGGTCATTCCGGATCCGGACCGGCAGCCTGATTCAGCGCGAAGGGCCCAGGGGCGAATCCATGCACGTGGGATTCGTGCGGCTCGTGGATATCGACGAGATGTACCGTCAAATGGGCTCGCGGTTCTTCGAGCGCAACATTCGTTTCGGGCTTGGCGCCGGCGAATCTGTCAACCGGGCCATCTCGCGCGCACTCAGGCAAATCGTGCTGGACGAGAAGGAACTGCCAGCTGTATTCGCTTTTCATCACAATGGCGTCACGCTGTTCGCCGAAAGGCTTGAAAATGCCGACGGCTTCTGCATAATCACTGAACCGCGGCTCCTCAATGGCGCCCAGACGGTGACGACTTTCCGGGAATTTCTGGAAAATAACAAGAGCAACCCGCGTCTGGAGGATCGTCGCAGCGCCTTCGAGGATCTCTGGGTGCTCTGCAAGATCATCACGAAGGCCTCTCCGGAGTTCGTAACTTCGGTAACAATCAACAATAACCGGCAAAACCCGGTCGAGCCGTGGAACCTCCGCGCCAACGACCTGATCCAGCTTGAGTTGCAGGACAAATTCCGGGATGACCTCGGGATTTACTATGAGCGGCAGGAGAAAGCGTTTCAGGCATTGGACTACGAGCAAATGGAGGATGAGGGCATCACGGAGCAAGGCAAGGCCATCGAGCTGGTCAGGCTTGCCCAGACTTTCCTCGTGTCCGATGGAAACATCTCGGCTGTTTCAAATCTTCGCCGGGTCTTCGAGGATGATAGTGCCTACAGCCAGGTTTTCAGCTCCGCCCGGCTGAAGGCCGATAGCCGTCACATCGTCCTGTGCTACAAGATCCAGTTCCGCCTGAGGAGGCTTTTGAAAGAAATCGAAGAAAAAGGCCCGAACAAATACTGGTTCGTCTTCCGGGCGCGCAACCTGTTCTGGGCCCTCCTCTGCCAGGCCCTTTTGAACGACCCAAAGCTTGAAGAGCATGCAGAGCAGCATGGCCGCGACTTGACTGTCAAGGCTCAGTTCACGGAGCTCCTGGCCGGGCTGGCTTCGACCCGGTGCCGGCCTCTTCTTGCGGATTTGCTGAAAGATCCAGCGTACTCCGACAAGCTTGCTGCCGAAGATCTTGGCTTCCTCAGGACAAATGCCGTATTCAAGCGTTGCATGGAACTCGCCTTCAGGCGCTGGGGGTGGGCCGAGAAACGCTTGAAGTGAGCGCGGCTTCGGAGATTCGGCGGTGGAGCCGCCGCGAATGGCCGCGGAGAAAAAACGACTCGCACATTGGTTTTCCGGAAAGCCGCGAGCGAAGCCGCTCGAAGGAGGGCGGCAACGAGCGGTCTTCCGGGGGCAGGATGCTCCCCAACGCGCGGGCATGGGGATCCTCGCAGCAGGACCGCTCACTCCGGCCGTCGTTCTGACGAACGCCGGCGCCCCGTTCGCGGCTCCGAATCAATGCCCGCGCTTTCAGAGCCGCGAGCGAAGCGGCGCGCCAGCGCCGCGGGAGCGAGCGGTCCCTGCGCGAATCCATCCGGCGCGGGAACGACCGGCCCCACCGCAGCACTGGTTGCCTTGCCAGAGCAGGGAATTCGAAATCCTCGGAGCCAGACCGCTCACTCTGGCCGGAATTCCACCGAATTCCGGCGCCCAGGTGCGCGGGTCTTGCCTGATTTCGCGTCAACCGCTCACTCTGGCCGTCGTTCTGACGAACGCCGGCACCCCGTTCGCGCCTCCGAACGCGCCATCAATGCGCTTTCAGAGCCGCGAGCGAAGCGGCGCGCCAGCGCCGCGAGAGCGAGCGGTCCCGGCGGCCAGCGCCTTGGTAGCCCCACGCAAACCGGATTTCAACGCCGCGAGAGCGAGCGGCCCCGTCGCGGCTCCATCCGCCGCGAGTGAAGCGGGCCGCGCCGGGGACTGACACCTCCGTCCCGCCCCACTGCCGCCCCATATCTCCGACACACCGAAGCCGGGGACGGAGGTGTCTGTCCCCTGCGCCGGAAGCGACGGCTCGGGCTGAAAGGCCCGAGCCGAGCCCGGCCACCTGCTCCTTCGCAACCCTCCAACTACTCCCCGACGCACACCACCTTCGAAGCCTCCCCGAAACCCGATGTTCCCCTGCGCTTACGGAGAAGCTCTGCTTGTTGCCGCAGTTCCGATTCGGTTGCACCCGCTGCACCACAACCCCGCGATTGAACCGCTCACTCCGGCCGTCGTTCTGACGAACGCCGGCACCCCGTTCGCGGCTCCGAACGCGCAATCAATGCGCCTTCAGCGCCGCGAACGGAGCAGGCCGCAGGCCTGCGGGAGTGAGCGGCCCCAGCGGCCAGCGCCTTGGCAGTCCCACGCAAACCGGATTCAGCGCCGCGAGAGCGAGCGGTCCCTGCGCGGCTCCATCTGCCGCGCGCGAAGCGGGCCGCGCCAGGGACTGACACCTCCGTCCCGCCCCACTGCCGCCCCATATCTCCGACACACCGAAGCCGGGGACGGAGGTGTCTGTCCCCTGCGCCGGAAGCGACGGCTCGGGCTGAAAGGCCCGAGCCGAGCCCGGCCACCTGCTCCTTCGCAACCCTCCAACTACTCCCCGACGCACACCACCTTCGAAGCCTCCCCGAAACCCGATGTTCCCCTGCGCTGGCACAGAAGCTCG
>Ga0308411_10003327_pt1 | contig 10728 bp, 12 predicted proteins | sample HotsprottomLayer_2_FD_203530 | JGI IMG/M metagenome (GOLD analysis project Ga0308411, IMG submission 203530) | Hot spring phototrophic mat microbial communities from Octopus Spring, Yellowstone National Park, Wyoming, United States -... | ecosystem: Environmental > Aquatic > Thermal springs >... | reverse complement strand
CTTTGTGGTGTTTATTACAGATAGGATTTTCTTACGAAAAAATAAGCTCAGAATATTTGATAAAATTTATAAAACAATTTTTAAAAGAATGTAATAAATATCAATGTTCTTTGATTGGTGGTGATACCTTTTTTTCTAAACAAATGGTTTTATCTTTAACAATGGGAGGTTTTACAAATCATTATATTACCAGAAAATCTTATCCAGATACACTCATTTATGTAACAGGAAATGTAGGTTTATCTCTATTAGGATTTAAGATATTATCGAACCAAGTTCAAATTCCCAACAATTTAAAATTTATTGCATTAAAAAGGCATCTTGCTCCAGAAGCTCGGGTTCAATGGGCACAAAAAATTTATCCTTATGCAATATCTATGATGGATGTTTCTGATGGATTATATCAAGACCTAAAAAAAATGGCAAGGATAAGCCAATATCAATTCGAAATTTATTTAGAAAAGGTTCCTATCCATCCTAAATTCAAAAAATATATTTCCCCCCAAGATGCTTTCATTTCTGGCGAAGAATACGAACTGATCTTTACAACAAACAAGAAGATAAATTTTTCTTTTGTTACTCAAATTGGAAAAGTAACGAATACTAAAATAAATAAAAATACCTCCCCTATAAAATTGATGTATTATGGCAAAGAATATTTTTTAAAAGAATTTGGGTTTGAACATTTTTAAGAATTATTGATTTACACAATATCAATAAAAGTTTTTTTGGATTTGCGGGCTAATCGAAGGATTAGCTACAAAACCGTAATAAAGACGGCCGCAGGAGTAAAAAATTGGCAACAATAAGAAAACCAAGACATAAAATTTGTAGATATGCTGGATTTTGCCTCTATGGCGATCCAAAGTGTCCTTCGGTAAAAAGGCCTTATGCGCCAGGTTATAGACCAGAAAGCTTTAGGAAGAAAAAATCTCCTTATGGAGAGCAACTATTGGAAAAACAAAAACTCCGGTTGTATTATGGTATGATGGAAAAACAGTTCTACAATACCTTCGAAAAAGCATCTAAAATGCATGGAAACACTTCTGATAACTTTATTAAGCTCTTAGAAAGTCGTTTGATGACTGTGGTTTATAGACTTTGCTTGGCAAAAACAGTCTTCGAAGCAAGACAATTAACTAGTCATGGGCATATTACAGTAAATGGAAAAAGGGTAACTATACCAAGTTATCATCTAAAACCTGGGGATATTGTTGGTGTGGTAGAAAAATCGAAGGATTTAGCAAGAATCAAAGAAGCAATGGAACGTAGACAAGGAAAAACACATCCCGTTCCATACATAGAAGTTCAACCAGATGGAATTTCGGGAAAATTTTTGGGAATTCAAAACATTCAGGATGTTCCCCTCGATCCAAGGTTTAACATACAAAAAATCGTTGAGTTCTATAGTAAATAACTAATAGCCGCATAAGCGGCTATTACACCTCATTCTCGATAAAAATTCCAGTCGGAATTAAACCCAACTTTTTAAGAGCTTCGTTATCTATACCTTTCTTCATTTCTTTGATAAAATCCAAAAACTTATCAGAAGGGATTTCTTGTATCACCTCACCTGTTAGAAAATCATAAATCTTTATACGGATTTTTCCAGTATCTTGATCAACATGATAACTAAATTTAATATTATTACCTAATTCTTTTTTTTGTAATTTAAGATGATTTTCTTCAAAAACTTTACCTTGCGTATAAGAATTTTTTTGGTTTTTTTCTATATGATTGCTTGAATGTAAATCTATTTTTAAAGTTTCCATAATTAAACACCTCTAATTCATTTATCGATAGAAAAAAAAAGACACTTTAAACTTGGAATAAAAGATTTTTTTAAAAAAATGGATTTTTTTAAGATTATGACAATTTGATTACTTTTTTAGGGCGTTCTTCATCCTCATTAGTTTACCACGAAGGCGTAGAATTGCTTTTGTGTGGAGTTGGGAAACTCTACTTTCGGTAACCTCTAATACCTCTCCAATTTCTTTTAACGTTAAATCTTCGTAATAATATAAAACAATTACTTTCTTTTCTTTATCAGGCAATTGTTTGATTGCTTCTACAATAACACTTCGAATTTCTTCTTTTTCGATGATATTTTCTGGGTTTAATGATTCTGGAGATTCAATTGTATCGATAAAAGAAACCTGATCGTTATCATCCCCTGTATACCAAACATCGTTTAAAGATATAACACTTGCACCAGAGATCTTTGAAAATAATTCTTGTAATTCTTGGTTCGATATTCCCATTTCTTTTGCAATTTCTTCGTCATCGACAGAATGTCCTAATTTATTTTCTAATGTTATAATAGCTTCTTCTAGTTGTTTCGCTTTTTGTCTTAATGTTCGCGGAACCCAATCAATGTTTCTTAATTCGTCGAAAATGGAACCACGAATTCTTGTCATTGCGTAGGTTTTAAATTTTATGTCTCTTTCTGGATCGTATTTTTCTATTGCATCCAATAAACCAAAAGCACCATAGCTTACTAGATCTTCGAACTCTACTTGTTGAGGCATTCCAATTGCAACTTTCCCAGCTACATATTTAACAAGAGGAGAATATTTAATTACAAAATACTCGCGAATCTCTGGGTTTTTTGTTTTTCGATATTCCTGCCAGAGTTCTTTCTCGTCTTTGTGCTTAAACTTTTCTAATACCTTTCTTCTCGAAGACATAAATAATCCTGAATATTTTTTTTCTCTATGAATAAAATTCAACAATAAAAAATTTTATTCATCCTTAGAAAGCATCGTTCTAATTGCCTCTGCCATCAATTTTGGTTCATTTTTGATGGTAATTTTATCCACTACGATATGATCACCAAAATGTTTTGTTTTTTCTCCAGATGTATCAATTTTTATTGGCTGTACTTCATCAGTTGTATCATCCGAACTAGCTAAATTCAAAGATTCGGAAGTTTCTAATGTATCACTGGAATAATCATATTCCCCTTCGAAACTTTCTTCCTCTTGTTCTTTATAACTTCTAAACGAACTTGAATCACCTTCAAAAACCTCTAATATTTCTGGTACTTTTTGTTTAAGGATAAAAAATACTACAATTCCTATGATAACACTAACAATTGTGGATACGAATATGTTTGTTAAAATTACGAAGATTGGATTTTTCGAAAACAAGGAAAATATTAATGATATCAACAACCCAATAATTCCAAAAAAAACTCCAAAGTTAATTGCTAATCTATCCATGGCAAAAAGTATTATTTACAAGGAAAATACTAGAAATAAAAATAATCAAGAAATTTTTAGGATAATTATTAAGAATTTTGAAAAATTTCAAAGAATTTACTAAAAAAACCACCGATACCAGTTCCTACATCTTCTTCTTTTACATTCAAAATTCTTCTAGCAATGTGAAATATACAAGAAGCACTTTTGGAATTTGGATAAGCAACTACGAGTGGTCTTTGATTTCTTACACTCTTAGGTACTACATCTTCTATATAAATAAAACCTAAATTTTCTACTTCTGCTTTTAAGAATTGTGCAGAAATTTCTATTAAACGATCTGCTACTTTTTTTGCTTCTATGGCTGTTTCTACCTCGTTAACAACGAGTTTAATCTTTTTATCTGTTTTATTAACAACAATGCTTTTGATCATTCCATAAGCATCTGTAATAGCTGTTGGTTCTGGTGTGGTTACCACGATAATTTCGTCTGCTGGTTTTAAGAAACCCAATACATTTTGACCTACTCCAGCACCTGTATCAATAATCAAAAAATCATAACCTTCCAATGTTTCTAAATCTTTAAGAAAAGCTTCTCTTTGTTCTTCTGCGAGGTTTGCTAATTGAGTAATTCCATTTGCTCCTGCAATAAAATCCAACCCATAATGAGTATGAATTACTACATCTTTGATACTTTTCTTCCCTTTAAAAACTTCGTAAATATTATGTTCGGGAACTAATCCTAACAATACATTTACATTGGCTAATCCCAAATCACCATCCATTAATAAAACTTTCTTGCCAAATTTCGAAAGTATAATAGAAAAATTTACTGCAAAAGTTGTTTTACCAACTCCTCCTTTACCAGAAGTAATTGCAATGACTTTTGTTAAAGGTTTGGTGTTTACCATAGAGGATGGATTATTTTCTAAATTTTTTATATTATGAACTTCCATATTAAAACCTTGTAATGTTCTTAGTTTTGCAGCTTGATCCGTATATAACATAATTACACCTCTAAAAAATTCAATTAAATTTTTTTATATAAATAAATTTTCTAACAATTCTTCCATCTCAATTTCTAGAATATCATCCGGCACATCTTGACCATTCATAAAAAAAGAATATGGTCTCTTTATCTTATCGGCTAATTCGATAAAAAAACCAGAAAATTTTACTTCGTCTAAACCAGTTAAAATGATTTTGTCAAAATTTAAAGAGCCAAAAAAAGAAATATATTTTTCTATTATATCGTATCGCATAACTGCGGATAAAACCAAATGAACTTCTTTATTTTCTGTTTTTTCGACGAACTTTTTGATCTTTTGCAATCGCTCTTGATCTTTTAAACTAAGCCCTGGGGTATCTACAAAAACAAAATCTGCATTATCTCTTATTATACATTCGAAGTATTCATCCATTTTCACGGGTGCATAAAAAGGAATATTCAAGATATTACAATAGGTTTTTAATTGCTCGGTTGCTGCTAATCTATAATCATCCAAACTTATGATAGAAATATTGTATTTATTATCAAGTTTGATTTTCGCAGATACCTTAGCTAAACTGGTTGTTTTTCCAGATGCATTAGGTCCAACAAAAAAAATCACCTTTGTTTTATTAGGAATAGGTTTTAGTTCGGGTTCGTAATAGACAAAATTAGTCAATTCTTTAACTATAAATTTATAAAGATCTTTTGGATTTCTTTCTTCTACGGATGGAAGTTTCTTTTTTAAAACTTGGAAAAACTTTTGTGTAAATTCTTCCGAAAATTCTGATTTGATTAATTTATCGCGAATTTTAACAAAAAGTTTTTCTTTATCTTCCAACTCGTTATAAATTAATTTTTTTTCTTCTCTTTCGGAATCGAAATTTAATAATGCATGGATTTCTTCTTTGGTTGGTTTTTCTAACTTTAATCGATTCGTTATTTTATCTTCTTCTAATGATAGGGATTTTTCTTTTAACTCTTGATTTTCTTTAACTTCTTTTTTCTCGCTCGTAGGTTCATCTAATTCTAATAACTTTTCGCTTTTTAACTGTTGTAATGAACGAATAAGGTTATCTATATCGCTTAAATCCGTTTCTATAGAAGAAGGTTTTGAAGGATTTATATCCTCTTGCTTTTTTGTGGTTGTTTTGCGTTCTATTTCTATAGTTTTTTTGGGTGGCTGCGTTTCTATAACCTTTTTGGGTTGATTAGAATACAAAAAATCCTTCGGTTTATATGGAGCATTATCTTCTGGAATCATCACTTGAATTTCGTAGAGTTTTTTTGATAAAAGATTTGTACCCAACAAACCACCTTGTTTAATTTCTTTCGTCTCTAAAATATAGACATTCGTCCCATACTTCTTTCGAATTTGCATCAAGATTTCTGGGATACTTTCTCCTCTAAATTTATCGTATCTCACAGTAAGTGAATTATGTCATTTTACTAATTTTCTTGGCAATATTTTTTTAACTTTCCAGATTCTAAAAAGAAAAAAAAATGAAATCATGAAAGTGAGATTCAATTTGATACTAAACGGATTTTTGGTAGTCTTTGGTTTTTTCTTGGTTTCTTGCAATCAAATTACAAAAGATCAACATCATCCTTTTTTAACAATGGTATATTATAACGAAAAATTCGATTCTCTACCATGGGGAAAATCCCCCCAAGAATTGCAAAACCTTTGGAATGACTATTTCATCAGTCAAAATAATGAATCTATAGAGTTTGCAATTAAAGCAGATGTGAAAGATCAAGAAACTATTCCCATCCTAAAAGAATTGGAATCTCCTTATATTTTTCGTTTTATTTGTTTTTACAACAATAATCAATGTGTTATTTTTAGAATCGAAAAATTTGGAACAGAAGAAATAATAAAAGAATATTATAAAAATATTCTAAAAAATAATCAACTAATACAAAACAACCTTAAAAAAAGTTCCAACAATCAACATACAACAGAAGCTGGCAATAAAATCCTAGAACAATATGAACTTTACGAAACAGATCAATATATCATTCAAGCATATATAAGTAGAATGGAATTTCCAGAAGATGTAAAGAAACAAAAAACTAACGGAATTACAATAGAAAATTTATCCGATATAGATTTACGAATATATTCAAAGAAATATAATCCAGGTTTAAATTTAGACTTTTTTATTAAAAATTAACAATTTTTATCCAAAAAATGGTTGATGATGAAATTTAAATAAATTAAATGGGATTATGGATTTAACTAAAATCGATAATGTAGTTCAGTTATTAGGTAGCGAAGCAGAAAATTTATTGAACTATAAAGCTAAGTTCCCCAAGGATCATTTACATATTCCTGGTCCAGACTTTGTAGATAGAATTTTTGTAACATCAGATAGGAACCCCCAAGTTTTACGTTCTATTCAACAAATTTTAAGTCATGGTAGGTTAGCAAATACAGGATATGTGTCGATATTACCCGTAGATCAAGGAATTGAACATTCTGCTGGTGCATCTTTTGCTCCCAACCCCATATATTTTGATCCAGAAAATATTATCAAACTAGCAATTGAAGGTGGCTGCAATGCTGTTGCAACTACTTTTGGCGTGTTAGGAGCAGTGGCAAGAAAATATGCTCACAAAATCCCTTTTATCGTTAAAATTAATCATAACGAGTTATTAACTTACCCAAACAAGTATGATCAAATCCTCTTTACCAATGTTAAAGAATCCTGGAACTTAGGTGCAGTAGCTGTTGGTGCAACCATCTATTTTGGTTCCGAAGAATCTACAAGACAAATACAAGAAATTAGCGAAGCATTCTCTTATGCCCACGAATTAGGTATGGTTACAATTTTGTGGTGTTACTTACGCAATAATGCTTTTAAAGCCGATAAGGATTATCATACAGCTGCGGATTTAACGGGACAAGCAAACCATTTAGGTGCCACCATAGAAGCAGATATTATCAAACAAAAATTGCCAACAAATAATGGTGGTTTTAAAGCTTTAAAATTTGGAAAGACCCACGACAAAGTATATACAGAATTAACTACTGACCATCCCATTGATTTAACGCGTTATCAGGTAATCAACAACTATATGGGAAGAGTTGGACTCATCAATTCTGGTGGTGAATCCAAAGGAGAAACAGATTTAGTAGAAGCAGTTAAAACAGCTATTATCAACAAAAGAGCTGGCGGTATGGGTTTGATTTCCGGAAGAAAAGCTTTCCAAAGACCCATGGAAGATGGTATAAAATTACTTAATGCAATCCAAGACATTTATCTGAATAAAAATATTACAATTGCTTAATGCACTTTTCACTTTGATAAGTGATTTCCCCCTCATTTGCCCGCATTCACAAAGTGCGGGCACTTTTTTTCGATTGCATGGTAGATGATTTTACTAGATTGATTTTTATCATAAATCCAAACCCCTTCCCAATTCAGGTGTTGTAAAGCTGATAAGTTTTCTTTCTTATCGTCGAAAAATAAAACCACCTCTTGATCATTAAAAACATCTGGTAAGGATTCATAGATTACCCGATAAAACCTTTCATCAGGTTTTCGTATTCCCATTTCGCAACTAAAAAAGATATAATCAAACCAATCGTTTAATTCTTTTTTTTTAAAAAAAATTTCGTGATACCATTGAGAATAATTCGAAGCCAAAATTGTATAAATATTCAATTCTTTTTTACATTGATGAATTTTTTCAAAAAGTTCTTCTATACCTGGTAAATAGTGAATCTGCCGAAACATCATTTTTTTCATTTTTAGGACAGAAGGAAGTTGATATTCTCTTGGATTTTTTTTATAAGATTGATTTACATATTCATTTTCGAGGATTTTTCCTTCTTCGAACAGAATATATGCTTCATGATTTTTTATACTTAACCAATATTTTTTTTGTTCTTTGTTTAATTTATTAAAAAAATTTGCATAAAAGGGATCATCTATTATCGTATCCATCAAATCAAAAATTAGAATCATAATTCTCTATAAAAATATTCTCATAGAAAAATAAATAAAAAAATTGGTATCCATGATTTTTCTTTATAATTTAATTTTAATTGTTCTCTATCCTTTTTTTTTGATTTCTACCCTTTTTAACAAAAAATTGAAAGAATTTTATCTAACAAGAAAAGAAGGAAAAAAAAGAATCCAAGAATTTATCCAAAAATACAAAAACCAAAAAGCAATATGGTTGCATGCATCTTCTGTCGGAGAATTAGACCAAGCCTTGGCGATTTTTAGAATCTTAAAGTCAAAACATCCAAATTTACCGATATTAATGACTGTTTTTAGTCTTAGTGTAAAAAATTTAGATAAAATTCCTTCTGAAGGTAAAGCATACCTACCAATTGATTTTTTTTGGCAATGGCAATTTATACAAGACAATTTTGTTTTATTTATTACTTTTACCTGGGATGTTTATCCAAATCTATTAAGAATTTTAAAAAAAAAGAACTGTCATAATTTTCTTTGCTCTGCTGCAATAGAAGAAGATTCTGATCGCGTAAAATGGTCTTTTTTATTTCGCTCATTTTACAAGAATTTCGACGGAATTGGCGTTGTCGATGAATATAATTATAATAACTTTATAAAATTATTTAATAAAAATTTAAAGATTACAGGTGATAGTCGATATGATTCTATTGTATATAAATTAGAAAACCAAAAAATATCCGAAGAAGACAAAAAGAAATTAGAATGTGCAAAAGATATTATCATTCTTGCTTCTACTTATAAGGAATGCGATAAACAACTATATCCCTACTTAGAAAATCTTATAGTTGAATTTCCTAAAAGAAAAATTTGGATTTTTCCTCATCATATTAACGAGGAACGATTAAAAGAAACAACAGAATATTTAAAAAAATATAATATAAAAAATGTTTTATTTTTTTCTGATAAAGAATTTATAAATAAATATAACCAATACAATATTATTATAGTCGATAAATTAGGAATATTGGCGTATGCATATCGATTTTCGAAAATATGTTACGTTGGTGGTGCATTTCATCATAGAGTGCATAATACTGGTGAACCCGCAGCATGTGGTTCTATTCCATTTACAGGACCGAACATTTTTTCGAGTCCAGTAGCAATCCTTCTTTGGAAAAATCAATTGCTGTTACGATTCGCTAATGGAAAGGATTTAATCCAAAACATGACTTCTCTTTTAAAAAATCAAGAACAGTTAAATTTCAAAAGCGAAAGAATTAAAGAATTATTGTGGAATCAGACTGGTTCAAGTAAAAAATTTTATGAAGAGTTTTTAGAAAATTTATTAAAAAATTATCGATAATTTAGATATCTTTTATGTAATTGAACTATATGGCAAGAACAATTTTTATCGGCGATGTACATGGCTGCTTAACAGAATTAAAAAAAATGATCGATAAAATTAAACCAACAAAAGGCGATCGAATTATCTTATTGGGAGATTTAATTAATCGAGGACCTGATCCTGTTGGAGTAGTACGATATGTGTACGAAAATCAGTTTGAATGTTTAATGGGAAACCACGAATATGAATATTTATTAGAATATAAAGAAAATAAAAACTACAAACAATTCTACAAAGAAATCGGGAAAGAATTACACAAATGGATAAAAAAACGTCCTTTATGGATAGAAGATGAAAATTTTATTGCTGTACATGCGGGGATTGCCCCAGATATGCCATTAAAAAAAACCCCACCACATATATTATTATTTATTCGAACGTGGAAATCGGAACATCTTTCTTCTAGTAATGGTATACCGTGGTTCAAATTCTACAAAGGAAAGAAAACTGTTTTTTATGGTCATTGGGCTAGAAAAGGTTTAACGATAAGAAACAACACCATTGGTCTTGATTCTGGTTGTGTATATGGGAAATTTCTATCTGCCTATATATTAGAAGAGAAAAAAATTGTACAAGTTCCAGCACAAAAAGTTTATTATGTACCTCCTTCTCTAAGAAAAAAATAATTTATTTGTTCGATAAATGTTCTCTTATAAAATTGTTCAGAATTTCGTAATCCGTTGGATCAACAGCAGTAAATTTTACAGCACAAAACTTTCTTTCTTTTTTTTGATTATTATCCATTTCTTTCCATGTTCGAACTACCTTTCCCATAGCTTTTAATTCACCACTTAATTCTTTTATGGAAAATTTCACTACAAGAAACATTCCTATCTTAATGTCTTGGTTTTCTTTAAGTTCAAAACTAACCCCACCTAAACTAATATCTTTTCCTTTTGTGATTGTTTCTTCTTTCGTAGTAGATGGTAGTACTTCGTATTTTACATCAAATATATAATCAATTCTTGGATATCTTCTTTTTTCTCTAAAACTTTGATCCAATTTTTCTGTAATGGCATCTAAGTTTTCGAAATCTTCAAAATTTTCGTTCGTTTGCATATTAACTCCCCTATACTGTTAGACGAATTTTTATTAAAAAATCAATCAAAAACTCCCTAAATAATATATAAAAATAAATCATCGTATTATTTTGTCAAAATAAAAAACTGAAATATTACTTTACAAAAAAAGTATTTTAAAATT
>Ga0308411_10003326_pt1 | contig 10728 bp, 10 predicted proteins | sample HotsprottomLayer_2_FD_203530 | JGI IMG/M metagenome (GOLD analysis project Ga0308411, IMG submission 203530) | Hot spring phototrophic mat microbial communities from Octopus Spring, Yellowstone National Park, Wyoming, United States -... | ecosystem: Environmental > Aquatic > Thermal springs >... | reverse complement strand
ATCTGCGGACGCGATGACGTGCAAGGCCCAGTGGGCGCCGAGTACGCTGTGAAGGTGCTCAAGCGCAATCGCCTGTTCGTCATCCACGACAAAACCCCCTACGGCCAAGGTCTGGCTGAAGCCTTCGCGGCACGCGCTAGGGAGCTGGGGGCCAACGTGGTGGCCTTGGTGGGCACCGAGGAAGCTTCCAACTTCCAACCCCTCATCCTTCAGATGCGCGCCCAGCGCCCTGACTTGGTCTACTATGGCGGCATCTACGACAAGGGTGGCGTGCTGGTCAAGCAGATGCGCGAACGCGGCATCACTGCCACCTTCATGGGCGGCGATGGTCTGGATGCCTCTGACCTGGTCAAGATTGCCGGCAGTGCAGCAAAGGGCGTAGTTTTCACCACCACCGCCGGCCCCATCAGCACCCTGCCCAAGGCCGCGGCCTTTGCCCAGCGCTACAAAGCTAAGTTCGGCAGAGATCCCGAGGCTTATGCGGTGTATGCCTATGATGCGGCCAACGTAATCCTGACGGCCATTGAGGCTGCCATCAAGGCCAACAACGGCCGCAAACCCACCCGCGAGCAGGTGGCCCGCGCAGTACGTGAGGTCAAGATGGACGGCCTCACTGGCCGCATTGAGTTTGACAGCAAGGGCGACCGCAAGCTCTCCGATTACTACATCGTGACCTTGAAGGAGGCCAAGTACCCTGGCGAAGTGGTGCGGGTGATTCAGTTCGCGCCGCCCTCTGCCCGACAGTAAGCTTTACCTACTAGGGGCTCCCGTACCTGCGGGAGCCCTTTGCGTTTGGTGTAAACCGCTTTCAGACCCAGTTGTCAGGCTTGTTTACAACAGATATACTCTGCCAAGCCTACTCAAAGAGCACATGCCTCAGATGGGCACACGCGCATGGGCTCGTATAAAGGAGGTTTACTTGACGGCTGCAGATCTGCTGGCCATCCTACCGCAAACCCTGCTGGAGGGTCTGCTGCTTGGGTTTGTCTACGCCATGGTGGCCCTGGGCTACACCATGGTATACGGGGTGCTGGGGCTGATCAACTTCGCCCACTCCGAGGTTTTTATGATCGGCGCGGTGATTGGCCTCGAGGTCTTCCGTTTCTGGGGCAACCCCGAAGCACCGGTGATTGCCAACCCTTTTGTGCTGCTGCTTGTAGCCCTGGTCATGGCCGCGCTGGGTTCGGGCATTATGGCCGTGATGGTAGAGCGTTTTGCGTATAGACCCCTGCGTAAGCGGGGTAGCAGAAACATTTTGGTACCCATGATCACCGCCATCGGGGTCTCGTTCTTGCTGCAAGACCTAACCCGCATTTACGCCGCACTGCGGCACAACGAGTTCAACATGCAGTACCGCAGCTATGATGCCCTTAACGTGGTGTTTGAGCTACCCTTGCAGACCACAATTCAGGTCAAAGGCATCATCATCATACTGGTTTCTATCCTGATGTTGATTGGCCTCACCTACCTGGTCAATCGCACTAAGCTTGGAAAGGCCATTCGGGCAGTCTCACAGGACATGCAAACCGCCGCTTTGATGGGTATCAACCCCGATACCATCATTTCGCGCACCTTTCTTATTGGGGGTTTGCTGGGTGGGGTGGCCGGGGTTTTGTTTGGCTTGTTGTACACCAACGTAACCCCATACTCAGGGGTATTGCCGGGTCTAAAAGCTTTTACCTCGGCGGTGCTGGGTGGCATTGGCAACATCCCCGGCGCTATGGTTGGGGGGCTTATCCTGGGCCAGCTCGAGACCCTCTCGGGCACTTTTCTACCCTTCCTAACCAATGGCAACTTTGGCACCGAATACAAGGATGTGTTCGCCTTCCTAACCCTGGTTTTGCTGTTGCTCTTCAGACCACAGGGCATCTTTGGTCAGAATGTGAGTGAAAAGGTATGAGGCCGTTTATCTTCCCTTTCGCCCTCGCCTTCACCGCCCTCTCCATTCTGGGGGCTTTACTGGCACCCCAAAATGCCCTGACCAACCTGGCCTTGCTGATATCGGTAGGTTTGGTAAGCCTGGGCAAAATACCTACCGTCTGGCGTTCGGGCCTGCTGGCTGTGCTGGCCCTGGTTCTAACCCTTCTGCTGCGGCTCAACCCCAGCGATAAACTGGCCTTCTACGGCCTTCTGGCGGTGCTCGTAGCGGCCTTTCTACTGCCCAACCTAAGTAACCTGGTGCGCATTGGCTTGGGTACGGCCATCTTGTTTATCGCGGTGCCCATCGCCGGCCTGACCAACTCGTTCTTGTTTGAGCTAGGTATCCAGATCGGAATTTTTGCTGCACTGGCGCTGGGCCTCAATGTGGTGGTAGGACAAGCCGGACTGCTGGATCTAGGCTTTGCGGCCTTTTTCGCTATTGGGGCTTATACCTGGGGCATCTTCGGCTCACCGCAGGCCTCTCAATTCATCGCAGGCTTTCCTGCTGCGGGTCTGCCGGGTAATTATCTGTACCTGTTTATGGCCCTGGCCGTGATTACTGCGGCCATTACCGGGGTACTGATCGGCCTCCCTGCCTTGCGGCTGCGGGGCGATTATCTGGCCATCGTTACCCTGGGCCTAGGAGAGGTGGTGCGGATATTCGCCAACAACCTCGACAAACCCGTCAACATCACCAACGGCCCCCAAGGCATTACGCCCGTCAACCGTCCCGAGGTGGGGCCGCTGACTGAGTTCTTACAGGCTATAGGCGCCGAACGCCTGTACGGGCGCCCTATTGACGAGCCCATCGCTTATGCGTTCTTCTTCTACCTGCTGGTGCTTTTGGTAATTGGGGTGGTGATCCTGGTCAACATCCGACTGGCCAACTCTCGCTTTGGACGGGCCTGGGTGGCCATCCGCGAAGACGAGGTCGCCGCCAAGGCCATGGGCATCCCGCTTTTGCCCACCAAGCTGCTGGCCTTTGCTACCGGCGCTGCTTTCTCTGGTGCTATAGGAGCAATCTTCGCTGCCAAACAGACCTTTGTAAGCCCCGAATCCTTCACCCTGCAAGCCTCGATTAACATCCTGGCCTTTGTAATCCTGGGTGGCATGGGTTCGATTGGTGGCGCGGTGGTGGGTGCAGCGGCAGTTACGGTGCTTAATATCGGCATTCTCAAGGACTTCTCCGACCTCCTTAACACCTGGCGCCAGACCGGGGTCACCATCCTGGGTTACAACATGGCCAACCTGCCACCCCAGCTTAACCCTGCCAAATACGAGCGCCTGGTCTTCGGCCTGATTCTGATCTTGATGATGATCTTCCGGCCCGAGGGCCTTATCCCTGAGCAAAGGCACAAGACCGAGCTGCAAGAGGCGCGCCAGGAAGCCAAGGAGGGCAGTGAAAAATGAGCGAGCTGGCCTTGGATGTACAAAACGCCAGCAAAAAGTTTGGCGGGTTGGTAGCTGTCAACGACGTAAGCCTACAAGTGCGACCTAGGGAAATCTTCTCGATAATCGGCCCCAACGGGGCCGGCAAGACCACTTTCTTCAACCTGCTGACGGGAATTTACAAGCCCGACACTGGTCGGGTGGTCTTTTTCGGCAAAGACATTACCGGCTACCCACCCGATAAGGTGGCCCGCGCTGGCATTGGCCGTACCTTCCAGAACATCCGCCTATTTAAGGCCATGACCGTACTGGAAAACGTGCTGGTGGGCCACCACAGCCTGACCCATCAGAGCTATTTCGATGTCTTGCTCCAAACCCCACGGTTCCACAGCAGCGAAAGAAAGGCCAAAGCACGGGCCATGGAGCTGCTGGCCTACATGAACCTGGACAAGCGGGCCGAGGAGCTAGCCTCAGGGCTTTCGTATGGAGAGCAGCGGCGGCTCGAGATCGCCCGGGCTTTGGCCTTGGAGCCCAAGCTGCTTTTTCTAGACGAACCGGCGGCGGGGATGAACGAGCAGGAGACCGAAGACCTCAAAGTGCGCGTAAGCAAGCTGCGCGACGACCTGGGTCTGACCATCGTGCTTATCGAACACGATATGGCCATGGTGATGAGCATCTCGGATCGGATCGCGGTGCTCGAGTACGGCTCTAAGATCGCCGAGGGGTTGCCTGCCGAGATCCGCGCCAATCCACGGGTCATTGAAGCCTACCTGGGCAAAGGCGCAGCCGGGCAGGTCGGAGGTAGTAGGCATGCCTCTGCTTGAAGTCAAAGACATTCACACCTACTACGGTCATATCCACGCGCTCAAGGGCGTATCGCTTACAGTTGAGGAGGGCGAGATTGTGACCCTGATTGGGGCAAACGGCGCGGGGAAAAGCACCACCTTGCGCACCATCAGCGGCATGAACAAACCCCGCAAGGGCGAGGTGCTGTACCAAGGCAGACCCATCCACAAACTACCCGCCGACAAAATCGTGGGGCTGGGTATTGGGCATGTGCCTGAAGGGCGGCGCATCTTCCCCCGTATGACGGTGGAGGAGAACCTGGAGATGGGTGGCTTTCTGATCCGCGACCCCAAGGTACTGCAGGAGCGTAAGGAGCAAGCCTTCACCCTGTTTCCCCGCCTGGCTGAACGGCGCCACCAAAAGGGCGGCACCCTGTCGGGGGGGGAGCAACAGATGCTGGCGATCGGACGGGCCCTGATGCAAGACCCCAAGCTGCTGCTAATGGACGAGCCCTCGATGGGACTGGCCCCGGTACTGGTGGACTTTATTTTCGAGATTATCCAGAAGCTCAACCAGCAGGGCAAAACCATCCTGCTGGTGGAACAAAACGCCCGTCTGGCCTTGCAAATCGCCCACCGCGGCTATGTGTTACAGACCGGCCACCTAACCATGAGCGGCCCGGCCAAAGAGCTGGCAAGTCGGCCCGAGATCCAGGAAGCCTACCTGGGCGGTCGTTAAGTTGTGGGGTGCGCGATGAAAGCCAGGTATGCCCAGACAGCCAGCCTTCCAGGCCTCGAGCTGCCCGGTGTGGTGCTTCGCCCGTTTGCCGGCGAGCATCTGATGCTGATGCGGGCCGAGGGTAAAGCGGGTTCGCCCCTGGCCGCCCATGCCCACCCCCACGAGCAGATTACGCTGGTGGTTTCGGGGCGGTTGCGGCTGCGAATTGGGGAGGAGTGGCTCGAGCTCGGCCCTGGCGATATAGCCCATGTGCCCTCCAATGTGGAGCATGAGGCAGTTTTTATCGAAGACAGCGTGGTGTTCGATGCCTTCCATCCAGTGCGGCAGGACCTTTTAGACCAGCTCAGGACTGCATTGTAAGTGGTTGACCCTTGAACCTCCGTGGTCGGAAAGCCGATACAATCGGCCCATGCTAGCCGAGGTAACGACCTACTACCTCGAGATGTGCTCACCCCAAGCACTACGCCCCAAGCGTGTGGCACTGGAGGGTTTGCTTTTGATGAAGGCCGAAATTCCCAGTGCCGAGCTGCAACACTTTCTCTACCGCAGCGTGGGGGGCAACTGGTACTGGTACGAAAAAGCCAACTGGAGCTACCAGGCTTGGTGGGAATATGCCCAAAACCCCAACCTGCATACCTGGGTGCTCTACCTGAAAGGCACGCCCGCAGGCTATTTTCAGCTCGAGGTGCAGCCCGAGGGGAACGTCGAAATTGTGTACTTTGGCCTGCTCGAGCAGTTTGGCGGAATGGGGCTGGGGGGACACCTGCTCACCTGTGCCCTCGAGGAAGCCTGGCGGCTGGGGGCCCAGCGGGTCTGGGTTCACACCTGCTCGCTCGACAGCCCAGCCGCTTTAGCCAACTACCAGGCCAGGGGCATGCGGCTGTACAAAACCGAGACCCGGCTGGTCGAAATCCCCGACCAGGCCCCTGGCCAGGGGCCAGGGGCCTATGGCTAAACCGCCTCGCCAAACCACACGCTGGCCTGACGCCGGGCACGCTCTTTGATGGCGGGCGTAATGTGGGCGGCTACCGTCCCTGCTGCCAACAACAAAACGCTCAGGTCATCGGTAAAACCGATTAACGGGGCCAGATCGGCCACCGCGTCGAGGGGCACCAGAAAATAGACCAGCGCGCCCAGAATGGTGCGTTTGGCCCAGGCGGGGGTGCTGGGTTCTTGCAGGGTGTAATAAAGCCAGAGGGCCTTTTCCACCACTTCGCGACCTGCCCGGCGGGCAAACCTTTGCAGCTTTTGCCAGAAGGCAGCCTCACTGTAGTGTTCGGTGGGCTGAATGGGCTCGAGCCTTCGCAACTCTCCCATAACTCACCTTCCACCTAGATGATAGCAGCTCCTCCACCAAATGGATTAGGTGTACAAAATGTAACCCAGGTTGCAAGATTTGCCCCTAGGTTTTCCTTGTGCTAACCTCATCTTATAAGCAGCATCCGTCCACAACGGACGACTAGATCTGAATCCCTGAAGCCTGCAATTTTTCAGGTCATCTAGTCTGTAGTTGTGGATCATGAGGCTGCAAAGGAGGAAATCTCATGCGGCTGAAATTATGGCTCACCTTAGGGCTAACCCTCTTGCTATCCTGGGTTTTAGCCCAGTCTCGGACCCTGGTTATTGCCCAGGGCACTGACCCCACCTCCCTCGACGCACCCCTAGCCACCGACTCACCTTCGGCCACGGTGGCCAGCCATGTGGTAGAAACCTTGTTCTACTACACCCCTGACGGTAAAATCGTGCCGCATCTGGTTGAGCGCTTTAGCTTTAGCCCCGACCGCAAGGTGCTCACCCTCAACCTGCGCAAAGGCATTAAGTTTCATGATGGAACCGAGTTTAACGCCGAGGCTGTGAAGTTCAACCTCGAGCGCCTAATCTCCCCCGAACTGGCCTCCGCTTTTGCCTTCTTGCTGCGGGGGCGGGTCAGCGCCTTCGAGGTGGTGGATAGCCACACCCTGCGCCTGCGCATGCCGGAGCCTTTTGCCCCGGTGCTGGCCCACCTCACCCACAGCTCCACCGCCATCCAAAGCCCCGCGGCCATCCGCCGCTTGGGGGCAGGCTACCGCGACAACCCTGTGGGCACCGGACCCTACAAGTTCGACCGCTGGCAGAAAGGCCAGTTTGTAGAGCTGGTGCGTAACGACGAGTACTGGGGTAAGAAGCCCGCCATCGAACGCCTGCGCTTCCTGGCCGTACCGGAGGCCACCACCCGGATGGCCCTGGTCGAGACTGGGCAGGCTCATGTGGCCGTGCGGGTTCCGCCCCAGGATGTACAGCGCTTGAGTGCCCGCCCTGATGTCGATGTGGTAACCACCCCTAGCGTGCGCACCATCTTCTTCTACTTCAACCACACCAAAAAGCCCTTCGACGATGTGCGGGTGCGCAAAGCCATCAACCACGCCATCAACAAGGAAGAGATCGTGAAGTTTGTGCTGGGCGGCTTTGGCCGGGCTTCCGATGCCCCCATCAGCCCCGGGATTTTTGGCTACACCAAGGTTGGCAGCTATGAGTACAACCCCAACCTGGCCCGCCAGCTCCTGGCCCAGGCTGGCTTCAACGCCCAGAATCCCCTGCGCTTTACTCTGCACAGCCCCAACGGGCGCTACCTACAGGACATCCGGGTAGCCGAGGCAGTGCAAAGCCAGCTGCGGGCGGTGGGGGTGCAGGCCCAGATCCAGACCCTCGAGTGGGGCGCTTACCTGGCAGCCACCAACCAGCCGCGTGAGCGCAATGAGATCCAGGTAGCCATGCTGGGCTGGGGCACCGTCACCGGCGATGCCGACTATGGTCTGTTCGGGCTGTTCCACAGCTCGCAGCATGCTCCTAACGGCTTCAACCGCGGCTTCTACACCAACCCCCGCCTAGACCGTATCCTCGAGCAGGCCCGCATCGCCACCAACCCCCAAGCCCGCCAGCAGCTTTACGCTACCGCCATGCAAATCATCTACAACGACGTACCCTGGGTCTTCCTGCACTCCGAGCAGCAGGTGACAGCCATCCGTCGCGAGGTTCAGGGCTTTGTGGTGCACCCCACCGAGCGCTTGATTGCCAGTGAGGCCAGCTTCCGCACCTCAGCCGAGCGCTAAGAAACCACTCCCCACCCCGCCACACAGGTGGCGGGGTTTTTCTTGCCAGGACAACGGGACTTGGGTAGGATGTGCTGCAAAGCTTGGTGACCCTCGCCAAAAAACTGGACAGAACCGACCCATGACCACCTACATCGCCCGTCGCCTGCTTGCGGTCATCCCCACCTTGCTGGGGGTCTTGCTGACGGTATTCCTGATGGTTCGGCTAGCACCTGGCGACCCTGCACAGCTACTGGCCGGGGAGTTCGCCACCCCCGAAACCCTGGCCGATATCCGCCAGCGCTTTGGCCTGGATCAGCCCTGGCATGTGCAGCTGGGCCTCTACGCGGCCAACGTGCTGCGGGGCGACCTGGGGCAGTCGGTACGCACCCGTAAGCCCGTCGCCTACGAGCTGCGCCAGTACTTCCCCAACACCCTGCGGCTTACCCTGGGCGCCATGCTGGTCGCGCTTTTGATCGGAATTCCAGCGGGCATTATCGCCGCCACCCGGCCCGGTACCATCTTCGATTTGCTGGCCATGCTGGGGGCCTTGATTGGGGTCTCGATGCCGGTCTTCTGGTTTGGCCTGATGGCCATTCTGATTTTCTCGGTACAGCTTGGGTGGTTTCCGGTAGCCGGTACGAGCACGCTCTGGCATCTGGTCTTGCCGGCCATCACCCTAGGCACCAGCACCGCCGCCATCCTGGCCCGCATGACCCGCAGCGCCATGCTGGAAGTGCTCTCGCAAGACTATATCCGCACCGCCCGGGCCAAAGGGCTGGCCGGAAGAGTTGTGATCTTCAAGCACGCCCTGCGAAACGCCCTAATTCCTGTTGTAACCATCACCGGCCTACAGTTTGGCGGGCTGCTGGAAGGAGCGGTTATCACCGAGACGGTGTTTGCCTGGCCCGGCATTGGGCAGCTGCTGGTGGGTTCGATTCTGGCTCGAGACTACCCGGTGGTGCAGGGTGCGGTGCTCCTGATAGCGGTAGCCTTTATCCTGATTAACCTAATCGTAGATCTGCTGTACGGCACCATTGACCCGAGGATCCGCTATGACTAGATCGGTAGCAAATGCCGCTGGTAAGCGTGAGACGCCCCGCTGGCGGCGGCGCTTGTTCCGCAGCCCCCTGGCGATAGCAGGTTTCACCTTGGTTGGAATTTTTGTCTTGGTAGCAGCTTTTGCTCCCTTTATCTCACCCTACAGTCCGGTTGAACAGAACCTGCGCGGCACCTATGTACCCCCTATGCGCATTGAGCTGCGCGGCCCAGAAGGGCAGTTAGGCCTCTGGGTGCGCGAGGTGAGCCGCACACCACTGGGGGCGCTCGAGGTGGGTCAGGAACTCTACCCTATCCGCTTCTTCGTGCGGGGCGAGCCCTGGGTGTGGTGGGGCGGTCTTTTGCGCAGCGACCTGCACCTCTTTGGCGTGGATGGGCCCATCAAGTTTTACCTGCTGGGCTCCGACGAGCAAGGACGCGACATCCTAAGCCGTCTGGCCCACGGTGCCTGGATTTCGCTTTCCATAGGCCTGATTGCTGTATCCATAGGCCTTTTCATCGGCGTACCGCTGGGGCTGCTCTCAGGATACTTCGGTGGCACGCTGGACCTGGTCACCCAGCGCATTGTAGAGGTGATGCTTTCTTTTCCCGGCATCCTGCTGGCCATTGTGCTGGTTGCTACCCTAGGCACCGGCCTGACCAACGTAATGATTGCGGTAGGTATCGCAGCCATCCCAGTCTACGCCCGCTTGGTGCGGGGTTCAGTGCTCGCCCTGCGGGAGCGCGAGTTTGTGGAGGCCAGCCGGGCCCTAGGCAACCGCAACCGGCGCATCCTGCTGTGGCACATCCTGCCCAACTCACTCTCTCCAATCATCGTGCAATCCAGCTTGCAGATGGCAGTAGCCATTTTGTTTGCTGCCGGGCTAGGCTTCCTGGGTCTGGGCGCCAGGCCCCCCGAACCAGAGTGGGGGCTGATGCTGGCGCGGGGACGCGAATACCTGGCTACAGCTCCACACGTAGCCACCTTTCCAGGGCTGGCCATCATGTTTGTGACCTTAGGCTTCAACCTGCTGGGCGATGCCCTGCGCGACGCGCTAGATCCCAGAACCGCGCAGTGAGAAACCCTGCAGCACAAACCTCGTCTACTGCACCACAACTTCATTTCTTCATGTTTTTTATCCGCCTTTCACAGCCCATCTAGCCGTCTTACTCTGCATTGAGCAAAGTTTTAGCAAACCGGTGGCTGCTTTGAAAAAGCCCTAAGATGGGAGGTATGAAGGTGTGGCTGGGTCTTTTGATGGTGGCGCTGGCAGGTTGCGTACCCTTGCCAGAACAACGAGCCTACGAGGTCAGTGAGATACAGGTGCTATTTCCCGAAAACACCGAGCGCTGGACGTATTTTTATGGCGAACCCCAGGTAGTTCAGTTAGGAGCGCAGCGCCTCTCACTCACCCAGGGCAGCAGCGCTAGCCTGCTGGCCGTACCTGGAACCTTGCTGGTCAATGGAGAGGCCATCTACCGCGAGATTGGGCCCGCACAGCCCCGCGCAGCCCAGACCAGCCGTTCCTTCTTTGGTTTGCAATATGTGGTGCGTGCCAGCCGCGAGGTAAAAAGCGCCTGGCTCTACAACGGGGGCTGGTCTCGACTTGGGAGCACTTTCTCAGAGAACACCACTCAGGTCGTTGAGGAGCGTCCCGGCACCCCTCGGCTAGAAGGACTTTCACAGGCCGAAAATGCGGCGGTGCTAGGAGAAATCCTGGCCCGCCGCCAAGGGCGCCCCGTGGTGGTCTATGAGTTTCAGCCAACCCTGGAACCCAACCGCTACGAG
>Ga0308411_10003325_pt1 | contig 10729 bp, 10 predicted proteins | sample HotsprottomLayer_2_FD_203530 | JGI IMG/M metagenome (GOLD analysis project Ga0308411, IMG submission 203530) | Hot spring phototrophic mat microbial communities from Octopus Spring, Yellowstone National Park, Wyoming, United States -... | ecosystem: Environmental > Aquatic > Thermal springs >... | reverse complement strand
AGGCCTGCATTGGGTAAGCAACTGATCCATTTGGGACAATGCTGACTCAGATATTTGACATGAGGCTCCATCAAGTCCGGGCCTGTCGCGCAGTTCAGCCCGATGACCGCGACTTCCGGAAAAGCGGCCAAAGTTGTCAAGGCAGCAGCAATGTCCGTGCCGGGCAGCATCGTCCCGGTTCGCTCGACCGTGACTTGCACCATTAATGGCAATTGCACGCCCAGTTCCCTCATCACGTCGAGAGCCGTGATGACGGCAACCTTGGCTTGCAAGATGTCAAAGCAAGTTTCAATCAAAAGCGCATCGACACCGCCTTCGATCAAACCCCGGAATTGATCGCGATAACTCTCTGCGAGAAGGTCGAACGACGCGTACGTCGATTCGTTAAGTAGCGATGGCGTCTTCGTTCCCGGCCCGATCGACCCGATCACAAACCGTGGCCAATCGGATCTGCTGAACTCGTCCGCCGCTTGCCGCGCCAACTGGGCGCCCAAGCGATTCAGTTCTCGGCAGCGCTCCGCCATACCAAACTCGCCGAGAACCATCCGCGATCCGTTAAATGTGTTGGTCTCCACCGCGTCGCAGCCGACAGCGAGAAACTCGCGGTGGATGTCCAGAATCCACTCCGGATGCGTGAGAGAAACCGCATCGGAGAGATTAACCAGGTGCTCCCCACCCCAATCCGCCGGTTCAGGATTCCGGCGGTGGATGTTGGTGCCCATCGCGCCATCTAAAATCAGCACACCTTCGTGAAGACGGCGGAGGAACGGAGGAAGCATTTCGACTAGGACTCCGGGCTGATGCCCTCTGGGGTGATCTCTCAGTTAAAGATAGGCCGATGCGGTTAAAGGTTCCATTGCGCGTATCGATAAACGGAAAATTAAGAACAATGCTCACTGGTTTAATAGGGGTTTGGATGGGTTGCTACTTCGGAGATCGCGCTGGTATGTTGTTTGAAGTATCTCACTCTACGTTCCAATCGAAAATGACATGGGGTCGGACACGGGGTTTAACGTTTGCCCGCATTGGTCAGCAAGGTTGGGCGGACAGCGGGATTTGGTCCGCAGCGTCCGGAGATTCGGTCAACCGTACTTCGGCCACTCGCATCCCGGCACAATCGTAAAACAGGATGCGATGCTCATCGCTGGCCCAAATGGCATGCGAGCGAAGCAAGCGTGGCCCTTGAATCTCGAAAAACCGGCCGCACATCGTGCCGTTCCGCCGAATAGGACCTTCGAGCAATGGAGTCCCCAACGGGTCGAGGTGGTCTTGTTCGCAAAGTCTCTGGCGAACAAATTGGCGTAGCTGATCTAATGTGGGCAACGCGACAAAGGTCGCGGGCGTGGCACGAGGTCTCATTGCTGCGTCGTCCGGGTGTGGTCTCCAATTGGCAATATCGGCGAGCGAACGGTCGTTTGCCTAACGAATAGCGCTCCCGGCTGGTCGATTCACCTTGTTTCGGGTTCGCGGCTTACCAGTTATGCAACTGCCGCAGCGCCTCGTAAACGACGATGGCAACGGCCGTCGCGAGATTGAGGCTGCGGACTTTGCCGGTCGGCATGGGAATGACAAACGTATCGTCGGCGTAGCGATCCAGAATGGAATCGGGCAGGCCGCGGGACTCACTGCCAAATAACAAGCAATCGCCTGGACGGAACCGCGCACGGGTGTAGGGAACCTGACCGCGGGCGCTGAAACAACAGACACGGCCCGAGAATGACAAGCGAAAATCTTCGAAACGGGGATAGCGGTGGATTTCAACAAAGGGCCAGTAATCCAGACCGGCCCGTTTTAAGGATCGCTCGTCCAATCGGAAGCCCAAACGCCCGATGAGGTGCAACGGTGCACCAACGGCAGCGCAAAGGCGTGCGATGTTGCCTGTATTAGGCGGAATTTCCGGTTCCCACAGCGCGACATGAACACCCGAGGCAGACATTCGGCCTTTTTACACTGAATTTGACTTCCCGACCTGCCGAAATGTCGAATAAGCCATGGAAGGCACTTTGTGATTGCGACTCGGGGGAGTTGCCGACATGGCCGACCTGCCGCTCAGCACACCGCCCTACCGACATCGTCAAGGGGCTGGCACAGCACTCCTACTCATAGGGATCGCTCTTGCTATCTCCGTCGTCTCGTTCGACCCCACAACTGAACCGGAACATCACCCGTTCGGCTCACCAGGGTATTGGCTAGCTCAACAGCTCTTCGATGCATGGGGATTTGCGCTTTATGTCATTTGTGCGGGCTGGTGCATTGGTGCCATTTCGTTGCTCGCATGGAACGATTTCACCCATTGGTTGACACGGATGGTTGGCTGGACTTTGCTCGTGCCGTGCAGTGCAATTTTTGCGGATCAACTCCGTGGCTTCATCAGCGGACCGACAGCCACTGGTCCCGGTGGGCTTGTCGGTGCGGGCTTGAGTTACGCGTTGATCCATCACTTCGCCGTCGTCCCGCGCGTGGCCATCTTTACGGCGTGCACATCGCTCGCACTGTACCTCGCGATGGATACATTCCTCGTGGGCCTGGCCAAGGTCGTACTCTGGGTATTGTGGCGTTTGATCCGAACGCTCACTCGGTTGTGCCCACGACGCGCTAAGCGAATCGACAAACGCGCAACTGCCTCGCCCAGTGGGTGTTGTCGAGCGGAGGTGGACATATCCATCCCCTCCAAGGGTATGATCTCGGTACCGGAACCATTAACTTCGACTCTTTCGAGCGACGGCGGTTACGAACTGCCACCACTGAACTTATTGGATGATCCCGAACCGTTTCCTCACGAATTGCATCAGTCACAATTGCGGCAAACGGCGGAGCTTCTCGAGCGCACATTTTCGGATCTGGGTTTGAACGTGCGCGTTGTCGGCATTCATACCGGCCCCGTCGTGACGCAGTTTGAAATCGCGTTGGAGACGGGATTACGAGTCAACAAGGTTACCGTTTTGAGCGATGATCTGGCCTTGAATCTGAAGGTGCCGAGTGTGCGCATTGTGGCTCCCATCCCGGGCAAGAACACGGTGGGTATCGAAGTGCCCAACGAACATCGGGCCATTGTGCGGCTCAAAGAGTTGGTGCATGCCGCAGCGGCGAAGATTAACAAATCCCGCTTGCCCTTGCTCCTGGGCAAGGATACCGAGGGACGACCGCTCGTTTACGATCTGGCCGAAATGCCCCACCTGCTGATCGCTGGCCGAACCGGAACGGGAAAGTCGGTCTGCCTCAATTCGATCATTCTCAGTCTGTTATTGACGAAAAGACCCGACGAATGCAGGCTCATCATGATCGACCCAAAGCAGGTCGAGTTCAGCGACTACACGCGCTTGCCCCATCTTATGTGCCCCGTCGTGACGCAAAACGCTCGGGCCGAAGCCATTCTCGCCTGGGCGGTCGACACGATGGAAGAGCGCTATTCGCTTCTCGCGCGAACTCGTTGCCGCAATATCGCGCAATTTAACTCCCTCACAACTGAGGAGCGGATGGCTCGTCTTGGATCAAGTGATAGTAACGGGAAAAATTCACAAACGATGCCCTACATCGTTATCATCATCGATGAAATCGGCGACCTGATCATGGAAATGAAAAAAGAGGTCGAAACTCATATTATTCGCCTAGCGCAAAAATCGCGTGCGGCGGGCATCCACTTGATTCTGGCGACTCAGCGTCCGACGGTCGATGTGGTAACCGGGCTGATCAAGTCGAATTTGCCCGCCCGCATTTGCTTCCAGGTCTCAAGTCGCTCCGACAGTCGAGTCGTTCTGGACGAAATTGGTGCTGACAAGCTTCTGGGCAAAGGCGACATGCTCTTCCTCCAGCCGGGCACCAGCACCTTGATTCGTGCACAAGGGGCATATGCAAGCGATCAGGAGATCCAACGCGTTGTGGGGTATCTCGAATGCGAGCCGGAATTTGCTCCGGAACTCATGTCACTGAAATCCCGACCACGTGACGGTAGTGCTGGTCAAACGATGAAAGCGCGTGATCCGTTATACGAGCAGGCCGTCGAAATTATTGTGCGGGAAAGGCGTGGCAGCGTGTCGTTGCTCCAGCGGGCACTTGGTATCGGGTATGGCAAAGCTGCCCGTTTCATTGATTACATGGCAGAAGACGGCATTGTCGGCCATTACAACGGCAGCCAGGCCCGCGAAGTGCTTATCACGCTCGAACAATGGGAGGAAATGCGTGCGGCGGAGCGAGTGTAGTCATTCGCCGATCAATTGGCCCCTGGGGGCACACTGCCCGTAACTCCTGATTCCGACACAAAGGGACTTCGGAGCGGTAAACGAAGGGTAAATCGGCTACCGTGTCCTAATTCACTGCTCACCACGAGCTCCCCCCCGTGTTCGCGCAGGATCTTTTGGCTCACGGGTAATCCCAAGCCCGTTCCTTTCGATCCCTTGGTGCTGACGAACGGGCGAAAGATCTGCTCGATTTGCTCTCTCGGAATGCCAGGTCCATTGTCAATGACGTCGATCAGCGCCCATTCGTTCACCGTGTCGGCACCGACGATTACCTGAACCTGTCCGCCCGGTCGATCCGAGATCGCATCCAAGGCATTGCTGACAACATTGAGCAACGCCCGATGCAAGCCTTCGGGGTCTGCTGGCACAAGTGGCACGTTGGGATTGCAGTGAAGATCGAGTTGGGACGATTGTTCCTCAGCACGAACGCGGCACAGTTCTACGACGTCGGTCGCGACGCGATTAAGATCCGTTGGTTCAATCGCAGGCTCGCGCTCCTTAGAATAGTTGAGCATATCTAACACAAGGTCGTAAACCTTGTTCTGGTTTTTCTCCAAGATACGCCACCCTTTTGCCAACAGTTCCGCGTCTTTTTCAGCGATTCCGACTTTGAGCAATTCACTACCGGACCGCAGCCCTTGGAGGATGTTCTTGATATGGTGCGACAAAGCGGCGATCGCCTGACCGATGGCCGCCAACCGCTCGGCCTGGACGAGTGCCTGATAATACCGCGTTTCCTCGACGGCCAGCGCTGCCTGGTGGGCGATGGCAATGGCGAGGGTGAGATGGTCCGCTGTGAACTTACTTGGCGGTTCGCTGTGCTCCAAAAGTTCCCGGGTGGTCGTCCGGGTATCGAGGTAAAGGACGCCGAGAGTTTCGTGACGGCCTTTCATGGGCACGCAAATGGCTTCACGGATCCCAAAGCGAACGATGCTCTGACCGGAGCTGAATCGCTCATCATGGGCTGCGTCGCTCACCAGAACGCCTTGTTCCTCACGGAGCACGTAGTCCATAATCGTGCGGCTGATTTCGATGCGCTCGCGACGGTTCGTTCCCTCGCGAAAGCGAATCGCCTTTGGCTCAAATTGCTGAGTTTGCGGATCCCGGAGCATGATACAGCCACGATCGGCTTCGATGGAAAGGAAAATCAGCTCCATGATCCGATCGAGAAGAGGATCGATCTCAAGGATGTGGCTGACGGCTTGTACGGTCTCATACATAACGCTGAGGTTGGCCAACCGAGTCCGCAGCCAATCCGAAGCGGCTTCCCCGGGCCGGGCCAGAATCCGCGCCGCTTCCGCCTCCCCGATGCTCTTAACGATCGCCGACGGGCTTTCCTCGGCTCGGCCAATCATTTGAATCTGGTCGGCGATCTGGGTATTCTCATCCGTCGGACGCACCGAAGCGGCAAACACAAGAATCGTTTGCCCGATCTGAACATGATCACCATATTGAAGTTGGAACTCACGGACCCGCTGAGTGTTGACGAAGGTGCCATTGGCACTTCCCAAATCAACAACTCGGTAGGTGCCATCAGGATTGCGGCGGAACTCGGCGTGACGACGCGAAGCTTCTGTGTCGTAGAGCCGGATCGTATTTGTCGAATCGCGGCCAATGGTCAAACAGTCACCGCTCAACTCGTACTGTTTGCCCAGGTCACTTCCCTTCACAACAATCAAACGCGGCACACTTCGCCCTCAAGGCCCCTTAGCAATGATCGGCCACCTTCGAAGCTCCGCCCCGGTGACACGTTTTCTGTACCCTAGCGATCCCATAAGCTCGCAGTCAAGCTGATCCTTCAGACCAAGAAATCGCGAGGGAACCAACAAATATTAGGGTTTGCTTGTTTTTGAGTGAGGCGGAGATAGCATATGGAAAGTCCAACGAATGATCGAAGCAATCGGACCCAGCCCATTTCGCGACGCCCAACGGGTTGTGAGCAGTATGTCGAGGGGCCATCGTCCTTTGGTTTTGGGGATCGACGGCGGCGGTAGTCACACCGTTGCCCTACTTGCCGAGGCTTCGGAACAGGGAGCGGTGGTCGGTCGTGGGCTGGCAGGCCCATCCAACATACAGTCGGTCGGTGCCGATCGTGCCTTCCGGGAGCTGGATGCGGCGATTGCTTCGGCCTTCACCGACGCGCAGATCGAACGACACCGAGTCAAGGCAGCAGCCTTCGGCCTGGCCGGTGTCGATTCTCCCGCAGCCGCCCAGATCGTTCGCAGCTGGGCTGTCGAGGCACACATTGCTGAGATGGTCGAAGTCGACAATGATGCCACGCTCCTCCTGTCAGGTGGGACACCCGAAGGCTGGGGGCTGGCCGTGGTCTGTGGGACCGGATCAATCGCCTTAGCGCGGAGCCCAGACGGGAAAATGGATCGGTGCGGCGGCTGGGGACATCTGCTTGGCGACGAGGGGAGTGCCTATGCGCTCGCCCTGGCTGCTGTCCGGGCCATTACAAGGGCGTCGGATCAATGTGCCCCGGCCACTCGTTTAACCCCGACTATACTCCGAGCCATGGGATTGCAGGAACCGATCGACATGATCCATGCGGTTTACAGCGGTCCTTGGGATCGGGCACGTCTGGCAACGCTGGCGCCCCTTGTCATTCAGTTAGCGGTCGAAGGCGATAGGATTGCTCGCGACATTGTCGAGTCTCAGTCCATCGAACTCGCCCGAACGGTTTTTGCTGCGGCCCAAAAATTGAAGCTGACCGCATCGCCCATACCTCTGGCGTTGACGGGGGGCACCATACTCAACGGGGAATGGTATAGGCAGCGCTTTCTGGAAGCGCTACGGAATCAAGGACTTTTCATCGCGTCGGTTCACCTGGTGCATGAACCGGCTGAAGCGGCGATTCGAGTTGCCAGACGACTGCTCTGACAAGCTTTTGGAGTCAGTGATCGCACGCAAGGAGTTTTTGACGCTGCCTCGAGAATGTCGGGTTCGATACCCGTCCACTTGCGTTCGGATTTGATTGAGCTGGCGTAGCGCCTCGGCGCGGGAAGAGACGGCAATGATTGGATGAACTGCTCGATCGCTTTGCCGAGGTCAATCGGCTGGATCATGCTGATTCACCTGCCGGTGACTTCTTGCGAGCGAGCCTGGCTTGGACAAACGAGTTCACACTCATTCCAAAGAAGAACAAACAAACAATTGCGAGAACGACCTGAGAGCGCGCGGCGTTCTCGGCGGACCGAGCCTTTTCCGGCGGCTGAATCTCCTTCATCGAACCGGAAATCAAGGCGGGGATCTTGGGGAACCCCATGGCTGCGCCACCAAGGAAACCGATCAAAGCGACGAGCGCCGCGAGATGCATCGCATGTTTCCGCAAATTCTCTTTTGTCGCGAGCAACCCGAGCAGGATGAAGGCACCGCCGAAGCCAGCTGGGATCAGTGCGGTGAGTGATTTCGATTCTGCCGTCGCGTACGAAAGAAGACCATACGCGGCCAAGACAAGACCTACCACAACAGCGATCCGTGACATGCTCGACATGACGGCTTTCCCTTCCAAAGCAGTTTGTGTCAGGTTAGGCGTGTCAACTTCCGAAGTCAATCGAGTTGGCGCCAGGTAAGGGTGTGACTTGACCCTCTTGACTCGAACGATATAGTTCATTTGCCGTCGCGATGTGAGATCCGGCGGGTTGTATTCATTTGGCGAACCGATAAGAACCCGAAGGGAGCCAAACTTTCGATTCCTTTGGTGCTCGCAAGCCCATCCTCACGCTATCGCGTTCGAGATTGTAGTGGGATCCGAAATCCAAGGGTGAGGCACCCATCTGATCGTACGGGTTCACCAAAGCAACCCCCGCACATCGCGACGGAAATTTTTTGATTTTTTTCCAAACTTCTCAAACACGGATTCGACTTTCAGCTGTAAATCCAAGAAATTTGTGACATTTACGTGAAGCGGTGCTCAGCTGAAAAATGTGAGTCCGTTTTTGAATGATCGACCACCGTGCTCGCGCTTTTTACATAACAAATTGCCTATTAAAGAAATACGTTAATCCGAGCTTTTTCGGAAAGCTTGCAGAATTAAGTTGACAATTCGGATTAGGACGGTAAGGTACTCGACAGATCCGAGCCTGCCGCGACGAGCGGCACCCTGGATGGGCTAAGAATGTTGACTCCCAGTGTCTCGGTGGTTTATCTTCTCCGAATTCCACTTTCTCAGCATCTGTTTCGAGCGATCCCGCTAGATCGACCATCGGGCTGATGTCAAGGCGCTGGGTGTGTGCAAGTTTGAAACAAAGTGAATGGTCAAGAATAAACCCGACACACGGAACGTGTTGGGTCCGCACGGATGGTCCGCTTGCAGGAACGGGCGGCAGGGACCACGGAAGGCGGCTTTGAGTAGCGGTCTGGTCGTTCCGCCAAGGGTCAAGGATGAGCCCAACGACAGGAGGCCCAGGACGGGCGAGGTCGAGTTGCCACATGCTTCACCGCGGCAACTTCAGTGATCGGCCAGACCGCACATACCGTCTCACAGGGAAGTGAGACCTCGACCATGAGTCAGCAGGGATGCTGACTCATGGTCTCGATTATTTCGTCCTGAGTGCTTCTCAGTAGAGTTCGATGTTAGGGAACCATGTGGGTGAACGGGTAGACGTACGCTTGCAATAATGTGATTCCGCCGACGATCGATGCCAAAAAAACACTGTGCCAGAAGACGGCTTTGAAAATATCCGCCTCTCGACCGATTTGACTCGTTGCAGCTGTGGCGACGCAAATGCTCTGCGCGTCGATCATCTTACCCATCACGCCTCCCGTGCTGTTGGCGGTACAAATCAACGTTTGCGCTTGATCCAGCGATAGACCGCTTGTGGCGAAGGCGCCTTGATGAAAGATCTCCGTTGCCGAGATTTTCTGGAGGCTGCCGAACAGGGCATTGCTTCCCGCATCCGTACCAGTGAGGAAGACGCCCAACCATCCCAACATCGCGGCAAAGAAGGGATAAAGCAAGCCTGTCTCCGCGAAGGCGACGCCGAGCGTGGCATCCATACCCGCGTACCGAGTGACGTAACTGAGACCGAGCATGCAAGCGATGGTGGGGATCGGGATTTTCATTTGTGCAACGGTTTTTCGCATGATCGTGTGGGCCTGCCTTGGTGAGACGCGGAGCAAGAGCATCGAGATCAATGCGGCGACGAAGCAGGGAGTCCCCGGCGCTGTGAGCCATTTGAATTCAAAGACGGCTGGTTCAGCCTCTGGCTCAGGACTCTCGGGATTCTTCTGCAGTCGTTTAGCTCGTTCCACTTCGTTGTGCAAACGCGGAATGGGGACACTGTAAAACGACTTGACCGGTCCCACGATTTGCAAGCCACGTTTGAATTCGGCTTCGCGTTGGCGGATGAATCCCGCGAACATGAGAAGAATCGACATGAGGACAAACGGCATCCACGCACGCGCGACGCGCCCCCCCGTCAGGGGCGATTGATCGCCGTTTTTTCCGAGCCAGGCCGAGACGCTGGCCTGAGCATGTGCTGCCTCGTGATCAGAGACGGGGGACGCCGGATTCGGGGTTGGCGACTCGGATCGAGAACGAGCCGCGAATTGCCAGCGATCTTTCGGCTTCCAGAATTTGAGAAAAATGGCCGTCACGACGAGTGAGAAAATGCCACCGCCGATATCGGTCATTGGCCAGATCTTTAACTGAGGAACGTACTCATGCATTGTGGCGAATACGAATTGGAAGAGGGCGAAGGAGCCTCCGCTGACAGCCAAGGCGGGCCAGACGGACCACGTTTGCCGCCATGTGCACATGCATTTCACCATGTAAAACGGCACGAGGCACGAGAGAAGGGGGAGTTGGTGGCCGGCCATCGTGCTGAGCCTTTCACCAGAAATCCCGGTCACTCCCTGCAACGTCAGGATGGGAGTGCCCAACCCGCCGTAGGCCACCGGTGATGTGTTGGCGATCAAGCAGAGGACTGCGGCGAGGAACGGATCGAAGCCCAAACCGACGAGCATCGCGCCACAGATCGCGACGGGCGAGCCTCCACCGGCCGCACCTTCGAGGAAGGCGCCAAATGAAAAACCGATCAGTACCGCTTGGACTCTTGGATCATCCGAAAGAACGGCGACCGATCGCCGAATGATGGCGAATTGCCCGGTTTCGACCGTCACGTTATACACGAGCATCGCGCAGAAGACGGTCCAACCGACGGGGAGCAGGCCGAAACCGACGCCGTGCACGAAGGACCATGAAGCCATATCCAAGGGCATGCCAAAAACAAGCCAGGCAATGACAATCGCTGACAGTGCACCGCCCGCCCCGGCCCAGGAAGCAATCCAACGCCGGACGACGAGAAGATAAAACAGCACGAGAATCGGCACGGCAGCGAATAATGTCGAAAGAAGACGCTGGTTGACAGGGTCCAAGTTTTGGGTGTAAGTGATTCCCCAAACCATGGTGTCGAGTCCTCGGGGTAGGTGTTGATGGCAGGCCCAACGATCGACGCCCTCCGCGTGAAGCCGCCCCGATGAATATC
>Ga0308411_10003323_pt1 | contig 10730 bp, 13 predicted proteins | sample HotsprottomLayer_2_FD_203530 | JGI IMG/M metagenome (GOLD analysis project Ga0308411, IMG submission 203530) | Hot spring phototrophic mat microbial communities from Octopus Spring, Yellowstone National Park, Wyoming, United States -... | ecosystem: Environmental > Aquatic > Thermal springs >... | reverse complement strand
GCCCATCTTGCGCGGCTGGTGCACGCACCAGAACACGAGCACCAGCGCGACCAGATCCGGCACGCCCCGCACGTCCTGCCACGGCAGCAGGTTGAACGCGGCCGCCGCGAGCAGGCTGAGCGCCATGAAGCTCACCTTGACCGGCTGCAGGATGAGCTGGGGGTTGGCCGCCATCAGTCGCCCCGGCGCAGCCGCTTCGGTTTGACGCCGCGCTTGCCGTCGCCCGCCTGCTCGCTCTCCCAGGCCGGGGTCTGCTCGGTCTTCTGCAGCACCAGCACCTGGCGGTTCTGGTCGGTGGCGGCGAGCGGCTGGCCGGTGATCCGGGCGAACGCGAACGATGCGGCGCGCTCCACCCGAGCGACCCGCGCCACCGGCAGCCCGCGCGGATACAGGCCGTCCAGCCCCGAGGTCACCAGCACGTCACCCACTTCGATCTCGGCGTTCGACGCCATGTGGCGCAGCTCGAGGGTGGTGCCGTCGCCGGAGCCGTAGACCACGCCGCGCAGGCCGTTGCGCACCACCTGCACCGGGACCGGATGATCCTTGTCCACGATCAGCGTGACCTCGGCGAGCAGCGGCTGGACCCGCGTCACCTGCCCGAGCACGCCGTCGGCGTCCACCACCGGCTGGCCGGCGCGGATGCCGGCCTGGGCGCCCTTGTCGATGATCACCTTGCGGCTGAACGGGTCGCGCCCGGCGTAGACGATCTCCGCCGCCACCGACCCGGTCGGCAGCTTCTCGCGCGCGCCGAGCAGCCGGCGCAGCTGCTCGTTCTCGGCGCGCAGCGCCTCGATGCCGAGCAGCGCCTGCGCGTCGCGCAGCTTCGCGGCCCGCAGTTCAGCGTTCTCGCTGCGCAGCCGCGCCTGCGTGGTGAAGAACTCGCGCGCCCGCGCCAACGCCGAGACCGGAGCGATCGCCAGTTGCTGCAGCGGATAGGCGGCGACCGCGAGCACCTGGCGCAGCGGCTCGGCGTAGCGGAACCGCGCGTCGAGGATCATCAGCAGGACCGACAGCAGCGCGAAGAACGTGAGCCGGGCGATCGGAGCCGGGCCGCGGTGGAAGAATTGCGGCGGCGTGTGCTCCATTCGGCTGCGCGGGCGGCGGAGGCGGGACCCGGCGGCAAGGGCGAGGATCGCCGCGCGGGCCTGCCATCCCTCGACGCGATCGGCCTCCGCTACTCGTTGGTGAAGATGCTCCCGAGCTTGTCCATTCGCTCGAGCGCCTTGCCCGAGCCGCGCACGACGCAGGTGAGCGGATCCTCGGCGACGATCACCGGCAGGCCGGTCTCCTCCATCAGCAGGCGGTCGAGATCGCGCAGCAGCGCCCCGCCGCCGGTGACCACCATGCCCTTCTCGGCGATGTCGGCGCCGAGCTCGGGCGGGGTCATCTCGAGCGCCGACTTCACCGCCGAGACGATCTGGTTGAGCGGTTCGGTGAGCGCTTCGAGCACCTCGTTCGAGGAGATGGTGAAGCTGCGCGGGATGCCCTCGGCGAGGTTGCGGCCCTTCACCTCGATCTCGCGCACCTCGGAGCCGGGGAAGGCCGAGCCGATCTCCTTCTTGATCATCTCGGCGGTCGCCTCGCCGATCAGCATGCCGTAGTTGCGGCGGATGTAGTTGATGATCGCCTCGTCGAACTTGTCGCCGCCGACGCGCACGCTCCCGGAGTAGACCATGCCGCCGAGCGAGATCACGCCGACTTCGGTGGTGCCGCCGCCGACGTCGACCACCATCGAACCGGTCGCGTCGGCCACCGGCAGGTCGGCGCCGATCGCCGCCGCCATCGGCTCCTCGATCAGGTAGACCTGCGAGGCGCCGGCGCCGATCGCGCTCTCGCGGATCGCGCGCCGCTCGACCTGCGTCGAGCCGCACGGCACGCAGATGATGATGCGCGGGCTGGGCGAGAGCAGGCGCGAGACGTGGACCTTCTTGATGAACTGCTTGAGCATCTGCTCGGTGACGGTGAAGTCGGCGATCACGCCGTCCTTCATCGGCCGGATCACGGTGATGTTGCCCGGCGCCTTGCCGAGCATCTGCTTGGCTTCCTTGCCGACCGCCTGGATCGTCTTCTTCGCGTTCGGCCCGCCTTCCTGCCGGATCGCGACCACCGACGGCTCGTCGAGGACGATACCCTTACCGCGGACGTAGATGAGAGTGTTTGCGGTGCCGAGGTCGATCGCGAGATCGTCGGAGAAGTAAGCGCGCAAGAATCCGAGCATTGGGTTGGTTCCAGCGTTCAAGTAGGTCCCCCGAGGCGCGGGGGCGACGCGCGGCCGCGCTATAATACATCGATCTAAGGCCTTGTTCTACGGCGAAAATCACGATGTCGCTCAACGCCGACGAAGTGCGCCGGATCGCCCGGCTCGCGCGGCTGGCGCTCACCGAAGGCGAGCTTGCCGCGATGCAGCAGGAGCTCGAGGGGATTCTCGGCCTCGTGGCGCAGCTCAGGGCAGCGGACACCGCGGGCGTCGAGCCGATGGCCCACGCGCAGGACGTGACGCTACGCCTGCGCGAGGACGTGATCACCGAGACCGACCAGCGCGAACGGTTCCAGGCGATCGCGCCCGAGGTCGAGGCCGGCTTGTACCTCGTGCCCAAGGTCGTCGAGTGAAGCCGGCGCGAGCTTGGGACGCGCCCGCGGTCCGCTCCCGATGATCTCCGGCGCGTCCCTGACCGAGTTGCGCGCCGCCCTGGACGCCCGCCGGGTCTCGAGTGTCGAGCTCGCCCGCGCCTTCCTGGCGCGCATCGATCGCCTTGGCGCGCAGCTCAACGCGTTCATCACCGTGGACCCGGAGCGTACGCTCGCGCAGGCGCGCGCCGCCGACGAGCGCATCGCTCGGGGCGCGGCGGGGCCGCTCACCGGGATCCCGGTCGCACACAAGGACATCTTCTGCGCCCGCGGCTGGCGCACCACCTGCGCCTCGCGCATGCTCGCCGACTTCGTCAGCCCCTACGACGCGCGGGTGATCGAGGCGTTCGACGAAGCCGGCGCGGTGGTCCTCGGCAAGACCAACATGGACGAGTTCGCGATGGGCTCGTCGAGCGAGAACTCGCACTTCGGCCCGGTCCGCAACCCCTGGGATCCGGCCTGCGTGGCCGGGGGCTCCTCGGGCGGCTCGGCGGCCGCGGTCGCGGCCCGGCTCGCCCCCTGCGCGACCGGCACCGACACCGGCGGCTCGGTCCGCCAGCCGGCGGCGCTGTGCGGCGTGGCAGGCATCAAGCCGACCTACGGGCTGGTCTCGCGATACGGCATGGTCGCTTTCGCCTCGAGCCTCGACCAGGGCGGCGTGTTCGCGCGCTACGCCCGCGACCTCGCCCTGCTCCTGAACGTGATCGTGGGCTTCGATCCACGCGACTCGACCAGCCTCGAGCGGCCGCGCGAGGACTACGCCCGCGAGCTCGAGCGGCCGCTGTCGGGGCTGCGCATCGGCCTGCCGCGCGAATACTTCGGCCCCGGGATGGATGGCGACGTGCGCGAGGCGGTCGAAGCGGCGCTCGCGGCGCTGCGCCGCCTCGGGGCCGTCACGGTCGAGATCGGGCTGCCCAACAGCCGCCTCGCGGTCCCCGCCTACTACGTGATCGCGCCCGCTGAGGCGTCGTCGAACCTCGCGCGCTTCGACGGCGTGCGCTACGGCTACCGGGCCGCCGATTACGAGGACCTGACCGACATGTACTGCAAGACGCGCGCGCAGGGGTTCGGGCCCGAGGTGCGCCGCCGGATCCTGGTCGGGACCTACGTCCTGTCGCACGGCTACTACGACGCCTATTACCTCCAGGCGCAGCGGGTGCGCCGGCTGATCGCGCAGGACTTCGCGTCGGCGTTCCGGGAGTGCGACCTGATCGTCGGGCCGACCTCGCCGACGGTCGCATTCGCGATCGGAGCGAAGACCACCGATCCGGTCACGATGTACCTGAGCGACATCTACACGATCGCCGCCAATCTGGCCGGGCTACCGGCGATGTCGATTCCGTGCGGGTTCGGGCGCGGGGGGCTGCCGGTCGGCCTGCAAGCGGTCGGTCCGTACTTCAGCGAGGCGCGGCTGCTCAACCTGGCACACCAATACCAGGGCGTCACCGATTGGCATCTGCGCGCGCCGCGGGGATTCGAGCCGGAGCGCCCCGAATGAAACCCGGGCCGACCGGCTGGGAGGTGGTGATCGGGCTCGAGACCCACGCGCAGCTGTCCACCGTCTCGAAGATCTTCTCGGGCGCGCCGACCGCCTTCGGCGCCGCCCCGAACAGCCAGGCCTGCGGGGTGGACATCGCCCTGCCGGGCGTGCTCCCGGTGCTCAATCGCGGCGCGGTCGAGCGGGCGATCCGATTCGGGCTGGCGATCGGCGCGACGATCAACCGCCGATCGGTGTTCGCACGCAAGAACTACTTCTACCCCGACCTGCCGAAGGGCTACCAGATCAGCCAGTACGAGGCGCCGATCGTACAGGGCGGCGCACTGGTGATTCCCACGGCGGCGGGTGCGAAGACCGTGCGCATCACCCGCGCGCACCTCGAGGAGGATGCCGGCAAGTCGCTGCACGAGGATTTCCACGGCATGACCGGCATCGACCTCAACCGCGCCGGCACGCCGCTGCTCGAGATCGTGAGTGAGCCCGACCTGCGCTCGGCGGAGGAGGCGGTGGCGTACGCGCGGGCGCTGCACGCGCTGGTGCGCTGGATCGACGTCTGCGACGGCAACATGCAGGAGGGGTCGTTCCGCTGCGACGCGAACGTCTCGGTGCGGCCGCTCGGCGAGACGCGTTTGGGCACCCGCTGCGAGATCAAGAACCTCAATTCCTTCCGCTTCCTCGAGCGCGCGATCGAGTACGAGGCACGGCGGCAGATCGAGCTGCTCGAGGGCGGCGCGGCGGTCGTCCAGGAGACGCGTCTCTACGACCCCGAGCGCGACCAGACGCGGTCGATGCGCTCGAAGGAGGATGCGCACGACTACCGTTACTTCCCCGACCCCGATCTGCCGCCGCTCGTGTTGAGCGAGCAGTGGATCGAAGCGGTCGGCGCGGCGCTGCCCGAGCTGCCACAGGCCAAGCGCGAACGCTACCAGCGCGAGCTCGGGCTGCCGGCGCAGGACGCGGTGACGCTCACGCAATCGCGCGAGCTCGCCGAGTACTTCGAGGCGGCGCTCGCCGCCGCGACGCCGGCCGCGGTGCCGGCGAAGACGGTGGCGAACTGGGTGATGGGCGAGCTGAGCGCGCGCCTGAACGAAGCCGGCACCGACGCCAATCGCAGCCCGGTCGGTCCGGCGGCGCTCGCGCGCCTGCTCGGGCGGATCCAGGACCGAACCATCTCCGGCAAGATCGCCAAGGAGGTGTTCGACGCGATGTGGGCCGGCGAGGGCGAGGCCGACGCGATCATCGAGCGCCGCGGCCTGCGGCAGATCTCCGATCAGGCGGCGCTCGAGGCGGTCGTCGAGGCGGTGCTCGCCGCCAATCCGCGCTCGATCGGGGAGTTCCACGCGGGCAAAGAGAAGGCCTTCAACGCGCTGGTCGGCCAGGTGATGAAGGCGACCGGCGGCAAGGCGAACCCGCAGCAGGTGAACGAGCTGCTGCGGCGCAAGCTCGCCCGCTGAGCTACTTGCGGGCCGTCGCCGCCCCGGTGGGCACGGCGCCCGCCTTGGTCAACTCCAGAAAGCGTCGCTTGTCCTCGTCGTAACGGGCGTTGATCGCGGCGGTCTCCTTGCGCTTGGCTTCGAGCAGCTCGCTGGTCGCCTTCAGCGCCGATTGGTTGTTCTGGACCTCCTGCTGCAGCTGCTTCGGCATCGGCTTCTTCTGGTAGAACTCCGCCTCGGCGGCGAGCGCCTTCTCGCGCTTCTGCGCCTCGGCGAGCTTGCGCTCGGCATCCTGGATCGCTTCGGTGTTGGCCTTCAACGCGCGCTCGCGTGCCTCGTCGATGTCGTTCGCGCTCGAGTAGGTGTTGAGCAGCGCGGCGTTCCTGCGCTTTTCTTCCTTCGCGGCGATCTCGTCCTCGAGGCGTTTCTTGCGCTCGGCCTCGCGCGCGGCCAGCTGCTCGGGCGTCGGCGCGGCGTCGTTGCGCCGGACCACGGCGCCATGGCGGTTCAGCTGCTCGCTCGCCTTGCCGGCCACCTCGGGCGGCAGCTTGTCGGTGTAGACCACCTTGCCGGTGACCGGGTCGGTGTACTTGTAGAGCTTCTGTGCCGCCGCGGGCAGCGCGAGCGCGACCGCGAATGCGAGCAGGAGGTTGCCGAACGGATGGTTCATGACGTGGGGCTCCGCACTCCGTATTGTTGGCGATAAGCGGCGATCGCCTCGAGGCTCTCCTCGTGCCCCGGTTCGCCTTTCAGGTATCCGAGCAGGTCGTCGAGCGTGGCGATCGCGACCACTGGCATGCCGTATTGCCGCTCGACCTCCTCGACCGCCGACAGCGCACCGGTCCCGCGCTCCATTCGGTCGAGGCACACCGCCACCCCGGCCGGCCGCGCGCCGGCGGCGCGGATGATCGCCACCGATTCGCGCACCGCGGTGCCGGCGGTCATCACGTCGTCCACGATGAGGACGCGTCCGGCGAGCGGGGCGCCGACGACCGCGCCGCCCTCGCCGTGGTCCTTCGCTTCCTTGCGATTGAACGCGTAGGGCACGTCGCGGCCGTGGCGCGCGAGCGCCATCGCGGCCGCCGCGGCGAGCACGATCCCCTTGTAGGCGGGGCCGAACACCATGTCGAACTCGATCGCGGAGGCGCGGATCGCGAGTGCGTAGAATTCCGCAAGCCGATCGAGCCGCGCGCCGGTGTTGAACAGCCCGGCGTCGAAGAAGTACGGGCTCGGCCTGCCGGATTTCGTCACGAAGCTGCCGAACCTCAGCACTCCGCTGGCGAGGCAGAAGGCGATGAAATCGTGCCGGTAGTCGGTCTTCATCGGGGTCGCGACGCGAGCCGATTTTTCCGAAGATTTCAACATGTTACGCGTCATCACCCTGAACCTCAACGGCATCCGGTCGGCGGTCGCGAAAGGCTTCCTGCGCTGGCTCGCGCGACAAAAGGCCGATTGCGTGTGCATGCAGGAGATCAAGGCGCAGAAAAGCGACCTGCCCGCTGCAATCCTCATGCCAAGAGGCTTCGAGGGTCACTTCGAGTGCGCCGAGAAGAAGGGCTACAGCGGGGTGGCGATGTACACCCGGCGCACTCCGGACGCGGTCGTGACCGGATTCGGCAGCCGCGAGTTCGATCCCGAGGGGCGGTTCCTCCGCGCCGATTTCGGGCGGCTGTCGATCGTCTCGCTCTACGTCCCGTCGGGGTCGAGCTCCGCGGAGCGCCAGCGCGCGAAGTTCCGCTTTCTCGACGAGTTCCTGCCGGTCCTGCGCCGGCTCGCGCGCGAGGGCCGCGAGTTCATCGTCTGTGGCGACGTGAACATCGCGCACAAGGAGATCGATCTGAAGAACTGGCGCGGCAACCAGAAGAATTCGGGCTTCCTGCCCGAGGAGCGCGCCTGGCTGACCGAGGTGTTCGACCGCGCCGGCTGGGTGGACGTGTTCCGCCGCCTCGATCCGCGCCCGGAGCAGTACACCTGGTGGTCGAACCGCGGACAGGCATGGGCGAAGAACGTGGGCTGGCGCATCGATTACCAGATCGCCACCCCTGGCATCGCCGCGCGCGCGCTGCGCGCCGCGATCTACAAGGCGCGGCGGTTCTCCGACCACGCGCCGCTCACGATCGACTACGACTGGGAGCTGTAGCGGGCGAAAGAGCCGAGCGCGCGCACCACCCAGCGATAGCTGCGCCAGGCGACGTATGCGCGCTTCGCCCACCGCAGGGCGCGGCGCGGCGACACGACGAGCAGCACGAGCGCGGCGGCGACCACGAGCTCCGGATGCGCGCGCAGGTGGGCGGCGGCAGCCAGCCCGCGGTCGGCGATCCGCAGCGGCCCCTGCCACGGGACGAGCAGCAGCGCGAACTCCTCGCGCTGCGCGCCGGCGCGGGCGAGCAGGCGCTCACGACGCGCCCGGATCTCGGCCAGACGGCGTTCGCTCACCCCGAGGACACCTGCTTCAGCCGGTCCTCGTCCTTGCCGAGCTCGCCCAGGGTGGCGGCGAACATCCTGGGCCGCGTGCGCAGGCGCTGGCGCAGCAGCAGCGCCAGGCCGGCGCCGGCGAGCAGGAATCCGACGGCGAACACGCCGAGCGTCACCAGGCGGTGCGAGTCCCAGAGCAGCACGACCATCAGCACGACGAACAGGAGCACCGCCATCTGGAGGCAGAATGCGATCGCGAACACCGTGAGCGCGAGCCGCGCGAACTGGATCCGCTCTTCCTCGAGCTCGGTGGACAGGATCTCGAGCCGGGTGCGCAGCAGGCCGATCGCAGTGCGCCCGAAGCGCGCGAGCGAGCCGACCAGCCCGGGCGGGCGGGGGGCGCCAGCCTCGGCGCTCATGACCGTCGGCGGCCGGCCTAGCGCCGCGCGATCAGCATCCCCACGATGACGCCGACCGCAGCGGCGAACCCGACCGCCTTCCACGGGTGGGCGTGCACGTAGTCGTCGGTCGCCTGCGCCGCCTGTTTCGCGCGATCGCGCATCACTTCCTGCGCCTCGGCCACCTTCACCCGCGCGGTGCGCAGCGAGTCCTCCATGCGCGCGCGCGCGGCCGCCGCCTTCTCCCCGGCGGCGTTCGCGGTCGCCTTCAACAGCTCCTCCGCGTCGGCGATCACGACCTTCATGTCGGAGACGAGCTTGTCCTTGGTCACTTCGGCAGTGTCTGTCATCGGGGCTCCCTCGAGTGCGGTAGACGTGCGATAGCTGAAAAAGCCCGCTGGCGGCTCGCTCATCGGGCGGATCGCTTCGAGGCTACCGGCTTTCCCAGGCCAAATCAACCGACCGGCCCCGTGTGCCGCGACGAGGCGAGGAGCGCATCGTCGATGATCGCCACCGCCCGCGTCCAGCCCGCCGAAGCGCCGCGGATCTTGTGCGGAAAGCAGGCGATCACGAATCCGTCGGCGGGCAGCGCCTCGAGGTTGTGCAGCTTCTCGAGGTGGCAGTAACCGATGTCGCGTCCGGCCTTGTGCCCTTCCCAGATCAGGCGCGCATCGCCGGTCTCGCTGAACTTCCGGGCGGTGTGGACGAACGGCGCGTCCCAGCTCCAGGCGTCGGTGCCGGTGAGGCGCACGCCGCGCTCGAGCAGGTACATGGTCGCCTCGTAGCCCATGCCGCAGCCGGCGCTCACGTAGTCGTCGTGGCCGTAGCGCGAGCCGGCGCGGGTGTTGACCACCACGATCTCGAGCGGCGCGAGGACGTGGCCGATGCGCTCGAGCTCGGCCGCCACGTCGGCGGCGGTGGCGACGTAGCCGTCCGGGAAGTGGCGGAAGTCGAGTTTCACGCCCGGCTGGAAGCACCATTCGAGCGGCACCTCGTCGATCGTGATCGCGCGCTCGCCCTTGTTCATGGTCGAGTGAAAGTGATACGGGGCGTCGAGGTGGGTTCCGTTGTGCGTGATCAGCTCCACCTTCTCCACCGCCCAGGCCTCGCCGTCGGGCAGGTCCTCCTTGCGCAGCCCCGGGAAGAACTGCAGCAGCTGCGGCACCGAGGCCTGGTGGTCGAGGTAGTGGATCTTCGGGCCGAACGGCGCCGGGTCGGAGACGACGTCGTTCTCGAGGTAGATCGACAGGTCGATGAACTTGCGCGGCATGGGCAGGCTCCAGGAGGCGGTCAGCCGGCGAAGCGCGGCTCGGGCAGGCCGCGGATCCCCAGCCCGGTCACTTTGAACAGGCTGCCGGCCAGGAACTGCGGCTTCACCTCGCGGCGGAAATGATCGTGCACCGCCGGGTGCTTCACCCGCGCCATCGAGGTGACGTAGAGCTCGTCGAGATCCGGGCCGCCGAACATCACGCTGGTGATGTTGCGCACCGGCATGCCGATGCGCCGCTCCACCGTGCCATCGGGGGCATAGCGGACGAGGTCGCCCGAGATGATCTGCGCGTTCCACAAACAGCCTTCGGCGTCCACGGTCGACCCGTCGGCCACGCCCCCGTCGGCGGCGAACGAGGCGAAGGTGCGCCTGTTGGCGAGCGTTCCCCGGTCGATGTCGTAGTCGTAGGCCCAGATCTCGCCCTGGAAGCTGTCGGCGAAGTAGAAGGTGCGGTCGTCGGGGCTCCAGCACGGGCCGTTCGAGCAGATGATGCCCTGCTCGACTTGCGTGACGGTGAGATCGGGATCGAGTCGCCACAGGCCGCAGATCTTGAGCTCCTCCCTGTCGTCCATGCCGCCGGCGAAGAACCGGCCGCGGCGGTCGCACTTGCCGTCGTTCAGCCGCGTGCGGGGCTCGCCGGCGTCCACGAGCGCGATCAGGTCGAGTTTCCCGGAGTCGAAGTCGAAGAAGTAGAACCCGTCGTCGAGGGCGAGCACCGCGCCGCCGCCCCGGCGCAGCGCCATCGCCCCGACGTCGTGGTGGAGCGACCAGTGTTCGGTCCGGCCGGTGCGCGGGTCGAGGCGCCAGATCGACGGTTTGCCGACCCGGCGGCCGGTGCCGTCCACCCAGTAGAGGCGCCCTTCTTCGACGTCCCAGACGGGGCCTTCGCCGAGGTGGTTCTCGCACTGCACGACGCACTCGATCCGTACTGGCATTGCCATCCTCCTACTCGAACCAGACCACGCAGCGGCCGAGCCGCTCGATCTCGATCTCGGCGCGGTCGCCACGCTGCATCCACTTGGTCTCCACCACGCTGCCGGTCGAAACGAACTCACCCGCGCGCAGCCCGGGCCCGCGGGCCGCGAGCG
>Ga0308411_10003319_pt1 | contig 10733 bp, 8 predicted proteins | sample HotsprottomLayer_2_FD_203530 | JGI IMG/M metagenome (GOLD analysis project Ga0308411, IMG submission 203530) | Hot spring phototrophic mat microbial communities from Octopus Spring, Yellowstone National Park, Wyoming, United States -... | ecosystem: Environmental > Aquatic > Thermal springs >... | reverse complement strand
GGCACCTGCAACCTGCGCTTCGACGACACCAACCCGGTGAAGGAGGAGCAGGAATACGTGGACGCCATCATGGAGGATGTGCGCTGGCTGGGCTATCGCTGGGACGGCCTGTACTTCGCCAGCGACTACTTCGAGCAACTCTACGAATTTGCGGTGAAGCTGATCAGGAAGGGCAAGGCCTATGTGTGCGACCTTTCGCCGGACGAGCTGCGCGAATATCGTGGCACGCTCACTCAGCCTGGCCGCGAAAGTCCCTGGCGCAACCGCAGCGTGGAGGAGAACCTCGATCTGTTCGCGCGCATGCGCGCCGGCGAGTTCCCTGAGGGCAGCCGCACCCTGCGCGCCAAGATTGACATGGCCGCCGGCAACATCAACCTGCGCGACCCGGTCATGTATCGCATCATCCGCGCCAGCCATCACCGCACCGGCGACGCCTGGTGCATCTACCCGACCTACGACTTCGCCCACGGCCAGTGCGACAGCATTGAGGGCATCACCCATTCGCTGTGCTCGCTGGAATACGAAGACCATCGTCCGCTCTACGAGTGGTTCCTGCGCGAGCTGGAAATCTTCGCCCCCCGCCAGATCGAGTTTGCGCGCCTGAACCTGAGCTACACGGTGCTGAGCAAGCGCAAGCTGCTGAAGCTGGTGAAAGAGGGCTATGTGCGCGGCTGGGACGATCCGCGCATGCCCACCCTGCGCGGGCTGCGCCGGCGCGGCTACACTCCTTCTGCCATCCGCGATTTCTGCGCCCGAATCGGCGTGGCCAAGGCCGATAGCGTGGTGGACATCGCCATGCTGGAACACAGCCTGCGCGACGAGCTGAACAAGACCGCGCCGCGCGTGATGGCCGTGCTGCGCCCGCTGCGCGTGGTGCTCGAGAACTATCCTGCCGGGCAGACCGAAATGCTGGAGGCAGTGAACAATCCGGAAGACCCAGCCGCCGGCACGCGCCAGGTGCCCTTTGGCCGCGTGCTCTATATCGAGCAAGACGACTTCATGGAGACCCCCCCAGCCAAGTTCTATCGCCTGGCGCCCGGCCGCGAGGTGCGCCTGCGTTACGGCTACTTCATCCGTTGCACCGACGTGGTGAAGGACACCGCAGGCAATGTAGTCGAGCTGCGCTGTACCTACGACCCGGATACGCGCGGCGGCAGCGCGCCTGATGGCCGCAAGGTGAAAGCGACCATCCACTGGGTGAGCGCGGTGCACGCCCTGCCTGTGGAAGCGCGGCTATACGACCATCTGTTTACCCGCCCCGACCCGGACGACGTCGAGGAAGGTGAGAGCTTTCTTGGCGCGCTCAACCCGAAGTCGTTGGAAGTCGTGGAAGGCTTTGCCGAGCCAAGCGTGGCCGACTCACCCATCGGCAAACACTACCAGTTCGAGCGGCTGGGTTACTTCGTCACCGATCCCGATTCGACGCCGGCGCGGCTGGTGTTCAATCGCGCCGTGACGTTAAAGGACGCCTGGGCCAGGGCGGCGGGCCAGGGTTAGGGCTATACTCAATTCCTACATGCTTCCCGGCCACCTGCGTCTGCGTAATTTCGGCCCGGTCAAGTCCGGGGACATCGTCTTCGGGGCGCTGACCATCTTCGTCGGCCCACAAGCGACGGGCAAGAGCCTGACCTTGCAGCTCGTCAAACTCCTGGCCGACATCGGCGCGATTCACGACTGATGGTCACCCACAGATTTTTTGGAGACTCGTTCCCATGCAAACTTCACTCAACATCACCCGCGCCGAATTTCGTCAGCGCGCCGAACGCCTGCGCGAACATCTCCAGGCCCACAAGCTGAACGGCGTGGTGTTGTTCGATAACGCCTACATACACTACTTCTCCGGCTTCGCGTTCATCCCCACCGAACGGCCGATCGCGTTTGTGATGAACGCGCAGGGCGAATGCGCCATGTTCGTGCCGCGGCTGGAACTGGAACATGCGCGCATGCAGACCGGCTTCGAGCGAGTGGCGCATTACGTGGAGTACCCCTACACCCCACACCCGATGCACGTTCTGGCCCGACTGCTGGCCGAGATGGGCATCGCGCAGCGCATCGGTGCTGATGGCGACGGCTATCCGTGGATCTTCGGCTATCGCGGCCCGGCGTTGAGCGAGGTGACCGGCGCGACCGTCGTGCGCTCGGCCGCCTTCATCGAGGACATGATGATGATCAAGAGCCCGGCCGAGATTGCCCTGATCAAAGAAAGCGCCAAGTGGGGTAACCTGGCGCATCGCCTGTTGCAGCGCTACACGCGCGTGGGAGCTACAGAGACCGAAGTCAGCCTGCGCGCCAGCCACGAGGCGACACTCGCCATGCTGGAGACGCTCGGCCCGTTATACGCCTCGCACAGCCTCCACGGCGACGGCGCATCGGCTGGCTATCGCGGACAAATTGGCCGCAATGCCGCCATCCCCCATGCGCTGGCAAACAACATCACCTTTCAGCCCGGCGATGTGCTGGTCACTGGCGCCGGCGCGCCGATGTGGGGCTACCACTCCGAGCTGGAACGCACCATGGTCATCGGCAACCCGACCGACGAACAAAAGCGCATGTTCGACCACATGGTAGCGCTTCAGGATCTGGCCATCCGGTCCTTGCAGCCCGGCGCAAGGTGTTCCGATGTGGATCGCGCCGTGCGCGCCTACTTCGAACAACATGACCTGATGCCATACTGGAAGCATCACAGCGGCCATGCCATCGGCCTGCGCTACCACGAAGCTCCCTTCCTCGACGTGGGCGACGACACCGAGATCAAACCGGGCATGGTGTTCACCGTGGAACCGGGGTTATATGCTGCACACTTGGGCGGTTTCCGACACTCGGACACGGTTGTCATCACCGACGAGGGCTACGAGGTCGTCACCTATTACCCACGTGACCTGGCAAGCCTGACCATCCCTGCCTGAAAACATCGCCGGATGACGCGATAGTTGACACACAGCGGGGATGCGACAAAATGGTGCGCATTCGGGGTACGCCGGCAGCCGGGCCTCGCCGAAACGATCCCGGCTGCACATGGCGCGCCGATCACGACACACCCGGCTTGAGGAGGCATATCCATGAGTAATCAGTCCTGCTCGACATATCCTTTTCGATTGACGGTGGCCTTGGGTCTAACCATCGCGTTGGTGCTGGCTGCGTGCGCTGCACCGCCCCAGGCTGCCGCGCCGCCGGCCCAGCCACCCACCGAACAAACCGCTCCAGCTCAGCCGGCCGCGCCTGCCCCGGGCCAGCCCAGACCAGGCGGCACGCTGCGCGTGGGCACCAACCAGGACCCCATTGGCTTCGATCCGCACCTGACCAACGCCACTGCGTCGTACCGCATCCTCGAAAACGTCTACAGCCAACTGCTGCGCTTCAAGCCCAATCTGGAAATCGAAGGCGATCTGGCCGAAAGCTACCGGGCGATTGACCCGACTACCTGGGAGTTCAAGCTGCGCCGGGGCGTGAAGTTTCACAGCGGTAAACCGCTAACCTCGGCCGATGTGAAATACTCGCTCGAACGCATCAAGGATCCGGAGGTCAAGTCGCCGCGCAGCTCGCAACTGGCCGCCATCACCGCCATCGAGACGCCGGACGACTACACGGTCATCATCAAGACTGAGAAGCCGTTCGCGCCGCTGCTCGCCGTACTGGCCGACCGCACCATGGCCATTGTCAACAAGGACTTCATCGAGGCCAACGGCGGCAAGCTCGACAATGTCGCCGACGGCACCGGCCCGTTCAAGTTCAAGGAGTGGGTGCCCAACACGCGCACAGTGCTGGAGAAGAACCCCGATTACTTCATCCCCGGCCAGCCATTGCTCGATGAAGTGATCTATCAGCCCATCCCTGACGACACGGCGCGCAGCACAGCCGTGCGCACCGGCGCCGTGGACTTCATCGAATACGCCCCACCGAAGGACCTCGAATTGCTGCGCGGCGACAGCAACATCGTCATCACCGGCGAAGGCAATAATAATGTGCGCTTCCTGGCCTTTAACACCACGGTGAAGCCTTTCGATAACCCCAAGGTGCGTCAGGCCATCGCCTGGGCGGTAGATCGCGAAGCCGTGCTGCAAGCCGCCATGAACGGGGCCGGCACGCCGCTATACGCCGGGCCGTTCCTGTCCTCGTTCTGGCCGGGCTTGAAGGAGCCGGTCTTCACCCGCGACCTGGACAAGGCCAGGCAGTTGTTGGCGGAGGCGGGCTATCCGGATGGGTTCACCGCCAAGCTCAAGAACACACCGACCTACAGCTTCCTGGGCAACGCCGGTATCGCCGTCCAAGAGCAGCTCAAGGAAGTCGGCATCAACCTCGAAATCGAGTCGCTGGAGTGGAGCGTGTTCCTGAAGGATTACCTCGGCAAAAACTTCGAAGCGGTCGTGAGTGGTTACAGCGGCTTTGCCGACCCGCACCCCCCGCTGGATGGCACCTACGTCACCGGTCGCCAGAACAACTTCATGAGCTACAGCAACCCGAAGTTCGACGAGCTGGTCGCCAGGGGCGCTCAGGAGACCGACCTGGCGAAACGCGCCGAGATCTATCAAGAGGCGCAGCGCATCCTACTCGAAGATTCGCCGATGGTGTTCCTGTATGCGGCCAACGAATATGAGGCCATGCAGAGCTACGTCAAGGGCTACGAACACTACCTGAACGGCTCGCACGTTTCGTTCCGCAACGTGTGGCTCGACAAGTGACCGGCGGTTAGCTGCTCCGGACGCCGGTCGCGCGATTGGCGTCCGGAGCGACGTTCGCCTCGCGTCGCGCGTGCACAGCCCCATGCAGACAGTCGGCGCACGCAGGAGCCACGTAATCGCTCCCTCCACCTATAGCCTTGGCACGCTACCTCTTCCATCGCTTGCTCGTCGCCCTCCCGGTACTGCTGGGCGTCAGCCTGTTCACCTTCGGATTGGTGCGCTGGATTCCGGGCGACCCGATCCTGGTGATGCTCGGCCCGGATGCCATCGGCGCCGACGTTGAGGGCATTCGGCGGCTATACGGGCTGGATCGCCCCTGGCCAGTGCAATACGTCGAATGGCTGACCGGCGTTCTGCGGGGCGACTTGGGCCAGTCCATCCGCACGCGTATGCCGGTCGGCCAGTCCATCCTCCAGCGCCTGCCCGTGACGATCGAGTTGACCGCGCTGTCGCTGTTGCTCGGTCTGCTCATAGGCGTGCCGTTGGCCATCCTGGCGGCGACCAACCGCGGCAGGAGCGTAGACGCAGCAATCGGCGTGATCTCGTTGCTGGGCATCAGCGTGCCCGGCTTCTGGCTGGCCATCCTGCTGATGCTGCTTTTCTCGCTGCATCTGCGCCTGTTGCCATCCATTGGCTATGTGCCGTTGCACGAGAGCGTGGCTGGCAACCTGCGCCATCTGCTGTTGCCAGCGATTGGCCTGGCCTTGCCGCTGGGCGCGACGATCATGCGCTTCATGCGTTCATCGCTGCTGGAAGTGTTCGGCCAGGATTACATCCGCACGGCGCGCGCCAAGGGACTGACCTACCTCAGGACGGTCCTCAAACACGCCGTGCGCAATGCGCTCATTCCCGTGATCACCGTCATCGGCATCCAGGTTGGGCGGCTGCTCGGCGGAGCGGTGATCATCGAGCAGATCTTCGCCCTGCCCGGCCTGGGCCGCCTGGTCTTCGACGGCATCTCTACGCGCGACTACCCCATTGTGCAAGGGACGGTCCTGGCCTTCACCGTGGTCTTCATCTTGATCAACCTTCTGGTAGATGTGTTGTACAGCGTGATTGATCCACGAGTCCGGCTGACTTCGCGATGAACTCTCCGCTTCGTCGTGCACTCTATCGCGCCGTTCGCAGCCCGCAGCTCATCATTGGCCTGACCCTGGTGTCGTTGTTCGTGCTGGCCGCCCTGCTCGGCCCGGCATTGGCGCCCTACAGCCCGACGGCGCAGAAGATGAGCCAGCGGCTGAAGCCCCCCAGCGCCGAATATGCGCTGGGCACGGACGACTTCGGGCGCGACGTGCTCAGCCGCATCCTGCATGGCGCGATGCCGTCGCTGCAGGTGAGCGTGCTATCGGTGGCCGGCTCGCTCATCATCGGGGTGGTCATCGGCCTGATCGCGGGCTACCGCGGCGGTTGGCTGGACACGCTGTTGATGAGCTTGATGGATGTGTTGCTGGCCTTTCCTGCCGTGTTGCTGGCCATCGCTATCCTGGCCGTGCTGGGGACGGCGTTGAGCAACGTCATCCTCGCCATCGCCATCGTCAACCTGCCCACCTTCGCCCGGCTGGCGCGCGGCTCGACGCTGGCGACGCGCGAGCTGCTCTACGTGGAAGCAGCCCGCGGGCTGGGTGTTCCACAGGTCATGATCCTGTGGCGGCACATCCTGCCCAACATCGCCGCGCCCCTGATCGTGCAAACGTCGCTCACCATCGCCGCGGCTATCCTGATCGAGGCGTCGCTGAGCTATCTTGGCCTCGGCATCCAGCCGCCGGCGCCGTCGTGGGGCAACATCCTGGCCTCGACCTACGGATTCATCCAGACCAACCCATGGCCGGCCGTGTTCGCCGGCATCGCCATCGCCATCGCCGTGCTCGGCTTCAATCTGCTCGGCGATGGCTTGCGCGACGCGCTCGACCCAACCACCCGCTGAGCCTGCCGTTACACGCTTCAGACGCTCTCATTCCGTCATTCTCAGGATGCGCCTCAACCGCTTCACCTCGCCGACGGTGGCTCGCCGCTGCGTGGCTGTGTTACTGCCCCTGATCGTGAACGCAGCCTGGATGCAAACCTTGCTGAGTAAGGGTTACAATCGCCTCGGTCGCTTCGCGAGTGGCCGTGTTGACGCGCATGAGTTCGAAACGATGGAAGTTCGCATTGGTCGCCGCTGCGGCAGTCGTCGCCTCATGCACCAGTTTGCTCCCGACGCCGACCCCATCGCCTTTGACACCGATCGCCATCCCACCGACGCCCACACCGGATCTGCGGCTGCCTGCGGCGGCTGCCGTCGCCAGCACCTTTGTTGATGCGCTCAACCGCCAGGACTTCGTCAAAGCCTTCACCTTGCTGGATGAGCCATCGCGAGCCGCGCTCAAGGAAGCCGATGAACTCGGCCGCCGCTACGGGACGGTGCGCGAGATCGCCCTGGCCACGGCCATGGATGGGCAACTGCGCGGCGGGCTGCTGCATCAGGGCGACCGGGCGGCCGCTACGCTGGTAACACGTTGGGAGAGCAGCCTGGTCGGCCCGTTCGAGGTCACCAGCACGCTGGAGCTGGTCTTCGACCCGTCTGCCTCCGATTGGCGCATCAGTTGGACGCGCGATGCCATCATCCCCGGCTTGTCGAATGGCGTGCTGCGCATGGAGCGCGCCACGACGACGCGTGGTGCCATCTATGCTGCCGACGGCACACCGCTGGCCGTTCAACTCGAGTTCACGACCATCGGCGTTCAGCGCGGAGCAATCGCCAGTTTTGAAGAGGAACGGCGCATGCTCGCGCTGCTCAGTCGAATAACACAACTCCCGCCCGAGGAGATCCGGGCCAGGTATGCTGACCAGCCGGAGCATTGGTTCTCTCCGGTGGCGGACGTGGACGAAGCGGTGCTGGATGAATTCAACGACGAGCTGGAGCGTTTCCCGGCTATCAGCACGCGCCTGCGCTTCCAGCGGCACTATCCACGGCCCGAACTCGCGCCGCACGTCGTCGGCTTCGTCGGCTTCATCCCGCCCGAATCGTTGAGCGCGTACCGCGCCCGTGGCTATCAGGGCGATGAGCGCATTGGCCTGGCCGGCGTCGAGGCGGGCGCCGATACTTTGATCGGCGGTTTGCCAGGCGGCACGTTAAAGCTATTCACCGATGGCAAACTGGTCATCCTCGCCGAGCGCCCGGCCGTGCCGGGCCAGGATGTGACGCTCACGCTCAGCCCATCGTTGCAACTGGATGTGCAGCGCCTGCTGGGCAACCGTCGCGGCGCTGCGGTGGTGTTGCGCGCTGCCGACAGCGCCGTGCTGGCGATGGCCAGTTCGCCTACCTTCTCGCAAACCAACGTGACCAGCCGGGCGATCCAGGAGGGCGCGTTACTCAACCGTGCCACGCAAGGGCAGTACCCGCCTGGCTCGACATTCAAGATGGTGACCATGGCCGCCGGCATCGGTGAGGGCCTGACCCGACCGGAAGAGGTCTTCCGCGACCCCGGCTACTGGGACGGCTACGGCTCCGATTTCCGCAAGACGTGCTGGCTGCGCAGTGGACACGGGCGCATTACCCTGCAAGCCGGGCTGACCGCTTCGTGCAACGTCGTGTTCTACGAAGTAGGCAAACGCCTGCAAGAGAAGAGCGCTTATATCCTGGGAGAGTATGCGCGCCGGTTCGGGTTTGGCGCGCGCACCGGCATCGAGCTACCTGAAGCAGCCGGCATCGTGCCCGATCCGGATTGGAAGCGACAGTTGCTCGGCGAGGTGTGGACAGGTGGCGATACGATCAACCTGTCGGTGGGGCAGGGCTTCATGCTCGTCACGCCGCTGCAGGTCGCACAGATGACCGCGGCGATCGCCAATGATGGCGTGATGCGTCGTCCCTACCTCATCGCTCGGCCGCGTGCCGAAGCCGCGGCCCCTGCTGACCGATTGCCGGTCTCGCCGGCGACGCTCGAGGCCATTCAGCGCGGCATGATCGGCGTGACCCGCGATGCGCGCCTGGGCACGACAACCTATCGCTTCGCCGGGTTCGACTACTGCTTCGGCCCTGACGGTCGCGTCGTCCTGTGTAGCCGCATCCCTGCGCGCGCCCGCGCGAGTGCGCGCCGGCTGATCGTGGCCGGCAAAAGCGGCACTGCCCAGGCTGGCGGGGATGCCAGACCCTTCGCCTGGTTCACCGCCTACGCGCCTGCTGATGCGCCGGAGATTGTCGTCACCGTCCTGTTAGAAAACGTCGGCGAAGGCTCCAGCTACGCCGCACCGCTGGTGCGCCAGATCATTGAGGCTTACTATGGCCTGCCGATTTCTCCGACGCCCACCGATCGCAGGGCGAATGAGTGAAGGCAGGCCCCGGTCTCTGGTTGCCTGTCAATAGGTTGCGGCTCGGTGAGTGCGGATGATGCGCAGGTGAGTGAAAATGGTCGGCGCATGACAAAATCCGGACTTGTGATCAAGGCCCAGAGCGGTTTCTTCACTGTTTGCTGCGAAGATGGCAGCCGCTTCGTCTGCACGGCCGCTGGTCGTCTGACCAAGGGGAAGCATGCGGAGGATGCCCTGGCCGTCGGTGATCGTGTGACGGTGGAGCCGGTCAAGAGCGAAGGGCTGGTGAACGGGCGCATCATCGCCGTCGCGCCGCGCGAGCGCACGCTGTCGCGCCTGGATCCGATCTTCACCGCGCGCGGCAAGCAAGGCCAAGAGATCCGCCAGGTGCTCGTGGCCAATCCCGACCTGGTCGCCTTCGTGTTTGCTTGCGCCGAACCGGAGTTTCATCCGCGCTTGCTCGATCGCTACCTGGTGGGTGCCGAGGCGCAACACCTGCCAGTCCTGATCGTGGCCAGCAAGGTGGATCTGGTCGGCTTCGGCGCCGCGCGTCAGATGTTCTGCATCTACGAGCAGTTGGGCTATGACGTGATCTACACCTCGACCCATCGCGATCACGAGGCATTCGCTGGCGTGCAGGTGCTGCGCGAGCGCTTGCATGGCAAGCTCAGCGTGCTGACGGGCAAAAGTGGGGTGGGCAAGAGTAGCCTGCTGAACGCGCTCAAGCCGGGGCTGGCCAAAGAAGTGGGCCGTGTGAGCGAGGCATACAAGAAAGGCAAACATACCACTGTGGTGCCGGAGCTGGTGCAGCTTGACGAGACAAGCTGGATCGCCGACACGCCCGGCATTCGCGCCTATGCCATCTGGGATGTGCAAGCCGAGGAATTGGACGGCTACTATCGCGAGATCGCGCCGCTGGTCAGCCAGTGCGAGTTCTCTGACTGTACGCACACTCACGAACCGGGCTGCGCGGTCATCAGGGCCTTGCACGAAGGGCGCATCAGCGAAGCGCGCTATGACTCATACGTGCGCTTGCGCGAAGAGCTGAGTCAGCAGAGAAAGTGGTGAGGGACGCGGCGTGCCGTGTCTGTGCGGCGTATCATGGTGCCTGTGCAAGGCACACGCCCAACACGGATTACGTATGCATAGTGCGCGTGGCGCATTGCCTTTCACTCTGTCTATGAATGCTTCTCACTCATCCCTTCCCCTGGTCGGCATCGTAATGGGCAGTGATAGTGACCTGCCGACGATGCAAGCCGCCGCCGATGTTTGTTCGCAGTTCGGCGTGTCCTATGAGATGCGCATTGTCTCGGCCCATCGCACGCCCGATGACATGGCGCACTACGGCAAAACTGCACACGTGCGCGGCATAAGGGTGATCATCGCCGGCGCCGGCGGCGCAGCCCACTTGCCGGGCATGTTGGCGGCCTTCTCGCCACTGCCGGTGATTGGCGTGCCGGTCATGAGCCAAGCGCTGAACGGTTTGGACTCGCTGCTCTCGATCGTGCAGATGCCGGCCGGCGTGCCGGTCGCGACGGTGGCCATCGGCAACGCGAAGAACGCCGGCCTGCTGGCGGTGCAGATCCTTGCCGCGCACGACCCGGCCTTGTTGCAAAAGGTGCTTGATTACAAGGCTCGGCTGGCCGACGAATCGCGGGCAAAGGACGAGCGCCTGGTTGACCGGAAGCTGGAATAGGAGGTTGACGCCCCGATGTCCCGCTGACCTGACGACTTTCACCCTTCGCCCAGGATGAACTTTTCGATGGC
>Ga0308411_10003318_pt1 | contig 10734 bp, 5 predicted proteins | sample HotsprottomLayer_2_FD_203530 | JGI IMG/M metagenome (GOLD analysis project Ga0308411, IMG submission 203530) | Hot spring phototrophic mat microbial communities from Octopus Spring, Yellowstone National Park, Wyoming, United States -... | ecosystem: Environmental > Aquatic > Thermal springs >... | reverse complement strand
CCGCTTCGAGGGCGGGGTGGGTCTCCCAGTGCTCGGGGAAGGGGAAGGTCTCGAAGCAGTCGGAGGGGGTGTAGCGGAGGTCGTCCTTCATCGACGACCCGAAGAAGCGCGCCCAGATCTCGTGGGGGCGGGACTGGAGGGCGCAGAAGGCGGCGTGGGTGGGGAGGGGGAAGACGTTCGTCGTGTGGGCGAAAACCATCTTCGCGGGTAGGAAGGCGAACTGCACGTGTGAGCTCACCTGCGAGTTCACCAGCACCCGCTCCAGCCCCGCGATGGCGGCGTACAGCGCTGGCGTCGTCTCGCCGAAACGCCACCAGTGCCGCTTGCGTACCTCGCGGTTGACCTTCATCCGCTCCGGCTTCACCTTCGCCTCGACGATCGCCATGAGGTCCGGCCAGCGCCGCCGGCACTCCTCCTCGCTCCGCTCGCCGAAGTTGATCACGTAGCGGTGGTGGGCGTGGGTCGGGCTCGAGTTCACCTCCTCGCCGCCGATGTAGGGGAAGATCACTTCCTGGTTCCGCGGGTCCTTCTCGACGAGCCGCCGCATCTCGGCGAGCGGCGTGGCGACGCCCTTCGCGTCGGTGTCGTCGAAGGTGAAGCCCATGCCGAGGACGTAGCTGCCAACGAAGCTCTTGCCGGCGTTGGCCGTAAGCCGCGCCGGGTCGTCGTGGCCGCCGCGGTGGAAGAGAAAGGCCGTGATCCTCTCGACCTCGCGCTCGTCGAGGCGCTTCGGTCCAGGGAACGCGCCTTTCGCGACATGGAGCACGCTCACCACCACCGCGGCCTGGCCCGGCCACTTCACGCGCTTGCGCGTTGAGTAGATCTCGCCGCCGTGCGTGCAGATCCAGCGCAGGCCGCTCGCCCGCGTGTCGCCCTGGGCGATCGTGTTCGTGGCGATGAGGCCGAAGTTGCCGCCCTCGCGGATGAGGTCGAACGCCCGGCGATAGAAGGGGGCCACCAGGTCAGCGTTGCCGTGGCTCTCTGCGTGGATGTGCTGGAGCCAGTCGGGGTAGCCAGCGACGTTCCCTGCCGCGACGGTGTTCTTCCCCGCGAACGGCGGATTCCCCACGATCGCGTCGAACCCCGGGTTCTCTCGCTCGAACACCTCCGGGAACTCGATCTCCCAGTGGAAGGGCGCGAGGGGCGGGTCGGCGTGCCGCTGCTCCTCGAGCCGGCCCCGGTACCGCTCGACCTCGCCGCCAACCACGGCATTCGCGTACTCGCTCCGCTTCGCCTCCCGCTCCCTGGGCTTCTCGCCCTCGAAGAACGCCGAGACCACGAGGTCGCCGAAGAGCCGCACCTGCGACACCTCGAAGAGCGCCTCGTCCCAGAGGTCGCGCAGTTCCCAGTCCGAGATGCCCTCGCCGGCCTCGCGGATCTTCCGGCGCAGCTCCGCGACCTTTGCCACGTGCTCGCGCACGCGCATCGCCTCGAGGCCCGCCTGGAAAGCGGGCGCGTCGCCCTCCCAGTGGAAGGCCTCGATCTGCCGGCGCGTGAGCCCGACCAGCGAGTCGCCGTGGCGGAGCGCGTGGTCCAGGAAGGTGAACGGGTGGTCCTTGGCGAGTGTTACGAGCCACAGCGAGACCTTGGCGAGGTCCACGGCCACGGGGTTTCTGTCCACGCCGTAGAGGCAGCGCTGGGCGACAAGCCTTCGCGCGTGGACCACCTCGTCCTCGTCGGCCGGGATTACGGGCACATCGTTCCAGGCGTGCCAGGATTCGACCAGCGCGTCGCCGAGAAAGCGGCAGGCCTCGACCAGGAACGCCCCTGATCCCATCGCCGGGTCGAGCACCTTGAGATCCAGGATCAGCTCCGGTCGCGGCGGCCGGCCGTCCGGGCCGCGGAGGCGAGCGAGGATGGGCTCGAGTGCCGTGCGCACGATCGGCTCGGTGAGGGAGCGCGGCGTGTAGTGCGAGCCCGAGCGGCGCCGCTCCTCGCTCGGCTGCAGCACCATCGCGCCCCGCGGCACGAGATCGGGTGTCGCCGCCTGGTCGATCACGGGCAGCAGCGCCGCGTGCAGGTCCTCGAGCGTCGTGGCCTCGGCGACCGCCTTCTTCACCGTGTCGGTGAGCTTGCGAGCCGTGCAGTCCTGGAGCAGCTTCGCGCGCTCCCTCGCCGGGCTCGCGAGGAGCGCTTCGAGGTCCACCGCCGTCGGTGCGCCGTATTTCTTCTGCGCCCTCACGGCCACCGAGCGGCCCGCCGCCGTCTCGAGCCGGAAGCCCATCATCGTCTCGTACACCGAGCCGATCTGCTCGACGTCCAGCGCGCGGTACGAGATGCGCTCGCCGTCGAGCACCAGCAGCTTTTCGAGTGCTCGGTAGACCGTCCCGTCGGGTACCAGAGGCGGCTCGAGCCGCGCGTCCTTCTGCCGCGCGCCGCCGCCCGTTCGCCCTTCGAGGAAGGGGAAGCGGTCAGGGTCGAAGAGCACTCCGTGGCGTGCCGGCAGCCGCATCGCCCCCGCCGCGGCCCCGTCGTGGATGAGCCGGAAGAGCACGAGGAGCTGCGCCCAGGCGCCGTAGCGCTGGTCCATGGTGTCGGGGTAGAGCGCAGCGTCCTCGCGCAGGCGCTCGTGGAGGCCGCAGAGCGAGTACGAGCGCAGGAACACCTCGTCCTCGGGCAGCATGTCCCGCTCCTCGGCGTAGAGCAGGAACACGAGCCGCAGGATCACGGTCAGCAGCGCGCGGTAGACCTCGTCGGGATGCTCGGCGAGCGGCCGGCGCAGCAGCTCGCCCTTCGAGGCGTCGTGGGCGGCCTGGAAACCGCGCAGGAGCTCGTAGAGCGCATGGAGCACCTGCTCGGCCAGGCGCTCGCTCACCTCGTTCTGGAACCTGCGGCTGTCGGCGAGGAGCGCCGCGAGCCGCTGGTGCCGTGGCAACGCAAGCAGGCGCGTCTGGCCCAGCAGCAGCCGCATGGCCGTGCAGATCGGCCGGCCCGCCGTCTGCACCATGTCGGCCACGCGGAAGTCGAGCCAGCCCGAGCTCTCGCCGCGCGGTGCCGAGACGAGGCGCAGCGCGCGGTCGTTCACGAGCAGGCCCGCCGGCACGCGCGTCTCGCGCAGGAGCCGCTCCATGCGGCCGTGCGGCGAGGCTTCGAGCCGGCCGCGGTCGCGCGTGAGCTCATCGAAGTCCTCGCCGTCGGGGAGGACGCTGACCAGAAGCTGCCAGGGGGGATCGCCGTCGCGTGGGTCCGGCTCGCGCACCGCGAAATCGGGGCGCAGCGTCTCGCCGTAGTCCGGGAGCGGCACTTCCAGCTCGGGTGGGATCGGCTGCTCGGGCGTTCCCGCGTAGCCCCTGGGCGAGAAGCTCCACCCGAGGACGCGCTCGGCGAAGAGGCGGAAGTCGGAAAGACGCGGCTCGGCGTCGGCCGCTCCGTACGGCACGTCCGGTCGCTCGCGCAGCACTCCCGGAGCGGTCGACGCCATCTCGCCACTCACACACTCGCGGAGCAGCCGTTGCCCCTCGGCGTCGCGCCGCTCGAGGATCGCGCCCGCGCGCACCAACGCCGGCGCCGAGACGACGAGCCCTGTCGGCCGGACGAAGCCGAGCCACTCCAGGTGGGCGCCGATCGGCTGCTCGACCTTGCCGCGCGCCATCAGTTGCTCTCGGGCCAGAGGTAGACGAGCCCGACCGGCTCGACCCGTCGCGCACGCACCGCGTAGAACTCGCGCACACGATCGGGCTCGGTCGCGAGGTCGCGATCGAACTGCTCGAGGCGTGTTCGCCACGCCTTGACGTCGGCTTCGAGCTGGCGCTTCTCCTCCTCGTCGAAGCCGAGCGTGAGCTGCTGCAGCCGCGGCGCGGTCTTCTCGAGCTCCTCGCGCACGCGCTCGCGCTGGCGCTCGAGGGTCTCGCGCAGGTCGCGCTCCTCCCGCTCGCCGCGCTGGCGGAGCTTCTGCTCGGCGAGGGCCGCCAACTCCTCGGCCCGCGGGGCGAGCCGGGGCAGCAGCTCGTCGATGTCGCGCGCTGCCGCGGCAAGCAGCTTGCGACGGATCGTCTCGCCGGGCAGCGAATGCTCTCCCGCGAGCAACGAGCGCTCGAGCAGCTCCAGCGTCCGCGCCTCGGCGTCGCGGGCGTACGCCTTGAGCGGACCCTTGCGCTGCGAGGGCTCGATCCAGCGCGCGGTGATCGGCACCAGCTCCTCGTGGAGCCGCTCAGCGCCCCGGCCGTAGAGCGAGAGCCGGCCAAGCAGGATCACGCGCGGGATCGCATCCTGGGCCTGCGCCAGACACGCGCGCGCGAGGTCGTGATAGACGAACCCCTGCGCGCGGAAGCGGGCGAGCAGGCGCTGGACCACCCGCTGCTCGAGGTGCAGGTGGACCACGTCCTCGGTGAGGACGCCTGCGTCCTCGAAGACCACGGGCCGGATGGGCGCCTGGCGGCGCCAGTCGGCGAGCTTCTCGCCGGATTTGCGGGGCGCGCGCAGCGTGTCGAGCGTCGCCGCCCAGGAGGGATCGGTCTCGACCCGGCGATCGAGTGGCGGGAAGGTCCACACCCGGCGGCCGTGCTCGTCGCGCGCTTCCTGGAGCGGCTCGGCGCCGAGCAGCGCGAGCGAGCAGGAAAGCGCGTCGCGGAAGGGCTCCGCGTCGAAGCCGGTCCAGGTCCGCGAGGCCTCGAGCAGCTCGCGGCAGCGCTCGATCTGCGCCTGCAGGTGCTCCTGGCGCTCGCGGGCGGCCTCGAGCTCCTCCTCCGTCACCCGCTTGCGCTCGGCGGCGAGGTCGGCCTGTTCGATCTCGCGCGCCAGCCGCTCGGCGTCCCGGTGACGGATACCCTGGGCGAGCAGGCGCTCGATGTCGTCGTCGATCACCTTGGAGAGGCTGCCCAGTTCTTTCTTGATCGTCTCGGTCTTGCGGACCAGCACCTCGAGCACGTGGTCCTCGACGCGCTGGGGCAGGACGAAGTAGTGGCAGCGGACGGCGGGCTCGGGCTGCAGCTTGCGGTCGATGCGGCCGTTGCGCTGCTCGATGCGGCCCGGGTTCCAGGGCAGGTCGAAGTGGAAGAGGTCCGCGCAGTGCGCCTGGAAGTTGAGCCCCTCGCGCGCGGCGTCGGTGGCGAGCAGGATGCGCAGGGGATCCTTCGCCGGGTCGGTGTTGAAGCGGCGCTGAATCTCCTTGCGCCGGGCGCTCGACGTCACCCCGTCGATCACCTCGATGCGCTCCTCGGCGCGGTCGGTGCCCTCGATGGCCGCCTCGAGGATCGTCTTGAGGTAACGCTTCGTGCCTTCCCGGTTCTCGGTGAAGACGAGGACGCGTCGGTCGAGCCACCTCGGGGCTGGGCCCATCGGCCGCTTCCCGAAGGGCGGCAGCTCCGGGCAGAGATGCTCGCGGATCCAGTCGAGGAGCCGCCGCGTCTTGGCGTCGGGCAGGTGGCGGCTGCTCTCGGCGATCTCCTGCATGCGGTCGAGGAGCGCCTGCTCGCGGCGCCACTGCGCCTCGGCGGCCGGGTCGCGCGGGCTCTGGGACTCGGCAGCGGCCGTGGCAGCCTCGACCACCGCGGCCTCTTCCGCATCGAGATCCTCGGATTCCCACTCGCCGCGCTCGTCATCGGCGTCGGGCGTGGAGGTGAGGAGGTCCGGAAGGCTGTCGGCACCGTTCGAGGCGGGCGTCGCGCTCGCCTGCGCCTTGTGCCACTGTCGGGCGACCGTCTCGCGATGCACCTTGAGGCTCCGGGCGAACGCCTCGATCGACGAGAGCAGCCGCTGCTGCAGCCCGACCACCAGCAGCCCGGCGGCCGCCTGTGCGCGGCGCGTGGTGCTGGCGAAGCGCTCCTCGCGTGCCGTGCGGTACTCGTCCAGCAGGCGGGAGAGCACGAGCTCGGGGGCATCGTCGGGGAGGTCGTCGATCACCACCCGCACCACCTCGCGCTTCGGAAACCGGCCCTGCACAGCGCGGATGTCTTCCTTGAGGCGGCGCACCATGACGTCGTCGAGCGCCTGCTTGCGCACCTTGACTCCGCGCGTGAAGCGGTAGGGGTCGAGCAGCTCGAGCAGCGTCGAGAAGCTGTTCGAGTGGCCGTTGTGCGGCGTGGCCGAGAGGAAGAGCCGGTGCTCGAAGCGGCCCGCGAGGTCGCGGATGGCGCGCGTGAACTTCGTCTCGATCCCGTAGCGGCCACCGCTCGCCGGCGCGGCATGGTGCGCCTCGTCGAGGATGAGCAGGCTCCCCGGCAAGAGCGGCCCGAGCCACTCGCGCAGCGGGTCGGCGTAGGTGGGGTCGATCAACAGGTTGTGCGAGACGAGAAAGCGGCTGTGCGTGCGCCACGGGTTCACGCCAAACCCCCGCTCCCGGCGCATGCGCGCCAGGTAGGCACGGTCGAGGATCTCGAAGACGAGGCCGAAGCGCTCCTCCAGCTCCGCCTTCCACTGCTCCTGGACCGAGGGCGGCGTGGCGACGACGATGACCTTCGCCTTCTTCCGCAAGAGCAGCTCGCGGGCGATGAGGCCCGCCTCGATCGTCTTGCCGAGCCCGGTGTCGTCGGCGATGAAGAGGTTCACGCGCGGGAGGCGGAGCGCCTTGCGCAGCGGCTCCATCTGGTAGGCGTCGATCTTGATGCCGGCGCGGAAGGGCGCCTGGAACAGGTTCGGATCGGTGGCGGTGACGCAGTTCCAGCGCAGCGTGTGCAAGAAGGCGGCGAAGTGGCGGGGTGGATCGAAGCCGCGCGCGGCGAGGTCGCCCCACCCTTCGGCTTCGAGGATGCGCCGGTCCAGCTCGTAGTCCCAGAAGACCTCGAGGGACTGGCCCTGGGCGTCGTCGTCAGCGCACGCCAGGCGGACCAGACACGACTGCCCCGGAGTCGCCGGCGCCACGACCTCCTCCACGAGCCAGCGGCGCGAGCGGACCTGTACCAGCTCGCCGGCGACAGGCGTCCGGGTCGGGAGCATGTCCACGGGTGCGGGATGGGGCTCGAACGATACCACGGTCCCGACCTCAGCGCCTCGCTCGCCTCGCGCAGGGCATCGCGGCGACTGCTCTCAGCGGGCCTCGGGCCGCGAGACTGCCGTCGTCATAGCGGGAGTATCACGGCGAGGAGGGCACGCGGCAAGACCTGTCCACGGCGAGTGCGGACCTGGGGCTCGATCGTGGCAGGCGCCTCGCGCGCCGTCCGCGGGTGTGCGAGAGGAAGAGCGCCGTGCGCCTGACCGGACAGCTCATCGGGCTCTTCTCCTTCGACATCGGCTACGAGATCGACCTCTTGCGGGCGCGCGTCCTGCTGGCCGCCGGCGAGACGCGGGACCTCGAGCGCCGGCGTCCCGCGCCGGCGCACCTGGCCTTCACCACCCCGCCGCTGGTCGTGCCGCTCGGCGACTGCAGCGTGCCGCTCGGCGACGCGACCGTCGTCGCCGCTGCCACGGCCCGCCTGCATGACTTCGGCGCGGTCACGATCGTCCTCCAGACCCCCCTCGCCTGCGAGATCGCGGCCCTGCCCTCGCTTACCGCAACGCTGGCGACGGCCGGCCCGCTCGAGGACGAGGCGCGCCGCCTCCTCGATCGCCTCGCCGAGCGGATTCGCGCGGCGATCACGCGGCCCAGCTCCGATCCCCTCGTCGAGGATTACTACGTCATCCAGGTCGACCGCCTCGAACCGCCGCTTCCCATAGCCGAGCTCCTCGCCCGCGAGGGGTCGACGCTGGCCTCGGCGCTCCGCTGCGATCCCACCCCACTCTCGGCCGAGGAGACCGCGGAGGTGCTCGGCCCGCGGCTTTCCTACTACGGCGACGATCTCGTCATCACCGAATGGAACGTCGCGCTGGTGGTCGACGACACCGATTATGCCGACACGGTCAATGTCCTCGAGTACCTGAACGTCCAGCTCGTCGAGCTGCGTTACTACGACCGCATTCTCGACCGCCGGGTGAGCGAGGCCTACGAGCTGACCGCGCGCCGGGCGCGCCCCCTGCCCCTCGTCAACCGCCCCTACCAGCGCGCCCTCGACGAGCTCGCCGACATCCGCGTCGATGTCGCCACCATCGTCGAGCGGCTCGGCAATGCCCTCAAGCTCTCGGGCGACCTCTACCTCGCCAAGGTCTACGCACGCACCGCCCGGCGCCTGGCGCTGCCGGCCTGGGCCGAGAGCGTGAGCCGCAAGCTCGAGGTGCTCGACCGCCTCTACGGCGTCCTCCTCGACCGCGCCTCGACCGCGCGCGCCGAGGCCCTGGAGCTGACCATCATTCTGTTGATCGCCCTCGAGATCGTGATCTTTCTCGCGGGCTGGGCCTGAGGGCGCATGGCTCCCGAAACGGAGACCGCGCTGCGCATCGCCGCCGCGGCGCTCGGCGGGGCGGCCATCGGGGTCGAGCGCCAGTGGTCCGGGCACGCCAGCGGTCCCCATGCCCATTTCGGCGGCGTCCGCACCTTCACGCTCCTCGGCGGGCTTGCGGGCATCGCGGGCTGGCTCTGGAGCAGCGGCGCCGGCGCCCTGCCGGCCGTGCTGCTCGGCGGCGCAGCGGCCCTGGTCGTCGCCGCCTATGTCGCCGTGAGCCGGCGGGACGTCGACGGCACGGCCGAGGTCGCGGCCCTGGTCGTGCTCGCCGCGGGCTGGTGGCAGGCAGCCCCCGGAACGACCTCGGCACCGCAGGAGGAACGGAACCCGCTCGCCGTGGGCGCCGCGCTCCAGCTCGCTGCGCTCTTCCAGGCCGTGCTCTTCGCCGTGCACGCGGTCCGCAGCCACTTCGGCGATCTCGGGCTCGTCGCCTCGGGCGCGCTGCTCGGTCTGACCGACGTCGATGCCCTGGTGATCGCCATGACCCGCAGTGCCGCCCGCGGAGCGCAGCTCGTGCCGATGGCCCAGGCCATCGCGCTTGGCGTCCTGGCCAACGGGACGCTCAAGCTGCTCCTCGCGCTGGTCCTCGGCGCCAGAGACTTTCGCCGACGGGCCGGCATCGACCTGGCGCTCCCGCTCGCCGCCGGGGCGACCGTGCTGGGGCTTGTGGCGTCCTGAGCACCCAGGCGGCTCTCAGGGTGGCTCGGCCACCTCCGCTGGCTCGCGCAGCGCCGACCGCGGTACCCGCTCGACCTCGAGGAAGAGCGGAAGCAGCACGAGCAGGAGGAGCCCGGCGAGCGCGACCATCCCGACCACGACGCGCGCCGCGACGCCGCCGCTTCCGGCCGGGCGGGCTCCGCCGCGCACGACGCTCACGACCCATCGCCAGTGCAGCCCCACGTGCAGCGCTAGAACGCCGAGCAGACCGACCGAGATCCAGAAGTGGACGTCACCCCATTCGTGACGGGTCAGGCCCAGGACGAGCGCCACCTCGCGTGCCGCACCACGCCCCCGACCGCCCCCGAGCGGCATCCGGCCGCCGCTGCCCGGCGGCAATGTGTAGCGCAGCATCAAGCCCGTCGCGATCAGGGCGACGAAGCCCACGAGCGCCGCCGTATCGACCACGACGTTCAGGGTCTTGCGACTGGGCGGAGCCATTCAGGACGTCACCGGCGGCGATGGCGGCGCAGGCGCCGCCACCCGCCGGCGCGACGCGGTCCGGCGGCGCTTTGGCGCGCGCTTCGTCCGGGCGCTCGCACCGCTCCCCTTCTCGAGCTCGACCCGGAGCCGATGCGCGTAGCGTTCGACCTGACCCGCGGCCGCCGCCGCCCGGGTTCGCAACTGCGTCGCAGCGCGTTCGATCTGCCGGACGACCACCGACGCCTCGATCCGTCGCTTGAGGTCTCCCCGCAGTCGGCGGGCCAGGCCCTCGACCTCGGCGATCAGCGCTCTGGCGCGGTCCTGGTGCCCGCTGGCTTGCGTCTTTTTCGCCATGGCCATGATCGACCTTCCTCCTTGTTGAATGGGCAAGCACGAACCGGGCCGTGTTCGCGTCCTGGCCTCCTGCACCGTCCGTTCGGCGCGTTTTCCCCCGCCCACGATGACGACGCAGGGCCCTTCCCAGCGCTGAGAGAGACCCGAGCGGCGGGCTCAGCAGATCCGCGGCAGCGGCGCGCCGAGCGGCTCGTCAAGCACCCGCAGGACGCCGAGCGCCCCGCGCACCAGCACGCTCCCCGCGGCCACGACCGCGCTCGGGGGCTCCACGGTCCCGATGCGGGCCGCACCCTGGCCGAGCGCGTGCGCGCGCAGGACCGCGAGGGCGGGCTCTGCAGCCTCCGCGCCGACGATGGCCACCACGCGGCCCTCGCAGGCCACATGCACAGGATCGAGACCGAGGATCTCGCAGGTCGCGGCCACCGCTGGTCGGACAGGCAGCGCGGCCTCGTCGAGAATCACGACGACGCCCGCGCTCTCGGCGAGCTCGTGCAGCACCGCGGCCACACCACCCCGGGTGGGATCCCGCAAAAAGCGAATCCCCTCCCCGAGCGCGAGCAGCTCGGCCACCATCGCGTGGACCGGTGCGCTGTCGCTCACCACGTCCACCTCCATCCCGGCCCCTTCACGGGCCGCCATGACCGCGATGCCGTGATCGCCGATCGGACCGCTCACCAGCACCGCGTCGCCTGGTCGTACGCGCCTCGGCGACAGCCCGACGCCGTCCCGCAGCCGACCGACACCGGTCGTGTTGACGAAGCACCCATCGACCGCGCCTCGCGGCACCACCTTCGTGTCCCCGGTCACGATCGCGACCCCACAGGCCTCGGCGGCCTCGCGGAGCCCACGAACCACGAGACGGAAGGTTTCGATGGGAAGCCCCTCTTCCAGGATCAGCCCCACGCTCAGCCACAGCGGCTCCGCTCCGCATACCGCGAGATCGTTCACCGTGCCGTGCACCGCCAGGCGGCCGATATCGCCTCCGGGG
>Ga0308411_10003313_pt1 | contig 10741 bp, 10 predicted proteins | sample HotsprottomLayer_2_FD_203530 | JGI IMG/M metagenome (GOLD analysis project Ga0308411, IMG submission 203530) | Hot spring phototrophic mat microbial communities from Octopus Spring, Yellowstone National Park, Wyoming, United States -... | ecosystem: Environmental > Aquatic > Thermal springs >... | reverse complement strand
GCGGTTACGATCGGAATTTCCTCGGGAATGGGCGCGCCAAAGCCCGCCGCGATTAGAGTTGTCACAACACCGGTGTATTTCCAGAATGCCACCCAGTCGAAAAGCATTCACTTGCACCCCGGGCTCTGTTGCTACCCAGCATCGCGAACTGTTCCGCTGCTTCCAACATGAATTAGCGTACAGCAACCCGGTGATTGAATCTACGGACTCTGACATCATCGCCAAAAATTTCCTCCACATCCAAGTGGTATCCCGCAATCAGCCGAGGGGTTTCCGAATTCGGACCCCTTGAGATAGTTCCTGGTCTTCCGTGTGTTGACACCGGAGACCACTCGAGCCGAGGGAGAATGCTGATTCCGAATCGGATTCAGTGACAGATCTTCCAGAAAATGCGGAACTCGTGACCGCTCGACTCGATAGGTTAGATGGCTGGACCAGCGTCGTGTCTGGCCTTACCCCGCTGGTCATCGTACAACTTGGGCGGACACTCCACGACTGCGATTCCCTGTTTCCCACGTCTTGATGAGGAGCTTTGAGATGACACCGCTGCGATGGATCCCCTCGATTGTCGGCCCGTTCGCGGTGATGGTCGCCTGGACAGGCACAGCCGCTTATGCCGTGGACCCAGTCCGGGCGGAGAAAACAGCCGACGCGATTGTGTTCACCGTCGGTGGAAAAGAATTCTGCCGTTACCAGATCGCTGAAACGGTCGCCAAGCCATACTTTTATCCGCTAATTGCTCCGAACGGAGCCAAGGTGACCCGTGGTTGGCCGATGGAGAAAGGCCTACCCGATGAAACAACGGACCACATCCACCAGAAATCGGCGTGGTTTTGTCACGGCGATGTTATCCCGAAAGGACTTGAACTGAAAGTCAAGTCGTCGGATAAACGCGTGGAAGGTATTGACTTCTGGTCCGAGACACCGAATCACGGGAAAATTGTTTGCGTGCATGTCGGGGAAATACAAACACTATCGTCGAATCATCTGTCCGTGCCGACAAAAAATGAATGGCGTGCTCCGGATGGGACAAAAATCCTCGACGAGATTCGGGAGATTCACTTGCTGAGCTTACCTGCGGGACGGTTACTCGTTCTGAATATCGATTTCCATGCTTCGGTTTGCCCGATCTGCTTCGGTGATACGAAAGAAGGAGCACTCGGCGTACGGGTCAATGACTCGATTCGCGAATTGAAGGGGAAGACTGCCGGCGCTGGCACCATGGTGAATCCGGCTGGTGAGCGTGGTGAAAAAACACTCTGGGGCCAGGAAGCTGCGTGGATCGATTATTTCGGCCCGATTTCCGGCAAGACCGCGGGCATCGCTGTCTTCGACGCGAGTATGAATCCCCACAAAGCTGCCTGGCATGCGCGTGGCTACGGATTGCTCGCCGCAAATCCATTCGGACGCAGTCGTTCAGGGTTCCCTTCGCGAAAAGATCGGCACGATCTCGTGAAATTACAGAAGGGCGAGCATCTCAAATTCCGTTACGGAATTTACGTTCACGATGGTGATACGAAAGAGGGCAAAGTCGCCGAGGCTTATCAAGCATTTGAACAGCTTAAGTAAATTATCGGACTATGATAGGATGTGGTGTGATAACGTGATCCAATTTGGCGGTCGCCGTCGAAACGACCTGTCCGGGCGACCGCCACCCGCCGGCCAAAGACTTGGGCAAACCGGTATGCTCAAGCCTACTTCTTATCCATCGGCGGTTTCTTCTCTTTGGTGGCGGGATCGCCGGCAGGATGATCATCACCGTTACCACCACCGTAGCCGAGAATCACCGCGTATTTCACCTGCAAATCCGATTCGGACAATTTCGACAGTGGAATATCTCGCGGCCGAATCAGCACGAGGTTTACCCATTGTCCGGATTGCAGATCCGAACGATTGCCAGCGTACCCAGGAGCACCTTGTGGCAATTTCGCTTGCTGAATTTCCGCGGGTGTATGGGGCACTTTCCTACCATCGGCACCAATTTTTGGTGCCAACTTATACCAGCGAACAAGAGCATTCTCGTGGAATGTAAAACTATGCTCTTCCGTCGTCGCTTTAATTTTCGGGGGACGAACCTGCGGGCGTTGACCTGGCCGGATCGGTCGCGGGGCGTTGCCGCCAGCCTGCTGATATTTCGTGATTTTGATGGTGATGCTGGGATCCTCAAATTTGACGACTTCGCCGGCGATTTCCGTGTAAGTGCTGTACGCGGACCAGTCTTGCTTGGTTTGATTCGGAGTCTGTGCCTCCACAGTCATGGCAAGAATGCCGAAACTGAAGACCGTCGCCAAAATCAGCGACTTCGCTGAACCGTTCATGGATCGGTGCTCCGCTTGCGAGTCATGATGTCGAATAAATTCATATCATAGCTTTGATGTAAAAGTGATGCTACTAGTTCCTGAAAATTCTTCAAAGGCCCGAGAATTGTGTTCAGAGTGGTGTGAAGGCCGTGACAACGGAAATACGGTTGTCACGGTTTTATGGCAAAAGCAGCGGTCGTAGCAACGCAGTTACAAACTGATCTGAAAAACGGAATGGGGATGCCTACCCAGACCTGCTGTGTTCGTCGGTTATCGGGGGCTGTTGCCCGGCGTTGTTGGCCGTGCCACACGTGGTTCCGGTGGCGGTGGTGGAGTTTGCTGAGCTTGCTGAATTTTCCAGTCTTTGGGCGGCTGGACCGGCTGAAAATCTTGAACTTTCACTCCTTGAACGTTGACAGCAGGGCGAGGAAAGTCCCAGCGTTCTTCTTCTTGGCCGTTGCTCATTCGCATGACCACGGCCCGGGGTAAATACGCCAACCCGGGCACGCTCGGTTGAAACAGCACCAACGTCATCGTTTCAAATTCTTGTTTATCGCGGGGCGTTCGCGGCCGAATCTCGAGATACAGGTAATGCGAATCTTCTTTCAAGATTTTTAGATCAAAACGATTGAGAATATCATTCGCGGTCATTGTTCCAGACATGAAGGACAGCAGCAAATTATCGCCGACCCCGCCATGATGCAGCTTGTATTCGGTCAGGACTTTCAGGCCGCCGTCGTATTCGTAGACTGCCTGGCCGTTGCAAATGTATGCCACATATTCCTCGGGTTTATCTTTCCGTTGGATCCGCATTCGGGCGAGATTCGGCTTCAGACAGATCATGCTGCCAGTGAATTCGGTGGTTTTATTCAAAATCAGATGTTTGCGAATCCGGGTACATTCCGCATAAAAATTGGTAGTCCCCTGGAGCATTTTCTCCCACTGTTCGAGGTGTGAACGCAGCCGGGGATCGACGGAATCGGCAGGCAGCCGTGGCGTAGAAGTAAAACCTGGCGGGGAATCGGAGCCCGATCCCGGCACGGGCACACGCTGAGAATCCGGGGGAACACCGCCGACCGGCCCGACTTGCCCCGGCAAGGCCGGTATGATTGCAGTCAGCGCGATCACGATTAAGACGGTCCGAATCATGCGCTACCCTCCCTCTCCCGCATGGCGAGAGACATTGTCGATCTACGTCATCCGGATTGCAAACCGTATACCGCACATTTCCGATCGGGGGAAGACCGGATTGCATCGGGGTTGCATTATGGCTGGAGAAACCGACGGCGAATCGAACCCGTCTCCAGTGTAGGGTGAAACCAGCCGCCGACGCAGGCCACCATGAATGAAAATTCTGGGAAGGGGTAAATCGCGGCCTCGTACAATAATGACATCTGGTAACCTCGTGGGGGGTGAGTCAACACGATGGCGGCAAAAAAAACCGAGCTTCGGATTGTGGCCGGAAGCTTGCGGGGTCGGAAAGTCGGTTGTATCGTCCATCCCGGGCTTCGCCCGACCCCGCAAATGGTGCGGGAAGCCCTATTTAGCATTCTTGGGAACGCGATTCCGGGGCGGATTTTTTACGATATTTTTGCTGGGACCGGGGTGGTCGGAATCGAGGCAATCAGTCGCGGTGCTAGCCGTGCCTGTATGATTGAAAGCGATGCCCGCCAAGCCAAAGAAATCGGCACACATCTGCAACGATTTGGCATTCAGCATCAGGCACAAGTCTTCCGCACGGATAGTTATCGCTGGGCAGAGCGCTGGATACCAGCGGTCACGGGCCCCGTGAACCTGTTTCTCAGCCCACCCTTTGCCGATTTCCAGCCGGCCAAGGTGTCCACCTTTCTCGAGTTGGTGCGGACGCTGCTCGCGAAAGCGCCACAAGATTCGGTTCTGATTCTTCAAGTTGAAGATGGCTTCCCCTTGAACGATTTGCCGGATGGGGCTGCCCTCTGGGACATTCGCTGTTACGGACGAAATTTGCTATGTTTTCGAGTGGTGGGCGAAGAAAGAGAATTCAGTCCTCGGCATAAGAAGCTGGCGGTAGTCACGGCGTCGGCTACCCCTGTTCCAGCGGTGGAAAATCGGTGAATTGTCATGGCAATTGAATTGCCCTTGATTGAACGCCGCGAAATCGAAGCTTCCGTGCTGGCTCCGTTGATACGAGCCTTCGCCCAGGAACTCGGCGAGGAACGAACTTTCAGCATCCTTCGTGCGGTGATTCGTGATTTGGCACAAACAGCCGGCCGCGATTTTGCCACACGACTTCAAGGGAATGGAATCAGGGAATTGCGAGCTGTGGTCGAACTCTGGTGCGAGAATCAGGCACTGGAAATCGACTGGATTCGCCAGGATTCCGAAGTCCTGGAATTTCACGTCACTCGCTGCCGATATGCGGAACTCTATCAACAACTGGGTATCCCCGAATTGGGAGCAATTTTATCGTGCGGTCGCGACGGCGCGATGATTGCCGGGTTTAATCCCGCCATGAAATTTCGCCGGAGCCAGACACGATTAGGTGGGGCTCCTTATTGTGACTTTTACTATGAATTGCGGCCCGACCCATCACCGCAAGCAGGGGGGAATTGTAAGTCGAGTGGCAATGGATAGGCGTTTTTTCGAGGGCCACGCGCATGCGAATGATCATTGCGCCCGAGTTCTATCAACAGATGCTGCAGATTCCGGATCATTCCCCGGATTGTTATGTTCGGCCTGGGGAATATCTCCATCATCTGTACATCGACGGGGTGAAATACACAGTCGCGCCGGCAGTCCTGGATTGTCTTGCTCAGGCCGAGGAAGCCGGAGATCAAGAAGCGATTCGTCATTTACGGCTGCACAAACTGCATTATGAACAACTCCTCGCCGATGCCGCACGCTACGGCAGCCTGGAAGGGGTGACGTTGCTAGGCGATCCGCCGCCCACGGATGATGAAGCGATCCCTCAGAGCAGCAATACCTACATCCCGCGAACACCGCGAAGCCATGAAGAAACTGGACTGGGGTTATCGTTTTTATTCGACCTGATTTTGCGGACACTGTTCACGCGGGGTCAGACCACGGCAGCAGAACTCGCTCAGGCGGTGGCCCTCCCGTTTACGGTGCTCAACCCCGTGTTTCAGCAAATGCGCAAACAACTCCTGATTGACATCGTCGGACAACGGGGCAGCGGCGACAGCGGCTTCGTGTTTGACATCAAGCCGCCGAAAGGGACCACAGCAGTCGAAGAAGCCATGGAGAAGACGGCGTATGTCGGGCCATGTCCCGTCCCCTTCACCGATTATGTCGAAAGCGTCTTGGCACAAACCGTGAAAAAACTTGTCGTCACTCGCCGAAGTATTACCAAAGCATTTGAGGATTTGATCATCTCGGATGAGGTTTTCAACGAAATCGGTCCAGCCGTGAATTCGGCATCGAGTATCTTTTTCTTCGGGTATCCTGGCAACGGCAAAACCAGCATCGCCGAGCGAATAACTCGGCTGATGGGAGACAATATTTACATTCCTTTTGCCGTGGAAGTAAATGGTCAGATTATTCGTTTATACGATCCCATTCAGCACGTTGCCATCAAAGAACAGGATGACATTACCGGAGATAATTTGGAAGGGCTTTTGAAAAAAACCACCGAATACGATCGGCGATTTATCAAAATTCGGCGGCCAACGATCGCCGTTGGCGGGGAACTCGGACTGGAAATGCTCGACCTGCAATACAATACCATCGGTAAATTTTACGAAGCCCCACTGCAGATGAAGGCCAACGGGGGCATCTTCATGATCGACGATTTCGGCCGCCAACAAATCCGGCCAATGGATTTGCTGAACCGATGGATTGTGCCTTTGGAAAAAAAATACGACTACCTGACGACCGTGACCGGAACCAAGATCGAGGTTCCCTTCGACGAAATCTTGATATTCTCGACCAATCTCGATCCGACTCAACTTGCTGACGAGGCTTTTCTCCGCCGAATCAAATTCAAGATTGAGATTCGTGACCCGACGGAAGAACAATATCGGCGAATTTGGGAACTTGTTTGCCGCGGGAAAAAAGTCGAATTCGATCCCAGTGGCATCGACTATCTCATCGAGAAATGGTATCGGCCGACCAAGCGGCCGTTCCGGATGTGCCAGCCCCGAGATATTCTCGATCAGATGATTTCCATTGCCAAATATAACATGGAGCGTGTCAATTTTTCTCCGGATCTTATCGATGCCGCTTGCATGACTTACTTTATCAACAGTCAGAATAAAACATCGGCGATGCCAGCACGCTAATGCTTATCCCGCGACCTTCCGAATGTTGCAGATCGGTGGAAGGATGGTTCGGTATGGCCGATGTGCTGGAAGATCGGTTGAAGGAACAGGCCCGGAACGTTGGCTTCAGCTTGGTCGGAATCGCGGCGGCAACGGATGCTGAGACATTTCCGCAGTATGCCGCCTGGCTCGACGCCGGTTATGCCGGTGAGATGGGGTATTTGCACCGCCGCCGGGATGCACGCCGTAACCCAGCATCAATTCTTCAATCAGTCCGTTCGGTGGTGATGCTTGGCTATGAATACCCGGGTCTGTTGTCCGCTGAGCCTCGTCCAAGCCCGTATTCCGGCCGTGTTGCCGCTTATGCCCGGGGCCCGGATTATCATCGTCTGCTCTGGGATCGCTTGAATCGACTGGCAGAATGGCTGATGTCCGAAGTTCCGGGAGCTACAGCGTTCGGCGTCGCTGATACGGCCCCGCTCCTCGAACGGGATTATGCTCGACGCGCCGGCTTGGGCTGGTTCGGCAAAAACACCATGCTCATCAATAAATATCGGGGGAGTTGTTTTTTCCTCGCCGGCTTGTTGACCAGTGTCGAACTTTCACCCGATCCACCGCATCAGGCAGCGCATTGCGGCCTGTGCACGGCGTGTCTGGAGGCATGCCCGACCCAGGCTTTTCCGCAGCCGGGGGTTCTGGATGCACGCCGATGCATCAGCTATTTGACCATCGAACTTCGGCAAACGATTCCGGAAGAACTGGCCCCGCAAGTGGGTGAGTGGCTGTGGGGCTGCGACATTTGCCAACAGGTGTGCCCCTGGAATCGCCGGGCCGGCCAGGGCGAGGGCCTTTTCCCGAACGATCCGTCTCGGGCCTTTCTGGATCCGGTGGAATTGCTCGGTCTCGATGACCAGCAGTTCCGCGATCGGTTCCGAGGAACGGTTTTTTTCCGTGGCAAACGCACGAATCTGTTACGAAATGCGGCGATCGTGCTGGGCAATCTGGGTGATGCGTCCGTATTACCCCGCTTACAAGAATCATGCCACGACCCCGACCCGGTGATCGCCGCCGCGGCGCGCTGGGCTGTACAGCAGATCCGGCAGCGACTGCAACTCGGCGGACCAGGAGCAGAGCCGCTGAACCCGCAAGATTCGGCTACTTCTCCGCCGGACAGTGACACTGCTGACTCGTCCCGGCTTGCTTTGAACGGTTAAAATGGTAACTTCAGACCAGCCCTCTGAATTTCCTTTCTCAGGTTACTCTCGTATGCCGCGAATAGTCGCTCTCTTACTTGGCTGGAGTCTCTTGTTGGCGACATTACCCGCAACGTTGGCGACTGACCCAGCAGCACCGTCGGAAAAAGCAACATCGCCAGAGAAAGCCGCGGAAATCGATCCATACCGCCGCGGGCGGGCGATGATCCGTGCGTATTTTCGACAGCAAGTGGAGGTGATCGCCGATCATTGTTTGCATGATCTGACGACGCGGCAGGACTGGGAAAAGCACCGGCCCGAGCTTCGCCGACAATTTTTGGAAATGATGGGGTTGTGGCCGTTACCCGCCCGCACCGACCTGAAGCCGGTGATAACCGGCCGAGTCGCTGGGGAAGGCTTCACGGTGGAGAAGTTGCAGTTTCAATCGTGGCCCGGATTGTATGTCACGGCCAACGTGTATTTGCCGAAGGAAGCAACGACTTCGGGAAGGCGTTATCCGGCAGTTCTTTATCTTTGCGGCCACGGCAATTTCGTCTCGGAGGGAGTTTCGTACGGAAGCAAGGTTTATTATCAGTATCACCCGGCATGGTTTGCGTCGCATGGCTATGTCGCCATGGTGCTCGACACCTTGCAATTGTCGGAAATTCCCGGATTTCACCACGGAACGCATCATCTTGGCTGGTGGTGGTGGCAGACCCGAGGTTATACGCCTGCCGGGATTGAATGCTGGAATGCGATGCGAGCAATCGATTATCTGGAAACTCGGCCTGAAGTCGATGCCAAACGGATCGGTGTGACCGGTCGATCCGGTGGCGGGGCTAGTACTTGGTGGGTGCTCGCCGCTGACGATCGACCGCAAGTGTTTGCTCCCGTCGCTGGAATTGCGGATTTGCAAGCCCACGTTTGTCAGGGGGCAACACCTCGCTATGCGGACGGCGTGATTTCCGGGCATTGCGATTGCATGTACCCGGTGAACTTGTATCGCTGGGATTTTCCGATGATTGCCGCCTTAGCGGCACCGCGACCATTGTTGCTGGGCAATTCTGATGATGATCCGATCTTCCCGGTCGAAGGTTATCGCCGGATTGCTGAGAAAGTCCGGAATGTCTACGCCTTGTACGGTCCGGACGCCGCCGAGAAATTTCAGTTGCTGGAAACAAAAGGGCCGCACAAAGATACTCCCGAATTACGCATCGGAATCAACCGCTGGATGAATCGATGGTTGAAAGGGGATGTAACCAGCAAGGTCGAGGATGATTTACCACCGCCGCTGCCGCCGCAAGCGTTGAAAGTGCTGGCACGGACGCCGGAAGACGCGATCAACGCCAGTGTTCATGAGTATTTCATCAAGCCAGCCCAGCATGTCCTGCCAAATTCCGAACCGGTGGCAAAAGCCTGGTGGTCGAGTCGTAAAGAAGAACTTCTGCGGGACTTAAGCGAAAAAGTCTTTGCCGGGTGGGCAGTGTCTCCGCCGGACCTTCATGCCAAGCTTGCCGGAGAGTTCACGGCCGACGGGGTTCGATTGCGAGCCGTGGATTTCCTCAGTGAAGCCGAGATCCCGCTACGGCTTTGGATTATGACAGCTGCCGACGTTCAAACCCCGACAAAAGTGATCCTTTCCGTTCTCGATAATCCCGGGTGGGATCGCTGGTGTGCCGATCTTGGGCCAGAATTTTCCGATCTGCTGGAAGTTTCGAAGGACCGGAAAGTCAACCGGGAGAACTTCGAGCAAAATCGAGCGGCCATGCGTCATCAACGCTGGGCTTATGCGGCGATTGCCCCGCGGGGTGTCGGCCCGACCGCCTGGGCCAAGCCGGGCAGCCCGGAGGATATTCACATCCGCCGCCGTTTTGCCCTGATCGGCCAAACGCTAGATGGACAGCGAGTCTGGGACATTCGCCGAGCCGTGGCCGCCTTGGCGATTCTGCCCGACCTGCGTGAGAAACCGTTGATGATTCAGGGTCACGGCGAGGCGGGAATCCTCGGATTGTATGCGGCATTGTTTGAACCGGCGGTGACGGAAATCGATTTGTGGTATCCACCGACAAGCCACCGGGAAGGGCCCACTTTTTTGCATGTCGCTCGGATTCTCGATATTCCTCAGGCAATCGCACTCGCCGGGCCACGGCCCGTATCCGTACACATTCGTGCGGCTTCCGAAAAAACTGCCTGGGAATGGCCAGAACGGCTCGCACGTGCGACCGGCCATCAGCGATTCCAAATTATCCCGGTTGGCGAATGATGGCCGGTCTGTACAGTATTCAAGGATTGTCGCTAGTCGCAATCACCGTTGTCACCGCCTGAAGGAAACGGCCGGATCGATGCCGTCCGCAGGCTCAACTGTTAACCTCATTCATCCAGAGGAATCCCCATGTCTGACGAAGCAAAAAGTCCCGAATCAGTATCCGCTGCCACGCCCACCGCGGCCTCAGGTCAGCCAATGTCGGTGCAAGTGCAAGTCGATGTTTCCAAAATGGAAGCGGTTTACTGCAACTTCTTTCGCCTGAGTTTGAGTAGTTCCACGGAAGAAGTCTTGATGGATGTCGGCTTGCATACGGGGATTCTGACGCCGGGCGGCATGGAACCGATCCACTTGACCCACCGACTGGTGATGAATCCGTATGTCGCCAAGCGATTGATCGAATCACTGCGGCAAATTGTCGCCCGACACGAAGCGGCGTTCGGTGCTCTGGAAGTGGATCCGCAAAAGCGGCTTCGCTCGCGCTGAAACAGATGGCGTGACACGCACCCCGGGCATCACAGAGGATGTCCTCTATGCCCGAGGGCTGAGTCGGATTTTGTTCGATCGCAAACGATGATCCATGTCATCAGTCGTATCCGACACCATGGGATGTAACTCGACGGTTACCTTGGCATACTTCCCTCGCTTATCACCACGCAATCGACACCACCAGACACGATGCCAGAGCCGCACATTCGGTGGCGGTCACGGCGAAGTGGCATGCGGTAC
>Ga0308411_10003311_pt1 | contig 10742 bp, 10 predicted proteins | sample HotsprottomLayer_2_FD_203530 | JGI IMG/M metagenome (GOLD analysis project Ga0308411, IMG submission 203530) | Hot spring phototrophic mat microbial communities from Octopus Spring, Yellowstone National Park, Wyoming, United States -... | ecosystem: Environmental > Aquatic > Thermal springs >... | reverse complement strand
CAAGTTCAAGGATCTGTTCGTTGAGGATCAGATCGTACTGGCCAAGGGATTGCTCGAACGCAAGACCGATGAGCCGAGCTTGCAGATCACCCGGCTGTTCACGCTGGAACAGGCCAAGCAGGAGATGGCCCGCGAACTGCACCTGTTGTTCCGGCCCGGGGTGTGTACCCCGACGGACGTGGATGCGCTAGCTAGCATCCTCCGCCGATCACCAGGTACTGTTCCGGTGTTCCTCACCATCAAGGATTCGGCTGGCCGGCGCTGCGTCCTGCGACTGGGACGGGAACTGGCCATCAACCCGGCGACCTACGATCACGATGCTTTGATCGACTTGCTCGGGACAGGCTGTGTCTACATTCGTTGAGGATGGCGAGGAGGGAGAAACTCCGCCCACTCACGCGGGGCGGCTCGCTGGCGAGCGGTAGCGAGCCGGCCCCCGTTAGGGGCCGGAGTTCTTCACCCGCGAACACTCCGCCCGCTCACGCGGGGCGGCTCGCTGGCGAGCGGTAGCGAGCCGGCCCCCGTTAGGGGCCGGAGTTCTTCACCCGCGAACACTCCGCCCGCTCACGCGGGGCGGCTCGCTATAGCTCCGTCAGCGACAGCATCTGCCGAAGTGAAATCCGACTCCGACTCCGACAGGGGGCGGCGGTGGCGACACCACATAGACTGGCGAGACGGGAACCGCCGTGTACACCTGTCGCACGGGTCGGTAGGCGGTGGCCTGCATCTCGCGAATCACCGGCTCGCGCACGCCGCTGTTTTGCAGCCAGATGATATCCTGTGCGGTCAGTTGATACACCGATCCGGAGTTACGGATCTGGTTGATGATGACTGCGTCGCTGGCCCCGCTAGTGGTCAACTCGACCACTTCTTGCAAGCTCAACGGAGGCCGTTGTGCCGCAGCCATCTGGGCCTGGATGCGACGTTCGGAGTTGTCGATAGCCGCTCCCGTGGCACCGCCGGCGATACCGCCCAGGCCGGCTCCGATGGCCGCTCCTGCCGCTGGTCGGCCCGCAGCGGCTCCGACCAGTCCGCCGGCCACCGCTCCCAATCCCGCTCCGGTGAGAATGCCCCGATCGGTGTTGTTCAGGCTCTCGCAACCGCCCGCTACCAGCAGGGAAACCAGCCCCGTTAGAACGGAACCGACGTGCTTTCGCAGATCCATAACACCTTCCTCCGGGCAGAGTCTCCCACATCTGGAGAGAGCATCGATCCTTCCCGCAGCGAGGCTTTAGCAAAATCACCTTGGGTAGTCAACGCTTCTGGCCTGCTTGCCCGCCCAGGATGCCAGGACTTCCTCCCTTCACTACAACAATCTCACGCCCAAAAAACTCTCTGTCTGCCAGGAGACTCTCGCATGCGTGGCCTATTGCTTGCCATACTGGCACTCAGCCTAGCGAGTCCCATCTCACTCGCCGAATCATCTGCCGGCCCAGTGCGGGGCGGTTCTCGCACCCCTCTGCCTCCCCTGGTCACCGGCTTGGAGAATCCCGAATCGGTATGCATCGGCCCAGATGGCCGGATCTACGTCAGCGTTATCGGTAAGTTCGACAAGGAGGGCGACGGCTCCATTGTTGTCCTTCAGGACGGCAAGGCCATTCCTTTCGCCACCGGCCTGGACGACCCCAAGGGGCTGGTGGCGCACGGCAACTTCCTCTACGTCGCCGACCGGACTCGGGTCTGGCGAATCGATCAGAAGGGCAAAGCCGAGGTCTACGTCGATGCGTCCGCCTTCCCTCGCCAACCGTTGTTCCTCAATGACATCGAGGTGTCGCTGTTCAATCCGACCGATCCGCAGTCGGCCAACGTGGTTCCGGTCTTGTTCGTCAGCGACTCCGGGGATCTCAAAGGCAAGGGCGGTGCCGTCTATCGCATCGATCCTAAGCGCAAGGTGAGTCTGTTCCTCGATTCCGTGAAGGGGGCCCGCCTCAACACGCCCAACGGCTTGCGGGTGGCCAGCGAGTACCACCTGCACTTTGCCGACTTCGGCACCGGAGAACTGTTCCTCGTTCGCCTAGCCGACGGCAAGATGACCAAACTGGCCGACGGCTTCGGCGGCGCGGACGGCATCACCTACGACCACTTCGGCCGGTTGTACATTTCCGACTGGAAGAACGGCAAGGTGTTCGTCATCGGTCGGCCTGGCGACAAGCCTGTCGTATTGGCCGAGGGCTTTGGCAACGCCGCCGACATCTGCCTGAGCAAGGACGGCAAGTCCATCCTGGTGCCCGACATGAAGGCTGGCACGTTGACTGCCGTCCCCATTGGCGTACCTGGGGCCGAGGTGTCCACTGACCCGTTGCCTGTGACCATTGAGCCGGCTTTTGCCGACCTCGAATGGACGGGCTGGAAGGGCGAGACCGAAGCGGGCAAGATCGTCCCCTTCCGTCCCATTCTGCTCACGCACGCCGGCGACGGGTCCAATCGCCTCTTCGTTCCCACTCAGCAGGGTGTTGTTCACGTCTTCCCAAACGATCCGACGGTCAAGAAGACCAAGATCTTCCTCGATATTCAGGATCGTGTCAGTTACAAGGACTCCGAGAACGAGGAAGGCTTCCTGGGACTGGCGTTCCCGCCCAGCTACAAAAAGACGGGCGACTTCTACGTCTTCTACACGCCGAAGAACCGGAAGTTGACCAATTTCCTGTCGCGCTTCCGCGTCAGCAAGGATGATCCCGACCGAGCCGATCCTACCTCCGAGGAGGTGCTGTTGGAGATGCCCAAGCCGTTCTGGAATCACAACGCCGGCACTCTGTGCTTCGGCAAGGACGGGTATCTGTACATCGCCACCGGAGACGGCGGAGCGGCCAACGATCCGTTCAACAACGCTCAGAACCTCAACTCGCTGCTGGGCAAGATCCTTCGCCTGGACATCAGTCGCAAGGAGGCGGGCAAGAACTACGCCATCCCCAAGGACAACCCCTTCGTTGGTCACAAGGACAAGCGCGGCGAGATCTGGGCCTATGGTCTGCGCAACGTCTGGCGGATGTCCTTCGATCGTGTCACCGGGCAACTGTGGGCCGCTGACGTTGGCCAGAACCTCTGGGAAGAAATCAACCTGATCGAAAAGGGCGGCAACTATGGCTGGCGACCGCGTGAGGGACTGCACCCCTTCGGTCGGGACGGTGTGTTGCCCAATGAAGGCATGATCGAGCCGATCTGGGAGTATCATCACGACATCGGCAAGTCGATCACGGGCGGCTTCGTCTATCGAGGCGATCAAGTCAAGGCGTTGCAGGGCAAGTACGTCTATGCCGACTATGTATCCGGCCACGTCTGGGCACTGCACTACGACGAGGGCAAGAAGCGTGTGATCGGCAATCACTTGCTGCGCGAAGGCGGCTTTCCGGTCTTCTCCTTCGGCGAGGACGAGAAAGGTGAGGTCTATCTGCTCACCAGCACTCCCAACGGCAAGGGACTATTCCGCTTCGCCAACGCACGCTGAGTAAGGCAACGACCCGCCTCTGCTCTGGCAACAGAGCAGGGGCGTTTCACTGCGCTGAGGGACTTAGGAAGGATTCGCGTCCGAGGGAAAGGCAGCAGGGCCAGAAGGTTGTCGGGGAGGCTGGCGAAGTTGGCGAGCCTGACGTAGGTTGCCAATCTGCTCGTAGTAACTGGCCAGTTTTTCCTGGGCGACCGGATGACCGGGAGCCAACCGCAAGACGGTGCGCAACCAGTTCGCGCCCTCAGCGGCCTCACCGCGTCGGAAGAAAATTTCTGCAATCTGTAATCGTAATAGAATGTCGCCCGGTCGGCGATGCAGTTGCTCAGTCAGATCGCTCATCTGTTTGAGATCCACTTCGATAGCCTTGTAGACTTTCTCAACCTGAGCGGCTGTCTTTTGATCGCCGAGACGTTGCAAGCAGAGATAGTACTGGTAGTGCGCTTCGTAGCTCTGCGGTGCCGCCTGGGCGGCTCGTTGCAACCATTGCCGAGCCAATTCTAGTTTGCCGTCCGCCAGGTAGCGTTTGCCTAGTTCCAACAGCACCTCAGGATGTTGGGGATGCTGTTCACTCAATTCTTCCAGTAATCGCCTGGCTGCATCCAAATTACCTACCCCGGTGTAACACTGGGCCAGACACAGATCGACCGCGAGTTGATCGTCGTGAGAACCACGAATCGGCTCGAGCAAGGCGATGGGTTCCTGATATTGATTGCGGATTCGGAGCAGATTGGCCAGTCGCAGGATGGCAACTCGGTTATCGGGCTGACGTTGGAGAAGATAGCGATAGTCCGCCTCGGCATCGCTAGGACGTTCCAGGCGTTCGAGAATCCAACCGCGTCGCAGCCGACCACTGGGCGAATCAGGTTGCTCGCGTAACCACACATTCAAGCATTCCAGAGCCAGCACTAGGCGATAGGTTCGCTGGTAGCCCAGGGCGAGAGCTTCTAGTACAAAAAAGCGATCGGGATTGTCGGCAGTAACCTGGCTGCGAAGATCGCGTTCCTGAGCGGCGGTCAGTTCGCCTAGTTGCGCTTGTACTAAAGTACGTTCTAATTCGACAGCAGCAGCGGGCCAGTTCAGATCAGCGCACCAAGCGAGTTGTTCGCGGGCCAGATCAATTTGGTTGGAGCGACGAGCGACTCGCGCCGCCAGGAATCGGGCACGAGGATTGCGCGGTTGCAGTTGCAGACACCCGGCGAGATGTTGGCCCGCCTCGGTGAAGGCTTCGCGGGAGTGCGCTTGTTCAGCGGCTCGAAAGGACGACTCGAATTGCCACCATCGATACAGATGTCGGCCACCGACACTCATTCCCACCGCCAATAGCAGCAACCACATGGGCCAGGGGAGCAGGTCATTCAACTGACCAAGAATTGCCCGAAGATGTTGCATGAACCTGCTCCTCTAGCGTAACGCTCATTTCAAGGAGATGTCATGAGTCTGGTTGGGCGTGCTGGTAACGGTGTACGTCAGACCAGAATTTTCTGGATTAGCGTACTTGCCGGGAACAGCAACGATACTATCCGCGCCACCATCCAGGCTCTTGCCCTCCACCTTCTGCTTCATCTGCATAGGAGGCGGAGCCGACGGCGTGACTATGCCGATCTTGACAGTGCCTACCGGAGCGCGGTCGATGGAGTATTGTCCGTCCTTGATAGGGGCCGTTTCAACGTACTGACCGTTCTCCGATTGGAAAGTGATCGTGCCAACCGGCACCGATTTACCCTGGTATTTGACCGAACCGGATACCTTGAAGCGGGGGACATCTCCTTTGCCGCAACCAGCAGCCAAGATGCCGAACACGAGCAGAAGACCCAGCCAGGCGGGTCGAGCAGTAGTGGACATACCTCATTCCTTTTTGTCCAAAGAGTTGGGTGACTTGGTTGCCTCGCTAGAGGCCGGCGCAGCCAGCAACTGGCGGATGAGTCGGCGTAGTTCCATCGGATTGGTTTGATGCGACCGAACCACACCTTGCTGATCGAGCAACACCACATAAGGCAAGCCGAGAACTTTCCAGGTTGTGGCCACCGGGCCGTTCACTCCACCATCCCACCACGATCGCCAGTTGATCTCGCGCTGGCGGTTGCGCTGGCGAACCGAATCGGGATCGGGATCGGTGTTGATGCCCAGTAGCACAAAGGGTTGATCGGCCATTTCGTCTACGAGCGACCGCTCGTCGGGAAACCGCTCCCGGCACAGGTTTCACCAGTGCCCCCAAAACAGCAAAGCCACCACCTTGCCGCGTTGCTCGCTCAATCGAAGTGTCTGGCCGTCCAGATCCGGGCCGCTGATTTCTGGAGCCAGATCCCCGACCTCGACTCCGATACGATGGGTCGGTCGAGGGAATGCCGGCGGATCATTCTTGCCGCGCTGGAGGTGGACAACTACCTGCGATTCACCCGGTTCGACGTGAACCGTCAGGCCTGAATCCAAAGGATCGGCATAGCGACTGGGCAACTCCAAAAAGGAAGCCGGTGCCGACGAACAGACAGCCTGTCGATGATCGAACGACCCGATTCGAGCTGACGAACCGGAAGCCAAGTGGTTGCTTTGGGGATAATTGGCGACACCGATGCGAACCAATCCCAAAGGCGGATGTTCCACTCGGAAGGTGCCATCAGGTTGAAGCGACGCGACCGCCACGCGATTGTCCTTGCCGAGCAAGGTAACCTGACCCTGCCAAACGCGAACATTGTCGTAGAGGACGGTGCCTTGCAAGACATCAATAGCTGGCGGAAGCCCAGGCGAGCATCCCAGGACGCCGGCTCCCAGCGAGACCGCTATCAGAACAGACCATTTCAGGTGCATGATCACAAGTGTTGGTTGTCTAATGAAGAGCGCGAGTGGAGTCGATTTCCACTCGCGCTAAATGCGGCAATTGGTAGCACAGTGCTTACCAGTTCGAGCCGAGCACTTCGGAGCCATTGCGGGTGCAGGCTGCCCACCAGGTAGCAGCGTTCATGTTGCTGCTCAGGCCGCGAATGCTGGCATCGCAGAGTACCACCATCATCACCCCTGAGTGCGGCGAAGAGGGCCGTAGCGGATCGCACAAGGGAGTCTGCGTCCGCGTGCCAATGATACCCACCTGGAACATGGCTCCCGTGCCGATGGGCTGACCAGCACTGGTGTTGGCGAAACAGGGCTGCCAACCGCCTGCCCACCAGAAGTCCCAGCGATTGACATAGTTGTTGTCGCTGGAATTACCACACTGCGCCTGACGCTCAGCAATCATGACGGTATTGGAAGTTCCATCGGTCATGTCCGTCATGCGGGTGTCACCATACCAGGGGGAGTAGTTCGGCCCACCTCCACCGTTCATAGTGAAGTTCGGATTGACCCGAGCAAACACCTGAGCGTTGGCTGCATAGCTCGTCACACCCCAGTTATCGTTCCAAGGGTAAGGATGCGAGGCGATGCCGTTTCCAGGAGCCGTCGAATCGCCCGGACAGATGTAAGTGCGGATGGGTCGCTGGTAGACACCACCTATCCACGGTCGATTACCGGCCGCTGCTCCATTGCCATCAGGATTGGTGGCATCGTAGGTAGCGCGGTACTCGTTATCGCGTTCGATATAGGGCAGCAGGTGGTAAAACTGATTGCCCCACGAGAGAGAATATTGCGGGTGATTCTGAGTAGCGGGAAACACACCCAGCAACGGAGGGAACCGCTGATGGGTGTCATGCACGTTGTGCATGGCCAGCCCAATCTGCTTGAGGTTGTTGGCACACTGCGTTCGCGCAGCTGCCTCGCGAACTTTTTGCACCGCAGGCAGCAGTAGGCCGATCAGAATGGCGATGATGGCGATCACCACTAGCAATTCGATCAGCGTGAAGGCTCGGGATTTGCTAAACAATCCTCGGAACATAAAAGTACTCCAGAGAGAATGACTACAAGCAGGATCTCTAGGAAACTAACCCACCTAGACTTCAGGCAACTTGATTCATTTGCGGATAATAGCACCTCCCCTACTAACTCCCTAGCAGCGCGGATTTCAGAAATGACGAATCAAATCATATCTGCTGCATAGTTAATGCCAATCATCATGAGGAAAACGAATAGTGTCGCTCCAAGGATGCTGATGGCCGGCATTGTGGCTGGACTCGCTTGCAAATCGCCACTATGAGCTAGGCAGTTCGACAGGAACACAACCGAATGTATCATCGTGGTCGTTCCAGGATTGGACAGATGCTGCCTAGCTATCAGGCAGTTACCGCTCATTGATGTCGCTTGCCCCTTTTGGCGTTGCTCGCTAGAGTGATTTATGCTCCTTCATACTTATGACAGAAATTGACCTCGGTTTAGCAAGCAGAACCAAATGGTTTCTACGGATTCGGTCGAGTCACAACCATTCTCCACCTCTGCTTCCCAACACCGAAAACCGCGTGTGCTACGCTGGTGCCTGACCAGTTTGGTACTCTTGCTTCTCGGCTGGTGGCTTGTGGGTTGGTGGGTTAGCGAGCAAGGCAGGCAGAACGCCAGGGAGGCTCTGCGTGTTGGGGAGTATGGTGAGGCGTTAAAACAACTGGCTTGGTGTCGGTGGGTGTCCCCTTTCGATGGAGACCTCTGGTTGCTATCGGCGCGTGTCAGTCGGCGTGCTGGTCAACTCGAGCAAGCGGCCTCTTGGCTGGAAATCGCTGCTCGACGAGGTGCCTTATCGACAGCCGTTGCTCTGGAACGCACTCTGCAATTTGCCGTCTCAGGCCGTTTTGAAGAAGTCGAAGACCGCCTAATCGACTGGCTCGACCACACTCGTACAGACTTCCCGTTGATTGCCGAGGTTTTGACGGGCGAGTACATGCGGCAGTATCGTCTGCCCGAGGCACGATCCATTCTCGATCGCTGGCTGGAACTAGATCCTGAGAATGTCGAACCCTGGTTGCGTCGCGCTTGGGTGCTAGAGCGGCAACTCAATGCTGATGCCGCGATCAACGACTACCGCAAGGTCTTGCAACTAGATACTGCCCGGCCGCTGGTACGCTTACAACTGGTGGATTTGTTGCTCAAGGTGCGTAAGCCGCGTGTCGCACTTATGGAATTGCAGCCGCTGTTGCAAAGGCCCTCTCCGTCCGCAGAAGTGGTCAGCCGGTTGGCCCGATGCCATCGGGAACTGGGTCAGTTCGATCAGGCACAGGCCTGTCTAGATACTGTGCCCGCTCAGCAGCAAACGGCACGCATTCGTCTGGAACTCGCGCAGTTGGCTCTTGAAAAGGGCGAGTTTCAACAAGCGGAAATGTTGTTTCGTCAAGTACTGGAAGAACTGCCCCGAGAACGCGAACTGTTGTTCGGCCTGATTCGTGCCCTCACTCGCCAGGGCAAGATCGCCGAGGCGGAAAAAGTAGAATTGCAACTGCGAGCCATCGACGAAGACTCTCGGCGTATGTCCCAGTTGATGGCAGAGTTAGCTCGAAAACCTCGAGACCCGGCTTTACGTTTTGAGTGTGCTCAGATTTTCCTGCGAAGCGGACTCAAAGAAGATGCCATCCGCTGGTTGCATCTCACACTCGAAACCGCTCCGAGTCATCGCCAGGCCCACACCCTGCTGGCGGAGTTATACCAACAGCAGGGAAACGAACAGCGGGCAGCGTATCATCGACACGCTGCCAAATCCGTTCCGTAAACCATGGGAGTATTGCTGTAGCAAAGGCGAGGTTACTTGGACTTCAACGCGAAGTTCTTGCCCTCGTTCAGACCTTTTTGCAAGGGAACCGACAGGCCCGATCGTTCCACATCCGCGTAGCGTGGCGGTAGGGCACTGGAACTAGCGTTGGCCATTTTCAACTGATATTCGTCGAGTCCTTCGCCCGCTTGAATGTTGCCGCGCATGTTGGATTTAGTGGCGGTTACCTTATAATTGCCCTCGCCGGCAGCACTCATGAACATGACCTCGTAAGTGCCGTCTGCTTGAGTCGTCACCACGCCGGAAGCAGCCTTATCGTTTGGGCCATAAAACGAGAGGGTCACGCCTTCGGCCTCCTTGCCATCAAGGGTCACCTTGCCCTTGACGATGATTTTATCTCCTTTGAACCTACCGCTGTCACCACACCCGATCGCCAGAATGGCAGCAAGGAGACTGAAACCGACTGACCGCTGCATCCATGAAGACATCATCATCCTCTCACCTGCGATAGGGCGAAATGAGTTCAATATACACGAGATCTGGCCAAGTCGATCGCTATCGCCCTGACCAGATCTCGAGAGTCAAGTACCCGGAGCAACCAATTAGAAGTTAACCGTCTCACCGCCTGCCCGCGTGTTCAGAGCAAAGAACGTGGCATAGGGGATGGTCTCGCTGATGAATCGCACCGAGCCGTCGCACATTACAAAATTGGCTCCGCCACTGTGGAAGCTGCTAAACACCCAGGCGTAGACGCAGCGTGGCCCAAGCGTGCAAGCCGGATTCCAACGAGCATTGATGTTGAACCGCGGATCACTGCCGGGTGTGTAACCCATCGTGGCCGTGTGCGTGCCTGAACCCCAGTACGGGCCGAAGCTCACACTGGTACCCTCTTTTCTCTGAACCGACTCGCCGATGGCGATTGTATTGCTGGTGCCATCCTGAATGTCAGCGATTTTCACACGACTGTTGTGACCGAACGCGCCGCGGGACACGCCATTTATCCAGTCTGTGGCACTGCTGTAATCCGTGTGCCAGCCAACCGAGAATAGATAGTTGCTGCGAGCGGTGTTGGGCCGCTGATAGAAGTCCGCCGGGTTGGGAGCGTTGCTGATGACTTCGGGGTCGGCATCCGAAGGGCAGATCATCACCTTGAGCTTCTGACTCTGCACAAAAGCGTTGGGATGCGTAGCCGTCAGGGCACCAGCCGTTGGCGGCAAAGGCAGGCCATAGGGATTGGACAGCGAACCAGGAGTTCGCAGGTCATATTGACGGAACAAATTTTCCTGCTCGAGATAGGGCAACAGCAGGATGAAACCGCTGTGGTTGTACACGAACCACTGGCCATCACCAGGGAACCACGACTGGTTGGCCGGAGCCGAAGCTCCTGCAGCCCAGCGACCGGAGTTGATCAGAGCTGGCGGGAAGCAGTTGTTCACGCCCTCGTAGTTGTGCAGAGCCAACCCCATCTGCTTGAGGTTGTTGCTGCACTGCATGCGAGCGGCGGCCTCACGCACCTTCTGAACTGCCGGCAACAGCAAGCCGATGAGAATCGCAATAATGGCGATCACCACCAGCAGTTCAATCAGCGTAAAAGCTCGCGCTCGACTCAGCAGCACTCGTAGCCTGGACATAGAACCCTCCGAATGGATGATAAATGAGATCTACTAAACCAAATAGCGATCT
>Ga0308411_10003310_pt1 | contig 10745 bp, 7 predicted proteins | sample HotsprottomLayer_2_FD_203530 | JGI IMG/M metagenome (GOLD analysis project Ga0308411, IMG submission 203530) | Hot spring phototrophic mat microbial communities from Octopus Spring, Yellowstone National Park, Wyoming, United States -... | ecosystem: Environmental > Aquatic > Thermal springs >... | reverse complement strand
CGAAGGTGACCTGGGCCGCAAGATGGCGATCAGCGCCGTCGTGACCGTCATCATCGTCGTCGCCCAGCTGGTGACCTCCCTGCTGGCCGCCTACGCCTTCGCCTTCCTCGAGTTCCCCCTCAAGCGGGTGGTGTTCGTCGCGTTCATGGCCACGTTGATGCTGCCGATCGAGGTGACGCTCATCCCCAACGTGCTCACCATCCGTGAGCTGGCCTGGCTCAACAGCATCCAGGGCCTCTCCGCGCCGTTCCTGGCCACCGCGCTCGGGACGTTCCTGATCCGGCAGGGCTTCCTCGGCATCCCCCGCGACCTGCGCGACGCCGCCCAGCTCGACGGATTCGGCCACCTGGCCTTCCTGCGGCGCGTCGCGATCCCGGTGACCCGCCCGATCATCGCGTCGTTCGCCGTGATCGCCTTCCTCGCCGCCTGGAACCAGTACACCTGGCCCCGCGGGGTGATCACCGAGGGCCGCTGGGAGACGATCCAGATCGGCCTGCGCTCGCTGTCGGCCGCCACCGTCGAACGTGGCAACATCGGGCTGGCGGCCGCCATCATCGCAGCCCTGCCCGTGCTGATCCTGCTCATCGCCCTGCAACGACAGCTCATCCGAGGCCTGACCGCCGGCGCGGTCAAAGGCTGACCCCGGAGGTTCCCCCATGACCCGCTCCCCCCGACCCGGCCGCCTGCTCGCCGCCACGGCCCTGGCTCTGACCCTGGTGGCCACCGCCTGCAGCGGCGGCAGCGACGACGGCAACGGTGGTTCGGGCGGCGACGAAGCGAGCGCCGCCGAGCTCCCGCCCTGCCCCCTCGAGGCGCTCGATGGCGCCACCCAACCCGTCGAGGTCGTCGTGTGGCACAGCTACGTCGCCAAGACCGCCGAGACCCTCCAGAAGCTCGTCGACCAGTACAACGCCTCCCAGTCCAGGGTGAAGGTCCGCCTCGAGAGCCAGGGCAACAGCTACGACGAGCTGTGGCGCAAGTACCAGCAGGCGGCCCAGGCCAACGACCTGCCCGGCATCGCCATCCTGGAGGACACGAACACCGAGGCGGTGGTCGACAGCGGCACGGTGCTGCCCGCGCAGTCCTGCATCGACGCCTCCGGCTACGACACGAGCGACCTGGTCGACTCCGCGGTCGACTTCTACTCGATCGACGGCGCCCTCTACCCGGGCACGGTGAACCTGTCGACCCCGCTGCTGTACTACAACACCAACCACTTCCGCCGAGCCGGCCTCGACCCCGCCGACCCGCCCGGGACGCTGGCCGAGGTGCGTGCCGCCGCCGAGGCGATCAAGGCCGCCGGGGTGGTGGACAAGCCGGTCGTGCTCAACCTCGAGTCGTGGTTCTTCGAGACCTGGATGACCGGCGTCGGCACGGGGATCGTGGACAACGACAACGGCCGCGGCGCCGGGGAGACCACAGCGGCGGCCTTCGACGGCGAGCCGATGCGCGAGGTGGTGACCTGGGTGCGTGACATGCAGGCCGACGGCCTGCTCGAGGCGATCCCGAACACCCCGGGTCAGATCAACCACTACCTGGCTCTCGCCCAGCAGAACGGCACCATGACGCTGGCGACGTCGACCGCGGCCACCTCGGTCGAGGCCTTCCTCGCCGGGGACACGTCGGTGACCGCCGGCGCCGGGGTGTCGACCGAGGACATCGACCTGTCCGCGCTGGCGTTCGACGCCGGACCGTTCCCCGGGCTGGAGGCACCGGGGAAGGTCCAGATCGGCGGTGGTGCCTGGTACATCACCAACACCACGCCGCCCGAGGTGCAGGCCGCGGCGTGGGACTTCATCTCCTGGTGGAACCGGCCCGAGACCCAGGTCATCTGGCACCTGGAGGGCTCCTACCTGCCGTTCAGCAAGAAGGCCGCCACCGACCCCGAGGTGGTGCGGTCCTGGACCGACGACCTGTCCGGGCGCTGGCTGTCGGTGTCGTACCGCCAGCTGACCGAGGGCGTCGACCCGACCTGGCCCGGCCCACTCATCGGTCCCTACGACGAGTTCCGCAAGGCCCTGGAGCAGGCGGTCGACGCCGTCACCCTCTCGGGCGCCGACCCGGCCGCCGAGATCACCAAGGCCGCCCAGACCACCACCGCTGCCATCGAGGCCTACAACGAGGAGAACTTCTGATGGTCCGTCCCCGCCGGGCGCTGGCCCTGCTCGCCGTGGTGGCGATGCTGGCGGCCGGCTGCGGCGGCGGGGACGGCTCTGCAGGTGACGACTCGACGGGCGGTGACGCCCGGGCACTGCCAGCGTGCCCGCTCGACGCCCTCGACGACGCCGCCGGCCCGGTCGAGGTGGTGCTGTGGCACTTCCTCACCGCCAAGACGAAGGAGGCACTGGAACGGCTGGCGGCCGACTACAACGCCTCCCAGTCCAAGGTCCGGGTCCGGGTCGAGTCCCAGGGCACCAACAACGACGAGCTGTTCGCCAAGTACCGGGCCGGGATCGCCACCGGCGACCTGCCGGCCATCGCCGTGCTCGACGACACGGTGACCGTGCAGGTGATCGACAGCGGCACGGTGCTGCCTGCGCAGTCCTGCATCGACGCCAGCGGGGCCGACATGAGCGGGTTCCTGCAGGCCGGGCGCGACTACTACACCGTCGACGGCGTCCTGTGGCCCGCCTCGCTGAACCTGTCGGCTGCGCTGCTCTACTACAACAGGAACCACTTCCGTCGGGCCGGACTCGACCCCGATCGGGCCCCGGGCACCCTCGCCGAGCTGCGGGACTACGCCGAGCGGATCAGAGCGGCGGGGGTGGTGGACCGGCCGCTCGTGCTCAAGGTCAGCCCGCCGATCCTCGAGATGTTCCTCACCGGCGCCCGGGTCCCGATGGTGAACAACGACAACGGGCGGGGACCGGGTGAGACGACCGAGGCGGCGTTCGACCAGCCGACCACCGTCGAGCTGTACACGTGGATCGCCGACATGGTGCGCGACGGGCTGATGGAGGCGGTGCCGGACACGCCCGGCCAGATCAACCACTACCTGGCCCTCGCCCAGCAGAACGGCACCATGACCATCGAGACCTCGACCGCCGCCACCTCGGTCGAGGCCTTCCTGGGTGGCGACACGAGCATCGCCGGGGACCTGGCCGAGGGTGCCGGGATCGACCTGTCGGCGCTCGACATCGGCGCCGCCCCCGTGCCGGGGATCGAGGCCCCCGGCCGGCTGGCCATGGGTGGGGGCGCCTGGTACCTCACCCGCACCGGTCCGCCCGAGGTGCAGGCCGCCGCCTGGGACTTCGTGAGCTACGTCAACTCGGTCGACGCCCAGGTGACCTGGAACCTCATCGGCTCCTACCTGCCGTACAACAACGCGGCGGTGGCCGACCCCCGCCTGCAGGAGCGCTGGACGACCACTCTCGCGGGCCGCTGGCTGGCGATCGCCTACGAGGAGCTGACCACCGGGGTGGATCCGGCCTTCCCCGGTCCGCTCATGGGGCCCTACGACCAGTTCCGGGCCGCGCTGCGGGCCTCGATGGACGACCTGCTGTTCAACGGCGTGCCCCCGGCTGATGCCGTCTCGCGCGCCGCCGCCGAGACCACCGCCGCCCTCCAACGCTACGCCGAGGAGGACTTCTGACCCGAAAGGAACGCTCATGCGCCGTTCCCCGCTGACCGCCCTCGTGCTCACCCTGTGTCTGCTCGGCGCCTCCTGTGGAGGGGACGGCGGGGACGGCACCGGTGAGGAGGCCGGGGGCCTGCCACCCTGTCCCGTCGACGCGCTCGACGCGGCCACCGGTCCGGTGGAGATCGTCGTCTGGCACACCCAGGGAGCGAAGCCCGGTGAGACCCTCGAGGCGCTCACCGCCCAGTACAACGCCTCCCAGTCGAAGGTGCGGGTGCGCCTCGAGAACCAGGGGACGAACTACGCCGAGCTGCAGCGCAAGTTCGAAGCCGCCATCGCCTCCAGGCAGCTACCCGACCTGATCGTGTTCGACGACACCGCCGTGCAGCTCATGGCGGACAGCGGCGTGGTGCTGCCGGCGCAGTCGTGCGTGGACGCCGAGGGCTACGACCTGAGCCAGTTCCGCGAGGTGGCGGTCAACTACTACACCATCGACGGGGTGCTCTGGCCGGTGTCGGCCAACCTCGGCAACGTGCTGCTCTACTACAACAAGAACCACTTCAGGGCGGCGGGCCTCGACCCGGAGGACCCGCCCGAGACCCTCGCCGAGGTCCGCGAGTACGCCGAGAGGATCAAGGCCGCCGGGGTGGTGGACACACCGCTGGTGCACGAGTTCTCGGCCTGGAAGACCGAGTTCTGGCTCACCGGTGCCGGCGCCCCCGTCGTCGACAACGACAACGGCCGCGGCGGCGGTGAGACCACCGCCGCCGCCCTCGACCCGAACCCGGTGGCGAGCGAGCTGTTCACCTGGTTCAAGCAGATGCAGGACGACGGGCTGCTCACGGCCGTGCCCAGCGTCGACGGGCAGATCGACCAGTTCCTCGCGATGGCGAACCAGAAGGCCTCGATGGTGGTCGAGTCGTCCTCGGCGGCCACCTCGGTCGAGGCCTTCCTCGGGGGTGACACCAGCGTCGCCGAGGACGCCGCCGGAGCGGTCGAGACGGTGAACATCAGCGGACTCGACATCGGCGCCGGTGTCTTCCCCGGGCTGTCCGAGCCGGGACGCACCCAGATGGGCGGGGCGGCGTGGTTCCTGCTGTCCACCTCGACACCGGCCGAGCAGGCGGCATCGTGGGACTTCGCCAAGTTCCTCAACACCGTCCCGGCGCAGGTGCTCTGGCTCACCGGCGGCTCCTACCTGCCCTACAACACCGCCGCCGCCACGGACCCCGCCGCCCAGCAGTTCTTCACCGCCGGCCTGTCGGGTCGCTGGCTGAAGATCGCCAACGACCAGATCGACGCCATCGATCCGGACTTCCCCGGACCGCTGATCGGCCCGTACTACGACTTCCGCGAGGAGCTCGAGAAGGCCCAGGACGATCTGATGTTCGGCGGCGCCACCCCCGCACAGGCGCTGGCCAGGGCCCAGGCCGGGGTCACCGCCGCCCTGGAGCGGTACGCCGCCGAGGGCTTCTAGCGCGTCCCGCTCGGGCCGGGGCACCGGTAGCCTCGGTCGACGTGTCCGACGCCGAACCCCCGAGCCCGGCGCGCCCGGGCCCGGCGCCCGGCCCGCCCGACCCGACGCGCCGCAGGCTGCTGCTGGCGGCCGGACTGGGCGCGGCCAGTCTCGTCGGGTTGTCCCGCCTGGAGCGCGCCGGGGGTCCGGCGTCGCCGCCGCCCCGCCGCGCCGAGCTGGTGGTCGGGCCGGAGCGTGCCGCCCCCCCGGCCGCTCCCGCCATGGCCGACGCTCCGCCACCACCGCCGGCGGGCCACGTCTTCGACCGGGTGCTCAGGGGTGGGCGCGTGATCGACCCCGAGACCGGCTACGACGCCATGGCCGACGTGGGCATCGACGGGGACCGCATCACGGCCATCGCCGCCGAGCCGCTCCGGGGCCGAGCCGTCGTGGACGCCACCGGGCTCGTCGTGGCCCCCGGGTTCATCGACGTGCTGTCCTACGAGCCGAACAGCTACGGGGTCTGGTTCAAGGTCGCCGACGGGGTCACGACAAACCTCGGCATGCACGGCATCAACAACACCGCTGAGGGGTTCTTCAGCTTCTTCGGCTCCGAGGCCCAGCGGCCGCCGGTCCACTACGGCGGCGCCTTCGACAACCCCCACATGCGCGACGTCGAGGCCGGCCTGCCCACCCGCCCGGCGACCCCCGCGCAGATCGACCAGCTCGAGCGGCTCCTCGAGGAGGGCCTGGCCGGTGGCTGGATCGGGCTCGACGTCGAGCCCGAGTACACCCCCTGGGTCACCGAGGAGGAGATCACCGAGCTCGCCCGGGTCGCCGCCCGGTTCGGGATGCCGGTCTTCTCCCACATCCGCTGGTCGAGCCCCGGCACACCCACCGAGGGCAGCCTCGCCGCCATCGACGAGCTGCTGCGGGTGGCGGAGGCGACCGGCGCGGGCGTGCACGTCGACCACATCACCTCCATGGCCACCCACGTCATGGACGAGGCGCTGGCCAAGCTCGACGACGCCCGCGCCCGGGGCATCGACGTGACCGCCTGCGTCTACCCCTACGACTTCTGGGCGACCACGCTCGCGTCCGAACGCTTCGCGCCCGGCTGGCAGGAGCGGTTCCGGATCGACTACGACGACCTGGAGATCCCCGGCACCGGGGAGCGGCTCACCGAGGCCAGCTTCGAGCGCTACCGGGCCCAGAACACGCTGGTGGCCGCCTACGCCATCCCCGAGGCGGACGTGCAGACGGCGCTGCGGGCGCCGTTCGTCATGATCGGCAGCGACGCCATCCTCGAGCCCGGGGACAACAACCATCCCCGCTCGACGGGATGCTTCACCCGGACCCTCGGCCGGTACGTGCGCGAGCTGGGGGTGCTGTCGCTCACCGAGGCGCTCGCCAAGATGACGATCCTGCCCGCCCGCCGCCTCGAAGCCCGGGTGCCGGCGATGCGCCGCAAGGGCCGCCTGCAGATCGGCGCGGACGCGGACGTGACCGTGTTCGACCCGGCTCGGGTCGCCGACACCTCGACGGTGGACGACCCCGCCCGGATGGCGGTCGGGGTGGAGTACGTGCTGGTGGCCGGCCAGCTCGTCAAGGAGCGGGACGTGCTGCACCGCGAGGTCCGACCGGGCCGGCCCATCAAGGCCGAGCAGGCCTGAGCTGTTGGCACCCCGTACGGGATTCGAACCCGTGTTGCCGGCGTGAGAGGCCGGTGTCCTAGGCCGCTAGACGAACGGGGCAGGGGGCCGCAGGCGCGGCCGGGTTGCATGCTACTGCGCTCGGGGGGGAGGACTCGAACCCCCAATAACAGGGCCAGAACCTGCTGTGTTGCCGATTACACCACCCCCGACTGGGCGGACCGGGATCCTACCGTGCGCTACGAGATGTTGGACAACCGGCGGTAGCCCACGATCCGCCCGATGGCCACGGCCGCCGTCTCGCGGACCAGTGCCCGCACCGACGAGGCGGTCCCGGTGGGTGACACCCACGCCCGCAGACCCACCTCGTGGGCGATCTCGGTCACCCGGAAGGCGTGGTACGGGTCCGAGACCACCAGCACCTCACGGGGCCGGCCCTCGTTGGCGACGATGAGCGCCGAGGCCGACAGCTCCTCGTAGCTGTTCGTGCCCTCGACCTCCACCCGGATCGCTGCGTCGGGGACGCCGAGCTCGCGCAGGTACCGGTAGCCGGCGAACCCCTGCGTCACCCGGTCACCGGCCTGCTTGCCGCCGGTCACGATGATCACGTCGGCGAGCCCCTGCGCCCACAGCGTCACGGCGTGGTCGAGCCGGGCCTGCAGCACCGGCGAGGGACGTCCGTCCCACTGGGCGGCGCCCATCACGACGATGGCGCTGGCCGCCCGGGCGTCGTCCTGACGGGAGGCCCACAGCACCTGCCCGAAGGTCACGGCCAGGTAGGCGACCAGCGCCGCCAGCACGCCCAGCCCGACCCGCACCCCCCAGCGCAGCAGCCGTCCCACGACCAGCTCCTAGGGCGCCGGGAGCCGGGCGCGCGCCGCAGCGATCCGCCGGCAGGTCTCGTCCCGGCCGAGCACCTCCAACGACTCCCACAGCGGTGGCCCGACCGACCGGCCGGTGACGGCCACCCTGATGGGAGCCTGGGCGACCTTGCGCTTGAGGTCGTTGGCGTCGGCCCAGGCGGTCACCGCCTCCCCGATCGGGCCGGCCTCCCAGTCGACCCCGCCGAACAGCTCGAGGGCGGCGTCGAGGACGCGGCCGGCGGTCTCGCGCCCCCGGACCATGACCTTGTCCCAGGAGGCCTCGTCGATCACCGGCTCGGGCAGGAACACGAAATCGACGTAGCCCGGCACCTCCGACAGCACCGACACCCGCTCCTGCACCAGCGGGGCCAACCGCTCGAAGGCGTCGATGTCGAAGCGCTCGGGCGGCCAGGGGGGGTCCTCGAACAGCCAGCGGGTCGATCGGTGCACGAACTCCCGGGTGGGCAGTGCCCTGATGTACTCGCCGTTGAAGTGGTCGAGCTTGCGCAGATCGAAGAAGGCGCTCGACGTGTTGACGTCCTCGAGGCGGAACAGCGCCACGATCTCGGCGAGGGGGCGGATCTCGATGCCGTCGGGTGGCCCCCAACCGAGTGTGGCGAGGTAGTTGACCATGGCCTCGGGCAGGTACCCCCGGTCGATGTAGTCACCCACGGACACGTCGTCGCGCCGCTTGGACAGCTTCTGGCGTCGCTCGTTCACGATCAGCGGCAGGTGGGCGAACACCGGCGTACCGGCGAGGCCGAGCGCAGCCCGCAGCAGCAGCACCTTCGGGGTGACGTTGATGAGGTCCTCGCCGCGGATGACGTGGGTGATGCCCATGTCGGCGTCGTCGACGGCGTTGGCGACGTGGAACATGGGCACCCCGTTGGAGCGGACGATGACGAAGTCCTCGAGGTCGGCGTGCTCGAAGCGGATCTCACCCCGGATCACGTCGTCGAACGCGGTCGATCCCTCGTCGGGTGTGCGGAACCGGACCACCCGCCCGGGCCCGGGCCCGAGCCCGCGGTCCCGACAGCGCCCGTCGTAGCCGGAGCGCCCGCGGGCCTCGGCCCGGGCTCTCACCTCCTCGGGCGTGCAGGCGCACCAGTAGGCGGCACCGGTGGCGAGCAGGCGGTCGGTTGCGTCGCGGTACAGCTCGGCCCGGTCGGACTGGTGCACCGGTTCGCCGTCCCAGTCGATGCCGAGCCACTCGAGCGCCCGGTAGATCACCTCGATCAGCTCGCGGCGGCTGCGCTCGGCGTCGGTGTCCTCGATGCGCAGGAGCAGCTCGCCGCCGTGGTGGCGGGCGAAGAGCCAGTTGAACAGGGCGGTGCGGGCCCCGCCGATGTGCAGGTAGCCGGTGGGGGCGGGCGCGAACCGGACGCGGACACGGTCGGGGGTCACGACCGCCGATGGTACCGGCGCCACCTGACACCGACGGTTCAGCGGACGGTCACCCTCGTGACCTGTGCCCGCCGGTGCACCCCCGGTAGCATCGACGCTCGATGCGCCAGCGCCTGCTCGCCCTCGTCGCCGCCTGCACCCTGGTCGTCGGTGTCGCCGGCTGCGCCTCGGAGGATCCCGCCGGCGCCGGGTTCCGCCTGCGGGCCGGACAGCTCACGGCGACCACCACCACCGCCCCGAAGCCGTCGCACACCACCGTCGTGGCCACCGCCGTGGTCCCGGTGCTGCAGGTGTTCGCCGAGCGTCCCGGCACCGCCGCGCCGGCCACGTTCACCCAGCTCGGCCGGCCCGGGCCCGACGGCGTCGTGCACCCGCCGATCCCCCGTGAGGGCCTCAACTCGGCGAACGTGCGCAAGACGGCGTTCGGTTGGGAGTACGACAACCCGACGTACTTCGAGAACCCGCTCGCGCTCATGGTGACCGCCGAGGAGGGCGACTGGCTGAAGGTGCTGCTCCCGGCCCGACCCAACGGACTGGAGGGCTGGATCAAGGCCTCCGACGTGACCCTCTCGGAGCACCGCTTCCACGCCGAGCTCGTGCTGTCCGAACGGGTGTTCCGCGTGTTCGAGGGGGACGAGCAGATCGCCGAGACCCGGGTGGTGGTGGGCAAGGACGCCACCCCGACGCCGACGGGACGGTTCTACTTCACCGAGAAGATCCAGCAGTCGAACCCCGGCGGGGCCTACGGGCCGTGGGTGCTGGCCACCAACGGCTACTCGGAGGCCATGGACAGCTTCGAGGGTGGCCTGCCGGTGATCGCATTCCACGGCACCAACCAGCCGGGGCTCATCGGCCAGGCCGCCTCGAACGGCTGTGTCCGCATGCCCAACGACGTGATCACCATGCTGGCGGCGACCCTCCCGGCGGGGACACCGGTCGAGATCAGGGCGTGACGTCGCCGTAGCGGTCGAGGTGCTCGACCAGCAGCGCGCTCATCACGTCGGCGGCGTGCTCGGGCACCCAGTGGTCGACCCCGTCGAGCACCTCGAAGCGATACGGGCCCTCCACCGCCGCCGCAGTGGCCTCGGCCGCCTCGGGGCCGAGCGCCGGGTCCTCGGTGCTCCACACGTACAGGGTGGGCGCCACGATCGGCCCGAGCCCCTCGACGTCGGTGAGCCGGGCCGCCCGGTACCAGTTGACGGCCGCACCGAGGGCCTCCACGGTGGCCAGCGCCTGCAGGTAGGGGCGGGCCTCGTCCTCGGTCATGCCGGCACCGGCGAACAGCAGTCGCAGCCCGGCGGCGTCGTTGGCCAGCAGCCCCATCTCCGAGCCCTCGGCCCGGAGCAGGTCGACGTAGAAGGAGCGCTGCCGCTGGTCCCCGTCGGGCTCGGCCAGCGCCTCGGCGAAGGCCCGGGGGTGGGGGGTGCTGAGCACCGTCAGGGTCCGCAGGCGCTGCGGGTGGCGGCCGGCCACCTGCCAGGCCACGGCGCCTCCCCAGTCGTGGCCGACGAGGTGGAAGCGGTCCCACCCGAGCTGGTCGGCGACAGCCACCACGTCACCCACGAGCTCGGCCATGGTGTAGGCCTCGACCGGGAGTGGACGGGCCCGGGGGCTGTAGCCCCGCTGGGTGAGCGCCACCGCCCGCCGCCCGGTGGCGCCCAGGGCCGCCAGCTGGTGCCGCCAGCACCGGGCGGTCTGGGGAAAGCCGTGGAGCAGCAGCACCGGCTCCCCGTCGGTGGGTCCGGCAGCCAGGGCGTCGAACACGAGACCACCCCAGCGGGGGTGGTCCACGG